>Ga0210382_10000060_pt1 | contig 44593 bp, 39 predicted proteins | sample PLMedo_FD_155452 | JGI IMG/M metagenome (GOLD analysis project Ga0210382, IMG submission 155452) | Groundwater sediment microbial communities from an aquifer in East River, Colorado, USA - PLM0_60_coex redo | ecosystem: Environmental > Terrestrial > Soil > Riparian zone | place: USA: East... | reverse complement strand
CGCCCGGCCCCGACGCGCCCTGGCTCGGCCTCACGGTCGTCCTGCTCGGGGCCGCGTTCATGCGGCGGGACTCCGATGCACTTGCCCAGTTCAACGTGATCGCGATGATCATCGCGCTGGCGCTCGGCGCCGCGAGCGTCCAGGGCGCCCGTCTGGCCGCCCGGCGTCCGCTCGAGTACGTGCGCGACGGCCTGATGGCGGCCGGGGGGACGATTGCCGGCAGCGTCATGCTCATCGGGCACGACATCGATTGGCGTGAGGTTCCGCAGGAGGGGCGCTTCCGCCACGTGCGGGCCGTGGGGCTCGGCGTCCTGCTCGCCGCCCCGCTGCTCGTAGCCTTCGGTGCGTTGTTCTCATCGGCGGACAGCGTTTTCTCCAACGTCATCCAGAACGTGTTTGCATTCGACATCGCGAACGCTGCGTCGCACATGATCTTCATCGGGATCTGGGCGGGGGTCACCGCCGGGTTCCTGCGCTGGAGCCTCATCGCCCGGCCCGCGGCGCTACCCGCACCGGCTCCGGCGAGCGCGACGGGGATCGTGCCGGTTGCCACCGCACTCGGACTCATCAACCTGATGTTCCTGCTGTTTGTGGTGGTGCAGCTGCGATACTTCTTTGGAGGCTCGGGGCTCATCGAGACGACGACCGGCCTGACGTACGCGGAGTATGCCCGGAGCGGCTTCTTCCAGCTGCTGGCCGCGAGCGGCCTGGTCCTTCCCGTACTGATGGGCGCAGACCACCTCGTCCGCGGCGAGACTGCCGCGCACCTCACGACGTTCCGGCGCCTGGCGAGCCTGCTCCTCGTCCTCCTCGCCGTCGTCATGGCTTCGGCACTGCAGCGCATGCGGCTGTATGTCGGCGCGTTCGGGCTCTCCGAGGACCGTCTCTACGCCACCGCGTTCATGGTCCTGCTGGTCGGCATCTTCGCGTGGTTCGCGTGGACGGTGCTGCGGGGGCGGCGCGGGTCGCTCGCGTTCGGCGTCCTGATCCAGGGGTTCGCGGTGCTCGCGGGGCTCCACATGCTCAATCCCGACGCCTTCATCGTGCGAACGAACCTGCAGCGCGTCGAACGTCCATTCGACGCCAAGTATGCGCTGTTGTTGGGCGCCGACGCGGTGCCGCCGCTGCTCGAGGCGCTTCCCAACCTCGACGAGCCGAGTCGCTGCGCCATCGCGTCGGCCCTGACGAAGCGCTGGTCCCCAAGAGCGGGCGCAGCCCCCGACTGGCGCACCTGGAATTGGAGCCGCAGTCGCGCCCGCCGTCTCGTCGCCGAGCGCGCCGAGGCCCTGCGCGCCGTGACCTGTCCCTCAGCCCCTGCGGAGTGATCCGATGGTAACCGATGGCCTGACCCCGTTCACCCTGCTCGGCTTTCTGGGCGCCGTCGTGGGTGGCGGCGCGATCGCGGCGGCGTACGTGGGTGCACGCCTCGCCGGGAAGGCGCCGCTCGCGAAGCTGGCGCTGATCGTGGGAGGCGTCGGCGCAGGCGCCTACGTGCTGTTGTTCGCGATCGCGTCCTTGACGAGCCATGATCGCGTGCTCGCGCCCGGCGAGGAGAAGCACATCTGCGAGATCGACTGTCATCTCGCGTACTCGGTGGCCGGCGTGCGGATCACGCCTGCCGACACGATCACCCGCTACGTCGTGACCGTGAAGGTACGGTTCGACGAAGAGACAATCTCCAACCGCCGCCCCAGGGACCTGTCGTTGTCGCCCAACAGTCGTTACGTCGCGCTGGTGGATGCGGCCGGAAACACCTATCCCGGATCGACCGACGGTTTGAAGCGCCGCCTGATCCCCGGGGAGTCGTACACGACGGACATCGTGTTCGACGTTCCGGGCGGTGCCACAGGCGAGCGTTTGGTGCTTCGCAACGATGACTTCGAGACCCACTTCTTGATCGGTCACGAGAACAGCATCGGGCATGGGAAGGTCACCTTCGCGCTAGCGAGCAACCCCTGACATGGTTCCCGCACGCCGGATCGTTGCGGTGACGCTCGGACTCGTCGGCGCCGGTGCCATCTTTGGAGCAGTCGCGGGCGCAGTGGCGCTGGGGTTCAGTCTTCTAATCACGCATCCCAGTTGGCCGGTGGTGGATGGATTAGCGTTCGGAGCGTTCCTCGGCGCTCCGCTGGGCGCGGCCAGCGCGCCCGTCCTCTCATGGCTATTGCTGCGGCGGGTGCCGCTTGGCCGGCTGTTCGTGGGCCTCGTGGCCGGAACGGTCTTCGGAGGCATCGTTGCCTGGTTCACGACCACGCCTGGCGGAGAAATCGAGTCGAACGGCCTGGCAGGCGCGTGCATTGGGTGTCTCGTCGCATGCGTCTGGTTGCGCTTCGGGGCGCGCGACGCGCACTAGATTGGAGGGATGCCACTCCCGATTATCCAAGTCGACGCCTTCACCGACCGTCCTTTCAAGGGCAACCCCGCCGCCGTCTGTCTGCTCCCCACCGCTGCCGAACCGCCCTGGATGCTCGACGTGGCGCGCGAGATGAACCTCGCCGAAACCGCGTTCCTCGTCCCTCAGCAAGGCGGCTTCGACCTCCGCTGGTTCACGCCCGCCGTCGAAATCGACCTGTGTGGTCACGCGACGCTCGCGAGTGCGCACGTGCTATGGGAGGACGGTCATCTCAAGCCCGGGACGCAGGCGCGATTCCACACGCGCAGCGGTCTGCTCACCGCAGACCGGCGCGGCGACTGGATCGAGCTCGATTTCCCCGCGACGCGCGCCGACCCGGCTGCCGCGCCGGCAGGCCTCACCGCCGCCCTGGGCGTCACCCCGCGGTTCGTGGGCCGCAGCCGGTTCGACTACCTCCTCGAGGTGGACGGGGAGGAGATCGTCCGGGGGTGCAAACCCGACTTCGGCGCCCTCGCGCGGGTGGATGCGCGCGGGGTCATCGTCACCAGCCGCGCCGCGGCGTCCAATTATGACTTCGTCTCGCGTTTTTTCGCGCCTCGCGTCGGCGTGGACGAAGATCCCGTGACCGGGTCGGCCCATTGCGCGCTGGCTCCCTATTGGACGGCGAAGCTCGGGCGCCCGGAGCTCGTCGGTTACCAGGCCTCGGCGCGGGGGGGCACCGTCCGAGTGCGGTTGCGAGACGACCGCGTGATTCTCGGCGGCCAGGCGGTGACGGTGTTGCGCGGCGCGCTGACGGCGGGCAATATGGGCGGCAAGGAGGCAGCACAATCATGAAAGAGATTCGTACCACCGCCGACATCCACGCCTCGCCCGAGCAAGTCTGGGCCGTCCTGGGAGACCTCTCCACGTACAAGGACTGGAATCCCTACATCACCCGGGCCGGGGGCGGCGTCGAGGTCGGAGGCACGCTCACCTTGCGGCTCGAGTTGCCCGGCGGCGAGGCGCTCACCGTGCATCCCGTAATTCTGGAAGCCGAAGCACCCCGGGAGCTGCGCTGGCTGTGGGCCAAGGGGTTCAGCGGCATCTGCGACACGGAACAGTGCTTCACGCTCGTCCCCAAGGGTGAAAACCGCACCCACGTGATTCACCGAATCACCTGCACCGGCCTCGCCCTGTCGCTGCCGGGCCTCGGCGCAGCGACGACCGCCCGGCTCGAAACCAACTTCCGTCAGGGACTCGAGGCAATGAACCGTGCCCTCAAGGCCAGGGCGCAGGGGGGCAAGGGACCCGGCCTGTGACCGACGGCCGCCGGGTCCGCATCATCGGCTATCTCTGCGCGCTGGGTGCGGGCGCCACATGGGGGACCACCGGTCCCCTGTCCACCGGTCTGTACGGTCTGATGCCCGCGACCAGCATCGGGTTTTGGCGTGTGCTCATCGGCACCGTCGTGCTCGTCGGTTGGGGTCTGCTCCTCAATCGAGAGTTGTTCCGCGTCGACGCGCGCGGTTGGCTGCTCGTCGGGCTCGGGGGCGGTGCCTTGGTGGCGCTGTTCGAGATCGCGTATCAGTTTGCCATCGCCGGGGTCGGCGTCGCCGGTGCCGCCGCCTTGCTCTATACGGCTCCCGTGATCGTGGCTGTGCTGGCGCGCGTCATTCTGAAAGAAGCGCTGACGCCCCTCCGCGTAGCACTCGCCGTGATCGTCATGGTGGGCGTGGCGTTGACAGTCACCGGTGGGAGCAATGCGGGAGCCGAGGCGGCGCGCACCGGCGTCGCCGCCGGCATCGCAGGCGGGCTCCTGTCCGCCCTCAGCTACGCCTTTACGACGCTGATGGCGCGCTACGCAGTGCCGCGCTACGGCGTGGTGCGCGTGCTCTTCCTCGAAGCGCTGGGCGGCGTCTTGATCGTCGGGATCGTGCTCGTCGTCTGGGGGCGCGCGCCCGAGCTGCCGCCCTCGGGCGCCGCGTGGCGCGGTCTCCTCGGCCTCGCCGCCGGCTCGGTGCTCGCCGCGAACTTCTTGTTCTTTGCCGCCGTCAAGCGCATCGAGGCGGCGCCCGCCGCCGTTGCCGCGACGATCGAGCCCGTCGTCGGTGCGCTGCTCGCGTTCCTGCTCTTCAGTCAGCGCCTCACGCCCCTGGGGGTGGTCGGCCTGCTGATGGTGGTGGGAGGCGTGGCGACGGGCTACCTGAAAGAGGGCGCGGCGGAACCGACGCCCCCCCCCCCGGCCTAGAAGACCAGCTCGAGCCCCAAGCGCAGCGTCCGCGGCGGCCCGTAGGCGAACAGCGGCTGCGCAAAGTCGTGCGCGGCGGCGAGAAACAGCGGATACAACTCGCCGTGGCCGACGATGAGCCCGTCGCCATTCGCGTCCGCAAACGCCCGGTAGCGCGGCGACTCGTAGGGAATCCCTTCAGGATGCGCCTGGTAGGCGCGCTCCGCCATCGCGGCGATCTCCTGCTCGCCCAGATCGGGTTCCCCCGTGTCGCGCCGCACCGACTCGATATTCCGACGGTTGAGCAGATTCCGCGCGTCTAGATACACGCTCCCTTGCCACCGCCCGACCCGCACCGGACGTCGCAACAGCATGTCCACGGTGAGGAGCGGCGGCAGTCGATGGCTGTTCGGGAGACCGATCAGCGTGTCGCCCGTCATGTTCGTCATCGTGAATGGCAAACCCGAGCTGAAGCGCACGATCGCCGCGGCTTCGAGACCGCGGAACGGCCGCGGGCCGATGCTGTCGGGCACGCGGCCTTGACCGATCAGGGTTACGCTGTGGCGCCGGTCGTAGTCGAGCGGGAACTCGACCCGCGCAGGATCGATCGTGTCGCCCGTCGGGTCGATCCGAATGCGCCGCAGCAGGTCGAACGCGTTGGTCGCGGTCCCCGTGGCGGTCTGCAGGGTGTACGCGATCCGCACGCCCCAGAAGTCTACGAGGGGGCGGTCGAGAATGACCTCCGCACCTTTCACATTGCCGAAATCGAGATTCCCGAAGATTGTCGAGTCGGCGTCGAGGCCGAGCGGCACGGAGGCGACGAGGCCGTCGAGCAGCTTGTTGAAGACATTGACGCGCACCGTCGTATTCGGCGCGGGACGCGCCCGCACCGAGAACTCGTACTGCGTCGCGTCCTCGAAACCGAGATTGGGATTGCCGCGGCGGAATCGCCCGGTGCGCAGCGTGTCGTCGAAGGCGGCGTCCACCAGATACTGGAAGTCCGGTGCCTGCGAGAAACGGCCCCAGCTCACGACGACCGTGGCGCCCTTCAGCACGGTCGAGAACCCGAAGCGGGGGTTGATGCTGCGCCGCGCGCCGAGCCGCGCGCCGGGGAGGTTGGCGCCCGGATCGAACTGGTCGTAGCGCAGGCCCGCCGTGACTACGAAGTCGCGGCCGTGGGCTTGGCCCTCGACGTATGCGGCCGCGGAGGTAGGTGAGAAATCCGATGCGGTGGGTGGCGGCACGCTGTCGCCGACGGGCAGATAGCCCAGCACGCGCTGGAACGTCCGCACGCGCTGCCGCGACACTTCACCGCCGAAGTACACATCGGTCGTCGGCCCACCGACGCTGAAATCGAGCTGTCCGCGCAGCTCGCGATACCGGTTCCAGGCGATATCGCCGCGCGACCCTGAGCCGAGGAAGAAGGCCGGCACCCCCCACGGTGAGCGATCGGTGAAGTCCGGAGCCGGGAGACCGGCGATCGGGCCCGCGGCGGCGATCGTGTCCTGCGCGCGCGCTACGTCCTCGCCCACGAACCGGAACGTCCGGCCCGTGACGGCGCCGAACCGGTACGGCGGCTGCTCGGTGAGCGCACCGCGCACGAACTCACGCGCGAAGTACCCGGCGCGCAGGTCGGCCGTGACCTTGTTCGTCGCCCGTTGCAGGTGGGCGCTGAGCAAGTTGCCCGTGACGCGGCGCGCCGGCGCCCAGCGGTCGTCGTACTTGAAGGCCGCGTCGTACAGCAAGCGTTGGTCGACCGACCGGAGCCCGAACAGGCGCAGGGTGTGCGGTCCTCCGAGCGGCACGCGCAGCTTCACCGCCGCGTCGTACCGCTCGCCGCTGTTGTGCGGCAAGAGTGTGGGGTTTTCGTTGCGCGGATCGCGCGGGTCGGAGGGCGGTGGCGCGTTCACCGGATCCGCGTCGAGCCGGCCCTCGGCGTCGAGCACGGCCACGAGACCGGCGCCGCCACCCAGGGGCCCGTCCACACTGACGACGCTGCGGTCGAGCCCCAAGTCCGCGGAACCCCAGAGCGGTCGGTCGCTTTCGAATGCCGCCCGCCCCGTCCACCGGTCGCCCCCGTCGCGCGTGACGACGTTGATCAACCCCGAGAGCGCCTGTCCGTAGCGGGCCGAGAACCCGTTGGTGACGAGCGAGGCCTCGGTGAGAATGTCGGGCGGAATACGCACGCCGAGGGGCCCGGTGGACGCGTCGAGCTGGTTCTTCACGCCGAGGCCGTCGAGCACGAATGCCTGCTGGCCCAGCCGTCCGCCACGGTAGCTCTCGCCCACCGCGCCCGCCGAGAGCGCGACGGCCTCGTCGAGCGTCGTTACGGGGAAGCGGCGCAGCTCTTCGCCGCTGATGCGCTGCACCGTCGCAACCAACGCAGGATCGAGGATCGAGTCGGCGTACGCCTCGACGACGATGGGCCGGTCGATGGTATAGACGTCGACAGTGAAGTTGACGAGCGAGACCTGGCCCGCCCGGACCAGCACGCTGTCGCGCCGCACGGTCTCGAACCCGATGGCACGCACCGTGACGAGGTGCCAGCCGCTCCGCACCTCCCGCATCCGGTAGTAACCGGCGCTGTCCGTCAGCGCGAGCCAGCGACCGTCGAGACCGACCTGCGCACCCACGATCGGGGCGCTGCCCTCTCGTTGGCGCACGTGCCCCGCTACCGACCCGTTCGTCTGCGCGGCGACGGACGCCGCGCCCAAAGCTAGGAAAAGGACCGCGAGTGGGCGCTTCACGGCAACCGGTACAGCCACAGATCGCTCGCCGTAGCGAACGTGTCGGCCGAGATCAGGATCTCACCGCTGAAGTGCAGCACGATATCGACCATCCGTGCCTGGACGACGAGGTGTTGCCCATCGGGCGACGGTGTGGGCCGCTGATACCAGAGGGTCCCCCCCGCAGCCAGCGGCGGCCCCGAGTCGGTCCCGGTGACGAGATTCACGATACGCAGGTCGCCGCCGATGTCGGCCCGCCCGCCCAGCACGGCGTACAAATGGTTCCCCCGAACCTGCACGTCGCGCGCGTTTTGCAATGGGGCGAAGTCATACACGGTGTCCAGTCGGGAACTCGAGAAGGCATACCGGAACACGCGGCTGTCGTCGTTGCGCGTAAAGTAGATCGTGTCGCCCGTCACTCCCGCGGCGACGGATGTCGCACTGTCCGTCCCGGGGACGAGCGCGAGGATCGGCGTTGCGCCGCCGAAGTCGAGAGTGATAATCTCGAGGCCCGTGCGCACGGTGTCTGGAACGCAGCTCGAGCAGGCGCGCGGATAGTCGACCGCCTCGCCGACGTAGGCCAGGCGTGTGGGGCTGAGCCACTGAACGTGAGAAATCCCCTGATGGACGCGGTTCGACGGCGCTGTGTAGGGAATCGATCGCAGCACCCGCACGGTCTGGGGTGCGTCGATGGTCGCGAGGACGAGTTCCTGCGCATACGGTGCGATAGGCCGGCCAAAGGTCAACGGAGCCGTGGCCCGCACGTAGGCGAGTCGACCGTCGGCCGCGAATGCGGGCTCGTCCAGTGCGTTGATCGAGTCGTCGGATGCGGTGGTGCGGCAGATCCAACGCCGGATCGACCCGCCCCCCGGTGGCAGTTGCGCCAGGCAGTGGTCGCCGTCAGCGCGATCCGCGCGGCCCGCGCTGTACAGAATGCCCGCGGCCGCGGGCATCCAAGCGGGGGTGCGGTCGGTCTCGGCGTTGTAGGTGAGTCGGGCAAAGGGGCCCGGGGCGAGGGGTCCCTCCGAGCCGTAGTCGCCCGGCCGAAACGGCGACGTGTGCTCGCACGCCACCACCGAAGCGGCGAGCCAGACGGCGGCGAGGCCAGCCCGCATTAGACCGAGGGTCTGGGCTTGAGAACGTGCAAGACGAGCTGCAGCCCGATGAACCAGAACCCGCCATATATGAGCGCGGGCAACGCCGACGTGTCGCGGCCGTACGCGAGTAAAGCCCAACGACCCAGCTCGTAGCACCACAGGCCGCCAGCGAACCAGCCCAGCAGCCGGACCAGGAAGCCCGTGCCGGTCTCGATTCCCGGCACCTTGCGGAGCAGCACCTCGACCCAGTACCCCACGTAGGTGAACGAGAAAGCCAGTGTGAAGTCGTCGAGCAGATCCCACCCCAAGTTCCCCTGGCGCGGCAGCGTGACGAAGAACAGCAGCGCGAGCGGGATCGCCAGCAGCGTGTTCCGGGTCAACGCTTTCACTTGAGGTAGCCCTCCAGCCAGTCGAGGACGGTGCCCCACCAGATCCGACGGTTGCGGGGGCGGAGCACCCAGTGCCCCTCGTCGGGGAAGTAGAGGAACTTGCTCGGGACGCCCATCCGCTTGGCCGCGGTGAACGCCTGGTAGCCCTCCGACAGATCGACGCGGTAGTCGAGCTGCGAATGCACGATGAGCATCGGCGTCTTCCAATTCTCCACGAAGTTCAGCGGATTCCACTGGCGGTAGAGATCGCGGTTGGCGTACGGGTTCCCGCCGAACTCCCAGTCGGTGAACCACAGCTCTTCGGTGGAGCCCGCCATGCTGACGGTGTTGAAGACGCCGTCGTGATCTACCAGCACTTTGAAGCGATCGGTGTGGCCGGCGATCCAATACACCATGTAGCCCCCGTATGACGCGCCCGCCGCGCCCATGCGCGTCGAGTCGACGTACGGCAACCGCGTCACGACGTCGAGGCCCTTCATGAGGTCTTCGTAGGGGTAGTCGCCCCAATGCCGCGAGATCGCATCGGTGAACTTCTGACCGTAGCCGGTGGAACCGTGGAAGTTCACCGCCGCCACGACGAACCCGCGCGACGCGAACATCTGGAGGTTCCAGCGGGCGCCCCAGGAGTCGAGCCACGCGCCTTGCGGCCCGCCGTGAATCAGGTACACGAGCGGGTAGCGTCTCCCCGAGGTGAAGCCCGGCGGCTTCTGCACCCAGCCGAACACCGAGTCGCCGAGCGCGCCGACGAACCCGAACTCCTCGAGCCCGGGCAGATTGAGCGTCGCGACCGCGGAGTCGGTGTGATGCGTCAGCGCCTTCCCCGAGACCCAGACCTCGGGCGGCTGCGTGTTGCTCTGATGGAGATAGACCAGGGTACGGCCGTCGGGGGCGACCTGGACGTTGGTGTTGACGCCGCCGGTCACGACGCGCGTGCGTTGGAATCCCGGAATGTCGATGCGGTAGATGTTGTCGCGGCCACGCTCCTCCACGACCGCGTAGATGCAGCGCGAATTCGGGCACCACGTGTAGGAGCCCACCGAGAGGCCCCAACCGGCCGTCGCGTCGACCGGCCCACCGCCCGACCGCCGGTCTCCGAGCATCAACCGTAGGCGGTCGGCCTCGAAGCCGGGGCGTTCCATGGACAGGTACGCAGCCCACCTGCCGTCGGGGGAGTAACGGGGAGTATTGTCGGCGCCGGGATTGGTGGTGATCCGTTGGAGGTTCGCGCCGTCCACCGCGTAGATATCGACGTTCGTATTGTCGGCGACGGTCGAGTCGCCGTGCATCGCGACCAGGATGTCCTTGCCGTCCGGCGCAACCGCGACATCACCATCACCGCCGGTCGCGATCGTCGGGACGTCGTGATCGACGGGCGTCAGGTCGCTCGCCTTCCCGGTCGCCACGTCCACGCGGAACAAGTGTTGGCGCTTGCCGGCGCGAAAGTCGTCCCAGTGGCGCCACAGCAAGCCCGTCCAAATCCGCGCGTCCGTCGGAAATGCGCCGTTGCGGCGATCGATTTCCTGGTCGACCGGCCACTTGATGTCGCTCACGACCAGGATGCCGGAGCCGTTGGGGAGCCAGATCGGGTCCGACGCACCGTCCGCGAGGCTCGACAGCTTGCGCGCGTCGCCGCCCCCGATCGGGAGCAGCCACACCTGAGCGCCGCTGTCGCGCGTCGCTATGAATGCTAGGGTCTTGCCGTCGGGAGACCAGCGCGGCTGCCGGTCGGAACCGGGGCCACCGGTGAGTTGCCGTGAACGGCCGGTCGCCACCTCTGCCACCCAGATGCGCGAGATCCCGCGGTTCTCCTGCAACGAAGGCGTCCCTACCGTGTAGGCCACCCATTTCCCGTCCGGAGACAATTGCGGATCGCTCACGCCCTTCAAGGCGATGAAGTCTTCGAAGGTGATGGCTCGTTGTTGGGCCGCGAGGGGAAGCGTGAGACAGAAGAGGAGCAAGATGGATGACCGCATTAGAACTCCGGGTGAGTCATGATGGCTCGAACCAGGTCGTCGAACACCTTGGAGTCGGGCCTCACGGCGCCGCTCTCGTCGGTGTGGACGTTCCAGGAGCACAGCTCGTTCAGCGCCGTCGCTTCTTCGTATGTCAGGTGCAGCACGTGGCCTTTGCCATCCTGCTTCGCGCCGTCGAGGACCTTCTTCAAGACGTCGGGAAGATGCTTCGCGCCCCGGATGGCATCGTATTGCTGTCTGGTCACGTTGAGATCCATGCGCTAATGTTGGTACCTTCGCCGCCGCCCGCAACCGGGCGCATGTCCTCACAGCCCGGAGTCCGATGCCCCGCACCGCGTTTCTCTCCACCGGCTTCCACGTGCCCAGTCGCGTCGTCACCAACGAAGACCTCGCCAAGATCATGGACACATCGGACGAGTGGATTGTCCAGCGCAGCGGCATCAAGACGCGCCACTGGGTGTCGGATGGTGACACCGGCGTTTCGCTCGCCCGCGAGGCGTCGCTCAAGGCGCTTGCGAAGGCCGGACTCACCGCCGCCGACATCGACTGCATCATCTACTGCACCTGCACACCCGATCACTTCGAGCCGGGCAACGGCGTGTTCCTGCAGCGCGAGCTCGGCGTCACCGACATTCCCGCCGTGGACGTGCGCAACCAGTGCAGCGGCTTCATCTACGGCCTGTCGATCGCGGACGCCTGGATTCAGACCGGCCAGTACAAGCGCATCCTCCTGGTTGGCGCCGAAGTGCACTCGCGCGGGCTCGACAAGACGACCCGGGGACGTGACACCGCCGTGCTGTTCGGCGACGGCGCCGGAGCCGCGGTCCTCGCCCCGACCGACGACGCGGGCCGCGGCGTGCTGTCGACCCACATCTTCGCCGACGGCCGCCAGGCCGAGAAGCTGTGGGTCGACGGCCCGGGGCTGGCGCACGACCCCTACGTAAGCGTGGAGATGCTGGAGCGCGGTCTGCATCGCGCCGTCATGGAAGGACGCGAGGTTTTCAAGTTCGCGTCCGTGAAGATGCCCGAGTCGGTCGCAATCGCGCTGAAGACCAACGGCTTCACCCCCGCCGACGTCACGCTGCTCGTTCCCCACCAGGCAAACCTCCGGATCATCGAAATGGTGCAGAAGGCGACGGGTCTGCGGGACGATCAGGTGTTCGTCAACATCCAGCGCTACGGCAACACCACTGCCGCCTCCATCCCCATCGCACTCGATGAAGCGTTGACGGAGAAGCGCCTCGCGCGCGGCGATCTGCTCGTGCTGACGGCGTTCGGGTCGGGATTCACGTGGGGGAGCGCCGCGATTCGCTGGTAGCCTCTAACCGCCTGTCCAGCCTGCTGGTACCTTAGCCGCAGCAGGACGCGAGGATGGCGGATGCGAGCGGTAGAGTGTCGCCGACGGATGCTGGTAGCGCAGGTCGCCGTGCTGGGGATGTTCGCCTGCAACCGGCGGCCCGCCATCCTGGGGCTTGTCTATCGACCGCCATCACCAAGCGTCATCGATGTGGTGCGCGAAGACCTCGCGCGCTGGCCGGGCGGCGCCCCAGCGGAGCTGCGCGGGCCCTCGTCCTACTTGGGGACGCACGCGGAGCGCGAGGTCGATGGCGCCGCGCAGCTCAGCGCGCTGCCGGGCATCGTGGCGGTCGTAGGACACGAAGACAGCCGGAGCACACTCCTCGCAGCAGCCGTGTACCACGAAGCCCGCATTCCCCTGGTCGTTCCGACCGCCACGAGCCGGGCGATCGGCGCCGTGAGCCCTTGGATCTTCCCGTTGGCCCCGAACGACTCCCAGGAAGGAGCCTTCATCGCCGAGTTCGCGACGCGAGGCTTGGGGGCGCACGCCATCGCCCTCCTGTACGACAATGACGAGTACGGACGCGGGCTGCGGGACGGCGTCCGCGCGGCGCTCGCCGCGGCAGGCACGCCGCTCCGTGCCGAGGCTTCGATCGGGGCCGTGTGCGAGCCGGGCGGCGGTAGTGACGCGTCGCTCGCGCTCATCGCACCGCGCCGCAATCCTCCCGACATCGTGGTAATCGCCAGCCGTCCCCGAGATGCCGCCTGCATCGTCCACCAGTTGGGGACGCGACTCCCGGGGCTCCGGTTCATCGCCGGCGATGCCGTGGAGATCCGCGATAGCGTCCTCGCCGCGATGGGGCCCGCCGTGGACTCCACGTACTTCGTCGCATTCTGGCACCCGGGCCTCACGGACGAGCGCTCGGCGACGTTCACGAGCGCCTACCGCCGACTCGTGGGCACGGCGCCGACGCCGGGGGCCGCGATGCAGTACGACGCCATCATGCTGGTGATGCAGGCACTGCACGAGGTGGGACCGCGCCCGAAGGCGATCCAGGCCTATCTCACGCAGCTCGGCAAGTCTCGGCCTGCGTACCAGGGCGTCACCGGACCCATTACGTTCGGCGCCGAGCGCCACCGTCCACTATACATGCTGCGCGTCCGCCAAGGCGCGACCACCGCGGTCCCTGTCCCGTGAAGCGGGCCCTCACCCTCCGCGGGTCGCTACGCCTGCTGGGCCTGGGGGCGATGGCGTACGTCGCGATCATCGCCGCCGTAATCGCCGTGCGGCTCGGCCCGACCGCCATCGCGTTGCGGCGCTACAGCCAGCGCATGCTCGAAGGGTACAGCGCCATGCAGGTCCGCACGTCGGCGTTTCACGCGACCATCGAAGACATCCACCCGTTGCTCATCGCCGTCGCGCGTGGCGCGTCGCCCGACGGGTTGCGGTCCCGTCTCACGGCGCTACGCGCGCGCGTCGATTCACTGTCCGCCGTGGCGAGCCACGTCCCGGAGATCGCCTCGATCCCCAACGAAATGCGTATCGAGTTCGCGGCAGGCAGCGTGGAGCAGTCTGGACTCGAGGTGGCCCTGACGGAGGCTTTGGCGAACCTCGAGCTGGGACGAGCGGGCGTCGCGGCGCGCCGGCTCGAGGCCGCGGACTCGATCGCCGGCCTCCTCGACCGGCACGTGGCTGAAGCGCAGCGCCTCGGCCTGGTGGACCTGATCCGGCGCGAAAGTGCCCTGGCCGACGCGACTACGGCGAGCCTCCGCGCCCTCGGGGGGTGGCTCGGGCTCGGCATCATACTGGCCCCGTTCTTCGCGGTGTTTCTGCGGCGCCGCTTTTACGACCCGCTCTCGGAATTGGACCGCGCGCTCGTGCGGGTCGCAAAGGGCGACCTCGAGGGGATGATCCCCGTCCTGCGTCAGGACGAGCTGGGTCGGCTGAGCGGTCACTTCAACGAGACCACGGCGATGCTGCGCCGGCGCGCCGAGGAGACCCGGCGCCACGCGCAGGCCGCGCTGCGCGAGAGCGAGGAGCGCTACGAAGCGATCGTCGAGTTCGCGCCGCTCGGCATCGCCGTCGTCGACGCCGAAGGCCGGTACGTGCACGTCAATCCCGCCCTGGAGCAGTTCCTCGGGTACACCGAAGCCGAGCTCCGCACGATGCGCTTTAGCGACGTCACCCTGCCGGCGGACGTCCCCCTGACCGCCGGCCTGTTCGCGGAGATGGCCAGCGGCGCCCGCGACCATTTCCGTATCGAAAAGCGCTACAAGCGGAAGGACGGCGCGATCGTGTGGGGGCGGCTCATGGTGGCCGGGGTGCGGGATGACACGGGGAAGCTGGTCCACACGGTGTCCATGACCGAAGACGTGACGGAGGAGCGGCTCCGCGACGCCGCGGCGCGACAGGTCGAGGAGCGCCTGCGACGGGAGCAGGCCGCCCTTGTCGATCTGGCGCGGCACAAGGCCTTCACCACTGGCGACGTGCGCGCCGCCTGGCAGGAGCTCACCGAGGGCGCAGCGCGAACCCTGGACGTCGCCCGCGTGAGTATCTGGCTGTTCGATGGCGACGGTGCGACGCTCCGCTGCAGCGACCTCTACGACCTCACCCGGGATCGTCATTCCGCGGGGGCCGAGCTCGCGGCCGAGCGCTTCCCCACGTACTTCCGGGCGCTGCAGCACGACCGCGTCATCGCCGCGCCCGACGGCCGCACCGAACCCCGGACCGCGGAACTGAGCGGCCCTTACCTCGTACCGTTCGGCATCACGTCGTTGCTCGACGCACCGATCCGGGTCGGGGGGCGGGTGGCGGGCGTGGTCTGTCACGAGCAGATCGGGCCGACGCGCGATTGGACCCCAGCGGAGCAGAGTTTCGCCGGATCGATCGCCGATCTGGCGGCGCTCGCGCTCGAGGCTGCCGAGCGGGCGCGCACCGGCGTCGCCTTGCGCAAGTCGGAGGAGAAGTTCGCGACGGCGTTCCGGTTGAGTCCGAACCCGAGCGTGATCGCGCGCGTCGACGACGGCGTGCTCGTGGACGTGAACGAAGCATACCTTTCGGCCACCGGGTTCGCGCGCGAAGACGTGCTCGGGAAAGGCGCCCAGGACGTCCTCTGGCCGGTGCCGGAGGGCCGGGCCGAAATGATGCGCGAACTGAAGAAGCACGGTCGCCTCCGCCATTTGGACCTGAAGATGCGAACCAAGGCGGGGCCGTTCCTCGACGTGCTGGTGTCGGTGGAAGTCATCGAAATCGACGGCGTACCCCACACCCTCGGCTCCGCGATCGACATCACCGAGCGCAACCGCGTTGCCGAAGCGCTGCGCGAGAGCGAACAGCGGTTTCGGCGGCTGGTCCAGGATCTGAGCGTGGGTGTGGCATTGCTCGACGGGGCAGGAGAGGTGCTGATGTGCAATCCAGCGGGGCTCGAGATGCTCGGCGTCACGCCCGAGGACATCGGACAGAAGGGGTTCTGGCAGCGCGAGCTGATCCCCATCCATGAGGATGGGACGCCGTACGCCCAGGATGAGCGCCCCGTCTTCAACGCCGTGCGTACGGGGACTCCGGTGCGCAACGCCGTGGTGGGCTATCGCCCCCGCGGCAAGGTCGACATGCGGTGGGCCACTTTCAACGTCGACCCGCAGCGGGACGCGCAGGGCGTCGTGCGCAACGTCATCGTGTCATTCTCCGACATCACCGAGCGTAGGCGGGCCGAGGGTCAGCTGCGCCTCCTGGCCCTGGCGGTGGAGAGCACGACGGAGGCCATCACGATCACCGACCTCCAGAATCGGTTCACCTTCGTCAACCGCTCCTTCCTGGAGCAAGCCGGCTATGCCGAGCATGAGGTGATCGGGCAACACGTGTCGATGGTCGATTCGCCGCGGAATCCGCCCGCCCTCCGGAACGAGCTCCTGGCGGCTACCGCGCGTGGCGGGTGGACCGGTGAGTTGTACAACCGGCGCAAGGACGGGACTGACTTCGTAATCGCGCTGACGACAGCGCAGGTGAAGGACGCGACGGGCAAGGTCATCGCGTTCATGGGCGTGTCGAACGACATCACGGAGCGCAAGCACGCCGAGGAGCGCGCCCGACACCTCCAGGAATCCTTGCGCCGCGCCGAAACGATGTCGGCGCTCGGCGCGGTGGTCGCCGGCGTGGCCCACGAGGTGCGCAATCCACTGTTCGCCATTTCCGCCACCGTGGATGCACTGGAAGCGCGCTTTGGCCCGCAGCCGGCCTACGCGCGCTACACCGAGACGCTGCGCCAGGAGGTGAACCGCCTGAGCCGCCTCATGAGCGACCTGCTCGACTACGGCCGGCCACCTCGCCTCGATCTGGCGGACAGCGCCATCGGCCCCGTCGTGACGCGCGCGATCGCCGCCTGCACGCCGCTCGCCGAGCAGACCGGGGTTCGGCTCCTCGCCGAAATCGCCGACGATCTACCGCCCTTGCCGCTCGACCCGGCGCGCATGCTTCAGGTGCTCCAGAACCTGATCGACAACGCGATTCAGCACTCCCCCCGGAGCAGCCAGGTGGTCGTGCGAGCGGCCGCGGTCCTGGCCTCGGGCGCCGTGGGGATCGAGCTTTCCGTAGCCGACCAAGGGCCCGGGATCCGCCCGGAGGACATGGCCAACATCTTCGAGCCGTTCTTCACCCGGCGGCGCGGCGGTACGGGACTGGGACTCTCCATCGTCCAGCGGATCGTCGAGCAGCACGGCGGGGAGGTCGAGGCCGGGAACCGCGAGACCGGCGGCGCCCTGATCACGGTGCGGCTGTGCCAAGCGGTAGGAGCGACTGCATGACGAAACCCAAGATCCTGATCGTCGACGACGAAGAGCGGATCCGCTTCGCGGTCCGCGACTTCCTCGAGCTGCAGGACTATGAGGTCGTGGAAGCCGACGGTTGCGCCTCGGCGGAGGAAGTGTGCCGCGACGCCCACCCCGACGCCGCTGTCCTCGACTACGGACTCCCCGACGGCAACGCGCTCGAGCTGCTGCCGCGCCTAAAAACGCTCGATCCCGATCTTCCCGTGGTCATCCTCACGGGCCAGGGGACGATCGACCTCGCGGTCCGCGCCATCAAGGAAGGCGCCGACCACTTCCTCATGAAGCCGGTCGAGCTCCCCGCCCTGCTCGTCCTGCTGCAACGACTGATCGAGCGCGAGCGGACCCACCGGCGAGACCTCGCGGGCGAAGCTCGTCGCGGTCGTGCCGAATTGCATCCCTTCCTGGGATCGAGCCCGGCGATGCGGCGGCTCGCCGAGCAGGCGGAGAAGATGGCCGAAGCCGATAGTCCGGTGCTGATTCTGGGGGAGACGGGCGCCGGCAAAGGTGTGCTCGCGCGTTGGCTACACGAGCACTCGACCCGGGCCCGTGAAGCGTTTGTCGATCTGAACTGCGCGGGCCTGTCGCGCGAGCTGCTCGAGTCCGAGCTGTTCGGGTATGCCAAGGGCGCGTTCACGGGAGCCGCGAGCAACAAGCTCGGCCTGCTCGAGGTCGCGCATCGCGGGACCGTGTTTCTGGACGAGATCGGCGACGTCGATCCGCTGATCCAGCCGAAACTCCTCACCGTGCTCGAAGACAAGCGCTTCCGCCGCCTCGGCGACGTGCGCGACCGAACGGTCGACCTGCGGCTCATCGCGGCAACCTCGCACGACCTCGCCCGTCTCTCCCAGGAGCAGCGCTTCCGGAGTGATCTGTACTTTCGCATCAGTACGCTGGTGCTGCGCGTGCCGCCGCTCCGCGAGCGTCGCGAGGATACGCCGCTCATCGCCGCCGATCTGCTGCAGCGCCTGTCGGTCCCGCGCGGTCGCCGCGCCAGCCTCAATCCCGCCGCCCTCACCGCCCTCCAGGCCTATCCGTGGCCCGGAAACATCCGTGAGCTGCGCAACGTGCTGGAACGCGCGGTGCTGCTCTCGACCGATTCCGTGCTCGGCCCCGGCGATCTGCACTTCGACCCCCTGCCGCCGTCCTCGGGCGCCGGCCAAGGGCCGGCCCACGACGGGACGCTCACGCTCGCCGAGCTGGAGCGGCGTCACATCGAACACGTGCTCCAGGAGGTAGGCGGTCGCGTGGCGGAGGCCGCAACGCGCCTGGGCATCCCGCGCAGCACGCTCTACCAGAAGATCAAATCGCTTCGCATCGACGTGTCCAAGTCCTAGAAGGCGCCGGTCCCGAATCTGGAAAAAGCCGCGTCCCGAGTCCCCGCTCCAAATACAACTCGCGTAGTTACAGGCGATTAGCGACGAGCCCCCACGGGGCACGCGCCTTGCCTTGTCTCCCTCCGGCAGCAGTCGATCCACCTGTTTCGCTGGAGCTGGAGTGCCTCATATCCTGGTTGTCGACGACGAAGAATCGATCCTGTTCGCGATTGAGCAGTACATCCTCGCGCAGGACTGCACCGTGGACTGCGCGCGTGAAATAGAGGAAGCGCAGGCCCTGCTGGACAACATCCGCTACGACCTCGTGATCGCCGATCTCCGCCTGAGCGGGATCCACGGCGCCGAGGGCCTCGACCTTGTGAGCATGGTGCGGGCGTGCTGTCCCAAGACGCGCATCATCGTGCTCACCGCCTACAGCTCCGCCGACGTCGCGCAGGAAGCGCTGCGCCGTGGGGCCGACGCATTCCTTCACAAATCAACGGCACTTTCCGAGGTCGCGCGCGTCGCGATGCAGGTGCTGGGGTGTGCCGCCTAATGCAACTCATCGATCAAATTCTCGCCACCGACGGGCTCACGGTCAGGTTTCAGCCGGTCGTGGAGCTCGAGGGCGAGACCCTTCGTCTGCACACGCTCGAATGTCTGACCCGTGGCCCGGAGGGCAGTAACGCGGCCCGGGCGGATGTGATGTTCGAGTACGTGCGCCGCAAGCGGGTCGAGCCGATCGTCGACCGCGCCTGCATCACGGCCGCGCTGCAAACCGCCGCCGCCTTGCCCGGCGCGCCGAGGCTGTCGCTGAACGTGCACGCCTCCACGTTGGGCCGGGACGCCGACTTTCCATCGTTTCTCGACGCCGTTACCGACCGCCAGGGCATTCACCCATCTCGTCTCACGATCGAAATCGTTGAGCACGCGCGGGCCTGGGACGGCGTCACCTTTTCGCGGGCGCTGCAGGCGCTCCGCACGCTGGGCGCGCGTATCGCGCTCGACGACGTTGGGCTCGGGCACTCCAACTACGGGATGATGCTCGACACCCAGCCGGAATACCTGAAGATCGACCGGTACTTCGTCCATGGAGCGCTCGGCGATCTGCAGCGCCGCGCGGTGCTGGATTCCATTGCCCAGCTGGGCTTGAAGCTCGGCGCACGCGTCGTCGGCGAGGGCGTGGAAGACGCGACGGACCTCCTGTCCCTGCAGGACTTCGGCATCGACCTGGCCCAGGGCTACCTCTTCGCCGCGCCGCTGTCCGCCTCCGAGTTGCTCGGAAGCGGTTGGCTGCCGAACTGTCGGCCGCAAACCGCGGCCTGATCACTCACGAGCAAGGATCGACCATGCCGAGCAAGCGAATTCTGTTGGCCGACGACTCCGTCACCGCGCTGACCATGCACCGCATGATCCTCGCGGGCGCCGGCTACGACCTGCTGACTGCCCAGGACGGGCAGGAAGCCATCGAAGTCGCCACGGCGGAGCAGCCGGACCTCATCCTGATGGACGTGGTCATGCCGCGGAAGACCGGGTTCGAGGCGACACGGTTCCTGCGCAAGCAGGAAGCCACCAAGGGAATCCCGGTCATCATGGTCACTACGCGCGCGGAGCCGAAGATCCTCGAGATCTGCTTCCAGTGCGGGTGCAACGACTACATCAACAAGCCGGTCGACGGCGCGGTGCTGCTCGCCAAAGTGCGCAGCATCCTGGGGAACTGAGACCACCATGGGCATGCGTGTTGAATCCGCCGAAGAACGCCTGGTACGCCTGGAAGAGCAGGTCGACCTGTGGCGCACCGAGCACGATCACCAGACCGAGCGCGAGCAGGTGCTGCGCCAGCGGCTCGACGACCAGGTCGCGGGCACCCGCCGCTGCGTCGAGCAGCTGGCGGCGGCAGAGCAGCGCATCGGCCACCTGGCGAAGCTCCAGGCTGCCGTGCGGCAGTTGCACGAAGCGGCGATGCCGGCCGATGTACTCACGACGATCAAGGAGATCGTCGCGAACCTGGTCGGCTGTGAGGAGATGGGCATCTACGCGCGCCGGCCCGACGGCGGTCTCACGCTGCTCGACGGCATCGGCGTGGACGCCGATCACGGCGGCACCGAGGCAAGCGCGATCGTCTCCGTCCCGCTCCACCTGAACGGGCGGGTCGTGGGAGTCATCGCGCTGTTCAAGCTGTTGCCCCAGAAGACGGGGATCGAGCCCGTCGACCAGGAGCTGTTCTCGATCCTGTCGATGCACGCCGCCCGCGCGCTCCATCACGCTGGTCTTCGCGCCTGGGCGCGGTCGCAGGGAGTGTCCCTGTGAGTCGCGAGGTCCTGTTCGGCCTGGGTGACCTGGCCGAGCGCATGGCGGCGCTCGTCGGCGAGGGCGCTTCCCCGGAAACGGTGGAGGTCGCGCCCGACGCGGCGACGGCCTACGTCCACGTGGGACAGCTGTTCACGTCTCCCGCGGCGTGCACCGTCACGACGATTCTCGGCTCCTGCGTGTCGGTCTGTCTGTGGGACCCGACGACCGGCGCCGGCGGCCTCAATCACTTCCTGTTGCCGCAGTGCGTGGAGAACGGCATCTCCTCGCCCCGCTTCGGCAACGTCGCGATTCACCGCTTGCTCGACGAGCTGGCCGGCCTGGGCAGCCCGCGGCAACGGCTCAAAGCCAAAGTGTTCGGCGGCGCCAGTGTGATCGACGCCTTCCAATCGGCGAACGAATCGCTGGGCATGAAGAACGTCGACCTCGCGCGCCGGCTGCTCGCGGATGCGGGCATCCCGATCGTCGCCGAGGACATCGGCGGCGCGCAGGGCCGCAAGCTGGTCTTCCAGACCGGCGACGGCACCGCGTGGGTCAGAAAGATCTGACGGTGGCCCTCACCGATCGCGACCGCGACCTCCTGCTCCAGACCTTCCTCACCGAGGCCGGCGAGCATCTCCGCGCCCTCGAGGAGGCGCTGGTGGCGCTCGAGGCTCGGCCCGACGACGCGGAGCTCTTGAACGGGATCTTCCGCATCGCGCATAGCCTCAAGGGCGACGCGCTGATGGTGGGCTTTCCCCGCATCGCCGAGTTCGCGCACGGCCTGGAGGACCTGCTCGACCGCCTGCGCGAGGGCGCGCTCGCGGTCGACGCCGACCTGACCACGCTGCTGCTCCGCGCCGTCGACGTGCTGCGGGGCCTGCTCGCGGCGGCCGCCGCCGGCCAGGACACGACACCGCTGGACCTCGCGGCGACGCAGACCGCGCTCGCGGCCGCCTGCGCCCGCCCGGCCGCCGAGGCCGCCGTGACGGCCGAGTCCTCCGCCGCCACGAGCGCCGCCGTCACCCCGGAAGCGGGAACGCTACGCGTCGACGTCGCGAAGCTCGATCGGATGCTCAACCTGACGGGCGAGATCGCGATTGCCCGCGGGCGCGTGGCCCAGATGATGGCCGCGCTGCCGGCGCACGTCGGTCAGGAGATCCTCGAAGCACACCGTGACGCCGATCGCCTGCAGATGGAGCTCCAGGAGCAGGTGATGAAGGCCCGGATGGTGCCGGTAGGTCCTTTCTTCCGTCAGTATGCCCGCACCGTGCGGGACGTCGCCCGCGCGCACGGCAAGTCCGTGCGGCTCGTGATCGAGGGCGACGACGTCGAGATGGACACGCGCGTCGTCGAGCGCTTGCGCGATCCCCTCACGCACATGATCCGCAATTCGATCGACCACGGCATCGAGTCGCCCGAGCTGCGCGCCGCGTTGGGGAAGGCCCCGGAAGGGTCGCTCACTCTGCGGGCCGCGCACGAGGGCGGGCTGATCGTGATCGAGGTGCGCGACGACGGCGCCGGCTTCAACCGGCCCCGCATCGCGGAGCGCGCCCGCACCACGGGCCTCGCCCCCGCACCGGAGCAGCTCCCGGACGCCGAGCTGCTGGCGCTGGTGTTCGCGCCGGGGTTCTCGACGGCCGAGACGGTCACCGACCTCTCAGGGCGCGGCGTGGGCATGGACGTCGTGCGCCGCAACATCGAGGGACTGCGCGGCACCCTCTCCATCGAAAGCGCGGACGGCGAAGGCGCGGCGGTCACGATCCGCTTGCCTCTCACCCTCGCAATCATCGACGGGTTCGGCGTCGGCGTCGGAGACGAGACCTACATCGTCCCGCTCGACGCGGTGTTGGAATGCCTGGCGCTGCCGTCTGATTCGCATCGCGACGGGGACGGCCACGGCGTGATCAATCTGCGCGGCGAGCCCCTGCCCTACCTGCGGCTGCGCGACCGGTTCACAGCCACCGGCGCGGTGCCGCAGCGCGAGCACGTCCTGGTGGTACAGCACGCCGGCGGCCGAGCGGGGATCGCCGTGGATGCCTTGTACGGCGAGCGCCAGGCGGTCATCAAGTCGCTGGGCGCCGGACTCGATGGCCTGTCGGGCCTCTCGGGCTCCACCATCCTCGGCGATGGACGCGTGGCACTCATTCTCGATGTCCCGGCCCTGCTGCGCGAAGCAGTGGGTCGCACCGTTAAACACACCTCCACAATCTCCTAAGAGTCGAAAGGACGTACGTCAATGTTGCAGAACATGTCGATCGGCAAGCGCCTCGCAGTGGGCTTCGGCCTGTTGCTCGCGCTGGTCGCCCTGGTGGCGGGTTCCGGGTACCGGAGCACCCGCCTCGCATCGAGCCTCGCGATGCAGGTGCTCAAAGTGGAATCCCCACTGGTGGAGCACTCGCAGCGCGTGCGGGCGAACACCCTCGGCATGCGCCGCTTCGAGAAGGACGTCTTCTTGAACATGGCCACGCCCGAGAAGGTCGCCGAGTATCTCGCCAAATGGAAAGACCAGCGCGACCGGCTCCTCGAGCGCGTCGCGGTGCTGGACAGCTTGGAGACGAACGATTCGGGCAAGGCCGTGATTCGCTCGATGCGCGCCGACGCCGCCACCTACGAGCAGGGTTTCAATCACGTGCTGGCGCTGATCGAGCAGGGGAAGGTCAAGACGTCCGCGGAGGCGAACGCGGCCATGGCGGACGTGAAAGACGAAGTGCATCGCCTCGAGCAGTCGGCCTATGACTACGCCGTGCACCAATCGCAGAAGATGGCGAGCCGCGCACCGGTCGTGAGCGCCCAGATCAGCCGGGCCCTCGCGATCACACTGTTCGCCCTCGCCCTGGCGTTGATCGTGGGCGTGGCGCTGAGCCTGTTGATCGCTCGATCGATCACGACGCCGCTGCTCGCGGCTGTGCAGGCGGCCAATCAAGTGGCCGAAGGCGACGTCGACGTGCGCGTGGACGCCACGTCGCGCGACGAGACCGGCCAGCTGTTGCAGGCGATGGGCCGCATGATCGCCTCGACCAAGGAGAAAGTGGACGCGGCCGTGCAGATCGCCAAAGGCGACCTGACGATTGTCGTCACGCCCCAGTCGTCCAAGGATGCCCTCGGCACCGCCCTCCAGGGCATGATCGCCAAGCTGTCGCAGGTGATCGGTGAAGTGCGGGCAGGCGCCAATGCGCTCAGCTCCGCCGCCACGCAGGTGTCGTCGACCTCGCAGGGCCTGTCGCAGGGCACGAGCGAGCAGGCCGCGTCGGTCGAAGAGACCACGTCGAGCCTCGAGCAAATGAGCGCGTCGATCGCCAAGAACGCCGATAACAGCCGGCAGCTCGAGCAAACCGCCGTCAAGGCGGCGCGCGACGGCGAGGAGAGCGGCAAGGCGGTGCTCGATACAGTGCAGGCCATGATCGCCATCGCCGAGAAGATCACGATCGTCGAGGAGATCGCGTATCAGACCAACCTGCTCGCCCTGAACGCCGCGATCGAAGCGGCGCGCGCCGGGGAGCACGGCAAGGGTTTCGCCGTCGTCGCCACCGAAGTGCGCAAGCTTGCCGAGCGCAGCCAGACGGCCGCCAAGGAAATCGGTGGACTGGCGAGCTCGAGCGTGAAGGTCGCGGAGCGTTCCGGGCAGCTGCTCACCGAGCTGGTGCCGTCGATTCGCAGGTCGGCCGAGACGGTGCAGGAAGTGGCGGCCGCGACGGCCGAGCAGGCTTCCGGTGTCTCGCAGATCAACCGCGCCTTGACGGGCGTGGATCAGGTGACGCAGCGCAACGCGTCCGCGTCCGAGGAGCTCGCGTCCACGGCCGAGGAGATGGCCAGCCAGGCCGAAAGCCTGCAGCAGCTGATGTCGTTCTTCCGCGTCACAGGCATGAGCGACGCGCCGGTCAAGGCCAAGGCGCCGGCACCGAAGCCCGCGCCGAAGCCGGAAGGCAACGGACACAAGCGCGCCCCGGCATTGCCGGCTCTGGCACATGACGACAACGGGTTCACTCGCTTCTAGGAAGGAGACGCACATGACGATGCAATACCTCTCCTTCCAGCTCGCGGGCGAAGAATTCGCCTTCGGCATCCTGAAGGTGAAGGAGATCCTGGAGTACGACACGATCACGCGCGTGCCCAATGCGCCGGTCGCCGTCCGCGGAGTGATCAATCTCCGCGGCAGCGTGGTTCCGGTGGTGGATCTCGCGCTGCAGTTCGGCCTGGCGCCGACCGCGATCACGAAGCGCACTTGCATCGTGATCGTCGAAGCCCGGGTGGATGGCGTAGACCTGGTGATGGGAGTGCTGGCGGACGCGGTGAGTCAGGTGATCGACCTGGGACCCGAGGCCATCGAGCCCCCGCCCGCCTTCGGCAGCCGGGTCAGCGTCGAGTATCTGGTGGGGATGGGCAAGCTCGACGACAAGAAGTTCGTCTTGATTCTCGACATAGACCGGCTGTTGGGCGACGTCACGCTGCCCACGCCACAAGTCACGGAAGGGCAAACTGTATGCGCTTGACACTTATCGCACTGACGCTGGCCGTGGTAGCCCTGACGGCCCCCGTCGCTGCTCAGGACAAAGACTTCGTCGTGATCGTGAACGCTTTCAATCCGTTCATCACGATCCGCGCCGACGACCTGTCCCGCATCTTCCTCAAGAAGAGCGCGACCTGGAGCAACGGCCAGGCGGCGCAGCCCGTGGACCAGCCTGAGGGCTCCACGCTGCGGCGGCGCTTCACGGCCCGCGTGTTGAACCGCGACACCGGGTCCGTGAAGAGCTATTGGCAGCAGCAGGTTTTCTCGGGACGGGCCATTCCCCCGCCGGCGCTCGACACCGATGCGGCCGTGCTGGAATTCGTTCGTCAGCATCCCTACGGCGTCGGTTACGTCTCCGCGTCGACCCCGCTCACCAGTGAAGTCCGCGTCATCGCGGTGGTCAGGTAACGCCGCCGTGCTCAGTCGCTGGACGCTCGCTCGCAAGATCGCCCTGGCACCGGCGCTGGCCGGCCTGGCGCTCACCGCGATTCTCGCTACCACCGTCGTGTTCGGCGGTGCGCAGCGCCGGGCGCTGTCGCGCATCGAGCGCGGCTACTACCCCGCGCTCCAGACCCAACAGCGCCTCCAAGGACTGCTGGGCTCGCTGCAGCGTCGGTTGCAGGACGCCGCGGCCGCCAGCGATCTCGACGGCCTGGCGGAGGCGGACTCGCTGCGGGATGAGTTTCAGGCCGCGCTGGTGGGGGCCGAAGCCAACCCCATCATGTCGCGGGCGGAACTCACGCGCGTGCGCGACCAGTTCGGCGGCTACTACGACGTCGCGCGGCGCACGACCGCAACCATGATCGCCGGGAATGCGAACGAGGCGCTCTCGGGCAACCTCGAGACCATGCGGGCGAGCTTCGCGGCGCTGCGGCTGGCGCTCGACTCGGCCACGGCCCGCCGGACCGCCGACGTAGCCCACGAATTTGGGGCCGCCCGGCAGCTCAACACGCGGACCCAGACGGGCACGCTGCTGATCACCCTGGTCACGCTGCTCGCCTGTAGCGCGTTGTCCGTCGTGATCATTCGCGGCGTGACCCGGTCGCTGCGGCGCAGCGTCGCCGTGGCGGAGCGCCTGGCCGAGGGCGACACATCGCTCAAGGTGACGGCCGAGACGCAGGACGAAGTCGGCCAGCTCCTCAGCTCGATGGCCACCGTGATCCGCACCACGGAAGCGATGGCCGACGCCGCGGCCCGCGTCGCGGGTGGCGACCTCACGGTCGAGGTGCACCCCCGCTCCACCCGCGATACGCTGGGCAACGCGCTCGCGCAGATGGTTGGGCGGTTGTCGCAGGTGATCGGGGAAGTGAAGGCCGGGGCCGCCGCGTTGAGCTCCGCGTCCGAGCAGGTTTCCGCTACGTCGAGTGCCCTGTCGCAGGGCACGAGTGAGCAGGCCGCGTCGGTCGAAGAGACCACGTCGAGCCTCGAGCAGATGAGTGCCTCGATCGCCCGCAACGCCGAGAACAGCCGGGAGACGGAGCAGACGGCGATCAGCGGCGCGCGCGACGGCGAAGAGAGCGGCAAGGCCGTGCTCGACACCGTCCACGCGATGAACACGATCGCCGAGAAGATCTCGATCGTCGAGGAGATCGCGTATCAGACGAACCTCCTCGCGTTGAACGCCGCCATTGAGGCGGCCCGGGCGGGCGAGCACGGCAAAGGCTTCGCCGTCGTCGCCGTCGAAGTCCGCAAGCTCGCCGAGCGCAGCCAAAAGGCGGCGCGGGAAATCGGCGGGCTGGCGATCTCGAGCGTGAAGGTCGCCGAGCGCTCCGGCAAGCTGCTCAGCGCACTCGTGCCGGCCATCCGCCGTACGGCGGACCTGGTCCAGGAAGTCGCCGCGGCTTCGGGTGAACAGGCGTCGGGGATCTCGCAGATCAACCGTGCCCTGACGAGCGTCGATCAAGTCACCCAACGCGCCGCCTCGGCGGCCGAGGAGCTGGCGTCCACGGCCGAAGAGATGGCGGGTCAGGCGACCGGCTTGCGCGAGGTGGTCGGATACTTCCGCACCGCGGCGCTCGCGGGCGTACGAAACTAACGTGCTGTCCGCCGGACTCGGCATCCGCCCGCTCAACGACCGGGAGTTCAAGCTGTTCCAGTCGCTGATCCATAAGGAAGCCGGGATCTACTTGTCGGAGGTCAAGAAGGCGCTCCTCGTCGGGCGGCTGTCGCGGCGAATCCGCGAGCTCGGTCTGGAGAGCTTCGAGGCCTACTACCGCCACGTCGTGGACGGCGCGCATCCGGCGGAGCGGGTCGAGCTGATCAACAACATCTGCACACACGAGACGCAGTTCTTTCGGGAACCGCGCCAGTTCGAGTTCCTGGAGCAGACGCTGGCGCCGCGCTGGCGGGCCGCCGGCGACGCGGGCACGCGGCCCAAGCACATCCGGGCCTGGAGCGCCGCCTGCTCCTCAGGCGAGGAACCGGTCTCGCTGGCGATGAGCCTGTTACACCATTTTCCGGCGAGCGCCGGCTGGACCGTGGAGGTGCTCGCGACCGACATCTCCACTCGCGTGCTGGATCGCGCGCGCGCCGCCATCTGGCCGATCGAGCGGGCGGGACAGATTGCCCCGGCCTACTTGAAGCGCTTCATGCTCCGGGGTACCGGGGATCAACAAAACAAGATGAAGGCGGGACCGGAGATCCGGGCGACCGTCCGCTTCCAGCAGCTAAACCTGCATGCGGACACGTACGCCGTCGGCGATGGCTTCGATCTGATCTTCTGCCGCAACGTGCTGATCTACTTCAATGCGGCATCCAAGGAACACGTCGTGTCGCGCCTGCTCGGACGGCTTGCGCCGGACGGCCTCCTCTTCCTGGGACACGCCGAGTCATTGACCGGCATGCGCGACCAGCCGCGCGCGATCATCCCGACCGTCTACTCGCGGACCCTGCGCTAGGCCGCGATGGGAAGCCGAGTCCTCAGCGTTCTCGTCGTCGACGACTCCGCCGTCGTGCGGCAGGCCGCCACGGCGATTCTGTCGCAAGACCCCGGGATGGTCGTCACGGTGGCGGCCGATCCCTATATCGCGCTTGATAAGATGGGTCGCTCGCGGCCGGACGTGATCCTACTCGACCTCGAAATGCCCCGGATGGACGGCCTGACCTTCCTCAGGAAGATCATGACCGAAGATCCGATTCCGGTCGTGGTGTGCTCGAGCCTCGCGGCCCGCGGCACCGCCATCGCGATCCGGGCCCTCGAGGAAGGCGCCGTCGAAGTCATCGCCAAGCCGCAGCTCGGCGTGCGCGATTTCCTGCACGACTCCGCCGAGACGTTGATCGAGGTCATCCGCGAAGCAGCCGAGGTCCGCGTGCGCCGGCGCGAGGCCGTGGCACCACCGCTGCCGCGCCACAGCGCCGACGTCGTGCTACCGCCCGCTGCTGCCACGCCGCACCGACGCCGTACGGACCGCCGGCCCGGGCAAACGAACGTCGTCGTCGCCATCGGAGCCTCGACCGGCGGCACCGAAGCCCTGCGCACGATCCTCACCGCCATGCCGGAAGACGCCCCGGGGATCGTCATCGTACAGCACATGCCGGAGCGGTTCACGGCGGCGTTCGCGCAGCGCCTCGACCAGTTGTGTCGCATCGAAGTCAAGGAAGCCGCCCCGGGGGATCGCATCCAGCAGGGCCGCGCGCTGATCGCGCCCGGCAACCGCCACCTCGTGGTGCGGCGCCACGGCGCGCACTACGAGGTGGAGTTGGCCGACGGTCCGCGGGTGTCGCGCCACCGGCCCAGTGTGGACGTGCTGTTTCGTTCGGTGGCCCAGACGGCGGGGGTTCACGCCGTGGGCGTGATCCTGACCGGCATGGGCGACGACGGCGCCACCGGCCTGCTCGAGATGAAGCGCGCCGGCGCGGCGACCCTCGCGCAAGATGAGCGCACGTCGGTCGTGTTCGGCATGCCGAAAGAAGCCATCGAACGCGGCGCCGTGGACCGGGTGCTCGGGCTCCCCAGCATGGCCGCTGCGATTCTCAGCGCGACTGGAGGGGGCGGGGGGGGGAGGGGGCCTTCAGGTCGGTAAGTTCTCGCGCCGCGGCATCACCCGCCGCGCTGCCCCGGTAGCGGTCCGCAAACCGCGCCAGCTCGACGAGCAGTCGGTCGCCCCGATTCATCCGCCGATAAAGATCGATCAAGCCGTTCGCCGCCCGCATCTCCTGACGCGGGTCCGGCTGCATCCGCCGGACCTCCTGATACAACCCCTCCGCCTCCTCGTGTCCCTTGAGACGCGTCTCCAGCAGGTTCGCGAGCTGGAGCCGCGCCTCGTGGTCGCCGGGCTCGATACGGAGATGATCGCGGAAATAGTCGGCTGCCTCCGCGTACTCCCCGCGGGCGATCAAGACATCCTGCCGAGGATATGTCGGGGGGGGCGGGATATTGCCCGCCGCGAAGATCATTTTCACAAGGCCGGTGGACGCCGCACCCGTCAACCGGTGGATGGCGACAATCCCCGCGATGGTGAGCGGCACGTTGAGCAGCAGCAACAGGAGAAAGACGGAGCCGGAGACCCACCCCTGGCGCGCGCAGAAGTACCAGGCCGCCGACAGGATCACGAAGCACGCCGGCCCGAAGTGCACCGCCACCTTCAGGAGGTAGGCGCGTTCGGCGGAGTCGATGTCCTTCAGGCGACCGGCTACGGCAGGACCTGCCCCCACAAGTCGCGATAGACGATCGGGCCTTCGTTCAATGCCTTGAGGCCCGCTTCGATCTGGCTCCTGTCGCCGACGATCACGATGTCGAACTTGTCCGGATCGATGTAGCGCCGGGCCACGCGCTGTACGTCCGCCGCCGAGACTGCGTTGATGCGGTCGACGTAGCCGCCGTAGTAGTTGAGCGGCAACCCGTAGACGAGCAGGTCGCGGAAGCGAAACGCCGCGCCCGCGGTCGTCTCGAAGTCGCCGGGCAGGCCCAGAATGATGTACTGCTTGGCCTTCTCGAGCTCGGCCGCCGGCACCGCTTCGTCACGGATGCGCCGCAGCTCCTTCAAGAACTCGATGAGGGAGCTGTCGGTCTTGGCCGTGACCACCGAAGCCTGCGCGACGAACGGCCCGCCGGCGCGTCGCAGCGAGAATGCGGAGCCGGCGCCGTACGTGTACCCATGTGTCTCGCGCAGATTCTGGTTCAGGCGCGACGTGAAGGCTCCTCCCAGGATCGTGTTCAGTACCTGCAGCGCGAAGTAGTCCGGCGTGTCGCGGGGCGGACCCAGATGGCCGATGCGCACCACCGACTGTGCGGCGCCCGGTTTGTCGATCAGGTAGATCGTGCGCGGCGACGGCTGGGGAGCCGCGCCCACCGGCGTATTCGGAGCGGCCCCGCGCGTCCACGCGCCGAGGCGCGTCGAGACGAGCTGCCGCGCCTCCTCGAGCGTCACGTCGCCGACGACCAAGAGACGGGCCGTGTTGGGCCGGTAGAACGTGCCGTAAAAGCCGGTCACACGCTCCCGCGTCAGCCCCGTGACCGAGCTGTCGTTTCCGGCCAAGGGACGTCCATACGGATGCGCGGCGCCGTAGACGATCGCCGGAAACGCCACGTTCGCCACCTGCACCGGCTCGTCCCGTTGCTGGATCAGCTGGGTCCGCCGCAGCTCGCGCTGCCGGGTGATCTCCGAGTCGGGGAACGTAGGACGGAGCACGACGTCGGAGAGGAGATCGAGCGCGGCGGCGAGGCGCCGCTTCGGGACGTGGAGCGTCACCGTGGCCACGTCGAACCCGGCGACCACCGAGAGCTGGGCGCCGAGGAAGGCCGTCTCATCGGCGATATCGAGTGCGCTCCGCCGTCCAGCGCCCTGCTGCAACATCGTCGCGGTGAACGTCGCGAGGCCGGGGAGGTTCGCGGGGTCGCGCACGGCGCCCGCGTCGATGACGAGCGAGACGTCGACGACCGGCACCTTGTGCGCCTCGACCACCGCCAGCTCGAGCCCGTTGGGCATTGTGGCCGTACGCACCACCGGCAGCTTCAGCGCCGGAGGCGGCGGCAAGGTCGGCGGCTTGGTCCGATCGACCGCCGCACCCTGAACGAGCAGGAGCGCCAGGACGACGCCGGTCATGGCTGCACCGCCGGTTGCACCGCCAACTCGGGCTTGCCTTGGGGCACCACGCTCAGCACGACGCGGTGCGCGTCCGCCAGGTAGGCGCGGGCGATCCGCTGCACGTCGGCGGGCGTCACTTTCAAGTAGCGGTCCAGATCGCGCTGGAAGTAGTCCGGCGTGCCCACGAAATAGGCGTAGAAGCTGAGCTGGTCGGCCTTGCCGCCGAAGCTCCCCACCCGCTCCATGCGCGAGAGGAACTGGGCCTCGAAGGTGTTCTGCGCGCGCTGCACTTCCCGCAGGGTCGGCCCGGCGTCCGCCACCTTGCGGACCTCTTCGTCGACGACGCGCTGCAGCTCGCCGAGCGCGTGGCCGGGCCGCGCGGTGACCCATAGCTCGAACTTGCCGTCCAGCCGGCCGCCGTCCTGGAACGCGACGACGTCACTGGCGACCTGCAGCTCGTACACGAGCCGTCGGTAGAGGCGCGACGAACGGCCCCCGGCCAGCACGTTGGCGAGCACGTCGAGCCCTGCGTCGTCGGCGGCGAACGCCTTCTGCGTATGCCACGCGTTGTAGACGCGCGGTGTCTGCACGCGGTCCTCGAGCGTTCCGTAGACGTCCGCGGTCAAGAGGACGGGCGGGGGCGTCGGCCGCGTCACCGTGGGGCCGCTGGGAATGTCGCCGAAGTAGCGCTGGGCGAGCAGGCGCGCGTCGCCAGGTGTGACGTCGCCCGCGATCGCCAGCGTGGCGTTGTTGGGCGTGTAGTAGGTCCGGAAGAAGTTGCGCACGTCCTCGAGCGTCGCCGCCGACAGGTCGGCCATCGATCCGATCACCGGCCAGCTGTAGGGGTGCGTCGGCGGATAGAGCCGCTTGAGGATGTTCTCCTCGGCGAGCCCGTAGGGACGGTTCTCGTAGCTCTGGCGCCGCTCGTTCTGCACCACGCCGCGCTGCAGATCCACCTTCTCAGCGGTGATCTCGGGGACGAGGAAGCCCATGCGATCCGAGTCGAGCCACAGCATCAACGGCAGCGCGTTGGCCGGCGCATCTTCGAAGTAGTTCGTCCGGTCTTCGGTCGTGGAGCCGTTGTTGTCGCCGCCGGCCGCCTCGAGCAGCCGGTCGAACTCTCCGGTCGGCACGTGCTGCGAGCCCATGAACATGATGTGCTCGAACAAATGAGCGAACCCGGTCCGGCCCGCCCGTTCATCCCCCGACCCGACGTGATACCAGATGTTCACCGAGACCACCGGCACGGAGTGGTCTTCGTGGACGATCACTTGCAGACCGTTGGGAAGCGTGAACGTCTCGTAGGGGACGCGGAGCGGTGCGGCGTTTTGGGCCGCCAGGCTCGAGCCACTTGGGCCGAAGGCAGCGCCGGCGCACAGCAACGCCGTTGCCAGTCGGAACGGGGGTTGTGAGGTCATAATGGAAGATTTGCGCCTGAAACGCCGGCCCCGCAAGTTGCGTACGGGGCGATACTGTCAGGAGGCTGCAATGCTTTGGTTGGCCGTGACCGCCGCCGCGCTCGTCGGCGGCTACCTGTTGAGCCGCAACTTCGTCCGGCGCCGTTTGCGCTACGTGGACGCCATCCAGAAACCGTCGGCCCCGCTGCTTGCCGGCGTCGCCGCTGCCGCCGTCGTCCTCCCCATTGCCGCGCTCCCCATCATTACCGTGGGCACCGCCGTCGCGTTCGGTGTCGGGGTTGCCAGCGGCGTCGCGAGCGGGCGGTCGGGTCCACCCCCAGACTCCGCGAGCTAGCCGACCCGCAGCTCCTTTTCCGGTCGGCCCGCCACGACGCGCAGGCCGCGCACCGCTTCGCCGGCAAACGTCTTCCCCGCCCCCTTTTCGACTTCTTCGAGCGCGGTCCAGCGCGTGAACGCCGGCCGCACCGGCGTCGCCATCTGCAATGTCTCGAAAGCGTCGGCAACCGCCAACACCTTCACCGTCAGAGGAATCGGCAGGGCCTCGATGTCCCAATCGTCGCCCACGATCTCGTAGTAGTGCGCGTACTCCGCGATGATCTCAGCGGCGCCGCGCAGGGCGCGCGCCACGGTCACCGTCTCGTCCGTCACCGAGCGCGACAACAGGCGCAACAGCCGCTGGTCCGCCGTCCCCACCTCGTGCAGCAGCGACGCAATCCGCAGATTCTCGATCTCCGTCTCCGAGAGCTGCATCTCCTTGCCGATCGCCGCCGCCAGCTCCGCCACACGGTTCGAATGCCCCTGTTGGTGCCGCTCGCTCGTCTCGATGTGGAAGGTGAGGACCTCGAGCGTGGCGAGATACGCATTCCTCAAGTCGGCCAGACGCGCCGCGCGCTGCTCCGCCAGCCCGCCCACCACGTACCCGGTGAGGATCAGGAACCCCCCCCACGGGATCAGCGTCAGCAGCGCATGCTCGCTGAACCCCGCCTCCATCCCCAGGCCTTCGAATACCTGGAAAAAGAAGACGAGCACCATCACGAACACGCCCGAGAACACCGCGAACCGGCGTCCACCGAAGAATCCCGCGAGAATGATGGGCAAATAGTAGAAGCTCAGGAACGCGAACTTCTGGTCGATCAAGTAGTTGATGCAGAGGAGAGAGGCGACGAGCAGAAGGACGAAGATCCGCTCGAAGTTTCGAAAGAAGAATTGTTTAGCGCGCTCTAACGAACGGGGTTGGACCAATTGCACCTCGAGGCACGGGTGTCGGGGGGCGCGCGGGAAACAAAGTGGGGAATCGACCGGCGAACTGCAAGGTGAGCGCGGTCACACCGCCGCTCGCGCGCCCCTCTAAGCGCGGTCCCGCGCATAAGATACGTCCGCGTCCGTCTTCGGCACGGAATTCGCTTGTAGGGGACCGGGGACCGGCCGCCGCGCCTTAGGGGCCGGCCCCTGAGGCAAGAAGAACGTGGGGCTTCATCATCATTCACAGCACGCTGATCTTCTGTTCGCGCGTACGATCGCCGAGGTGCTGGACGTCCTGGCACTGGTCAGGCTTGCGGTGGAGTTACGGCGTCGTACCCAGGGCACGTGAGGACCGGGAGCGCGGGGTAGCGGGGGAAGCGGGGGTCGTCGTCGGCCCGCCCGCAGCGATAGAACACCGATCCGCGCCGGTTCGACACTGTCCGCACCCACCGGCACGTGGCGCACAACCCCACGGCGGGGTTGGGGATGGGAGGCCGTGGAGGATCGGCGCGGTCGGTCATTAGGTCAAAGAAGAAGCTAGCTATATCTTGGAGGTCGTGAGCCAAGACGACGACCTCGGGCTCCCCCCCGGCCTCCGGGACGAGTACCTGAAGGGAGCGCGGGATCAGCTGGGCGGGATCGCCGAGCTGGCCGAGCGGCTCATCTCCGCCGGGGACGACGCCGCCGCCATCGAAGATCTGCGACACGAGGCGCACAAGCTCCGCGGCTCCGCGGGCTCTTTTGGGTTCGCGCAGGCGTCGGTGGTCGCCGCCGAGCTGGAAGATGCCGCCAAGCAGTGGATGGCCCAGCCGGCGGACGGCGCGGGCACCCGCGGTGCGGCCGCCCGCGGATTCGTGCGGCGCCTCGCGGCCGCCCTGTTCACGAAGCAAGCGGCCGCCGCGTCTTCACCCACCACGCACGACGCACCACGCCCACACGATCCATCCCCAGGCGACGTCCCCGAAGTCATCGTGGTCGAGGACGACGCCGCCCTGGCCGATCTGCTCACGTTCGGGCTCGAAGCTCGAGGGTATCGCTTCGTTCACTACCGCAATGGCCGCGACGCGCTCGAACACCTGCGCGCGCTCGACACGCACGGCACGGTGCCCCTGCTCCTCCTCGACGTCGACCTGCCCGCGCTCGACGGCTACTCGATCTTCGAGGCCCTTCAAAAGGACTGCCCGGGCAAGTTCAAGGTCGTGTTCACGACGGTGCATGGCAGCGAGACGGAGCAACTGCGCGGCCTCGAGGCGGGCGCGATCGACTACATGGTGAAACCGATGAGCCTGCGGGTGGCCCTCGAGAAGATCCGCCGCTGGGTGGGACGGTGACGAGCCGCCAGTTCCTGCTCGTCGTCGCGATCGTGCAAGGTGTGCTGCTCGCCGCGCTCATCGCCCTGATCGTCCTGAATCGTTGGTTTCGGCTGCGGCGCAGCGCACGCCTCAATCCTCGCCGCGTGGCGGTGGACGATTCGATGCGCCGCTGGGCGGCGGGGGCAACGCCGCTCGCCGGCGTCCTGGTCGGATTGGCGCGGCTGCCCGTGCCCCTCGCCATCGACGCGCTCGTCGGCTGGTCGGCCCGGGTGCCGGGGGAGCGCTGGCGAGAGCTCGCCGCCGCCCTGGAGCACCAGTGGTGGGTGCGCCTCGTCCGTACCAACAGCAACTCGGCGCGTTGGTGGAAGCGGCTCGAGTGCGCGCGGTTCCTGAGCGTCGGCGCGATGCCCGGGGACGTCGCTCGGCTGGTGCGGCTCGTCAATGATCCGCACGCCGCGGTCCATGTGGCGGCGGTGGCATCGCTCGAGCGGATGGAAAGCACGCCGCTGACGCTGGCGGCCCTCGAGCGGCTCCCGCGGCTTGCGCCCACGGTCCAGGCCTACTACGCGGGCATGCTGCGCCGCTCGCGGCCCGTGGTGATCCAACACCTGCTCAAACGGCTTCGGCGCAATGATGATCCGGCGCTGCCCCGCTTCGCGGAGTTCGCGGTGCGCCTGGCCGAGCCGGCGCTGCGGGAGCGCATGACCGCGCTGGCCGACCACACCAACCCGGAGGTCCGGATCCAGGCCGCGCGCGCCTTGGGCAGCTTCCCCCACCGCGAGTCGGTCGCGGCGCTCACCCGCCTCGCCACGGACGCCGCGTGGGAAGTGCGGGCGCAGGCGGCGCGCTCCCTGGGGATGATCGCGGACGCGACCACCTTGCCGCTTGTTCGCGCGCTGTTGCGCGACACCGTGTGGTGGGTGCGGCTGCGGGCGGGGCTCGCGTTGATGCGTTTCGGCACGACCGGCCGCAACGCCCTGCTCGAGATCGAGGTCGGCGCCGATCCCGCCGCGCGCGACATCGCCCAACTGATCCTCGGCTTGCCGGCGCAGGCGCTGGCGGAGTTTGCGGCGTGAGCCTCGGCGGCCTGGTTTCGAGCGTCGACCTCGCGATCCTCGTCTACTTCCTGGGGCTCAACTCCTTTTACGCGGTGCTGCTGCTCTTGTCGATTCCCGAAATCTGGGAGCAGACGCGCCTCGCCGAGGACGACGACTTCCAGCGCCTCATGCAGAGCGATGCCCTGCCCCCGATCACCATGCTCGTCCCGGCCTACAACGAGAGCGCCACCATCGAAGCGAGCGTCACCGCGATGCTGACGCTCGAGTATCGCAGCTACGAGGTGGTGGTCGTGAACGACGGCTCGAAGGACGACACGATCGACCAGCTGCGCCACGCCTTCGACTTGTACGAGGTGCCGCGGATCTATCCCGAGACGATCACCACCCAGCCGCTCCGCGCCGTGTACCGCTCGCGCACCCGCTCGCGCCTGCTCGTGCTCGACAAGGAGAACGGCGGCAAGGCCGACTCGCTCAACGCCGCGATCAACGCCAGCCGCTTCCCGCTCGTGATCGCCGTGGACGCCGACACGCTGATCGAGCCCGACGCCCTGCTGCGGCTGACGCGTCCGTTCCTGCTCGGCCGCGAGATTGCCGCCGTCGGCGGAACGGTGCGCGTCGCCAACAACTGCACCGTGAAGGACGGCCGGGTGACGGATGCGCGCGTCCCGCACCGACTGATCCCGGGGATTCAGGTCGTCGAGTACTTGCGCGCGTTTCTGTTCGGCCGGCTCGGCTGGAACCGGCTCGGCGGCAATCTCATCATTTCGGGCGCGTTCGGCTTGTTCCGGAAGGATTACGTGGCCGCCATCGGCGGGTACCGCACTACCAGCATCGTCGAGGACTTGGATCTCGTCGTGCGGCTGCACCGCTACCTGCGCGCCCAGAAGATCCGATACGAAATGCCGTTCATCCCCGACCCCGTCGCGTGGACCGAGGTGCCGGAGTCGCCCAAGATCCTCGCGCGCCAGCGCGAGCGGTGGCATCGCGGCTTGATCTCCGCCATGTGGGAGTACAAGGGGATGCTCTTCAATCCCCGGTACGGGCGCGTCGGCCTGTTGGCGATGCCCTTCTACGCGCTCGGGGAGATGCTCGCACCCGTGATCGAAGTGTTCGGGTACGTGGTCACGGTGGTCGGCCTCTCGGCCGGCATGGTCGATGTGTCGTTCGCTCTGCTCTTCGTCCTCGTGGCGTGGGGCTACGGGATGCTGCTGTCGATCTGGGCGGTGGTCCTCGAGGAGGTCAGCTTCCGCCGTTACCGCCGCTTCGGCGACTTATTCCTGCTGCTGCTGTATGCCTCGCTCGAGAACTTCGGGTATCGGCAGTGGACCGTGTGGTGGCGGCTCAAGGCCTTCGTGAGTGTGTGGAAACGCCGTCAGGTGTGGGGCGACATGGCGCGGAAGGGCTTCGGAACGGAGGTCAAAGCACCGTGACGCGATCGCTCTGGAGTTTCGTCGCTCTCATTGCCCTCGGCCCCACCGCGCCGGCCGCGCAAACGCCGCGCGTCGCTGCCTGGGGCTCCTACGAGGGCGTGACTGGCAGCGACGACTGGTCCACCGCCGGCGCTCAGCTCACGCTGTCGACCGCGCGGGGCCACGCTGCGTGGGCGGCTGCGGAGCTGCTGAGCCGCTTCGGCGCCAAAGACGCGACCGAGCGGATCGGAGGCGTGCTCCATCCCGCGCCGCGGTGGTGGATTACGGTGGAAGCGGGAACTTCGACTCGTCCGGCGTTCATGCCGAAGAACACGTGGGAGGCGGATGTGACCGCGCTCGTGGCCGCGCGCGGGTCGGTCGGGCTCGGGTACCGCCGCTGGAACTACGTTGCCGGCCCCGTCGACATGGTGATCCCGCACTTCAGCCTGCAGACGCGCACCATGGCGTGGGACCTTCGTGTGTCGCTGTCGCGGAACCCGTCACAGCGCACCGACGCGGCGTTTTACGTGCGAGCGACCAAACCGCTGACGCGTCGCATTGTCGGCTGGCTGCTCGGCGGCGCCGGGCGGGAGAGTTACATGGTCGGGACCGCGCCGGCCCAGGTGCGGTCGCTCGATACCGTAACCGGCGCGGCGGGTCTGCGCTGCAGCGTGGGGAACGGCTTCACGCTTCGTCTCGACGCCAGTGTGATCAACTCGCGGCCTGTCCTGTCGCGGCGTGGCGCGGGGATCGGGCTCGAGCGGCAGTTCTGAGCACGAGGGCGCGTGACCCGGCTCACAAGGTGAGCCACGCGCTTGCATTGGCGGTACCCCTCCCGTAGCCATAGGGCGGAGGATGGACTCTATGAGGATCACAAAACTCGCCTTGCCGCTGGTCGGCATCCTGGTGGTGCTCCACACGTCGTGTGGGGATCCCACGGGTCCCGGCAATCAGGCCAATGATCGCATTACGATCGTCAATGACGCTTCGGCCCTCGCGGCGCGCGTGACGTACTTCGACGACACCATCCCCCTCGACAGCACCGGCATCGGCTACCCGTCGGCGCCGATCCTCCCGTCAGGGGCGGTGCTCGGACGGAGCAGCAGCGTGAGTGCGGCGGCGTTCCAGCTGAAACTGAAAGCGGAAGTGGCCTCACCCATCGTATCTGGGCAAACGCTCCAGGCGACGTCCGTGTCCATCGTCGGTGATCTTGCGGTCGTGAGCTACAACATGATCGGCAACCCATATCTCGGCGGCGTCGACGTCATCGACATTTCCAACCAGAACCACCCGATCCTCGTATCGCAGGCGCTGTTCCAAAACACGGACGTGAGCGCCGTCTCGGTCTCCGGCTCGAACGTCTACGTCGCCGAGGCGACGAACGACACCGGGTTCGCAGCCCCCGCGGTGTTCGAGCTTATGCAGCTGCAGGGGAACCAGTTGGTCTTGAACGGCAATCGGCGCATGGGTATGACGAGTTTCGTCGCGACCAGCGTTGCGGCGTCCGGTACCAAGGCGTACGCGACGACCGGCGATGCCGGCTCGCTCTTCGTCATCAACCCGACGACGTTCGCGAAAACCGATTCGGTCGCCCTGCACGATGCGCGCTGGGTCGCCGTCGGTGGCGGGAAGGTCGTCGTCGTTCAGGGCACGCCGGGTCAGATCTCGGTCTTCAACGAGAGCAACATGACGCCGGTCGCCGGGTCACCGTTCTCGTTCACCGGCGCGAACCTCGCGCAGGCCAAATCGCAGGCGGAGATCGTGGGTGGGAAGGCCTTCATTGCGGCCGGCACGGGTGGAGTCCAGGTCCTCAGCACCAGTACGGGGTTCCTCGTGGCCTCGGTGCCCCGACCAAATCCGGATTCGCTGGGCCTGGATTCCGCGGTCGTGGTGACTAACGCCGTCGCTGTGGACGAAGACCTGGTGTTCATCTCCAACGGCGAGGCGGGCGTGTACCTCGCTCAAGGACCCGCGTTCTTCTCGACGAGCAGCAGTGAGGCCGCGCAGACGATCACGATGCTCGGCCGGCTTCGTTTCGGGAACCTACAGTCCGTCAATCACGTGGCGTATCAGGGCAGGTACCTGATCATCGCCGCCGGCCTGGGCGGCCTCAAGATCGTGCAGGTCATCTAGACGCCGTCTGCAGCTGCCGCGCCACGCGCTCCGCGTCACGCAAGATGCGGAGCGCATTGAGCCCCACGACCTTCCGCACATCCGCTTCGCTCCACCCCCGCCGCAGCAGCTCCGCCACGAGATCGGGGAACTTCGAGACGTCCTCGAGTCCCACCGGCACGTCGCTGATGCCGTCGAAGTCCGAGCCGAGCCCCACGTGGTCCACCCCGGCGACGTCGCGGATGTGCTCGATGTGGTCCGCAGCCTGCTTCAACGTGGCCTTGGGACCACGCGCGATCCACGCCTTGACGGAGTCGGCCCGCGTAGCCGAGTCGGCGCCCGCGGCGCGCAACGCACGCGACCACGCCTGCACGCTGTCGCCGTAGGCCCGCACCGCCTCCGAGAGGAACCCCGGGTTGAAGTTGACCATCACGACCCCGTTCTTTTGGCCGACGATTCGCAGGATCGAGTCGGGGACGTTGCGCACGTGATTGGCGAGGGCGCGCGCCGAGGAGTGCGAGTAGAACACCGGCGCGCGCGAGACGCGCAACGCGTCCATCATCGTCGCGTCGGACACGTGCGACAGATCCACCAACATCCCGACGCGGTTCATCTCGAGGACGACCTGCTCGCCGAACGCCGTGAGGCCATCGTGCTTGGCCGTGTCGGTCGCCGCGTCGGCCCAGTCGAGGGTCTCCCAGTGCGTCAGGGTCATGTAGCGGACGCCCAGCTCGGCGAAGGTACGCAGGGCACCGAGTGAGTTCTCGATCGCGTGGCCCCCTTCGATCCCGACCAGACAGGAGATCTTGCCCGCCTTGAAGTTGCGCTCGATGTCCGCCGCCGTCCGCGCCTCGGCGAACGTCGCTGGATACTTGGCGCACAACCGGTGCGCGAGGTCGATCTGCTCTAGCGCGTAGACGGCCGGGTGTGTCCCCTCGTGGATCGTCGTCACGGGCACGTACGCCGCCCAGAACTGGGCGCCGACGCCCCCCGCCCGCAGCTTGGGAATGTCCGTCATCAGCCTCGGCTGCAACACCAAGAAGTCCACCGAGTCGAGGCCCCCTCGCTCGCGGATCGCGTCGGGGATGTCGTTGTGGCCGTCGATCAGTGGGGTCGTCCGGAGGATGCGGAGGGCTTGGGCGCGGTAGTCCTGGGCGGCAAGATGCCAAGACGCCAACACGCCAAGAAACAAGAAGAGGGCGACCCTGCGCAGCATCGTTCCATCCGAAGCGGGGAGCACGAAAGCTATTACGTTTGATGCATGGTCACCATCGCGCTGGAGGTGAACGGCGAGGCCGCCGAGGTGGCGTTCGCGCCGCACAAGACGCTGCTCGAGGTGCTGCGCGAGGACCTGAACCTCACCGGCACGAAGCACGGCTGCGAGCTGGGCGAGTGCGGCACCTGTACCGTGTTGCTGGACGGGACGCCCGTCCTCTCGTGCCTCGTCCTCGGCCTCGCCTGCGCCGGTCACCGCGTGAGAACCGTCGAAGGCATGGCTCAAGCGGGCCGGCTGCACCCGCTGCAGGAGACCTTCGCCGACCTGGGTGCGGCGCAATGCGGCTACTGCACCCCCGCATTCCTGCTCGCCGCCGAAGCTCTGCTCACCGCGAACCCCAAGCCGACGCGCCAAGAGATCAAGGAAGGCCTAGCCGGCAACCTTTGCCGCTGCACCGGTTACATCAAGATCTACGAGGCCGTCGAGCTCGCCGCGGCGCGCATGCGCGGGGAGAAGGCAGAGCCCTCTCGGGAAACCTTGTATGGCCAGCCATAGAGTCATCGGCAAGGCGCATCGCAAGATCGATGCGGTCGCGAAAGTCACCGGCGTCACCAAGTTCGCCGACGACCTGGCGTTCCCGCGGATGCTCTACTGCAAGCTGCTGCGCAGCACCGAGCCCCACGCCACGATTGTTCGCGTAGACACGAGCGCCGCCGAGCGGCTCGAGGGCGTGATCGCCGTCCTCACCGGGAAAGACCTGCCGATCCCGTTTGGCATCCTCCCCGTGTCGCAAGACGAGCACGCACTCTGCCTGGACAAAGTTCGCTTCATCGGGGATCCCGTGGCCGCCGTCGCGGCGACGAGCGAAGAGACCGCAACCGCGGCTCTCGATCTTATCAAGGTCGACTACGAGCCCCTGCGCGCGATCGCGTCGGCCGAAGACGCCGTTGCCCACCCCGAGCCGCGCATCCACGACTATGGCGACAGCGGCAACCTCCACAAGCTCATCGACCTCGAGTTTGGCGACGTGGAAGAAGGCTTCACGGAAGCCGACCTCGTGCGCGAAGACTTGTTCTTCTTCGAAGGAAACACCCATCTCCCAATGGAGCAGCATGCCGCGGCGGCGGTCTGGTCGCCCGATAGGAAGCTGACATTGTGGAGCGCGACCCAGACCCCGCACTACGTGCACCGCGCCCTGGCCAAGGTGCTCGAGTTGCCCCCGGCCCGGATCCGGGTGATCGCGACACCCAACGGCGGCGGATTTGGCGGCAAGAGCGACCCCTTTAGTCATGAGATCGTGGTCGCCAAGCTCGCGATGATCACGGGACGGCCCGTGAAGGTCACGCTCACGCGCGAGGAAGTTTTCTACTGCCACCGCGGCCGCCACCCGACGCTGATGTGGGTGAAGACGGGCGTGAAAAAAGACGGCGCGATCACGGGGATGCACTTCAAGTCGTTGCTCGACGGCGGTGGCTACGGCTCTTACGGCGTCGCGAGCACCTACTACACAGGGGCGCTCCAAACCGTCACATATCAGACGCCACGCTACAAGTTTCAAGGTGCAAGAGCGTTCACCAACAAACCGCCGTGTGGGCCGAAACGCGGGCACGGGACGCCGCAACCCCGATTCGCCCTGGAGGTCCACGTCGATAAGATCGCCGAGCAATTGAAGCTCGACCCGGCGGAGCTGCGGCTCAAAACGCTCGTCCCACCCGACTCCCTCACCGCCAACTACCTGCGCGTCGGCTCGATGGGACTCGGCGCCTGCATCGAGAAGGTCGTGAAGGGATCGGGCTGGAAGGAGAAGTTCCGGAAGCTACCCGAGGGACGGGGCGTCGGACTCGCCTGCTCGAGCTACATCTCGGGTGCCGGGCTGCCGATCTACTGGAACAACATGCCGCATTCGGGCGTGCAGCTGCGCTGCGACCGCGGCGGCGGCGTGACGGTGTTCTGCGGCTCGACCGAGATCGGCCAGGGCTCCGACTCGGTGCTCGCCTACGTCGTCGCCGAAGTGCTGGGCGTCGATCCCTTCGAGATCGCAGTCGTCACCGCCGATACCGATCTGACGCCGGTAGACCTCGGGAGCTACTCGAGCCGCGTCACACTGATGACCGGCAACGCCGCGCTCCAGGCGGCCGAGCGTGCGCGCGAGATTCTCGCGCTCCACGCCGCGAAGAAGCTCGAAGTCGCCGGCGATCGGCTCGTCTTTGCGGGGGGCCGAGTGTTCGACGCGCAGGACCCGGAGCGCGGCCTGAGCTTCGCCGAGGCGGTGCAGCTGGCGGAGGCCGCGGAGGGAACGATCGGGACCGTCGGGTCGTACACCCCGCCGCGCGGCGCCGGCAAGTACCGCGGTGCTGGCGTCGGCCCGTCGCCTGCCTACTCCTACAGCGCCTGCGTCGCCGAGGTGGAGGTGGACCCCGACACGGGGATCGTCCGCGTGCCGACGATCTGGATCGCGCACGACGTGGGCCGGTGCATCAACGCGGCCGCGGTCATCGGGCAGGTCGAGGGCTCGATCTACATGGGGCTGGGCGAGACCCTTATGGAGGAGATGGCCTACCGCGGCGATCTCAAGGTGGTGCACAAGATCCCCAGCCTGCTCGAGTACAAGAGCCCCACCACGCTCGAGATGTGCGACGTCGTGACCTATCTAGTAGAAGACCCGGACCCGAACGGCCCCTTCGGCGCCAAGGAAGTGGGCCAGGGGCCGCTGTTACCGGTCATGCCGGCGGTCGCGAATGCCGTGTACGACGCCGTCGGCGTGCGGGTGGACGAGATCCCCGTGACACCCGAGAAGGTCCTCAAGGCCCTGCGAAAAAAGGCGAAGGGGGAAGAGGGACGGGTTGGACCCACAAGCTTCCCGGAGATCCCCTGGCCGGAACCGACCCGTGTGCCACCGCCTTGGGAGGGAGGGGACGGGAAGGCTGTGCAGCTACTCCGCGCCTGAGCGTCTCTCCTGGGTATCTCACCCCTGGAGGGACCGATGTCGATCCACCCCGTCTGGCTCCTCGTTTTCCTCTCGACCGTAACCCTGCCTCAACCCTGCGCGGTCCTCGAAACCGGCCGTATCGAAGGGCACGTGCGAGACGCAGCGACTGGCGCGCCGATTGCCCGCGCCCAAGTCGTGGTCGCCGCCGCGGGTAATCTCGCCGCAATCACGAACGACAGCGGATTCTACCGCATCACCGGCGTGCCGGTGGGTACGCACACTATCCGGGCGCGGTTCATCGGGTACAGGTCCGTAGACTCGACCGGCGTCCGTGTGGCGGCAAATCAGACCGTCACGGTCGACCTGAAGCTCACCGCCGCCGCCGTCATGCTCGACCAGATTGTCGTGACCGGCGCGGAGGCGGCGCGGGTCGAGCGCCAGATGGCGAGCGCAACGTCCACGGTCACCGCGCAAAACGGCGTAGTGCGGATCGATGGTTATACGGTGCACCGGTACGCGCCGGAGCCGTGGCGTCGTCAGGGTCAGCCTGGCAACCGTGAGCAATACGACAAGATCGACGAGAACCAGTTCCTCGCAGTGGCGGCGCACCCCCTCTCGACCTTCTCGATCGACGTGGACCGCGCGTCGTACAGCAACATGCGGCGCTTCATCATGCAGCAAGGCCAGCTCCCGCCCAAGGATGCGGTCCTGATCGAAGAGCTGGTCAACTACTTCCCCTACAGTTACGCCGAACCGGAGGGCGACGATCCGGTCGCGATCCACGCCGAGGTCGCTGCGGCGCCGTGGAAGCCGCAGCACCGCCTGGTGCGTATCGGTCTCCAGGCGCGACGCCTCCACCTCGAGAACCTGCCGCCCTCGAATTTCGTCTTCCTG
>Ga0210382_10000059_pt1 | contig 44624 bp, 35 predicted proteins | sample PLMedo_FD_155452 | JGI IMG/M metagenome (GOLD analysis project Ga0210382, IMG submission 155452) | Groundwater sediment microbial communities from an aquifer in East River, Colorado, USA - PLM0_60_coex redo | ecosystem: Environmental > Terrestrial > Soil > Riparian zone | place: USA: East... | reverse complement strand
GCATCGTCGAGGCGAACGACAGCTTCAGCAGGAACCTCGGCGTGCGCTTCGGGTATACGGAGGATGCGCGCACCGGGGCGATCGGCCGCAACATCGGCGGCCTCAAGCCCGTGATCGGCGCCGACCTCACCAACACCGGCCAGGCCGCCGGGCTGATCAGCGGCACACCGTTGCTGACCAGCCCCCCGGGAGGGGGGCCGGGCGGGCTGCAAAGCAGCCTGCCGGCGAACGGCCTCAACGGCTTCCAGGCCGGGCAGTTCTCCTTCGTCCTGTTCAACGCGTCGCTGTCGCGCATCCTGAGCCTGGAGATCTCCGCGCTCGAAGCCGACGGCAAAGGCAAGATCATCTCCAGCCCGCGCGTGCTGACGGCTAACCAGGTGGAGGCGCTGATCGAGCAGGGCACGGAAATTCCCTACCAGCAGTCGACCTCCTCGGGCGCGACCGCGGTGTCGTTCCGCAAGGCCAACCTGGCTCTCAAGGTGAAGCCGCAGATCACGCCCGACGACAACATCATCATGACCCTCGACGTCAACAAGGATCAGCCCGGCGCGACCACGTCGGCCGGCGTGCAGATCAATACCAAGCACGTGAAGACCGAGGTGCTGGTCGAAAACGGCGGCACGGTGGTGATCGGCGGTATCTACGAGCAGACCGACCGCACCGACATCACCAGGATCCCGTTCCTGGGCGAGCTGCCTTTCCTCGGCTTCCTGTTCCGCAACGATACGTCGCTCACCAACAAGACGGAGCTTCTGGTGTTCATCACGCCGCGCATAGTGAATGAGCGGCTGACGATTCGCTGATCGCCGCATCTCCTCGGGCGGTACCACGGCCGGGCGTTCCCCGGCCGTTTTTGTTTTTACAATGCCGGGGATGAAGCGCGGCGAAAACATCTATCTCGTGGGGCTGATGGGCGCGGGCAAGACCACCGTGGGCAGGCTGCTGGCGCGGCGCCTGAAGCTGCGCTTCGTCGATTCCGACCAGGAAATCGAGCGCCGTTGCGGCGTGAAGATCCCCCTGATCTGGGAGATCGAGGGCGAAGCCGGCTTCCGCGGCCGCGAGGCGCAGGTGCTCGCCGAGCTGACTGCGCAGGAAGGCGCGGTGCTCGCCACCGGAGGCGGCGCGGTGCTGCTCGACGAAAACCGCAGGCGCCTGGCGGCGCGCGGCACGGTGGTCTATCTCCGGGCAAGCCCCGAGGAACTGTACCGGCGCGTGCACTACGACCGCAACCGGCCGCTGCTCGCGACCGGCGATCCGCTGGCGCGGCTGCGCGAGCTGTATGCCGAGCGCGACTCGCTCTACCGCGGCGTCGCCGACCTGGTGATCGATACCGGCGCCCAGAGCGTGCAGGCGCTGGCGCGCGAGCTGCTGGAAAAGCTGGAAGGGCAATGGAAAGCCTCCGCGTAGCGCTCGGCGAGCGCTCCTATCCGATCCACATCGGTGTGGGTTTGCTGGATGTTTCCGAGTTGTATCGCCCCCACCTGGCGGGCGGCAGCGCGGCGGTGATTACCAACGAGGTCGTCGCTCCGCTTTACCTCAAGAGAATCTCAAAAGCGCTTGAAGCAGCGGGCGCGCAGGTGACCGAGATCATTGTGGACGACGGCGAGCAGTCGAAGCGCTGGACGAGCCTCGAGCGCGTGTTCGACGCGCTGCTGGCAGCGCGCTGCGGCCGCGATACGCTCATCGTCGCGCTCGGCGGCGGGGTGATCGGCGATCTGGCCGGGTTTGCCGCCGCGATTTACCAGCGCGGCGTGGCCCTGCTGCAGGTGCCTACCACGCTCCTTGCGCAGGTGGACTCCTCGGTCGGCGGCAAGACCGCCATCAACCATGTCCAGGGCAAGAACATGCTCGGCGCCTTTCACCAGCCGCGCGCAGTGATCACCGACGTCGCGACCCTCGATACGCTGCCCGAGCGCGAGTTGCGCGCGGGACTCGCCGAAGTGATCAAGCATGCGCTGGCATTGGACCTGCGGTTTGTGGAGTGGCTCGAAAAAAACATCGACGAGCTGCTCGCTCGGGAGCGCAGCGCCCTCGTTTACGCGGTGCGGCGCTGCTGCGAGCTCAAGGCGGGCGTGGTCGCCGCCGACGAGCGCGAATCCGGCGTGCGCAGCCTGCTCAATTTCGGCCATACCTTCGGCCACGCCATCGAAACGGGCACCGGGTACGGCGCGTGGCTGCACGGCGAGGCGATCGCCGTGGGAATGGTGATGGCCGCGGAGCTCTCGGCCCGCGCAGGCCTCATTGCAGCAGCGGACGTTCATCGCGTGCGCTCGCTGCTGCGCCGGGCCGGCCTGCCGATCACCGGGCCTGCGCTTGGCGCCGAGCGCCTGCTCGAGCTGATGGCAATCGACAAGAAGGCGGCGGGCGGCCGCGTGCGCTTCGTGCTGCTGGACTCGGTCGGCGCGGCGAGCCTGCGTGAGGCTGTCGATGAGCGGCTGGTGCGCGAGGCCATTGTCGCTGCAGCGCAATAAATGTATATTCAAAAGTTCGGTCTCGATCATGAGCTTGGACGCGCAGGGTCTTTACCACCCCTCCCATGAGCACGACGCCTGCGGCGTCGGCTTCGTCGCGCACATCAAGGGCAAGAAGTCGCACGGCATCGTCGAGCAGGGGCTGACTGTCCTCAGGAACCTCACCCACCGCGGTGCGGTCGGCTGGGATCCCAAGCTCTCCGACGGCGCCGGCCTCCTGATCCAGATTCCCGATCGCTTCCTGCGCGAGGAAATGGCGCGCCTTGGCGTGCGGCTGCCGCCCGCCGGGCAGTACGGGGTCGGCATGGTGTTCCTGCCGCGCGACCCGGCTTCGCGCATCGCCTGCGAATACGAGATCGAGCGCGCGATCAAGGAAGAGGGCCAGGTGCTCCTCGGCTGGCGCGACGTGCCGGTCGACAACCGCGACCTCGCCGAATCCGCCAGGCGAATCGAGCCGGTGATCCGGCAGGTGTTCATCGGCCGCGGCCGCGGCATCACCGTCACCGACGCGCTCGAGCGCAAGCTCTACATCATCCGCAAGAGCTCGGGCCACGCCATCCAGGCGCTGCGCCTGAAGCACGGCAAGGAATTCTACGTGCCGTCGATGTCGGCGCGCACCCTGTGCTACAAGGGCATGCTGCTCGCCTACCAGGTCGGCGAGTATTACCTCGACCTGAAGGACGCGCGCGTCGAGTCGGCGCTCGCGCTGGTGCACCAGCGCTTCTCCACCAACACGTTCCCTTCGTGGGACCTGGCGCACCCGTTCCGCCTGATCTGCCACAACGGCGAGATCAACACGGTGCGCGGCAACGTGAACTGGATCCGCGCGCGCCAGGGCGCCATATCGTCGCCCATCCTGGGGGCCGATTTGCACAAGATCTGGCCGCTGATCTACGACGGCCAGTCGGACTCGGCGTCCTTCGACAACGCGCTCGAGCTGCTGGTGATGGGCGGCTACTCGGTGGCGCACGCGATGATGATGATGATCCCGGAAGCGTGGGAGAACCACAGCCTGATGGACCCAACGCGGCGCGCGTTCTACGAATACCACGCGGCGATGATGGAGCCCTGGGACGGCCCGGCCTCGATCGCCTTCACCGACGGCCGGCAGATCGGCGCCACGCTCGACCGCAACGGCCTGCGGCCCTCGCGCTACATCGTCACCGAGGACGATCTGGTCATCATGGGCTCGGAATGCGGCTGCCTGCCGGTGCCGGAGGAGAGAATCGTCAAGAAGTGGCGCCTGCAGCCCGGCAAGATGTTCCTCGTCGACCTGGAGAAGGGCCGCATCATCGACGACAAGGAGCTGAAGGACAGCCTGGCGAGCGCCAGGCCCTACGCCGAGTGGATCGAGCGTATCCGCGTCAAGCTCGACGAGGTCGAGAGCGACAAGACCACGCCGATCAAGTCCAAGGTGCGGCTGCTCGATCGCCAGCAGTCCTTCGCCTATACCCAGGAAGACCTCAAGTTCATCATGCAGCCGATGGCGGCGGCGGGTGAGGAGCCGGTCGGCTCGATGGGCAACGACTCGCCGCTCGCCGTGCTGTCGAACAAGAACAAGATGCTGTACCACTATTTCAAGCAGCTGTTCGCGCAGGTGACCAACCCTGCCATCGACCCGATCCGCGAGGAGCTGGTGATGTCGCTGGTGTCGTTCATCGGCCCCAAGCCCAACCTGCTCGGCATCGACGAGCTCAACCCGCCGCTGCGGCTCGAGGTGTCGCAGCCGGTGCTCGACTTCTACGAAATGGAGAAGGTGCGGCACATCGAGCGCTATACCGGCGGCAAGTTCAAGGCCTTCGAGCTCGACGTCACCTATCCGGTGAGCTGGGGCAAGGCGGCGGTGGAAGCGCGCCTCGCCTCGCTCGCCGCGCAGGCCGAGGACGCGGTGCGCTCGGGCTACTCGATCATCATCATTTCCGACCGCCTGGTGGACCGCGAGCGCGTGGCGATCCCCGCGCTGCTCGCCCTCTCAGCGATCCACCAGCACCTGGTCGGCAAAGGCCTGCGCACGTCGACCGGCCTGGTCGTCGAGACCGGTAGCGCGCGCGAGGTACACCACTTTGCGCTGCTCGGCGGCTACGGCGCCGAAGCGGTGCATCCCTATCTTGCCCTGGAAACCATTCTTTCATTCCATCCTCAAGACAGGCCTGCGGCTTCGAAGGCGGTCAAGAGCTACGTCAAGGGGATCGGCAAGGGCCTGAAGAAGGTCATGTCCAAGATGGGAATCTCGACCTACATGTCGTACACCGGGTCGCAGATTTTCGAGGCCGTCGGGCTGGCCAGATCGCTGGTCGACAAATACTTCACCGGCACCACCTCGAACGTCGAAGGCATCGACGTGTTCGACGTGGCCGAGGAAGCGATCCGCGTCCACAGCGCGGCGTTCGGCGAGGACGACCCGGTCCTCAAGACCATGCTCGACGCCGGCGGCGAGTACGCCTGGCGGGTGCGCGGCGAGGAGCACGCCTGGACGCCGGAGGCGATCGCCAAGCTGCAGCATTCTGCGCGCGCCAACTCCTATGCCACGTACAAGGAATACGCGGCGCTCATCAACGACCAGTCGAAGCAGCATATGACCTTCCGCGGCCTGTTCGACTTCCGCCTCGAGCGGTGCAAGCCGGTTGCGCTCGACGAGGTCGAGCCCGCCTCCGCCATCGTCAAGCGCTTTTCCACCGGCGCCATGTCGCTCGGCTCGATCTCGACCGAGGCGCACACCACCCTCGCCATCGCCATGAATCGCATCGGCGGCAAGTCGAACACCGGCGAGGGCGGCGAGGACCGGCGGCGTTACGCGCCGATCAAGGCGGGAGAGTCTTTACAAAGCAGATTGGGAAAGACCCGCGTCGAGGTCGAGATCCGTCTTCGCGAAGGCGATTCGCTCAAGTCCAAGATCAAGCAGGTGGCCTCGGGCCGCTTCGGCGTCACCACCGAGTACCTGGCGAGCGCCGAGATGCTGCAGATCAAGATCGCGCAAGGCGCCAAGCCTGGCGAGGGCGGCCAGCTCCCCGGACGCAAGGTCTCCGAGTACATCGCCGAGCTGCGCTACTCGACCCCCGGCGTCGAGCTGATCTCGCCCCCGCCGCACCATGACATCTACTCGATCGAGGACCTGGCGCAGCTGATCCACGATCTGAAGAACGCCAATCCGCAGGCCCTGATCTCGGTGAAGCTGGTGTCCGAGGTCGGCGTCGGCACGGTTGCCGCCGGCGTGGCGAAAGGCAAGTCCGACCACGTCACCATCGCCGGCCATGACGGCGGCACCGGCGCATCGCCCTGGTCATCGATCAAGCACGCCGGCACGCCGTGGGAGCTCGGCCTCGCCGAGACGCAACAGACTCTGGTTTTAAACCGACTTCGCGGGCGCATCGCGGTGCAGGTGGACGGGCAGATGAAGACCGGCCGCGACGTGGTGGTCGGCGCCATCCTCGGCGCCGACGAGTTCGGCTTCGCCACCGCGCCGCTGGTGGTCGAGGGCTGCATCATGATGCGCAAGTGCCACTTGAACACCTGCCCGGTCGGGGTGGCCACGCAGGACCCGCAGCTGCGCCGCAAGTTCGAGGGCAAGCCCGAGCACGTGGTGAACTACTTCTTCTTCGTCGCCGAGGAAGTGCGTGAGTTGATGGCGCAGCTGGGGGCGCGTCGTTTGAGCGAATTGATTGGCCGTACCGACTTGCTCGACATGAAGAAAGGCGTCGAGCACTGGAAGGCGAAAGGCCTCGATTTCTCGAGGATCTTCGCCATGCCCGACGTGCCTGCGGAAGTGGCGCGGTTCCATTGCGAGACGCAGGACCACGGCCTGGAGAAAGCGCTCGACAACCGGCTCATCGAGCTGGCACAGCCGGCGCTCGAGCGCCGCGAAAAAGTGCTCATCGAGACGCCGATCCGCAACATCAACCGCACGGTCGGCACGATGCTGTCGCACCAGATCGCGAAGCGCTATGGGCATGAGGGCCTGCCCGACGACACCATCCATATCCGGTTTGCAGGCTCGGCCGGGCAGAGCTTCGGCGCCTTCCTCGCGCGCGGCGTGGTCCTCGACCTGGTGGGCGACACCAACGATTACTGCGGCAAGGGGCTCTCGGGCGGCCGCATCTCGGTGCAGCCCTCGCCCAAGTTCCGCGGCGAGCCGAGCGAGAACATCATCACCGGCAACGTGGTGCTCTACGGCGCGATTGCCGGCGAAGCGTATTTCCGCGGCGTCGCCGGCGAGCGCTTCGCGGTCAGGAACTCCGGCGCTCGCGCCGTCGTGGAAGGTGTCGGCGATCACGCTTGCGAGTACATGACCGGGGGCACGGTGGTCGTGCTCGGCACCACCGGCCGCAACTTCGCCGCCGGCATGTCGGGCGGTTTCGCCTACGTGCTCGATGTCGACGGCGAATTCGCCAGGCGCTGCAACACCTCGATGGTCGATCTCGAGCCGCTCGTGCCGGAGTCCGAGGACGAGGCGAGCGTCAAGCGCCTGATCGAGAATCACGCGCGCTATACCAATTCCAAAAGAGCCTCGCAGATCCTGGAGAAGTGGAGCGAATACCGCGCCCGCTTCGTGAAGATTTTTCCGAAGGAATACCGCCGCGCGCTGGCCGAGATGGCGGGACAGAAGAGGGCGGCCGCCTAGGTGGAGAAATGAGTGGGTAAGGTCACCGGGTTCCTCGAGTTCGGCCGCGTCGAGGAGCCGCACGAGCCCACCGAGGCCCGCAAGAAGCACTACCGCGAGTTCTACCTGCGCCTGTCCGACGAGGCGGCTGGAGTGCAGGGCGCGCGCTGCATGGATTGCGGCGTGCCGTTCTGCATGTCGGGTTGCCCGGTCAACAACATCATCCCGGACTGGAACGACCTGGTTTACCGGCAGGACTGGAAGAGCGCGATCGACGTGCTGCATTCGACCAACAACTTTCCTGAATTCACCGGCCGCATCTGCCCGGCGCCCTGCGAAGAGGCGTGCGTGCTGCGCATCAACGAGGATCCGGTCAGCATCAAGTCGATCGAGCACGCCATCATCGACAAGGCCTGGGAAGAGGGCTGGGTGCGGCCGCTACCCGCGGCGCACAAGACGGGAAAGAAGGTCGCGGTTGTCGGCTCAGGCCCGGCCGGGCTTGCCTGCGCGCAGCAGCTTGCGCGCGCCGGCCACGACGTGACCGTGTTCGAGAAGAGCGACCGCGTCGGCGGGCTGCTGCGTTACGGCATTCCCGACTTCAAGCTCGAAAAAGGCGTGATCGACCGCCGCCTGGAGCAGATGCGCGCCGAGGGGGTGAAATTCCGCCCGGCGGTTTTCGTCGGCGTGCGCCCGCCCGCCCAGGGCGTCGGCAGCGACGCGCGCGAAAGCATTTCTCCAGATCAATTGAAAACCGACTTCGACGCGATCGTGCTTGCAGCCGGCGCCGAGCAGCCGCGCGACCTGCCGATTCCCGGGCGTGCGCTCGACGGCGTCCACTACGCGATGGATTTCCTGCCGCTGCAGAACAAGCGCGTCGCCGGCGATGCCGCCGTGCCCGAGCTCTGGGCGAGCGGCAAGCACGTCGTGATCATCGGCGGCGGCGACACCGGCTCGGACTGCGTCGGCACGTCCAACCGCCACGGCGCCAGGTCGATCACGCAGTTCGAGGTTCTGCCCATGCCGCCGGACGTCGAGAGCAACCCGGTGTGGCCGTATTGGCCGGTGCGGCTGCGCACTTCCTCGTCGCATGAAGAGGGCGTGAGCCGCGACTGGTCGGTGGCCACCAAGGAATTCGTGGGCGAGAACGGAAAGCTCAAGATGCTGCGGGCCGCGCGGCTGGAATGGAAGGACGGCAAGCCGCAGGAAGTGCCGGGGTCGCAATTCGAGATGCCGGCCGACCTGGTGCTGCTGGCGATGGGCTTCGTTTCGCCGCTGCAGTCGATGCTCGAGGAGTTCGGCGTGCAGAAGGACGCCCGGGGCAATGCCCGGGCCGACACGGACGGACCGCGCGCTTACGTGACGTCGGTGCCGAAAGTGTTCGCGGCAGGCGACGTGCGCCGCGGCCAGTCGCTGGTCGTCTGGGCGATCCGCGAGGGCCGCCAGTGCGCCCGCTCGGTGGACGAGTTCCTGACGGGCTTTTCCGAGCTGCCTAGATAATCCGCTTGCGCAGCTGCGTGGTCGCCACCTCGGCGGCTACGACGACCGCAAGGATCGCGACCAGGATCATCGCCGCGCGGTCCCACTGAAACAGGTTGAGGGCGGTGTCGAGCGCCATGCCGACGCCGCCCGCGCCCACCAGGCCGAGCACCGCCGATTCGCGCACGTTGATGTCCCAGCGGAACAGCACGATCGCCCAGAACGCCGGGCGCAGCTGCGGCCAGTAGCCCTTCAGAGCGATCGAAAGCCAGGGCGCGCCGCTCGCCTCGAGCGCCTCGATGGTGCCGCGATTTGATTCCTCGAGAGCCTCGCCCAGGAGCTTGCCGGTAAAGCCGATCGAGTGAAACGCGATCGCCAGCGTGCCGGCGAGCGCGCCCGGCCCGAGCACGGCAACGAAGAACAACGCCCAGATCAGCGTGTTCACGGAGCGGGCGGCAACCAGGATCAGTTTCGCGGCGTAATTCAGCCAGGCGTACGGCGTGACATTTCTCGCTGCGAGAAACGCGACCGGCACGGCCATCAGCACGGCCAGAACTGTCCCCAGCGTGGCGATGTGCAGCGAATCCATGAGTGGACCGTGCACGCCCTCCGGGTAATGCCGCCAGGCCACCGGCCACATGCGGCCCAGCATGTCGCCGATCTGCTCCGGGGCATCGTAGAGAAATTCCGGGATCACCTCGACGCTGCGCAGCGAAGCGACGATGGCGGCGACGACGCAAAAATAGACCACGAACCGGCCGATCCGCTCTGCCGGGGTAAAGCGTCGCCATTCCCGCTCGAGGGCGTCGCTCAAGCCTTGAACACCTTCTTCACCTGCACCGTCAGCACCTCGCCGGCCATGATGAGCGCGATGATGGTGAGCACGATGGCGCAGACGAAGTCGTAGTCGAAGCGCTGGAACGCGGCGAACAGCGTGCCGCCGATGCCGCCCGCGCCGACGATGCCGACCATCGTCGAGTTGCGCAGGTTGGCGTCGGTTTCGTACGACACGAAGCCGACAAACCTCGAGAACACCTGCGGCACGACCGCATAGCTCACCACCGAGGCAAACGGCGCGCCGGTCGCGCGCACCGCCTCGACCTGCTTCAGGGAGATCTCCTCGATCGCCTCGGTCATCAGCTTGCCGAGGAAGCCGACCGACGCCACGGTGAGCGCCAGGATGCCGGCGAGCGCGCCGAAGCCGACCGCCTTGACGAACAGGATTGCCACGATCACCGGATGGAAGGAGCGGCACACCACCATCACCGCGCGCGCCGGCCAGCTTGCCCACACCGGCATCAGATTGCGCGCCGCGAGCAGGGCGAGCGGCAGCGACAGCAGGGTGCCGAGCGCCGAGGCGACGATCGCCATCTGCAGGCTTTCGACCATCCCCTTCACGAGCAGCTCCCAGCGCTTGAAGTCCGGCGGGAACAGGCGCGCCAGGAACTTCGCGCCGTGCTCGAGACCCGCCGCGAAACGCGCCGGCGTCAACTCCAGTTGCGCGCAGGCGTAGAGGAGGTAGGCAAGGAGCACGATCCAGGCGCCGCGTGCCCACCAGTCGGGCGGGAAGGCGCTCCTACTCGAGCCAGTCCTCGCCACCGTAGATCTCCTTCAGGTGCGCCTCGGTGATCCGCGCCGCCGGCCCGTCGTACACCACCCGGCCTCCGGTCATGCCTACGATGCGCTCGGCGAAACGCCGCGCCAGCTCGACGTTATGGATATTGATGATCACCGGAAAGCCGTGCGCCTGCGCCAGCGTCTGCATCAGGCCCATGATCTCGACCGAGGTCTTCGGGTCGAGCGAGGAGGTGGGCTCGTCGGCGAGCAGGAGCTTCGGCTCCTGCATCACCGCCCGTGCGATGCCGACGCGCTGGCGCTGTCCGCCCGAGAGGCTGTCGGCGCGCGCCTGCGCGAATTCGCCGAGGCCGACGATGTCGAGCAGCTCGAATGCGCGGGCGATGTCGCGCGCGGGGTAACGGCGCAGCCACGCCTTGAGCGGCGCTACATAGCCCAGGCGGCCGCACAGCAGGTTCTCCATCACGCTCAGGCGCTCGACCAGGTTGTATTCCTGGAACACCATGCCGATCCGTCGTCGTGCGGATCTGAGTTCTGCCCTGCTCAACTTGACGAGGTCCCTGTCTTCGAAAATCACCTCCCCGGCGGTGGGCTCCACCAGCCGGTTGATGCAACGAATGAAGGTCGACTTGCCGGTGCCCGAGGGGCCGATGACGGCGGTGATGCCGCGCGCGGCGAAATCCAGATCGATGCCGCGCAGCACCGGCCTGCCGGGGACGTACTCCTTGACCAGTCCCCGGACCGAAAGCGCCGCGCTCACGCTATTTCTTGCCCTTTGCGGCCGCTTCGGCTTCCTTCCTGGCGAGCGCGTCGAACGCCGCCTTGTTGAATTTCTCGCCGCTGCCTTCGGCGACCTGCCGCACCAGGGCCCAGTGCTCCTTGTAATTGATCGGGAAGAAGCGGTCGGCGCCGTCGAACGCCTTTTGCATCTCGGCAGGGAAGCGGTAAGCGTAGAAACATTTCAGCAGCGTGTCGCGCAGCTTCGGCTCAAGGTCGTGCGCGTACGCGAACGACGACGTCGGAAACGTCTGGCTGCGATAGAGGATGCGGAAGTCCCCGGCTTTGATCTGTCCGCGGTCGACCATGCGCTTGAACACGTCGGACGCCACCGGGCCGCCATCGAAGTCGCCGGAAAGAACGCCCATCACGGTCTGGTCGTGCTTGCCCGAATAGAGCACCTTGTAGTCCTTGTCGGGGACCAGGCCCTCTTTCGGAAACAGCACGCGCGGCGCGAGATTTCCCGAGTTGGAGGAAGGCTGCACATGGGCCACCTTCTTGCCCTTCAGGTCGGCGAGCCTCTGGTAAGGGCTGTCCTGCCTCACCACGAAGATCAACTGATACCCCTGCCAATCCTTCGCATTTCCCTTGACGGCGAAGGGCACGGCGCCGGCGAGATTGACGGCGAAATTCGTCGGCCCGGTGGAGAAGCCGCCGACGTGCAAGCGCCCGGAGCGCATCGCCTCGATTTCCGCCGCGTTCGACTGCACCTGGTAGAACACCACGCGCTTGCCGGTGCACTTCGACAGGTAGTCGGTAAACGGCTTGAAGACGTTCTCGTACACCGCGGGATCCTCCACCGGGGTGTAGGTGAAGACCAGCGTGGACGGGTTCTTGAACTTTTTCGGATCTTTCGGCGCATCGGCGACGAGGTCCTTGTTCTCGTCGCAGTAAAGCAGGTCGAGAGCGCCGCGATTCGAGCAGCTGTCCTGCGCGAGCGCCTGCCCGGCGGCGAGGCCGAGCGCGATTGCAATGCTTCCGCCTGCCAGCGGTCTCATGTCGTCCTCCTCCGGAAAAACAATATTAGCCTAGAATCCGCGTGATGCCGCTCGACGTGATCGTACTGGCCGCCGGCCTGGGCAAGCGCATGCGGTCGGACCTTCCCAAGGTGCTTCATCCGCTTGCCGGCCGGCCGCTGCTCGCGCATGTGATCGACGCCGCGCGCGCGCTCGCGCCGCGCAAGATTTTCGTGGTGCATGGCCATGGTGCCGACAAAGTACGCGCGGCCTTTCCGGATTCCGGCGTCGACTGGGTGCTGCAGGCCGAGCAGCTCGGCACCGGCCACGCCGTGCTGCAGGCGCTGCCGCAGCTGTCGTCCGACGCGAACGTGCTGATCCTCTACGGCGACGTGCCGCTGGTGCGGCCCGCGACATTGAAGCGCTTGGTCGAGGGCGCGCGCGGGGGCTTGGCCATGCTCACCGCCGAGCTCGCCGACCCTTCGGGCTATGGCCGCATCGTGCGCGACGCCGCGCAGCGCGTCGGGCGCATCGTCGAGCAAAAGGACGCCACGGCGAGCGAGCTCGCCCTCCGCGAGGTCAACGCGGGTTTTTTTTGCCTGAGCGCGCGGCGGCTCGCGCCATGGCTGTCGAAGATCGGCAATGACAATGCGCAGAAGGAGTACTACCTCACCGACCTGGTGGCGCTCGCCGTGGCCGACGCCGTGCCGGTGGTCGCCGTCCAGGCCGAGGATCACTGGGAAGTCGCCGGCGTCAATTCCATGCAGGAGCTCGCCGTGCTGGAGCGCGTCTGCCAGGGGCGCGAGGCGAGGCGGCTGCTCGACGCCGGCGTTACGCTGGCCGACCCGGCGCGTATCGACGTGCGCGGCGCGCTCGAGTGCGGCCGCGACGTCTCGATCGACGTCAATTGCGTGTTCGAGGGCCGCGTGAGCCTCGGCGACAACGTCCGGGTCGGACCGAACTGCGTGCTGAAAAACGTCAGCATCGGCGCCGGCACCGAGGTGCTCGCCTTCTCGCATCTCGACGACGCCGAGCTCGGCGAGCGTTGCCGCGTCGGGCCGTTCGCGCGGCTGCGGCCCGGCGCCCGCCTGGCGGAGGACGTGCATGTTGGAAACTTCGTCGAGGTGAAGGCGAGCCGCCTCGGCGCCGGCTCCAAGGCCAACCACCTCTCGTACCTCGGCGACTCCGAGGTCGGCCGCCGCGTGAACGTGGGGGCTGGAACCATCACCTGCAACTACGACGGCGCCGCGAAGCACCGCACCGTGATCGAGGACGACTGCTTCATCGGCTCGGACGCGACGCTGGTGGCGCCGGTGCGCATCGCGCGCGGCTCCTATATCGGCGCCGGCTCGACCATCAGCAAGGACACGCCGCCGGGACAGCTCACGGTGGCGCGCGCCAGGCAGGTGTCGATCCCGTCCTGGAAACCGCCGCGGAAGAAAGGCTGAGATCATGTGCGGCATCGTCGGCGCTGCGGCGCGGCGCGATATCGTCCCGGTCCTCGTGGAAGGCCTGCGCCGGCTCGAGTACCGCGGCTACGATTCCTGCGGCGTAGCCGTGCTTTGTGACGGCCGGATCGGGCGCGTGCGCAGCGTCGCGCGCGTCGCAAACCTGGCAATTCAAGTTGCCGAAAAACACATCGAAGGCGCGACGGGTATCGCCCACACCCGCTGGGCGACGCACGGGGCGCCGGCGACCGAGAACGCGCACCCCCTCGTCTCGCACGGGGAAATCGCGCTGGTGCACAACGGCATCATCGAAAACCACGAAGAGCTGCGCGCCGAGCTGCAGGCGGCGGGGTACCGCTTCGACAGCCAGACCGATACCGAAGTCATCGCCCACCTCGTGCATAGCCTTTACCGCGGCGACCTGGCGGAAGCGGTGAGCGCGGCCGTGAAACGCCTCGCCGGCGCCTACGCCATTGCGGTGCTGGCAAGCAAGGAACCGCATCGCGTGGTCGGCGCGCGCTCCGGCAGCCCGCTGGTGGTGGGAGTCGGGGAAAAAGAATTCTTCCTCGCCTCCGATGCGCTCGCGCTTGCCGGCACGACCGAGCGCATCGCCTACCTCGAGGACGGCGATGTGGTTTCCATCGACCGGGAGGGCTGGCGCGCCGTCGACCGCGACGGCCGCGCCGCGTCGCGCGAGGTGCGCACGGTAAAGACCGCCGGCGCCGCGGCCGAGCTGGGTCCCTATCGCCACTTCATGCAGAAGGAGATCTTCGAGCAGCCGCGCGCGGTCTCGGACACGCTCGAGTCGGTGGCGACGATCACCCCGGCGCTTTTCGGCAACCAGGCGCAAGAGCAGCTCGCCGAGGTGGACTCGGTGCTGATCCTCGCCTGCGGCACCAGCTACCACGCCGGCCTGGTGGCGCGGCACTGGATCGAGGCGCTGGCAGGACTGCCCTGCAACGTCGAGATCGCGAGCGAATACCGCTACCGCTCGAGCGTCCCCAACCCGCGCACGCTGGTCACGCTGGTGTCGCAGTCGGGCGAAACCGCCGATACCCTGGCGGCGTTGAAGCACGCCCAGGCGCTGGGGCACGGCAAGACACTCGCCGTCTGCAACGTCGCGACCAGCGCCATGATGCGCATGACGCGGCTCGCCTTCCTCACGCATGCCGGGGCCGAGATCGGCGTCGCCTCGACCAAGGCCTTCACCACCCAGCTGATAGGGCTGTTTCTTCTTTCTTTGACCCTTGCCAAAGGTCGCGGGCGTCTCACCGAGGAACACGAGGCAGCGCACTTCAAGCGCTTGCGGCACTTGCCCACGGCGCTCGCCGCGGTGCTCGCGCTCGAGCCGCAGGTCATGGCGTGGGCCGAGCGCTTCGCGAAGAAAGAGCACGCGCTGTTCCTTGGCCGCGGGCTGCACTACCCGATCGCGCTCGAGGGCGCGCTGAAGCTGAAGGAGATTTCCTACATCCACGCCGAGGCCTACGCCGCCGGCGAGCTGAAGCATGGCCCGCTCGCGCTGGTCACCAGCGACATGCCGGTGGTGACCGTCGCGCCGAACGACGCGCTGCTCGAGAAGCTGAAGTCCAACATGCAGGAAGTGAGGACGCGCGGCGGCGAGCTGTACGTGTTCGCCGATGCCGACACGCATATCACATCTTCCTCCGGCGTGAACGTGGTGCGGCTGCCTGAGCACTACGGGCTGCTTTCGCCGATCCTGCACGTCGTGCCGCTGCAGCTGCTCGCCTACCACTCGGCGCTCGCGCGCGGCACCGACGTGGATAAACCGAGAAATCTCGCGAAGTCCGTCACGGTCGAGTGAGCCGAGGGTGGAGCGCTACGATGCAGTCGTCATCGGCGCCGGTCACAACGGCCTCACCTGTGCCTGCTATCTGGCGAAGGGCGGCCTCAAGGTAAAAGTGCTCGAGCGACGCGCCGCCGTCGGCGGCGCGGCAGCCAGCGCGGAGTTCCATCCCGGGTTCCGCAATTCGGTCGCGGCTTACACCGTCAGCCTGTTACAGGCCAAGGTGATCCGCGACCTGCGCCTCTCGCAGCATGGCCTGCGCATCGTCGAGCGCCCGCTGGCCAACTTCCTGCCGCTCGAGAACGGCTATCTGAAGGTGGGCGGCGGCCTGCAAGCCACGCAGCGCGAGCTGGCGCGCTTTTCCGCGCGCGACGCCGAGCGGCTGCCGCGCTACTGGGCGGTCCTGGAGCGCGTCGCGGACGCGCTGCGCGAGCTGGCGCTGCAATGTCCGCCGAACGTCGGCGGCGGCTTCATCGACCTGCTGCGCGCCCTGAAGGCGGGCAGGCTGCTCAAGGCGCTCGACATGGAGGCGCGGCGCGATTTCCTTTTCTTTTTCACCCGCAGCGCCGCCGAGCTCCTCGAGCAGTGGTTCGAGTCGGAAGGCATCCGCGCGGCGTTCGGCTTTGACGCGGTGGTGGGCAATTACGCGAGCCCTTACCACGCCGGAACGGCGTACGTGCTGCTTCACCATTCGTTCGGCGAGGTCAACGGCAAGCGCGGCGTGTGGGGACATGCGATCGGCGGCATGGGAGCGATCAGCGAGGCGCTCGCGGCCGAGGCGCGTAGCCATGGCGTCGACATCGAGTGCAATGCGCGCGTGGTCCGCGTCGGGCAGGGGATGGTGATGCTGGAGGACGAGCGCAAGATCACGGCGCGCGCGGTCGTGGCCAACGTGAACCCCAAGCTGCTCTATCTCGAGCTGGTGGATAGGCACAGCCTGCCGCCGGAGTTCGTCGCCCGGATGCAGCGCTATAAATGCGCCTCGGCGAGCTTTCGCATGAACGTCGCGCTGTCGGCGCTGCCCCGCTTCGCCTGCCATCCGGAGCCGGGACCGCACCATGCCTCGGGCATCATCATGGCGCCGTCGCTCGCGTACATGGACCGCGCGTATCTCGATGCGCGCCAGGACGGCATTTCGCGCTCGCCGATCGTCGAGATGGTGATCCAGAGCACGCTCGACGATACGCTGGCGCCCAGGGGCGCGCATGTCGCGAGCCTGTTCTGCCAGCATTTTGCGCCCGAGGTCGACTGGAGCCTGCGCAAGCAGGAAGCGGTCGAGCGCATCTTCGACGTGATCGAGTCGCACGCGCCGGGCTTCCGCGCCAGCCTGATCGCCTACAGCGCGCTGTCGCCCGCCGACCTCGAGCGCGACTTCGGTCTCGTCGGCGGCGACATCTTCCACGGCGCGCTTACGCTGGATCAGCTCTGGTCGGCACGGCCGCTGCTCGGTTACGCCGATTACCGGGCGCCCCTCGACGGGTTGTACCTGTGCGGCTCCGGCGCGCATCCCGGCGGCGGCGTGACCGGCGCGCCGGGCCATAATTGCGCGCGGGAAGTGCTGCGCGACCTCGGGCGGCGATTTCCCGGATAGGCAGCCAAGGAGAAAACCATGCGTGGATTCGGATTGGCGATTGCGGCGCTCTGTACCCTGCTTTTGTCCGGCTGCGGCTACAACGAGCTGCAGCGCAGGGATGAGCAGGTCAAGGCGGCCTGGGCCGAGGTGCTGAACCAGTATCAACGCCGCGCCGACCTGGTGCCGAACCTCGTCAACACGGTGAAAGGCTATGCCGCGCAGGAGCAGCAGGTCCTGCGGCAGGTCACCGAGGCGCGCGCGCGCGCCGGGTCCATCCAGGCGACGCCCGAGCTGGTCGACAACCCCGAGGCGTTCGCCAAATTCCAGGCGGCGCAGGCCGAGCTGACGAGCGCGCTTTCCCGCCTCCTCGCGGTGGCGGAGAACTATCCGCAGCTGAAGTCCGACGCGCTGTTCCGCGACCTGCAGGCGCAGCTCGAGGGCACGGAAAACCGCATCGCGGTGGCGCGCAACCGCTATATCAAGGCGGTGGAGGAATACAACGTCACGGTGCGCTCGTTTCCGAGCAACCTGACCGCCATGATGTTCGGCTTCAAGCCGAAGCCGACCTTCACGGTGGAGAACGAAAAGGAGCTCGCCAAGCCGCCGCGCGTCGATTTCGAGCGCAAGGCCAAGTGATCCGCGGTTTCTTTCTCGCGTTACTGTTTTCCGCCGCGGCATGGGCGCAGCTCCCGGTTCCGGCGCTCACCGCGCGGGTCATCGACCAGACCGCGACGCTCACCAGCGAGCAGAGAGCAGAGCTCGAACGCAAGCTGCGCGAGTTCGAGTTGCGCAAGGGCAGCCAGATCGCGGTTTTGATCGTGCCGAGCACTGCGCCGGAAACTGTCGAGCAGTACGCGCTGCGCGTCGCCGAGGAGTGGAAGCTCGGGCGCAAGGGTATCGACGACGGCGCGCTGCTGCTCATCGCGAAGAACGACCGGGCAGTGCGCATCGAGGTCGGCTACGGGCTGGAAGGCGCGCTCAATGACGCCACCGCAAGCCGCATCATTCGCGAGATCATCGTGCCGCGCTTTCGCGAAGGCGATTTCTTCGGCGGCATCAGCGCCGGCGTCGACGCAATGATGCGCGTGATCCAGGGCGAACCGTTGCCCGAGCCGAAGAGGCCGGCTGTTGCGGACGGCGGCATCGGGCAGGTGATTCCGGTCCTCTTGATCCTTGCGCTCGTGGCGGGCAGCCTGCTGCGCGCGATCCTCGGCAGGTTTCTCGGCGGCATCGTTACCGGCGCACTGGTCGGGGCGCTCGCCTGGCTGCTGGTCGGCGTCCTGGCGGTGGCCCTGATCGCCGCCGTCATTGCCTTCATCTTCACTTTGTTCGGCGGCGGCGGATACGGTGGCCGTTACGGTGGAGGCTTTTCAGGACGAGGCGGAGGATTCAGCGGCGGCGGCTTCCGCGGTGGAGGCGGAAGCTTCGGCGGCGGCGGCGCATCCGGCCGCTGGTGAGCATGGATCTCAAGCGCATCGCCCGTCACCTGCTCGCTATTCCGGGGCAGGTTTCGCGAGCGTTTCCGCCCGCGGCGATGGCAGCCATAGAGAAAACCATCCGGGAGCAGGAAACCCGCCATGCGGGCGAGATCCGCTTCGCGGTGGAGGCCGCGCTCGACCTGGGTCCGCTTCTACGGGATCAATCGGCGCGCGAACGCGCCATCGAAGTGTTCTCGCAGCTTCGCGTCTGGGACACCGAGCACAACAACGGCGTCCTGATCTATCTTCTGCTCGCGGACCGCGACGTGGAGATCGTCGCCGACCGCGGCATCCACGCAAAGACCGGGCCGCAATGGGACGAGATCTGCCGCGCGATGGAAGCGGAGCTCAGGCAGGGAAACTATGAAAAGGCGGCAACAGACGGAATCCGCGCGGTGGCGCGGCATCTGGCGCGGCATTTCCCGGGCAGCCGGGTGAACGAACTGCCCGACAGACCGGTGGTGCTCTAGTGTTTGTCACCGGAGTAAACTCAAAGCCATGAGCATTTACAGCGAAAAGGCGGTCCGCCCGGCGCGGGAGCTGCCGCTGAGCGAGACCGAGCGCAAGGCGCGCGTCGAGCTGGCGGCGTGCTACCGCGTGTTCGACATGCTCGGCTGGACCGAGATGATCTTCAACCACATCACGCTGCGCGTGCCGGGGCCGGAAGTGCGCTTTCTCATCAATCCGTTCGGGCTGCATTACCGCGAGATCACGGCCTCGAACCTGATCCTCATCGACATCGAAGGCCATCCGCTGCGCGAATCGCGCTGGCCGGTGAACCAGGCCGGCTTCGTGATCCATTCGGCGATCCACGGCGCGATCGGGCGGGCGCACTGCGTGATGCACACGCACACCACCACCGGCTGCGCGGTGGCCGGCTTGAAGAGCGGGCTGTCGCGCGACAACTTCTACGGCGCGATGCTCCATGGCCGCGTGGCGTACCACGACTTCGAGGGCGTCACCGTCGATCCGGCCGAGAAGGAGCGCCTGCTGCGCGACATCGGCGACAAGCCGGCGGTGATCCTGCGCAATCACGGCCTGCTCGCGTGGGGTGCCAGTATTCCCGAGACCTTCCTGCTGCTCTGGACGCTGCAGCGCGCCTGCGACGTGCAGATCGCTTCCAGCGCCGCGGGCGAGTTGTATCCGATCCGGCCCGAGGTGTTCGAGCAGACGGTGCGCGAGGGCGGTCCGGCCGAGAAGCGCACCTGCGACGACGTCTTCGCGGCAATGGTCCGGCTGGTGGAGGCGAAAGACCCGTCGTTCCGAGATTGACGTTTACGTAAACGTAAACTAGGCTAGCGGCATGACCGACCTGTCGGACTCAGCCAAGCTCGTCTACAAGGCGAAGCACAAGATCCGCTTCGTCACCGCGGCGAGCCTGTTCGACGGCCACGACGCGTCGATCAACATCATGCGGCGCATCCTGCAGGCCTCGGGCGCCGAGGTGATCCACCTCGGGCACAACCGCTCGGTCGAGGAGATCGTTCGCGCCGCGCTGCAGGAGGACGTGCAGGGCATCGCCGTCTCCTCCTACCAGGGCGGGCACATCGAGTTCTTCAAGTACATGCTCGACCTGCTGCGGAGCCGCGGCGGCGAGCACGTCAGGGTGTTCGGCGGCGGCGGCGGGGTCATCGTGCCGGCCGAGATCAAGGAGCTGCAGGACTACGGCGTGGCGCGCATCTACTCGCCCGAGGACGGGCAGCGCATGGGCCTGCAGGGCATGATCAACGACATGCTGGCGCGCTGCGATTTCGATCCGGCGCAGCACGCGCCGAAGGAGGTGAAGAAGGGCGATCTGCGCGCGCTGGCCCAGACGATTACCGCCCTTGAATCGGGTGTTTTAAAGATAAAAGATTCACTTCATAAAGGGAAAACAGAGGTACCCGTTCTCGGCGTCACCGGCACGGGGGGCGCAGGAAAATCGTCGTTGACCGACGAGCTGGTGCGCCGTTTCCGCCTCGATCAGGGCGACGAGGTGCGCATCGCGGTGCTGTCGGTCGACCCGACGCGCAGGAAAACCGGCGGCGCGTTGCTGGGCGACCGCATCCGCATGAACGCGATCCACCAGCCGGGGATCTTCATGCGCTCGTTTGCCACGCGCGAGGCGGAGAGCTCGCTCTCCACTGCGCTCGGCGACGCCATTGCCGCGTGCAAGGCGGCGGGCTTCGAGCTGGTCATCGTCGAGACGGCCGGCATCGGCCAGGGCGACGCGGCCATCGTGCCGCACGTCGACGTTTCGCTTTACGTGATGACGCCGGAGTTCGGCGCTGCGAGCCAGCTCGAGAAGATCGACATGCTCGACTTCGCCGATTTCGTGGCGATCAACAAGTTCGACCGCAAGGGCGCGGAGGACGCGCTGCGCGACGTGCGCAAGCAGGTCCAGCGCAACCGCCAGGTCTTCGGCACGAGCGCCGAGCAGATGCCGGTGTTCGGCACCATCGCCTCGCGCTTCAACGACGACGGCGTGACCGCTCTGTACCACGCCATCGCCGCCAGGCTTGCCGAGAAGGGGCTGAAGCTCAAGCCCGGCCGCCTGCCGCGGCTCGACGTCAAGGTCCCTTCGGACGTGCACCTCATCATTCCGCCCAGGCGCCAGCGCTATCTCGCCGAGATAGCGGAAACGGTAAGGGCGTATCACCAGTTTGCCTTTCAGCAGTCGAGAATCGCGCGTGAGAGGCAGCAGCTCGCGGCGACCCAGGCGATGCTCGGAAAGGAGCTGCCTGAAATAGATTCCCTGCTCGCGCAAAGATCGCTCGATGCGGACGCGACGGCGCTGCTTGATTCCTGGCCCGAGACGCTGCAGACCTATTCCGGCGACGAGCACGTCGTGAAAGTCCGCGGCAAGGAAATCCGCACCGCGCTCGGCAGCACGTCGCTATCGGGCACCAGGGTTCCCAAGGTCGCGCTGCCGAGATTCGAGGACCACGGCGAGCTGCTGCGCTGGCGCCTGCGCGAGAACCTGCCGGGCGAGTTTCCATTCACCGCCGGGGTGTTCCACTTCAAGCGCGAGAACGAGGACCCGACGCGCATGTTCGCCGGCGAAGGCAGTCCCTTCCGCACCAACCGGCGCTTCCTCCTGCTGTCGAAGGACCTGCCCGCGAAGCGCCTGTCGACCGCGTTCGACTCGGTGACGCTGTACGGCTTCGACCCCGACGAGCGGCCCGACATCTACGGCAAGGTCGGCAACTCGGGCGTGTCGATCGCCACGCTCGACGACATGAAGGTGCTCTACTCGGGTTTCGACCTGTGCGATCCGGCCACCTCGGTGTCGATGACCATCAACGGGCCGGCGCCGACCATCCTCGCGATGTTCTTCAACACCGCGATCGACCAGCAGGTGGAAAAGTTTTCCAAGACGCATTCACGGCAACCGGACGCAAAACAGCTTGAAACGATAAAAAAGGAAACGCTGTCGGCAGTGCGCGGCACGGTGCAGGCCGACATCCTGAAGGAAGACCAGGGCCAGAACACCTGCATCTTCTCCACCGAGTTCTCGCTCAAGCTGATGGGCGACATCCAGGAGTACTTCATCCGCAACGAGGTGAGAAACTTCTACTCGGTGTCGATCTCGGGCTACCACATCGCCGAGGCCGGCGCGAACCCGATCTCGCAGCTCGCCTTCACGCTCGCCAACGGCTTCACCTTCGTCGAGGCCTACCTCGCGCGCGGCATGCGCATCGACGACTTCGCCCCGAACCTGTCGTTCTTCTTCTCCTACGGCATGGACCCGGAGTACGCGGTGCTCGGGCGCGTCGCGCGCCGCATCTGGGCGGTGGCAATGAAGCGGCGCTACGGCGGCAACGACCGCAGCCAGAAGCTCAAGTTCCATTCGCAGACCTCCGGGCGCTCGCTGCACGCGCAGGAGATCGCCTTCAACGACATCCGCACCACGCTACAGGCGCTGATCTCGACCTACGACAACACCAACTCGCTGCACACCAACGCCTATGACGAGGCGATCACCACCCCGACCGAGGAGTCGGTGCGCCGCGCCATGGCGATCCAGATGATCATCAACCGGGAATGGGGCGTGGCGAAGAACGAGAACCCGAACCAGGGCTCGTTCGTGCTCGAGGAGCTCACCGATCTCGTCGAGGAGGCGGTGCTGAAGGAGTTCGAGGCGATCTCCAGCCGCGGCGGCGTGCTCGGCGCCATGGAGACCGGCTACCAGCGCGGCAAGATCCAGGAAGAGTCGCTCTACTACGAGCACCGGAAGCACGACGGCTCCTACCCGATCATCGGCGTCAATACCTTCCGCAACCCGCACGGGGATTCAACGCCGCAGAAAATCGAGCTGATCAGGTCGACGGACGAGGAGAAGCAATCCCAGCTGAAACGGTTGCGGGATTTTCAAAAGAGGAATTCGGCCTCTTCCCCGGAGATGCTGGAGCGCCTACGTCAAGCAGTGATCCACAACGAGAACGTCTTCGCGGTGCTGATGGACGCGGTCCGGGTCTGCTCGCTCGGGCAGATCACCCACGCCCTGTTCGAAGTCGGCGGCCAGTACCGCCGCAACATGTAACTCAGGACTTCTTGTCGGCGAGCACCGCTTTCCAGCGCGCCAGCTCCGACTGCACGAAGCTGCCGAACTCCTCCGGCGATGAGTGCTTGGCGACGAGGCCCATGTCGTCGAAGCGCTTGCGGACCTCGGCGCTCGCGAGCGCGGCGCCGAGCTCGGCGTTCAGCCTGAGGACGATCTCGCGCGGCGTGCGCGCCGGCGCGAACACGCCGCCCCAGCTCGCGAAGTCGTAGCCGGGGATGCCGGCCTCGATCGCGGTCGGCACGTTCGGAAAGGACGCGTTGCGCTCGGGCGTCGTCACGGCCAGGGCGCGCAGCGTTCCGGCCTTGATGTGCCCTCCGGAGGCTGCCAGGGGATCGATCATGAAGCTGATGCGGTTCGAGATCAGATCGGGGTGCGCCGCGGAGCTGCCCTTGTAGTGCACTTCGGTCATCTTCGGCAGGCCGGTCATTTGCGCCAGCAGGAAGGTCGCGAGCTGCTGCGGGCTTCCCGGGCCTGCGGTTCCAAACGTGGTCTGCGTTCCGTGGCGGATCGACGCGATCAGCTCCTGCAGCGACATGACCGGAGACTGCGCGCTCACGACGAACACGTACGGCGTGAGATGCGTGAGCGACACCGCGGCGAAGTCCTTCACCACGTCGAACGGGATGTCCTGCATGAAATACGGATTGATCGCCAGGTTCGCCGCCGCCTGCAGCAGCGTGTAGCCGTCCGGATCCGACTTCGCGACGAATGCCGAGCCGATCACCATCGACGCCCCGGGCCGGTTCTCGATGATCACCGGCTTGCCGAGCGAAGCGGAAAGCTTTTCGCCGAGGATGCGCGCGACGAGGTCGCTCGGCCCGCCGGTGGTCACCGGCACCACGATCCTGATCGGCTTGGCGGGCCAGCCGGCTTGCGCCCAGGCGCCCGCTGAAACGCAAAGCGCGCTGAATAACGCGACAAATCTCATCTGCGTCTCCCCTTAGTTGACCGTCGCGCCGGTATCGCGCACGACCTTGCCCCACTTCTCGTATTCGCCGCGCATAAAGCCGGCGAGCTCCTGCGGGCTCATCGGGCTCGCCTCAACGCCTGCTGAGCGAAAGTTCTGCTGCAGTTCCGCATCCTGCAGCGCCCTGGCTGTCTCGGCGTAAATGCGCTGGACGATGTCGCCCGGAGTTCCGGCCGGCGCGGCGAGGTTCAGCCACAGGGTCGCCTGGTAGCCCGGCACGCCTGCTTCCGCCGCCGTCGGCACGTCCGGCAGATCGGGCGAGCGCTGCGGTGTCGACACGGCGAGCGCGCGCAGGCGCCCCGCCTTGACGTGCGGCAGCACGTTCGGGATCCCGGCGAAGGAAACTTTTACCTGTCCCCCGAGCAAGTCCTGCATCGCCGGCCCGCTGCCCTTGTACGGGACGTGGTTCAGCTCGATGCCGGCCATCGAGGCGAACAGTGCGCTCACGAGATGCTGTGCGCTGCCGTTGCCCGAGCTTGCATAGTCGATCTTTCCGGGCTGCGCTTTCGCCGCGGCGACGAGCTCGCGTACCGAATGGACCGCGAGCTGCGGATTGACCACCAGGACGTAGGGTCCCGAGGCGACCAGCGCCACCGGCTCGAAGTCCTTGAGCGCATCGTATGGCAGTTTCTTGTAGATCCAGGCGCTGATGACGTGGGGCGTCCCGGTGAACAGCAGGGTGTAGCCATCCGGCGCGCTTTTCGCCACGAAGTCGGCGCCGATGGTGCCTCCTGCGCCCGGCCGGTTCTCTACGAACACGTTGTATCCGAGGAGCGCGGACAGCCGCGAGGCCAGGATGCGACCGGGAACGTCTGCGAATCCGCCTGGGGAGAGCGGGACGACCATGCGGATCGGACGGGACGGCCAGCCCTGCGCGAGACCCTCAACTGCAAAAAATGAAATGAGGATGAAAAAGAAAAGGCGTCTCATCCGCGGTACACCGGTTCGGGTTGCGTGAAAAAGCCGTGCAACAGGTGATACACGGTGAGGTAGTTCTTCTGCTGGAAGCTCGCGTGCGAGATGCCCTCCATCACCGAGAACTGCTTGTCCGGATGAGGCAGGCGGCGGTAGAACTCGAGCAGATCGTCGATGCCGGCGATGCCGTCGAACTCGCCGCGCAGAACGAGCGTCGGCACGCTGATCCTGGCCGGCTCGACGAGCGGCAGCTTCGAGCACATGTCGACGTAGGTACCGGTCGGCACCGAGTCGTCGAGCGCCAGGATCGCGGTGGCGAACGCCTCGATGGTGGCCTCGTCCGCTGTGCCGGGGTGATCGCGCTGGAAGATGCTGCGCACGAAAGCGCGATCGATCGGGCGGCGGTTTTTCGACTGGAACTCGGGCAGCCGCTTCCTGCGCTCGGCGAGCGTCGGGCTGCCTTTGCCGGTCCAGACGAAGGCATCGAGCGCCAGCCGCGCCACGCGTTCGGGATGGCGCTCGGCGAAGAGCGCCGCCTTCAAGGCACCCGAAGAGATGCCGTAAACAAGCAGCTGCTTGTCGATGTACCGGGACGCCACGGCCACGTCATCTGCCCCGTTCGAAATGTCGCAATTGATCGGCCGCGACTTGTCCGAGCGGCCGTAGCCCTCGTTATCGAGGCACCAGGTATCGAAGCCGCGCGCGGCGAACCACTCCATCGCCGAGGAATCGGGCCGACCGGGCACCTGCAGGTCGAAAGTGGGCTGCGACGCCATGGACGAGCCGTGCACGAACAGGATCGTCCCCTTGGGAGCAGCGGCCGGAGATTTCTGCCACAGGAAAAGCTTGATGCCGCCTTTCGTGGCCCAGTGTTCCTTGCCCTTCATCGCTTTCGCAGTTATACCGCAGATTTTGTGCAAGAATCCGCCGGCTCACGGAGGAGGGGCTCCATGGCAACGGACGCCGGGCCGCTGGACACGTTCCCGAAGCTGCTGATGCACCACGCACGCGTGCGCGGCGCGCGGCCGGCTATCCGCGAGAAAGATCTCGGCATCTGGCAGACCTGGACCTGGCAGCAATACGCCGACGAAGTACGAGCGCTCGCCTGCGGCCTTGCCGAACAGGGCTTCAGCCGCGGCGAGCACCTCGCGCTGGTCGGCGACAACCGTCCGCGCCTTTACGCCGCGATCTGCGCCGCGCAGTGCCTCGGCGGCGTGCCGGTTCCCTTGTACCAGGACGCCGTCGCCACGGAGATGGCGTTCCCGATCCAGAACGCCGAAATCGCCTTCGCCTTTGCCGAGGACCAGGAGCAGGTCGACAAGCTGCTCGAGATCCTGCCGCAGTGCCCGACGCTCAAGCGCATCTACTACGACGACCCGCGTGGCATGCGGCACTACGCGCACCCGCAGCTGATGAGCTGCGACAAGCTGCTCGAGATCGGACGAGCATTGCTTTCCCGGGACCCCGCCTTTCTGGATTCCCAGATTGCAAAAGGAAAGGCCAGCGATACGGCGGCGATGTTCTTCACGTCCGGCACGACCGGCGTGCCGAAGGGCGTGGTCCTCACGCACGAAAACCTCATCGACCGCTCGCGTGCGGTCGCCGAGATGGAATCGCTGGGCGACCACGACGTCGTGCTCGCGTTCATGCCGCCCGCCTGGATCGGCCAGAACATCTTTTCCTATGCCCAGCCGCTCGTTGCCGGCTACTGCATCTGCTGCCCCGAGGCGGCGGAGACGGTGGTGAGCGACATGCGCGAGGTCGCGCCGACCTATTACTTTGCGCCGCCGCGCGTGTTCGAGGCGCTCCTGACCCAGGTCTCGGTGCGCATGGAGGACGCGAGCGCGCTCAAGCGCTGGCTGTACCGCTTTTTCATGGCCGTGGCCAAGCGCGTGGGAACCAGGATCCTCGAGCGCCGGCGGGTCGGCCTGCTCGACCGGATCCTGTACTACCTGGGGGACTTCCTGATCTACGGGCCGCTGCGCAACGTGCTGGGTATGAGCAAAGTACGCATCGCCTACACCGGCGGCGAGGCGATCGGGCCGGATCTGTTCTCCTTCTACCGCTCGCTGGGCATCAACCTGAAGCAGCTCTACGGCTCGACCGAGACCAGCGTCTTCGTCTGCGTGCAGCCCGACGGCCAGGTGAAGCCCGACACCGTCGGCCCGGCGGTGAAGGGCGTCGAGCTCAAGTTCACGCCGCAGCGCGAGCTCCTGATCCGCTCGCCCGGCCTGTTCAAGGAGTACTACAAGAACCCGCAGGCGACGCGGGAGGCGAAGGACGCCGAGGGCTGGTTTCACACCGGGGACGCCGGCTACGTCGACCAGGACGGGCACGTGCGCATCATCGACCGCGCCAAGGACGTCGGCAAGCTCGCCGACGGCACCCTGTTCGCTCCCAAGTACCTCGAGAACAAGCTGAAGTTCTTCCCCTATATCAAGGAGGCGGTCGCGTTTGGCGACCAGCGCAGCCGCGTCTGCGCCTTCATCAATATCGACATGGAGGCCGTCGCCAACTGGGCGGAGAGGCGCAACATCGCCTTCTCGGGCTACACCGACCTCGCGCAGCAGGACGCGGTGTACGAGCTGGTGGCGCAGTGCTTCGAGCAGGTGAACGCCGATCTCGCGCGCGAGCCCGAGCTCGCCAACTCGCAGATTCACCGCTTCCTGATCCTGCACAAGGAGCTCGAAGCCGACGACGGCGAGCTGACGCGCACGCGCAAGGTCCGCCGCGGCTTCATCGCGGAGAAATACGGCTCTCTGGTGGAAGCCCTGTACCAGGGAAGAGATTCGGTTCACGTCGAAGCGCAGGTGAAATACGAGGACGGCCGCACCGGGACGTTCGCCGCCGACCTCAAGATCCGGGACGCGAAGAGCTTCGCGCCGGCCGCGGCCCGCCGCGCGGCATGAGCAGCGCGCGCCGCATCGGCGATGTGATCCTGGCGGTGGACAACGTGTCGCTGGCGTTCGGCGGCGTGCGCGCCCTGCAGGGCGTGTCGTTCGACGTGCGGGAGCACGAAGTGCGCGCCATCATCGGGCCGAACGGCGCCGGCAAGAGCTCGATGCTCAACGTGCTCAACGGCGTGTACCACCCCCAGGAAGGGAAAATTTCTTTCAGGAATTTCGAGTTCCGGGACATGGATTCACGCCAGGCGGCGAAGCTCGGGATCGCGCGGACCTTCCAGAACATCGCGCTGTTCAAGGGCATGACGGTGCTCGACAACATCATGACCGGGCGCAACCTGAAGATGCGCTGCAACTTCCTGCAGCAGGCGCTGTGGGTGGGGCCCGCGCGGCGCGAGGAGCTCGCTCACCGCAAGGCGGTCGAGGAGATCATCGACTTCCTCGAGATCCAGCACATCCGCAAGACGCCGGTCGGGCGGCTGCCCTACGGTTTGCAGAAGCGCGTCGAGCTCGGCCGCGCGCTTGCCGCCGAGCCGGCGGTCCTGCTGCTCGACGAGCCCATGGCCGGCATGAACCTCGAGGAAAAGCGGGACATGTGCCGCTTCGTCCTCGACGTCAACGACCACTACGGCACCACCATCGTGCTGATCGAGCACGACATGGGCGTGGTGATGGACATCTCCGACCGCGTGGTGGTGCTCGATTACGGCCGCAAGCTCGCCGATGGCACGCCCGACGAAGTGCGCGGCGACCAGAAGGTGATCGATGCCTACCTTGGAGTGGCGCACTGATGGATCTTCGAAAATCAGGGACAGACCACGTTTTTCCACCCACCCACGGCCCTTCCGGCCACCGCTGCTCAGGGAGGAGGGGAAAAAACGTGGTCTGTCCCTGTTTTTTAAGCGCTAGATGGAACTGATCTTTTTCATCGAGGTGCTCGCAGGCGGGCTGCTCGCGGGGGTGATGTACGCCCTCGTCGCGCTCGGCTTCGTGCTCATTTACAAAGCCTCGGGGGTGTTCAATTTCGCCCAGGGCTCGATGGTGTTTTTCGCCGCGCTGACGTTCGTCTCGCTCACCGAGCGCGGCTGGAACTTCTGGCTCGCGCTGATCGCGACGCTCGCGGTGATGGTGCTGCTCGCGGTGGCGACCGAGCGCATGGTGCTGCGCCCGCTGGTCAACCAGGCGCCGATCACGCTGTTCATGGCGACGATCGGCCTGGCATTCGTGCTGGAGGGCCTGTCGCAGCTCCTGTGGGGCTCCCAGCCGCACGGCCTCGAGCTCGGCATCCCGGACGTGCCGATGGAATGGCTGTCGCGGAAATGGAACGTCAACATCAGCCAGTTCGACCTGTTTGCCGCGTTCGTGGCCGGGGCGCTGGTGGCGGTGCTCGCGCTGCTTTTCCAGAAGACGCGAATCGGGCGGGCGCTGCGCGCGGTGGCCGACGATCACCAGGCGGCGCTCGCGGTCGGCATCCCGCTGCAGCACATCTGGGCGATCGTCTGGGCGGTGGCGGGATTCGTCGCGCTGGTCGCCGGCGTCATGTGGGGTGTAAGAAACGGCGTCCAGTTCGCGCTGACGTTCGTCGCGCTGAAGGCGCTGCCGGTGCTGATCCTCGGCGGCTTCGAATCGATCCTCGGCGCCATCATCGGCGGGCTGATCATCGGCGCGGGCGAGAAGCTCGCCGAGGTGTACCTCGGGCCCTACGTCGGCGGCGGCATCGAGAGCTGGTTCGCGTACGTGATCGCGCTGCTGTTCCTGCTGGTGCGGCCCGAAGGCCTGTTCGGCGAGAAGCACATCGACAGGGTCTAGGATGCTCTACCGCGAAGCCGGCCAGTTCAAGTCCACCTACGCCGAGGACCAGCAGATCTTTCCGATCCGGCAGGACCGGATCGCGCTCGCGGTGTTTCTCGCGTTCGCGTTGCTGGTGGTGCCGGTCATCGGCAATCAGTACTGGCTCGGGGCCCTGCTCACGCCCTTCCTGATCTTTTCCCTGGCGGCGCTCGGGCTGAACATCCTCACCGGCTATGCCGGGCAGCTTTCGCTCGGCACGGCGGCGTTCATGGCCGTCGGCGCGTTCATGGCCTATAACTTCGTGCTGCGCGTGCCGGGGATTCCCATCCTCCTTGCCTTCGTCCTGGCCGGAATCTGCGCCGCCGCCGTCGGCATCGTGTTCGGGCTGCCGAGCCTGCGCATCAAGGGGTTCTATCTCGCGGTGGCGACGCTCGCCTGCCAGTTCTTCGTGCTGTGGGCGCTGCAGAAGTTCGGCTGGTTCTCCAACCACAGCACTTCGGGCGTCATCACGGCGCAGCAAATCGTGATCCTCGGTTACGCGTTCGACACGCCGGCGCGCAAGTACCTTCTGACCCTCGGCGTGGTGGCCGTCATGGCGCTCGCCGCCAAGAACCTGATGCGCAGCGAGACCGGAAGAGCCTTCATGGCGGTGCGCGACATGGACGTCGCGGCGTCGGTGATCGGCATCCCGATGATGCGGACCAAGCTGCTGGCGTTCGCCATCAGCTCGTTCTATTGCGGCGTCGCCGGGGCCTTGCACGCGTTCTGCTACCTGGGCACGGTCGAGCCCGAGGCCTACAGCCTCGATCTCTCCTTCAGGATCCTGTTCATGATCATCATCGGCGGCGTCGGCTCGATCCTCGGCGCGTTTCTCGGCGCCGCCTTCATCACGCTGTTCCCCATCTTTCTCAGTCTCGCCTCGAGCTGGGTCAACGACTTGTTCGGCGTCGAGATTTCGCACGCCGTCGTGTCGAACCTGGAGTCGATCATCTTCGGCGGACTGATCATCTTCTTCCTGATCGTCGAGCCGCAGGGCCTGGCCCGGCTCTGGCAGATCACCAAGGAGAAGCTGCGCCTATGGCCCTTCCCTCACTGACAAGGCTATACTCGACCCGCGTTGGGCCAAACCAAGAGGAGGTGGCCATGACACGCGCCCGCCTTGCCATCGCGACGGCGCTGATTTCCGCGGCCGCATTTTCCGGCCAGGCCGCAGCGCAAGCGAAAGAGCAGTTCGTCCCGGTCAACTCCTACTGGGTCGGCCCCTATGCGCCCGGCGGCTCGGGCATCGCGGCCGGCATGATCGATTATTTCAAGCTGCTCAACGAGCGCGACCGCGGCATCAACGGCGTCAGGATCACCTGGGAGAAGTGCGAGACCGAATACCGCAACGACCGCGGCGTCGAGTGCTACGAGCGCTCGAAGAACAAGGGCCCCACCGGCGCGACGCTGATCCACCCGCTCTCCACCGGCATCACTTATTCGCTGATCGAGAAGGGCACCACGGACAAGATTCCCGTCGTTTCCATCGGCTATGGCCGCACCGATGCTTCGGATGGACGCGTCTTCCCCTACGTCTTTCCGCTGATGACCAACTATTGGTCGCAGAACACCGCCAAGATCAAGTTCATCGGCATGAAGGAAGGCGGGATGGTCAAGCTGCAAGGCAAGAAGCTCGTGAACCTCTATCACGACTCGGCCTACGGCAAGGAAACCATTCCGATCCTGGAAACACAGGCGAAGATGTACGGCTTCACGGTGACCCATATCGCGGTGCCGCACCCGGGCAACGAGCAGCAGGCGCAGTGGCTGCAGATCCGGCAGGTCAAGCCCGACTGGGTGATCCTGCGCGGCTGGGGCGTGATGAATCCGACCGCGCTGAAAGCAGCGGCGAAAATCGGCTTCCCGCGCGACCACATCATCGGCGTCTGGTGGTCGGGCGCGGAAGAAGACGTGATCCCGGCGGGCCAGGCGGCCAAGGGCTACATCGCCGCGGGCTTCAACGCGCCCGGTGCCGATCACGTCGTCATTGGCGAGATCCAGAAGCACGTTTACGCGAAGGGGCAGGGCGAGCTCGAGGACAAGTCGCGCCTCGGCACGATCTACTATAACCGCGGCGTGCTGTGGGGCATTCTGACCACGGAGGCGGTGCGCAAGGCGCAGGAGCGCTTCGGCAAGGGCCAGCCGATGACCGGCGAGCAGGTGCGCTGGGGACTGGAGAACCTTAACATCGACGACAGGCGCCTGAAGGAGCTCGGCGCAGTCGGCTTCATGCAGCCGCTCAAGGTTTCCTGCATGGACCACGAAGGCGGCGGCGCGGTCAAGTTTCAGCAATGGGACGGAACGCAATGGAAGCTGCTCACCGATTGGATCGCGTCCGACCAGTCGATCGTGCGCCCGATGATCGAGGCCTCGGCGGCGCAGTACGCCCAGGAAAAAGGCATTACGCGGCGCGATTGCTCGACGGAAAAGTAACCCTACCGGAAGGATATCAACGATGAAACGCACCACCCTCGCAGTTGCCGCTTTGGCGCTTGCCGCTGCAGCCGGCCCGGCGGTTGCCCAGAACGAGCAGTTCGTTCCGGCCAACTTCTACTGGGTCGGACCCTATGCGCCCGGCGGCTCGGGCTTCGGCGGCGGCATGATCGATTACTTCGCCATGCTCAACGAGCGCGACCGCGGCATCAACGGCGTCAAGCTCACCTGGGAGAAGTGCGAGACCGAATACCGCAACGACCGCGGCGTCGAGTGCTACGAGCGCTCGAAGAACAAAGGCCCCACCGGCGCGAGCGTGATCCATCCGCTCTCCACCGGCATCACCTACTCGCTGATCGAGAAAGCGACCGCCGACAAGATCCCGGTGATCTCGCTGGGCTACGGCCGCACCGATGCCGCCGACGGCCGCGTGTTTCCGTACATTTTCCCGCTGATCACCACCTACTGGTCGCAGAACACCGCCAAGATCAAGTTCATCGGCATGAAGGAAGGCGGGATGGACAGGCTGCAGGGCAAGAAGATCGTCAACATCTACCACGACTCGGCCTACGGCAAGGAAACCATCCCGGTGCTTGACGTGCAGGCGAAGAAGTACGGCTTCCAGGTGACGCACATTGCGGTGCCGCACCCGGGCAACGAGCAGCAGGCGCAGTGGCTGCAGGTGCGCCAGATCAAGCCCGACTGGGTGATCCTGCGCGGCTGGGGGGTGATGAACCCGACGGCGCTGAAAGCCGCCGCCAAGATCGGCTTCCCGCGCGACAAGATCGTCGGTGTCTGGTGGTCGGGCGCCGAAGAGGACGTGATCCCCGCCGGCGACGCGGCCAAGGGCTATATCGCGGCCGGGTTCAACTTGCCGGGCACCAGCTTCCCGGTGATGCAGGATATCCTCAAGAACGTCTACAAGAAGGGCAAGGGGGAGATGGAGGACTCCTCGCGCATCGGCTCGATCTACCACACGCGCGGCGTGGTCGCGGGCATTATCACCGCGGAAGCGATCCGCACGGCCCAGGCGCAGTTCGGCAAGGGCAAGCCGATGACCGGCGAGCAGGTGCGCTGGGGCATCGAGCACCTGAACATCGACGACAAGCGCCTGAAGGAGCTCGGCGCCGTCGGCCTGATGCAGCCGCTCAAGGTGTCCTGCATGGACCATGAGGGAGGCGGGGCGGTCAAGTTCCTGCAGTGGGACGGCAAGAAGTGGAACGTGATCACCGATTGGATCGCCTCGGACCAGTCGATCGTGCGCCCGATGGTCGAGGCCTCCGCCGCGCAGTACGCCAAGGAAAAAGGCATCGCGCCGCGGGATTGCTCGAAGGAGAAATGATCGCCACGAGCACGTATCTAGCGGTCAGCAATATCGAGGTCATCTACGACCACGTCATCCTGGTCCTCAAGGGAGTATCGCTCGAGGTGCAGGAGCGCCAGATCGTCGCGCTGCTCGGCGCCAACGGCGCCGGCAAGACCACCACGCTGAAGGCCATCTCGAACCTGCTGCGCGCGGAGCGCGGCGAGGTGACGAAGGGCCAGATCGTGTTCCGCGGCGAGCGCATCGACCAGCTCGATCCGGCCGGGCTGGTGAAGCGCGGCATCTGCCAGGTGATGGAGGGACGGCACTGCTTCCAGCATCTCACTGTCGAGGAAAACCTGCTGACCGGTGCGTACTCCCGGGGCGCCCTGGGCACCGGGCTGCGCGAGGACCTGGAGAAGGTGTACGCCTATTTCCCGCGGCTCAAGGAGCGACGCCATTCGCAGTCCGGCTACACCTCGGGCGGCGAGCAGCAGATGACCGCCATCGGGCGAGCCCTGATGGCTCGTCCGACCATGATCCTGCTCGACGAGCCCTCGATGGGCCTGGCGCCGCAGCTCGTCGAGGAGATTTTCGAGATCGTCCAGGAGCTCAACCGCAAGGAGGGCGTGAGCTTCCTGCTCGCTGAGCAGAACACCAACATCGCGCTCAGGTACGCCGGCTACGGCTACATCCTGGAGAACGGGCGCGTGGTCATGGACGGCGCGGGCCGCTCGCTCGCCGAGAACGAGGACGTGAAGGAGTTCTATCTCGGCTTTTCCTCCGCCGGCCGCAAGAGCTTTCGCGACGTGAAGTCGTATCGCCGTCGCAAACGTTGGTTGTGAAATATTTCGACCGGCTGGAGACCCGCTCCCCCAAGGCGAGGGAGGCCGCGCTGATGGCGGCGCTGCCCGGGCACATCGCGCACGCGAAGCGCCACGCGCCGGGATTCGCACGCATTCTGAAAGATGTCAGGCCGGGAAAAATCAATTCCAGGGAGGCGCTGGCGCGATTGCCGGTGACGCGCAAGTCGGATCTCGCCTCCCTGCAAAAGGAGCTGCCGCCGCTCGGGGGACTGAACGCGACCCCGGTGGAGAAGCTGGCGAAGCTCTTCGTCTCGCCAGGCCCGATCTACGAGCCGGAAGGCCGCGGCGCCGACTGGTGGCGCACGGCGCGCGGCCTGTTCGCGGGCGGCTTCCGCGCCGGCGACCGCGTGGCGAATACGTTCGCTTATCACTTCACGCCGGCGGGCTCGATGCTGGAATCGGGCGCGGCCGCGCTGGGCTGCACCGTGGTGCCGACCGGCGTCGGCCAGACCGAGATGCAGGTAGCGGCGATCCGGGGTCTGGGGATCAACGCCTTTGTCGGCACGCCGTCGTTTCTCAAGCTGATCGTCGAGAAGGCCGACGAGCTGAAGATCGACATCTCCTGCCTCGAGAAAGCGCAGGTCGGCGCAGAATTTCTTCCCCCGATACTGAGAAATAATCTACAGCAGCGCGGCATGCGCGTCACGCAGTGCTACGCGAGCGCCGATCTCGGCCTGATCGCCTACGAGTCGCTGATGCCCGATGGCGCCGTGAACGAGGGCATGATCCTCGAGGAAGCGCGGATCCTCGAGATCGTGCGGCCTGGTACAGGCGATCCTGTGCCGGCGGGCGAGGTCGGCGAAGTGGTCATCACCACCCTCAATCGGGACTACCCGCTGATCCGCTTCGCCACCGGTGATCTCTCCGCGGTGCTCCCCGGCGCGAGTCCGTGCGGTCGGACCAACGTGCGCATCAAGGGCTGGATGGGCCGTGCCGACCAGAGCACCAAGGTGCGCGCGATGTTCGTCACCCCGGCACAGGTGAACGACGTGACGCGCCGCCATCCCGAGGTCCTGCGCGCTCGCCTGGTCGTCGAGGGCGAGGCCGGAAACGATCGCATGACTTTGAAGTGCGAAGCGAGGGATCGCCCGGCAGGACTGGCGGAGGCGATCGTGGCCTCGATCCGCGACGTTACGAAGCTGCGCGGGGAAGTCGAGCTGGTTCCGCCGGGCAGCTTGCCAAACGACGGCAAGGTTATCGAGGACACGAGAAAATATAACTAGAGCCGCGCCGCGAACGCCGTGACGGTGGGCTTGCCGGGCTCGACGCGCGTCTCGATGTCGTAACCGTTGAGGTGCAGGACGAGCGGCTCGTCGGCGCTCCAGCGCAGCTCGACGCGCTCGCCCTCCGTTGCGCGCAACACGCGGTGCGCCGGCGGCACGCGGCGCTGCTCAATGCGAAGCTCGAACGTGCGGGTGTTGGCTTCCGAGCGCGCCCCGCCGGCCGGAGTGCCGCACCGGCCTGCGAACGCCGTCATTCCTCTCAGCGATCACCCTCTGCCTGACATCGCGTAGCGCCCTACAGTCGCGTTGCGCCGAGCGGGATTTTGGCGATTTGACGTAACGAGCGTTGCGGATAGGACGGACGGACGGGCAAAATCCCCCCGAGCGCCAAGGCGCGAAGCGGCCCGATCGGCGTGGGGCGACCTGTCGCAGCCCGGCGCGCCACACGAGCGAGACTGGTTTTCCTATCGGTTCAAAAGAAGCGGTGCTCAAGGAGAATGTCTATCAGATGCGCGATGCGATCAGCAAATACTACGCCGACAAAGATCGCTACCCTAACTCCGTCGAGGCGCTCGCGACCGAGAAGTACCTGCGCAAGGTGCCGCTGAACCCTGTCACGGAAAGCGCAACCACCTGGATCGTGGAGCCCCCGAAGATCCGCAGAAAGTTGGCGTCTTCGACGTGAAGAGCGGCGCGCAGGGCAAGGCCACCGCCGGCACGGCCTACGGAGAATGGTGATGCGGCGCGCCGCCGGGTTCACTTACATGACGGTCCTGTACATCGTCGCCATCATGGGCGTGGGGCTCGCGCTGGTCGGGGAGGTATGGGACACGGCCGCAATGCGCGAAAAGGAAGCAGAGCTGCTCTTCGTCGGCAACCAGTACCGGTGGGCCATTACGCTGTACTATGAGCGCACCCCCGATAAGCGCACCTGCCCGGCAAAGTGCTACCCGGAGAAGCTGGAAGATCTGCTCCTCGACAAGCGCCAGACGGGCGTCTACCGCTACCTCCGGAAGCTGTACCCCGATCCTTTGACCGGAAAGGCGGATTGGCAGCAGATCAAGGCGCCGAGCGGAGATGGCATCATGGGCATCCATAGCAAGTCCGGACTGACGCCCTTCAAGACATCCGGATTCCGCGCGCGCGACAGCACGTTCGAGGGAGCGAACCACTATTTCGACTGGAAATTCTTCTACTCGCCTTCTCCCCAGATGGCTCCCAAGCCCGGGCCCGTTCCTTCACCGATTCCCGCAGCAGCACCGAAGTAGCCGTTAAGCCCCATCGAAAATAATTAATACCGAGTTGCATCCGGGAAAAAATCGCAATCCTCCGAAGGAGCTACTCTAACGACACATTTTTAGCATTTACGCCGCCCATACTGGTCCTCTTGGCTCACTAGCGCCTTTTCCTGGGAGGGACTATGCGTGTCGTGATTGCGTTGCTGGGCGCGATCCTCGTCCTTTTTTGCCGTTCGAGCGCCGGTCAAGTCATCCCTGATTACTACTCCGAACCCGGCCTTAATTCGGTCCGGGATTACCTCAACCAGAACGCGACCGAGTACATCGATCCGTTCTCCGGAACGCTGCACCTCAGCTACGTGGACCTGCTGGTGCCGGGCAACGGCGGACTGGATATCAAGGTCCAGCGGAACTACAACACTATAAGCTACGACCGCAATCTTCTCGGAATTCGCACCGTGACCGGTGTGGGCTGGAAGATCCATTTCGGTCGGGTGCTGAATCGCGATGGCGACGTGTGCAGCAATCTTTTCGTTGACCTCCGCGACAATCCGGTCCTGGAGTTGCCTGATGGAACGCAGGAGATCTTTTTTCAGCCGAATCCCATACCCGGCGTATCGCCCACTCCATGGTGGATTACGAAAAACCGGTGGAAAGCGGAATGCGACACCAGCGTCCCCACGCTCGGGCTTATTGTCACTTCACCCGAGGGCGTGGAATACAGAATGAACAAACGGGATACCTTTTCCTGCGCATGGGGTGCTTGCGTCTGGTACACCACGCAGATTAAGGACCGCAACGGCAATACGATCAACATTTCCTATATCGACCAGCCTTCTTCGGGACACAGCCTCATCAATCAGGTAACCAGCAGCGATGGCCGGCTGGTGACCTTTCAATACGTGGGCTCGGGCACTCCCGATGTCAGGCTGTCCTCCATCACGGCGAACGGTCAGACCTGGACCTATAACTACACCCTGATCACTGATTTCGCCGGCAATTATTACCAGCTCGCCAGCGTCGTCCGGCCTGACGCTCTGAGCTGGTCTTACGCGTACAACCCGCGGTTCACGACCGGAGCAGCGGGTAGCTACGAACTGCAGCGGGTCACTTATCCGTACGGCGGCACCATCAGCTACTCGTACGGCCTCGTCAATTTCGATGCATGCTCCGGCAGCTGCAGCAACAACACTGTCGTGACCCAGAAAGTCACCGGTGGCGTTTCTGTCACTCCGGGCACCTGGACGTTCGCCTACAACCCGGACTGGCTCAATCCTGGCGTGAACGACGTCACGACCGTCACGACCCCAAACGGGCGATACGTGTATTCCCATTTCGGGTTCACCACCGCGGGCAACGGCACGGTATGGAGGGTAGGCCTGCTGCTGAAAAAGGAAACTTTCAGCTCGGCCAGTGTGTTGCTGGAAACCGAGGAGTACACATGGGGTTCGCAGCTCATTTCCAACGATGATTACGTCAGGCCGACGCGCCCGCTTTACACCGATCTCTCCACCAACGCGCCGATCCTGACGCAAAAGAAAGTCACGCGCGACGGCACGGCGTATACGACTAGCTTCTCCGGCCACGACGAATTCGGCAATCCCACTACTGTTTCCGAGACGGGCAACGCCACTCGCACGACCACGCTGACCTATTTCAAGAACGTTGCGAAATGGATCGTCAAGCAAATCGACGATGAAACCATTACAGGCATCGGGACGATCGCGCGCGGCTTCGACGCCAACGGAAACCTCAGCTCCGAAAACCGCTACGGCGTCACCACCACCTATACTCGCTTTGCGACGGGGGACGTCAACACGGTAACCGACGCCCGGACCAAGGTAACAACGTTCCTGAATTATTCCCGCGGCATCCCCCAGACCGAGCAACATCCCGAAGCGCGAACCATCACCCGCGTCGTAAGCGGCGCAGGCGTGATCGCGAGCGAAACCAACGGGGAAGGCGCAATCACGGGCTACACCTACGACACGCTCAACCGCCTCACCGGCATCAATCACCCCATCAATAACGATGTCACGATCACTTGGGCCCTTCGAAGCAAGACCTTGACCCGGGGGAATTTCCAGGACATCACCACATTCGACGGTTTCGGCCACCCGACCCGTTCCGATCGTAAGGACACGACCCGCGGCATCACGATATTCAAGACGATGAGCTACGACGCGCTGGGGCGGAAGACCTTCGAATCCTATTTGAGTTCCGCCTCCGGCACCTCCTTCGCCTACGACGTGCTGGACCGGCTGACTTCGGTGACCCATCCCGGCGGCGCCGTCAAATCGCTCGCCTATCTGGCGGGAAATGCCGTCCGGGTGACCAACGAGCGGGGCAAGGTGCTCACCTACACCTATCGTTCTTTCGGCGATCCCAATGGCAGGGCGCTGATGGTGCTCGACACGCCGGTCGCGAACGCCGATATAACGATCCAGCGCAATCTCATCGACAAGATCACCCAGGTCACGCAGGGCACGATCACCGCCACTTACGGCTACGACACCCGGTTTTTCCTGACCAGTACGACCCGGCCCGAAACGGGAACGTCTACTTTTGGGCGCGACGCGGTGGGCAACATGACCTCGCGTCAGGTTGCTACCTCGCCGATCACGACATTCACCTATGACGGCCTCAACCGCCTGACGACCATCAACTATCCGGGCACGACGCCCGACGTGCAAAACACGTACAACAGGAATAACAAGCTAACCCAGGTCAGCACTTTCCTGGATGCCGTCACGTTCAATACTCGCACCTACCAGTACGACGCCAACCAGAACCTGACCCAGGATACCCTGGCGATCGACGGTGGCAGCGCCACGGTCACCTACGGATACGATCTCAACGACAATCTCAACACCATCACCTATCCTTCCGGCCTCGTGGTGACCTATGCACCCGACGCGTTGGGCCGGCCGACCCAGGCGCTGCCCCAGGCAACCAGCGTATCGCACCACCCGTCCGGCCAGGTGAGCGGCATGACCTTCGCCAACGGGGCGAACACGACGATAACTTTCAACGCCCGCTACTGGCCCGGCACACTGGCAATCAGCGGTGCGAACGCCGTGCCGCTCGTCAACAGCACCTACGGTTACGACAACGGGGGCAACCTCACCAGCGTCACCGACACGGTAGATACCAATTACAACCGCACTCTTACCTACGATGACCTTGATCGGCTCGTGACCGCCGACAGCCCCGTCTGGGGCACGGGCTCCATGAGCTACAGCGGCTGGGGCGATCTGTTGACCCAGAACCTGGGAACCGAAGTTTCGCTAAGCTACAGCTACGACACCGCCAACCGGCTTGCCGGCGTCTCCGGCACCCACGCCTACAGCTTCAGCTACGACGCCTACGGCAACGCCGTGAACAACGGCTCATCTGCGTTCACCTACGATGATGCCTCCAACCTCGTGTGCGCGAACTGCGGGCTTCCCACCCAGGCCGACTACACCTACGACGGCAAGAAGCTGCGGGTGAAGGCCGTCAAGAACGGCGTCACCACCTACAGCTTCTACGCCCACAACGGGAACCTCCTGTTCGAGAACGACCCGGCGGTCGGCAACACCGACTACGTCTATATCAAGGACCAGTTAATCGCCCAGAGCGGGGCGAACAGCCTGAGCTACCACAACGATGTGCTGGGCTCGCCGCTCGCGGCGACCGATGCGGCAGGGGCGCCGCTCTGGCGCGAGAACTTCCAGCCCTACGGGAGGAAGCTTCTCAATCAGGGCAATAGCACCAACAGCCTGTGGTTCACAGGAAAATCCCACGACGAGGACACCAAGCTCAGCTACTTCGGCGCCCGCTTCTACGATCCGCTGCTCGGGCGCTTCATGGGGGTCGATCCGCAAGACTTCGACGAAACGAACCTGCACAGCTTCAACCGCTATGCCTACGGGAACAACAACCCATACAAGTTCAAAGATTCAGATGGCAACTCGCCCGTGTCGGTGTTTCTGATGGAGGTTGCCAAACAAACCGGGGCGGGCTACCTGCTGGGCGTTGGAGCGGATGCCATCAGTCAATATGCGGCGTTCGGTCAAGTTGATTTTGGCATGGCTGCTACATCCAACGCCGCGATCGCGGGAGGAGCATCGGGACTGCTATCTGGAACCGTGTCAGGCGCCGTGAAAGGGATTGCGACGGCAAGGGAGGCAGCGGAGATTGCAAAGACGGCAGGTGATACGGTAAGGACCGCAGACAATTGGAGCAGAACACCCAAGAATCTGATGGATCAAATGGTTCTTGACGCCGCAAAACAAGGCAAGGGCCAGAAAATCATTGATAATCTAGGCGATCCTCGATTCAAGGGAATGGAGAAGTGGAGTTACGGCGAGACCTCGGCGAATGGCGTGCGTTCAGAAGTGCATTACGTTAGAGATCCGAAGACTGGGCAATTAACGGATTTCAAATTCAAGCACCACGCTGAGCCCAACTAGTGATTTGAAGACATAGACTGAGCAATTAACTTATGCGCGTAGTGTGTATTGTGAATGATCTGGCTTCCATCGTTGACAAAGATGTGCACGATCGGCTCAGGCAATCCATTACGATCGATGGACCAATTACTGATCTGAAGACTGGTATGGAATACACAGTCCAGTGTATAGAGCGTCGGGACGAAGGCTTATGGGTCTTCATACACACTGTTTTAGCAAACAACTACCCGTATCCTTATCCGATAGAGATGTTTGAGTTTCGTGATCGCCTTCTACCACATGGTTGGTGCATAGGATTTGAGAGGCGTCGGGGAAGCGTGAATTGGAAGAGGATCGGATTTCCAGCATGGGTAAATGACGATCACTTTTACGAGAATCTAGTCGAAGGCAATGCTGACGCGATAGCGCTGTATCGGAGCAACATGAACGTAAATGAGGCCTTTCCCATAAAAGAGATCGTAAAAGGGGCCAGGCTCGAATTTTTGGGGCCACTTCTGGAAGTGAGGGCGAGGAGTCATTTGACATCTTTGTGTGCACTCCTGAATGGCTCGCCCGCGAGGTTGAGCGGAAGGCTATTGTCGAGGGGCGACATCGCCTTGTGGTGAGCGAATTTAGCCTCCCTCAAATACGCACATTTCTGACTACCTACGCAGAGGGCTGCACCGGCAACACTTGGCAGGAGGTCGCTGCCAAGCTGGCGCGGCTGGGGAAATGGGAGTTTGAGGACTATCAGCCATGACGAACGCTTGAGCAATTGCACTTCGACGTCGCTCGCCATCAGCGTATTCTCCTTTCGGCTCTTTCGGGTCGGACCACGACAATCACTGCGCGTCTCGCAGACAGCGATCCGGTACTACGGAGATATGCCGCCGCGGCAGCAGCTCGAATAGCTCGGCAAGGTGGATCTCATCCTGGTGACCCACGGCCACGGCGATCACCTGGCGGACGCGCCGGCGCTGTCCAAGCTGAACAACGTGCCGGTGTACGGCCCGGCGGGGCTGAACTAGGCGCTGATCACTCTCGGCGTGCTGCCGCCGAACCTGTCGATCCGTTTCGGCAAGCGCGGCACCATCACGCCCTTCGGACCCGATGGCGTGAAGATCACCGCCACGCATGCCGAGCACTCCTCGGAGATGATCTGGAAGAACCCGGCCACCGGCAAGGATGAGAGCCACTTGGCGGGCGAGCCGGTGGGCTTCATCATCGAGCTGGAGAACGGTTTCAAGATCTACCATACCGGCGACACCGGGCCGTTCGGCGACATGAAGTTCATCGGCGAGTACTACCAGCCCGATCTGCTGCTCGTTCCGATCGGCGGCCACTTCGTCCTGAACCCCAGGGACGCCGGGTTCGTGACGCGCGAATGGATCGAGCCCCGGTTCGCGGTGCCGATGCACTACGGCACGATTCCCGTGCTGAAAGGCACGCCGCAGGAGTACCTGGAGGCGCTGGGGGCTTCGTCAACGAAGGTGTTGGTGATGCAGCCGGGAGAAAGGGTTATGTTTTAGCTCTTGCGCGCGGCGGCCACGGGCAGCGCGTCCAGCCGCCGCATCTCCTCGTTTCTGACCACCGCGGGGTCGGCGAGGAAGGCTTTCAGGAACTCGATCGAGTCCGCACCCCAGAACACCTCGCCGTCGACGACGAAGCTCGGCACGCCGAACACGCCGCGCGCCGCGGCTTCCTCGGTATTGCGTCGCAGTGGATCTTTCATTTCAGACAGCTTTTCCATCGGCACGCCGAGATCGCTGCACAGCTGCGAAAATTTTTCACGGCCATTGGCGTCGCCGCCGTCCCTCCAGATGTCATTGAAGATCTTATGGACTGCTTCAGGCGTGCAGCCGGCGGCGAGCGCGAGGCGCAGGTGCTGCAGCGGATTGAACGGATGCGCGGCGGGGAAGCGAAAGGGTATGCCCAGCTCCTGCGCCCACCAGGTGCACCAGCGGTAGGTCCAGCGCCGCTTGACCGGGACCTCGGCGGGCCCTTTCTGTCCCCAGTGCTCGAGCAGGCCGGCGAAGAGCACGGGCTTGTACGTCATGACAGAAGAAATTCCTGCCAGCCGGTGAAAGCAGAGGTACGAGTACGGTGATACAAAATCAAAATACCAGTCTATCGAGGAGGTCGCCATGACGGTGAGAATCGAGAAGAAGGGCAAGGTGTGGACGGTGATCCATTCGCGGCCGCAGGCGCGCAATGCCATGGATCCGGAGAGTGCCGACGCGCTGGTGGAAGCTTTCACGGCGTTCGATCGCGACGCGGATGCTGTCGTGGCGGTGCTCTGGGGCGAAGGCGGCGCGTTCTGCGCCGGCTGGGATTTGAAGTATTGCGGATCTCTGATCGAAGACCCCACGCCGATCCATAGCATCGACTACCCCCTCGATGATCGCCGGCCGATCCCGCGCGGACCGCTCGGCCCGACGCGGCTCGAGCTCGACAAGCCGGTCATCGCCGCGGTGGCGGGACCGGCGGTCGCCGGCGGATTCGAGCTGGCGCTGTGGTGCGACGTGCGCGTGATGGAGAAGTCGGCCTACTTCGGCGTGTACTGCCGGCGCTGGGGCGTGCCGCTCATCGACGGCGGCACGGTGCGGCTGCCGCGCATCGTCGGCATGGGGCGCGCCCTGGAAATCATCCTCACCGGACGCAAGGTTCCGGCCGAAGAGGCGCTGCGCATCGGCGCCTGCGAGCACGTCGTCGCCGACGGAGAATCGCGCAAGTTCGCAGAAGCGATGGCGCACGAGATCGCGCGCTTTCCGCAGGTGTGCATGCGCGCCGACCGGCGCTCGGCTTACATGCAGCAGGGGCTGACGCTCCGGGAGGCGATGCGCAAGGAGTGGTACAACGGGCTGCCTGCGTTCGAGGCCGAAGGGATCGCCGGCGCCGAGCGCTTTGCCTCAGGCAAGGGGCGGCACGGGGATTTCAGGGACATCTAGCCGGTCACGGCGCTCGGCAAGCGCTGCCATCAGAGTTTCTTGTTCGGACTCTGGCATTTCACTCCAGCTGGCGATCTCGGCCAGCGTGCGCAGGCAACCACGGCATAGTCCGCTCTGCGGATCCATGACGCAGACCTTGGTACAGGGGCTCTTCAATGCTTTCTCTTCGCGGCGATGGCCCGGCCTGCCTTGGAGGACGGCTCCTTCTTCAGCACCGAGCAAATCCATTGCCCAATGTCGACCAGCCGGTCGAGATCGACGCCGGTCCTGATGCCGAGGCCGTGCAGCATGTACACCACGTCCTCGGTCGCCACGTTGCCCGAGGCGCTCACGGCGTACGGACAGCCGCCCAGCCCCGCGACCGAGGCGTCGAACGTAGCCACGCCGAGCTCGAGCGAAGCGTAGATATTGGCGAGCGCCTGGCCGTAGGTGTCGTGGTAATGGCCTGCCAGCCGCTCCAGCGGCACGCGACGAGCGCAGGCCTCGATCATCGCCTTTGTCCTCCCGGGCGTGCCGACGCCGATGGTGTCGCCGAGCGAGACCTCGTAGCAGCCCATCTCGAATAACGCGGCCGCGACCGCGGCCACCCGCTCCGGCTGCACTTCGCCTTCGTAGGGGCAGCCGAGCACGCAGGAAACGTACCCGCGCAGCTTGATGCCGGCGGCCGTCGCCGCCGCGGCCACCGGGCGGAAGCGCTCGAGCGATTCGGCGATCGAGCAGTTGATGTTCTTGCGCGAGAACGCCTCGGAGGCGGCGCCGAAGACCGCGACCTCAGTGGCGCCCGCGGCCCGCGCCGCCTCGAAGCCCTTCAGGTTGGGCGTGAGGACCGGGTAGGCGACGCCGGGCCTGCGCCGGATCCTTTCCAGC
>Ga0210382_10000058_pt1 | contig 44865 bp, 48 predicted proteins | sample PLMedo_FD_155452 | JGI IMG/M metagenome (GOLD analysis project Ga0210382, IMG submission 155452) | Groundwater sediment microbial communities from an aquifer in East River, Colorado, USA - PLM0_60_coex redo | ecosystem: Environmental > Terrestrial > Soil > Riparian zone | place: USA: East... | reverse complement strand
GCTGGAGGTGAGGGGCGGATCAGCCCCCCACCATCCCAGGCAGGTCGCCCTTACGGCGCTGTTGGGCAAGCGCCGAACGGACAGATCAGGCAGTGAGCCGTAACCCCGCTGCCCACTGGATGCGACGCTACCAACCTGCCGAAGGCATCCGTTCCCGTCGCCCTGACCGTATCGCTGAACTGCACCCGGCCGGGATCGACTGGAGTCCCCGCGCTCGGGAAGTAAGACGCCGTCCCTGGTACAGGTGGTTGGTTAAAGGCCGGTACTGGTACCAGAGCTGGGCAAGTAGCCGCGTTGTTCGTATAGCACTTGTCCGCGCCCGCAGTACCGCTCGGGGTCAAGAGGCCGACCGAGAACGTCCTATCCAACGAGCCGTCAGCGTTGTCGTCTTCGGTCACTTGAACGCTGTTGATGTTGACGTTCCCTCCGTTGTGGACCTGGCCGGTGTAATCGACCCGCACGACGACATTGCCTCCCAGCAGTTGCAAAGCCGTCACGCAAGTCTTGTCCACGGTAAGCTGCGCGCTGGGTGTGCATGCTCCGGCAGGACTTTGGGCGCTACAGGTCACCGGGTTGGTCGTCGCGGTGAGTGTAGTCCCGCCAGACGGATCGGTCATCGCAGTCGCGCTGGCCTGGTTCGTCGTTGGAAACGTCGTAGCGCTGAAGGTATTGGCGGGACCCGTGCAATCCGCGGATGGGAAGTTCTTGGATTGGCCGGCATTCAGGGTGCCGCAGCTGTAAGTATTACCCTGGTCCGTGACCGTGACATTGAACACCGTGCCGCCGCCGTCATTGGTCACGGTGCCGCTGAACGAGTAATCGAACCCCGACCCGTCAGGATGGAAAGCGGTGCACTGGCAGCCCTTGGTGAGGCTGATATGGCACTCCGGGAACCCGCCGAGCACGAAGTCTTTGAGCACGGCAGAAGGCTCTTGCGAAGAGCGGGTCTCCAGCATGAAGCTGCTGAAACACGGAACGTCCCCGGCCCCGCTTGCTGCGAACAGGGCAGTGAGATCGGCGCCCCCCTCGAAGAAGCCTCCAATGGGGATGGTATTGGTGCCACCACCGAACTTCGCCAGGTAGGACCAGCTCTCATCGGAAATGGGGCTGCTGTTGGTGATCGCGGAAGTGTTGCTGCTGCCGAGCAGCCTAAGGTTAGTTTCCGCGCATTGCCCCGGGGCAGGGCTTTTGACGCCTTTGAGACACGAGCTATCCCACTCGTACGCCGTGAGGACGGCGGTGCCGCCGCCATTGACAAACGCAGAGACTAGAAAGACGTCGTGGTTTACGTGAACGCCTGAGAATGTTCCATTGGAATTGAGGGTGATATTCTGCTGGAAGAACCAGGCTCCGATATTGGCGTCTCCATTGACGGCGAAACGGTCGCCGCCCATCACCACCACCTTATTTCCGCTTGAAATCGCCGCGGCGCCTGGAGTGGCGGTGTAACTGGCCGCGTAGCCGTGCGTAATCGCGTCCTTGTCAGGTACTGTGTCTGCGGGCTTCCACTTCCATTGGCTGATGTCGATCGGGTCTTTCGAGCCGCCTCCTGTAAAGATCTTGGGGGGATCTTCCGACGCGATGCACGTACGGGTATTCGAGCCGCCCGCAGACCCGACGGAACCTCCGCCAGGCGCCGAGCAGTCGCCGTTCAGCGTGTTCCAGTCGGCGATACCGTTACCTGGGTCGTCAGACACATTACCGTCGATCTCGAATACGACTGTAGGCGCTACCGCCCATGCGACCGTGGCCGTGGCCAGAATCGCCGTAGCCCCGAGAGGCGCCCAAAATCGCTTGGAATTGAAATAGCGGATCAACCCGTAGATAGCGCGCATTGCTTTTCCCCCTTCGAGGGGGGACTTGTCGCATTTTGGTCACCGCAACACAATCGGGCGTCGGCATGAATTTGGCGGGCACTGGTCAAAGCTGGGGTACGATAAAATTCGTACGATAGGTTCTCAGACTTTAATGCGTGGTTCCATGTTGCATCTTGCGTTTGTATTCTCTCAACAGCTCGGTGTAACTCGTCTTCAACGGCACCCACGCGCTGTCGTTGCCGGGGTCTAGAGCGACCAATACCTGCGTGCCCACGGCCGGCAGATCCAGCCCGCACGCGGTCCGCAGGCGAGTAGGGATCTGCACGGTGGCCATGTCCCCCGCAGGGCCCTTGAAAGTCTCGACCACGCGCACGGTGATGATATCGAGCGACTTCTGCCGGTCGTGCTCGACTTTGGTCACCTCGCCGGAGAAAAGAGCGCTCGCCCAGTCATACCAGCGCTCGGGCTGGACGTTCCGGGTAAACAGGCAGGCCTGCGCCCAGCCCGTCGCCAACTGGAAAATTGCAACCACCAGCAAATAGCGGAGGGCCAGTTTCACTCAGGCGTAACGTAACTCAAGTCCAACGCTCATCGCCAGCGGCAGAAACGCTCCGATGCACGCGGCGGCCAGGACGTCGGTCGGCCAGTGCACGCCGAGCACCAGCCGCGAGATGGCGACAAGAGATATCCATAGGATCGCGATCGACAGCGCGAGCCTGCGCGCCGCCGGCCTGATCCGGCTCGCGCAAAGAGCGGCGGCGGTGGCGAATGCCGCGACGACCAGGGTATGCCCGCTGGGAAAGCTGGAACCCCAATACGCTTCGGTCTCCCAGAGCGCCGGGCGCGCCCGGCCGACCAGCGTTTTGACGACGTAGACCACCGCCGCGGCGCCGATCACGGAAGCTGCAAGGAGCAGCGCCTCGAGGCGGCGCCGCGCGAACAGCAGCGCGATCGTCGCTGCGCTCGCGAGCGGAAACAGGACTCTGGATGACCCGGTCAGCGTGACCGCCTCGAAGAACCCGGTCAGCGCGCCCGGAACGTGCCCGTGGATGAACAGCAGGATCGCCCGGTCGATCGGTCCCGATTCCCCGCCGATGGCCTCCTCGCTCACTTTGATCGCGGACACCGCGAGGACCAGCACCGACAGAATGGTCAAGCGCCGTCTCTCCAGCGGTCCGGACCAGGCAGGTCGCGTCACGCCTAGCCTGTGGCGGCGAGGGCCGTGTGCTCTCTCAACATCCAGAATATGAAACCAGCATCTGCGACAAAGGCTACGCTCGCAATGCTGATGAGTGTCAATATCCATTGGAGCGTGCGTGCCATGAACTCGGCGTCGACTTGACGCGTTCGTTTGTCGGATTCCCGCATCTTCGTGAGGAGTGCCGCGCGATAGCGCAAGGTTTCGATGTCGGTGGCCGCCTGAATCTTGGCCAGCGCTTGCTCGGCCGTTTCTCCAGGCTCGAGCTTGAATGCCAGGGTTCCGCGGGTGAGATTTTCCGCGACGTGCCAAAATATTACCGGCAGCAGAAATGCCACCGCAGCGGCAAGGTTCAGAAGAGCCAGCTGTCGCAGGAGCTTTGCCATTCGCTACCTCTCTTCGCGTTGCATGAGTAGCTCGCCAGGTTCAACCTGATGCTTCGTGTGCCGCTCAGCCGGGGCTGGCGAGAACCCCAGGCGCTCGAGCAAGCGCATCGAGCGAAGATTCCTGCGTTTGAATACCGCGGTGAGCTGGCGTACCTGATAGCGCTGGACCAGCTCGGAGATCATGGCCTGGACGGCTTGGCGCGCGAGCCCGCGACCCCAGTAAGCGCTGGACAGCTCGTAGGCGATGGCTGCGCGGCCGGTGGGATCGATGGTCGCCTGAACATAGCCGATCAGCTCGGAGCTCGGCAGGCGGATCACCCAGTTGAGCCATTGCTGCTGGCCATCCGCCGACCGCCTCGATTCGAGCTTCGCAAATCGGGCGCGCAGCCATTCGAGCGACGACGGAGGCTCGTTCTCATACTCGTAGATCGCCGGGTCGCTGAGGACGGCGAACATCTCTTCCGCGTGCGCGGCAGTCTGTGGCTCCAGCGTGAGGCTGCCCGTCCCGATGACGTGCATCATTTCGCTTCCAGAAGCTGCTTGGCGGCTTTCAGATCGCGCATGACCCACTGGGCATCTGCTTCAAACCTGGCTTGATCCATGCCCGGCTGGCGAAAGAGAGTGAAGACCAGCTCGCATCCGCTGCCGTTCTTCACGACGCGCAGCGGAATGTAGATCTGGGCGCCGGAAGGCGGCGAGACCCAGTGATCGAGAACCCCGAACGCATTGGGCTCCGAGAATCGCACCATCATCGGACCGTCGGGGGTCTCCGCGATCCACTGCCCTTTTGCCCGGTGAAGCGAGCCCAGTCCCGATGCCCACCTGGCAAAGTTCTCCGGCAGGGACAGGAACGCGTAGACCGCGTCGGCGTCTCGCTCGATCGACACGCTCAGGTAGCGGGATTCGGTTGTTCCTAGCATCCAGCAGATTTGCGTTGCAGGGACTTCGCATACACATGTTGCGTCTTTGACTGTGTATACCCGATTTGCTTGTAGAAAGAGTGCGACTCCGGCCGTATTACGTTCGAGCGCACGACAATCGAGCGCAGGCCCCGATCGGCCGCCCAGTCCTCGGCCGCCTGCACAAGCAACCCACCCACCCCGCTGCGGCGAGCTGCAGCACCGACGATCAGGCCGACGAGCTCCGCCTTATCGCCTGTCTCCATGCTGAACCGGTGTTCCGCCTGGACCCAGCCGACGACCGCGCCATCAACTTCGGCCACTGCGACGAAGTGCTCGTGCAGCTCGGACAGCTTGTCAATGCGCGCGACAAGCTCCTCTATCTCCGTGGCATAGCCAAGCTGGCGATTGAGAACGCCGAGTTGCTCGGCATCCGCCGTTCGCGGCGGTCGGATCCGCACCCTGCCGGCAACGAGCGATGCGGTCATCTTCCGTCTGACGTTGGCCGGTGCAATGCGATGTTAGGCGGATTTGGATGAATGCGGGCCATCGCGTAGGCATCCACGTATTTTCCGTCGCGAAGCGCATATGCGCGATGGGTGCCCTCGATAAAGAATCCGTGCTTCTTGTATAGGCGGACCGCCACCTCGTTATCGGTATAGACCGTAAGCTCGAGCCGCAGCAAGTGAAGCCAATTGTCAGCGAGAGAAATGGCCGCCTGCAAGAGTGCCGATCCGACGCCCTGGTGATGCCACTCGTCGTGAACCGCCATTCCGATATAGCCGACGTGGGCCCTTCTTGGGCGAGGGACCGTGTGGATTCCGATCTGGCCTACGACCCGGCCATCGATGGTCGCGAGCAATATCTTTCCGCCCGGCTGCTGCTCCGCGAGGAGCTTGCGCCATGCTTCCGCCGACGGGAATGGAACCTGAAGCGTGCCCGCGATCGCCTCGGGCGCCTCAAAGATGCTTTGAACGGCCTCGAAATCGCTCGGCTCAGCGTGCCGAATGACGATGCTCAAGCGTCGCTCTTGAACCGGCGGTTAGACGTCAGACTTTCTATAGTGGACCGCATATCGCTCGAACGGAAATGTACTGCGGTCTTTGGCAAATTGTGCCAGTTCAAGGTCTGATTCGATGACCGCTACCCGATGAGCCGCAAAATCAGAGTGGTGCTTCGACAGTAGCTGGCTTGCCGCGACAACCGTTACATCGGGTATTGGAAAGAGTTGCAGCAGGCGCTCCGCAAGCGCGCGAGTCGAGGCGGCGAGATACATATTCTCGGTATCCGAGGCTTTCACCATCACCAATGACCCCGCCCAATCCGGCCCTTCGGATTCTGCAGCGCCCGAACACAGAAAGTAGAGTTCGCGCACCGTTAGTGATCGAGGCGGGAGTTACTTGGCGCCCGAGTAGATGTAGTCCCGCGTGAGGGGGAGCGGGCTCGCGCGCGGGTTGGCGCTCTGCGTAGCGAGCACCTGCTGGATCGAGACCCAGCGCTGGTCGAAGGCGTGCGCGCAGCCGGCGAGGTAGGTGCGCCAGATGCGCAGGCGCCTCTCGTCGGCGTGCTGGCGCGCTGCGGCGAGTTTGGCCTCGAGCCGGTCCGACCAGTGCCAGAGGGTCTTGGCGTAGTGAAGGCGCAGCGTCTCGACGTCCATCACCTCCAGGCCGGCCGCGGCCATTTCCCTGAGAACCAGCGAGATGTGCGGCAACTCGCCGTGCGGGAAGACGTACTTGCCGATGAACTCGCCGCCGCCGAGGCCGACGGCGCGGCTCTCGGGGTCGATCGAGGTGATGCCGTGGTTCATGACGATGCCGCCGTCCTTCAGCAGCCGCCGGATGGCGCCGAAGTACAGCGGCAGGTTCTTCAGGCCGACGTGCTCGAACATGCCCACGGAAGCGATCCTGTCGTACACCGCTTCGCCCGGGATGTCGCGGTAGTCCTGCAGCAGCACTCTGCAGCTGCCGGCGAGGCCGTCCGCCTCGATGCGTTCGTTCGCGAGGCGATGCTGGTTCTGGGAGAGCGTCACCCCGGTTGCTTCGACGCCGTAGTGCTTTGCGGCCCAGCGCACCAGCGCGCCCCAGCCGCAGCCGATGTCGAGGAGCTTGTCGCCCGGCTGCAGGCGCAGCTTGCGGCAGAGGTGGTCGAGCTTCTGCGCCTGCGCGAGGTGGATGTCCTCGTCGCCGGTCTTGAAGTAGGCGCACGAGTACACCATCTCGCGGTCGAGGAACAGCGCGTAGAACTCGTTCGAGACGTCGTAGTGGTACTGGATGGCTTTCGCGTCGCGGCTGCGCGTGTGCAGGTTGATGACTAGCGGGCGGCGGCCTTTCTTCTCGCCGCCGAGGTGCCGCGACAGGCCTTCGGCGGCGCGCAGCACGTCCTGGATCGGGCCTTCGACGTCGACGTGGCCCTCGACGTACGCCTCGCCGAGCTTGGCGAGGTCCGGGTCGATGAAGTACTTGAGCGCGCCGGCGCTCGCGACCCTGATGGTGACCGAGGTCTGCGCGGCCAGCGCGTAGCGCTTGCCGTTCCACAGCTCGATGGCGAGCGGCAGGTCGGCGCGCCGCTTCAGCTCGTTGATGGCTTTTTCAACCCGCGATTCGAGCAGCATCAGTGCGCCTTCTCGCGCAGGGTGACGAACTCCTCGGCCACCGTCGGATGAATGCCGAGGGTGGCGTCGAAGTCGGCCTTGGTCGCGCCGAGCTTCACCGCGATCGCCACGCCCTGGATGACTTCGCCGGCGTCGGGGCCGATCATGTGCGCTCCCACCACGCGCTGCGAGGCGCGCTCGACGATCAGCTTCATGAAGGTGCGCTCGCCCTTCTCGGTGAGCGTGAGCTTGAGGGCGCGGAACGAGGTCTTGTACACGTCGATCGCGCCGTAGACCTTTTGCGCGCGCTCCTCGGACAGCCCGACGCTGGCGAGATTCGGGTTGGCGAAGACTGCGGTCGGCACGTTAGCGTGGTCTACGGGCGTCGGCTGGTTGCGAAACAGCGTCCTGGCAAGCCACATTCCTTCCGCGGTCGCGACCGGGGTCAGGTTGATCCGGTTGGTGACGTCGCCGATGGCGTGAATCGAGTCTACCGTGCTCTTGGAGTATTTATCCACCACTACCGCGCCGTCCGCGGCCAGTTTCACACCCGCGGCCTCCAGGCCCAGGTCCCGGGTGATCGGCCTGCGCCCGGTCGCGAACATCACCAGGCCGTAGTTCTGGACGCTGTCATCGCGGAACACGACCTCGATCTGCGCGCCGAGCTTCACCAGGCGCAGGGGGTCCATGTTGAGCCGCACGTCGACCCCCTTGCGGGCCATCTCCTCGCCGAGGCGCTCGCCGAGCTCGGCGTCGAAGCCGCGCAGCAGCCGGTTGCCGCGGTAGGCGAGCGTAGTGGGCACTCCCACGCCGTTGAAGATCGAGGCGAACTCCACTGCGATGTAGCCGCCGCCGACCACCAGCGCGCGCGAAGGCAGATTCGGGAGGTGGAAGGCTTCGTTCGACGTGATGGCGAGCTCGCTGCCGGGGATCTGCGGCAGGCGCGGCCAGGCGCCGGTCGCCACCAGGATGTGCCGAGCGCTGTAGGTGCGGCCGTTCACCTCGACTTCATTGGGCCCCTTGACGACGGCGCGGCCGCGGATGATTTCCACTCCCGCGCCGGTCAGGGCGCGCTCGTAGACGCCGTTGAGGCGCTCGATCTCGCGGTCCTTGTTCGCGAGCAGCTTTGGCCAGTCGAAGCTCGGCGCGCCGGTGTTCCAGCCGTAAGCCGCCGCGACCTCGAAATCCTCGCGGTAATGCGCCGCGTACGAGAGCAGCTTCTTGGGGATGCAGCCGACGTTGACGCAGGTGCCGCCGAAGCGGCCGGACTCGGCGATCGCCACGCGCGCGCCGTAGGTGGCGGACACGCGGCTCGCGCGGACCCCGCCCGAGCCGCCGCCGATGGTGAAAAGATCGTAATCGAAGCGCAGCTTACTTCAGGTTCGGGAGGTTGAGCTCCACGAGCTCCACTAGCGCCAGCAGGGATTTGTGCTGCGGCTTGTCGGCGAGCCACTTGAGAGCGCTCTTAACGCGCGCCTCCATCTGCGCGCGCGGCAGGCCTTCGACGCCGGTCAGGATGGCTGCCAGCTCCGCAAGCTGGCTCGAGCTCGCGCTGTCGCGGATCTCGGCGATCTTCGCCTCGACCGCGCCGCGATCGAGATTCGTCACCAGCTTCAGAGTCTTCTCGTACGCCATGGCGGGACCTCCTCGTGGCGCGATGTTAGCCAGCCGAGGCGGATTTTACCAGCGCGTAGCGCGCGGCGTCGGCGCGCACCGCGCCGTCGGCGACCAGCTTGTCGAGGTGCGCCGTGAGCGAGCGCGCCGCCACGCGGTGGATGCGCGGCGGCACATCGTCGTAAACCAGCGGCAGCAGCTCTTCAACTGAAGCCTTGCCGAGCTGCTGCAGGGAGCTGAGCACCTTGCGCTCGCGCGCCAGGCGATGAGAGATCAGGCGCCGCACTTCCTTGTGCGGCTCGCCGATCAGGTAGCCGTGCCCCGGAGCGAGGATGGCGAGGTCCTCGGCGAGCAGCATCTCGAGCGAGTCGAGGTAGGCGCGCATGTCGCCGTCGGGCGGGTTGATCACCACGGTCGAGCCCTGCATCACGTGATCGCCGGTGAACAGCATGCGCGTCTGCTCGAGCAGATAGCAAACGTGATTGGAGGCGTGCCCCGGCGTGTGCAGGGCGCGCAGCGTGACGCCGTCGAAAATGAAGCGGTCGTTGTGCGACATGACGCGGTCGGGCGCAAACGTCGCGTCCTGCCCCGCGGGCGCCGGCCGGCCCAGGAGCTGCGCGCCGGTCGCCGCCTTCAGGGCCGCGGCGCCAGGCGAATGATCGACGTGCGTGTGCGTGCACAGGATCCAGCGGATGCGGTCCTTGCCCTCGGCGAGGATTCTGTCGAGGTGCGAGTCGATCGCCGGCCCCGGATCGATCACCGCGAGCTCGCGCTCGCCGACCAGATAGGTATTGGTGCCGGGACCGGTCATCATGCCGGGGTTCGGCGCGATGAGGCGCGTGACCAGCCGGTCGAGCCGCTTCGGCAGCCCCGGCACCAGGTCGTAGCTGCTCTGGCCGGTTTCCTCGGGATCGCTCCAGTGGATCTCGAAATACTGCGGATCGGCGCGGCGAAACAGCTTCGCGCCTTCCTTGCCCTGCGCCCAGCAGGCGCGGTTGGTCTCGACGGCAGGGCGCAGGCGAACCTGCTGCAAGGCGGATTCCGGGTTCCGGAAAATCATCAAATCCCGCAGCGTGTGCTGCGTCGCGAAGACCAGCTCGATCTCGCCGCGCTCGCCGCGCGCGAGCGCCTCGCGCGGACTGATCCAGAGATGCTGCACCGTCTCGGCCGCATCGTGCGAGCCTTCCTGCCCTTCGGGAGCTACCGCGACGAAAAAGCGCGCGTCGAAGCGCCGCGAGCGCCCCGGCGCCGTGATCCAGTTGGCGTAATAGACGAGCTCGCCGGCGGGAATATAGAGGTCCTCTTTCTCCAGGATCTCGAGGAACGGCTGCTGCCGCCGGTTCATCAGGAGCGCCGCGCGCGCCGACGAGATCTGCGCTCCATTGCTGCCGCAAAGCAGCGCGACGCCGGCTTCCTCGAAGCATTCGCGCACCGCGGCGATGTAGTACTCGGCCGGCAGCTCGGGCGGCAGGCTGCCGAGAATTCTTCTCTTCAGATCGGAATCGGCGGCATCGAGCGCACCGCCGGGGAAGACGTAGGCGCCGCCGAGGAACGCGGCGCTCTTCGCGCGCTGGATCATCAGGACTTCGACGCCGTCGCCGCCGGGGCGAAGCAGGATCAGCGTGGCAGCGGGGCGGGGAACCTGCGTCATCACGCGCTGCGGCCGGCGCGGTCCTTGCCGTTCTGCGCCTTGATGAGCGCGCGCATGCCTTCCCAGTCGGCGTCGGAGAGCTTGTCGAGCTGGGTGAAGTAGGCCCCCGAGCCCGAGGCGAGGTAGCCGGCGCCGTCCAGCGCGATCGTCTCGCCGCTGAGCCACTCGCAGCCGTCGGCCATGAGGAAGCTGGCTAGGTTCTGCAGCTCCTCCATGCGGCCGATGCGCCGCATGGGGTTGAGGTGCGTGGTGTCCTCGAAGCCGCCGCCGGGCCGCAGGCGCTTCGCCGCGCCCTCGGTCGGAAAGGGCCCCGGCGCAATGGCGTTGAGCCGGATGCCGTAGCGTCCCCATTCGACGGCGAGCGATTTCGTCATCACGTGCAGCCCGGCCTTCGACATCGCGGACGGCACGACATAGGGAGAGCCGGTATGAACCCAGGTGACGACGATCGTGAGCACCGAGCCCGGCAGGCCGCCGGCGATCCAGCGCTTGCCGACCGCGTGCGTGACGTAGAACGTGCCGTGGAAAACGGTGTTGGCGATCGCGTTGAAGCCGTTCGGCGTGAGGTCCTTGGTCGGGCTGATGAAATTGCCGGCGGCGTTGTTGACCAGGCCGGTGAGCGGCCCGCTCTCGTCCCAGATGCGCTGCACCATCGCATCGACCGCCGCAGCCTCGCGGATGTCGACCGAGTGAGTGCGCACAACGCCGCCGCGGGCGGCGACCAGCTCCTTCGCGGTGCTCTCCAGCACCGCTCCCCGTCGCCCGCATATCCACAGCTCGGCGCCCAGCTCGAGGTACTTGGCGGCGATCTCCTTGCCGAGGCCCGTGCCGCCGCCGGTGACGAGGATGCGCTTACCCTTGAGGAGACCTTCCTTGAACATGCGCGCTTCCTGGGAGGGAAGCGCGCATTTTAAGTCCTACTTCCCTTGCGGCGGGTAAGCCACGCGAAAGCGCGCGCGATGAAGCCTCGCCGCGCTTGCGGCAACGCGACCTGCGCCTGCTCCGGGTTACGCGCCAGAGCTTCGTAGGTGAGCCGTACCGGGACCACGATCTGCCGGCCTGCGGTGGAAAAGCCACGCGAAAGCGCGCGCGATGAAGCGCCCCATTTCCTCTGCCCGTGCACGCCGCGCGGCGGCATGGATCTCCGGTATTCTCGAAAAGTCGATCCTGGCCATGGCTGTCCTTTCAGGCGATCGAGACTGCGGCTTCGCCGCCGAGCGCGTTGACGATCGCCACGCCGACGTGGCGCAGCCGGTAGCAGCCGCCGGGCTGCAGCACGATGTCCTTCGGCTGATTTTCCTCGGTGATCCACACCGAGCCTTCGAGCGCCTGGACGGTGCTGCCGGCGCCGTCGATCACCTTGAGGGTCTGGTTCGGGCCTAGCCGCACGGCCCCGGATCTCAGTTCTAGACGCATCTGCCTCTCCTTGCGTTTGGTATGCGTAGCATGCATGCTGGCGACCTGGCGCTCAAACGGTAAATTCTCAGGTCTAGCATGAGGAAAAGTAATGCGTTACCGGGCCTGGACCTGCTCGTGGGGTTCGAAGCCGCCGCGCGCCATCTGTCCTTCACCAAGGCCGGTGCAGAGCTGTACCGGACCCAGTCTGCGGTGAGCCGGCAGATCAAGGAGTTGGAAGACCAGCTGGGCGTGGCCCTGTTCCAGCGCCGCCACCGCGCGCTCGCGCTGACCGAGCCGGGCCATCAGCTCTACGCCGCGGCCGCGCAAGTGCTGGCCACGATGCGCAGCGCGACGGAGCGGCTGCGCAGGCAGTCCGGGCGCCGCCGCCCGCTCTCGGTCACCACCACGAACTCGTTTGCCGCCCTGTGGCTGATCCCGCGGCTCGCCGGCTTCACCCGCGCCCACCCGGGCGTCGACGTGCGCATCACTGCCGAAACGCGCGTGCAGGACCTGGAGCGCGACGGGCTCGACCTGGCGATCCGGCATGGTCCCGCCTCGCTCGCCGGCCCCAACGCGGTGCGGCTCTTCGGTGAGCGGGTGTTCCCGGTCTGCAGCCCGAGGCTTTTGCGCGATCCCGGGCGGCCGCTGAAGCAGCCGGCCGACCTGAAAGAGCATTGCCTGCTGCAATACGACGATCCGGACGGCCGCCACCCCTGGCTGCACTGGAAGACCTGGCTGGAAGTCGCCGGGCTGACCGATTTCAGGCCCGCGGCAACGCTTTCGTTCTCGGGCTACGAGCAGATCATCCCGGCGGCGATCGCGGGGCACGGCGTTGCGCTGGGCCGCAGCCCGCTGGTCAAGGATCTTTTGCTTTCGAAGGAGCTCGTCGCGCCGTTCAAGAGCACCGCCGACCCGGCGCGCGCCTATTTCGCCATCGCAGCGCAAGACGCCGCCGGGCGGCCCGAGGTGGCCGCCTTTATCGAATGGCTGAAAATCGAGGCCGCTAAAGGCTGAGCACCAGCTTGCCGATGTGCTGCGAGCTCTCCATCAGCCGGTGCGCCTCGGCGGCCTGCGCAAGCGGGAAGGTCTTGTAGATCACCGGCCTGATCCTGCCGGCCTCGATCAGCGGCCAGATCTTCTCGCGCAGGTTGCGCGCGATGCAGCCCTTGAATTCGACGCTGCGCGGCCGCAGCGTCGAGCCGGTGATGGTCAGGCGCTTGCGCATCACGGCGTCGATGCTGAGCTCGGTCTTCGGCCCGCGCAGGTAGGCGATGAACACCAGGCGCCCTTCCTCGGCGAGGCATTTCAGCTCGCGCGGCACGTAATCTCCGCCCACCATGTCGAGGATCACGTCGACGCCCTTGCCTGCGGTCGCCGCCAGGACCTCCGCGGCGAAGTCCTGGGCGCGGTAATTGAACGCCTTTTCGGCGCCGAGGCGCACGCACGCCGCGCACTTCTCGTCGGAGCCGGCGGTCGCGAACACGCGGTTGCCGGTCGCCGCCGCCATCTGGATCGCGGTCACGCCGATTCCCGAAGTGCCGCCCTGCACGAGGAGCGATTCGCCGGGCGCGAGGTTCGCGCGGTCGTAGACGTTCCCCCAGACGGTGAAGCAGGTCTCGGGGAGCGAGGCGGCCTCGATGAGCGACAGGCCTTTGGGCACCGGCAGCGCCTGCACTTCAGGCACCGTGCAGTACTCGGCATAGCCGCCGCCGTGCACCAGCGCGCACACCCGGTCGCCGATTTTCCAGAGCGTCGCCGCGCTGCCTTTCGCGACGACCTCGCCGGCGATCTCGAGGCCGGGCAGGTCGGAAGCGTCGGGCGGCACCGGGTAGTTGCCGCTTCGCTGCAGCACGTCGGGGCGGTTGACACCCGCCGCCGCGACCTTGACCAGGATCTCGTGCGCCTTCGGCTGGGGCACCGGGCGCTCGGCGAGCTTCAATACTTCGGGACCGCCGGGCCGGCTGATCTCGACAGCGCGCATCTTGTTCACGGGCGCGCCTGCAATCTCGCCGCCGCCCAGCGCAGGTCGACGTTCCCCCCGGAAAGGATCACGCCGACGCGCCGCCCCGCAAGCGCGCGCGCGTCGAGCTTCTTCTCCAGGAGGGCGCACGCGGCGAGCGCGCCGGTCGGCTCGACGATGATCTTCATCCGCTCCCACAGGAAGAACATCGCGCGCAGCAGCTCGTCGTCGGTGACGGTGAGCATGTCGTCGACGTACTCGAGCACCAGCGGGAAAGTAAGCTTGCCGAGCGAGGTCGTGCGCGCGCCGTCGGCGATCGTGTCCGGGACCGGGATCACCTTCAGAGTTTTCGTCTTGAAGGATTGGGTGGCGTCGTCGCCCGCCGCGGGCTCCACGCCGACCACCTTGCAGCCGCGCAGCATGTGCCGCGCGGCGATCGCGCAGCCCGACAGCAGCCCGGCCCCGCCGCAGGGCACCAGCAGATAGTCGAGCGGCCCGGCATCCTCGATCAGCTCCTTTGCCGCCGTGCCCTGGCCGGCGATGACCTGCGGATGGTCGAACGGGGGAATGAGGCTGAGGTTTTTCTCCTTCGCCAGCCTCGAGGTCACCTCCTCGCGCTTTTCGTCTTTCTGGTAGAGCACGACTTCGGCGCCATAGCCGCGCGTGGCGTCGAGCTTCACCTGCGGGGCATTCGCAGGCATGACGATCAGGGTTTTTACGTTCAATATTTTTCCCGCCAGGGCGACCGCCTGGGCGTGGTTGCCGGAGGAAAAAGCGATCACGCCGCGGCGCTTTTCCTCGGGCGAAAGCTGCGCCAGGGCGTTGTAGGCGCCGCGAAACTTGAAGGCGCCCATGCGCTGGAAGTTCTCGCACTTGAAGAACACCTTGGCGCCGGTGAGCGCGTCGACGGTGCCCGAGCTGAGCACCGGGGTGCGCTTCGCCTGCGCGCGGATGCGCTCGTGCGCCGCGGCGACGTCGTCGAAGGAGATCAGGGACATGGGCGAATTGTAGAATGACCGCATGGACTATTCCGCGTACCAGGAACTGAAAATCCGCCGCCTCGAGCCTGGCGTGCTCGAAATCGTCATGGGCGAGGAGGGCGGCAAGCTGCCGGTCACCACCGCGCGCATGCACGCGGAGCTGGCGCGCATCTGGCTCGACGTCGACCTCGATCCCGACACGCGCGTCGCGATCCTGCGCGGCGCGGGGAAGGGGTTCTCGGCCGGCGGCGATCTCGCCATGGTGGAGGAGATGACGCGCGACTTCGCCGTGCGGGCGCGCGTCTGGCGCGAGGCGCGCGACCTGGTCTACAACCTGATCAACTGCTCGAAGATGGTGGTCTCGGCGATGCACGGCCCGGCGGTCGGCGCGGGGCTGGTGGCGGGCCTGCTCGCGGACATCTCGATCGCGGCGAGGAACGCGCGGCTCATCGACGGCCACACGCGCCTGGGCGTGGCGGCAGGCGATCACGCGGCCATCGTCTGGCCGCTGCTTTGCGGCATGGCGAAGGCAAAGTACTACCTGCTGCTGTGCGAGCCGATCAGCGGCGAGGAGGCAGAGCGACTGGGGCTCGTTTCGCTCACCTGCGAGGAAGCCGAGCTGCAGGCGAAGGCGCTCGAGGTGGCGCGCAAGCTCGCTGCCGGCGCGCAGACGGCGTTGCGCTGGACCAAGTACTCGCTCAACAACTGGCTGCGAATGGCCGGCCCGACGTTCGACGCCTCGCTCGCGCTCGAGGTCCTCGGCTTCACCGGCCCCGAAGCGAAGGAGGGCGTCGCTTCGCACCGCGAGAAGAGAAAGCCCAGCTTCCCGGATCCGGACTAATGTTTTCCTGGAAGCGGCCAGGCAATCTCGGCGTGAGAAACGCTCGCCTTGCGCCGTGCAAGCGCACGCCCAACTGCGTCTCCTCGCAGGCCGATCCCGCCGACGCGGAGCACTACGTCGCGCCGATTCCTTTCAAAGGAGATGCAATCGCGGCGCTGCGGCGGGCGGTGCTGGGCATTCCACGTACAACCATCATCCAGACCCAAGCCAATTATCTTTACGCGGAGTTCCGCACGCCGTTGATGCGCTACGTCGACGACGTCGAATTCTTCCACGACGACCAGGCGGGGGTCATCCACGTGCGCTCGGCCTCGCGCCTCGGGCGCCGCGACTTCGGGGTCAACCGCAGGCGCGTTGAAGAGCTGCGCTCGCTCCTCAGCTCTTCGGCTGCGCGACCACCTCGAGGAGATGTCCCATAGTCTGATCGGCCCAGTACTCCGGGTCGCTGTCGATCTGCTTGTCGCCTTTGGCGCGTACCTCTGCCTCGATCCGGTGGCGCTCGCAGAAGGCGTGCCAGTACTCCTTGATCTCCTCCGGCGTCATGGGAATCATCGCTCGGGCTCCGGCTTCAGAGACTGATCAGGTCCCTCGGGTAGGGCTCGACGTCGGCCGGCAGCGTGCGCGGCGGCTGGCGGCGCAGCATCCCGCTCGCCGGCCCCTGCGCCACGACCTCGGCGTAGCGGATGTTTTTCTTCATCTCGTCGAGATACAGGTTGGCGCCGCCGAAATAGCGCGCCGCGTATTCGTAGGCGCGCGCGAGCTGCAGGTCGAGGCGCATCAGGGCGCCCTGATAGAAGCCCGGGGTCTTCTGCACCAGGTCTTCGCCCGAGGCGAACGAAGGCAGAGTGCGGCTCACGGCATGCCCGCGCCCGGCGAGCCGCGCGAGCGCGAACTCCGGGTAAAGGCGGTCGCGGCATTTCTCCAGGTAGCAGCGGTCCGCCATCTGCGCGAGGATGTCGGCGGTGCCCAGCATCTGGCCGACGCGCCGCAGCAGCGTGTCCGAAAGGCGGATCATTTCCGGCGGCCTCTCGTAGCCGGTGTAATGGACCAGCGTCCCGGCGACGTGCGCCAGCGTGTCGCCCAGGCCGAGGTCGCGCACGTAGCGGCGCAGGAACGCCGCGCTGCGCGAAACGTGCGTCAGCGTGTACTCGGCGCCATAGCGGTGGCGCCGGTCGTTGCGCCGGCGCAGGTAGCCGAAATCATGGAACAGCGCGGCGAGAATGCCGGCGATGAACACTTCGCGCGTCATGGGCTCGTCGCCGTTCCTGCGGCTGCGCTGGTAGCCCTCGATGAGGCGCGCCATCGCGAGGGTCACGTCGAGCACGTGCTGGATGTCGTGATAGCCGGTGTCGCAGGCGCAGTATTCGGGGTGGGCGCCGGCGTACATCGTCGCGGCATCGCTGAAGGCGCGCTCCAGCTCGGGCACGCGCGCGCCGTTGAACAGGCTCCGGGAGAGGCGGACCACCTCGGCGCCCACCGCGGCGGGATCGGTCGTCTGGACTGAGTCGGTGACGTCGTGGTCGTTGCGGCGCATCGGGGGGCTTTTCGCTCGCCAAGTATAGGGATACGATGCCGCAAAAGGCATGAAGTTTTTCACAGGTGACGGACTTCCCTTTGACCGAAGAGGAAAAGGCGCAGATCCAGACGCGCCTTCTCGCTCTCGAGATCGAGCACCACGACCTCGATGACGTGATCGACCGCCTCGCCGGCGACCCGGCCCAGGACCAGCTGCAGCTGCGGCGGCTGAAAAAGCGCAAGCTGTTCCTCAAGGACCAGATCGCCAAGCTGCGCACCCGGCTGATTCCCGACATCATCGCGTGATCGCGCTCATCCAGCGCGTCGCCGAGGCCAGCGTCGCCGTCGGCGGCGAGACAGCGGGCGCGATCGGCCCCGGCGTGCTGGCGCTGGTCGGCGTCGAGCGCGGCGACGGCGAAGCCGAGGCCGGGCGCCTCGCGGAGCGCGTGCTCGGCTACCGCATCTTTCCGGACGCGGCGGGCAAGATGAACCTGTCTTTACGGGACATCCGCGGGCAGCTGCTGGCGGTCCCGCAGTTCACCCTGGCGGCCGACACCGACAGCGGCGCGCGCCCGAGTTTTTCGAGCGCCGCCTCTGCCGACGAAGGCGAGCGGCTGTTCCTGAAATTCGTGGAAAAGGCGCTCGAGGCTCTGCCGCGCGTCGCGAGCGGACGCTTCGGCGCCCATATGAGAGTCAGCCTCGTGAACGACGGGCCAGTGACCTTCTGGCTGAGGGTGGCGCCGAAGAGTAAGTCCTGAACGCCGCCGGCGAGACGATCTCGATCATCTCGAGGTCCTTCGAGTGCTCGAGCTCGCGGTGGCGGATTCGAGGCGGCTGGTAGAAGCAGCTGCCCGCCTTCATCCTCACCTTGCCGACGCCCTCGTACTCGAACAGCGCCCAGCCCTTGAGCACATACACGAACTGCAGCTCGCAGTCGTGCCAGTGCCACTTTCCGTGCGGCGCCTTGGCCGGGCGGGCGCGGATGACGTGCGCGACGACCTTGCCGCGCGTGGCGCGCTGGATGCCGAGGTCGCGATATTCGAAGTAGGCGCGCAAGCCGCGCCTTGAAAAAGAGCGCTTCCTGAAATGAGAAACCGTGAAGGCCGCGGCGCGACTCATGCGGGGAATTCTAAGGTAAGCTGACCGGGATGTTCGAGCAGTTCATCGGCACCAAGCCCGTAGAAGACCGGCATCGCATCGATGTCGCCGCCCTTGAAGAGTACCTGCAGCTGCGGGTGCGCGGGCTCGAGCAGTTCAAGGGCGGCCAGTCCAATCCCACCTACCGCATCACCGCCGCCGACGGGCGGCGCTTGGTGCTGCGGCGCAAGCCCCCCGGCAAGCTGCTGCCCTCGGCGCATGCGGTCGAGCGCGAATACCGCGTCATCCGGGCGCTGCATGCCGCCGGGTTCCCGGTGGCGCGGCCGCACGCGCTGTGCGAGGACGAGTCGGTGCTCGGCACGGCCTTCTACGTCATGGATTTCGTCGAGGGTCGCGTGTTGTGGGACCAGTCGCTGCCGGGAATGACGCGGGCGCAGCGCTTCGACATCTGGGACGAGCTGAACCGCGTCATCGCGCTGCTGCATGCGATCGACTACCGCGCAGCCGGGCTCGAGGGCTTCGGCAAGCCGGGCAACTATATCGGGCGCCAGATCCTGCGCTGGACCAAGCAATACCAGGCCTCCGAGACCGACCGCATCGAGGCGATGGACAACCTCATCGCCTGGCTGCCGGGAAACATCCCGCCGGAGACCGGGACCGCGGTGGTGCACGGCGACTTCCGCCTCGACAACGCGATTTTCCATCCGGCCGAGCCGAAGATCCTCGCCGTGCTCGACTGGGAGCTGTCGACGCTCGGCGATCCGCTCGCCGACTTCGCCTATCACTGCATGAGCTGGCACATCCCGCCGGGAGATTTCCGGGGGATCGCGGGTCTGGATCTGCTGGCGCTCGGCATCCCTTCGGAGAACGAATACATTGAAATGTACTTTCGAAGAACCCGGCGCGAAAGCGTCCCTGCTTCGCACTGGGACTTCTATCTCGCCTACAACCTGTTCCGGATGGCCGCGATCCTGCAGGGGATCCTGAAGCGCGTGGTCGACGGCACGGCCGCGAGCGCGCACGCGCGCGACGCCGGCATGCGCGCGCGGCCGATGGCCGAGCTGGGCTGGAGGCAGGTCGAAAAGATCCTGAGGAGAGCAGCGTGAACTTCGATTACACGCCGAAGGTGCAGGAGCTGAGGAAGAAGCTGTCCGCGTTCATGGACGAGCACGTCTACCCGAACGAGCACAAGTGGCACCAGCACGCGAGGAGCGAGCGGCGCTGGGAGCCGGTGCCGGTCATCGAGGAGCTGAAGCCGAAGGCCAGGGCGGCGGGGCTGTGGAACCTGTGGCGCCCCAAGACCCATGGCGGCGCGCTGACCAGCCTCGAGTACGCGCCGCTGTGCGAGATCATGGGGCGGGTGCATTGGGCGCCCGAGCTCTTCAACTGCTCGGCGCCCGACACCGGGAACATGGAAACCCTCCTCAAGTACGGCACGCCCGAGCAGGTGAAGCAATGGTGCGAGCCGCTCCTCGAGGGCAGGATCCGCTCGGCGTTCCTGATGACCGAGCCGAGCGTCGCCTCCTCCGATGCGACCAACATCCAGACGCGCATTCTCCGGGAACAGGCGGGCTCCGGCGACCACTATGTCATCAACGGCACCAAGTGGTGGTCGAGCGGGGCGGGCGACCCGCGCTGCAAGATCTACATCGTGATGGGCAAGACCGACCCCGACAACGCCTCGCGGCACAGCCAGCAGTCGATGCTGCTGGTGCCGGCCGGCACGCCGGGGATCAAGGTGCTGCGCCACCTGCCGGTGTTCGGCTACGACGATGCGCCCCACGGCCACATGGAGATCGAGCTGAAGGACGTGCGCGTGCCGGTGTCCAACGTGCTGCTGGGCGAGGGCCGCGGCTTCGAGATCGCGCAGGGGCGCCTCGGGCCGGGAAGGATCCATCACTGCATGCGCCTGATCGGCCAGGCCGAGGCGGCGCTCGAGAAGATGTGCAAGCGGGCCACCGAACGCGTGGCGTTCGGGCGACCCGTAGCCGACCAGGGCGTGACGCGCGAGCGCATCGCCGAGGCGCGCATCATGATCGACGCGGCGCGCTACATGGTGCTGAACGCGGCGTGGAAGATGGACACGGTCGGCAACAAGGCGGCGAAGAAGGAGATCGCGATGATCAAGGTGTTTGCGCCGAACGTCGCCTGCAAGGTCATCGACTGGGCGATCCAGGTGCACGGCGGCGGCGGCGTGTCCGACGACTTCGGCCTCGCCTATGCGTACGCGCACGCCAGGACTTTGCGCTTTGCCGACGGTCCCGACGAGGTGCACCGCAACCAGATCGCCAAGATGGAGATCGGCGAGCAGACCAGCATCGCCGATGCCCTCTCGAAGATGAAGCGCGCATGATCGTCGGGGTGCCGAAGGAGCTGAAGACCCACGAGTACCGGGTCGGCCTGACGCCTACCTCGGTGCGCGAGGCGACCTCGCACGGCCATCAGGTCGTCGTCGAGACCGGCGCCGGAGCGGGCATCGGCGCCGCCGACTCGGCCTATGAGAAGGCAGGGGCAAGAATTGTCAAAGACGTTTTCCCCGAGGCGGAGCTGATCGTCAAAGTCAAAGAGCCGCAGCCGCAGGAGCGCAGGAAGCTGCACGACAAGCATGTCCTGTTCACCTACCTGCACCTCGCGCCGGATCCGGCGCAGGTCAGGGATCTCGCCGCCTCCGGGGCGATTTGCATCGCCTACGAGACGGTGACGAAAGCGGGCGGCGGACTGCCGCTGCTCGCGCCGATGTCGGAAGTCGCGGGCCGGATGGCGGTCCAGGTCGGCGCGAGCTGCCTCGAGAAGGCGCGCGGCGGCATGGGGATCCTGCTCGGCGGCGTTCCGGGCGTGCCGCCGGCGAAGATCACCATCCTCGGCGCGGGCGTCTCGGGCAGCAATGCCGCGCGGCTTGCCGTCGGCTCGGGCGCGCGCGTGTATGCGCTCGACAGGTCCCTCGATGTTTTGAGAAGTATCGAAACGGAGTTTGGCGCGCGGGTCGTGACGGTGTACTCGAGCCGCGACGCGGTCGAGCAGCACGTGCTCTCGGCGGACCTCGTCATCGGCGCGGTGCTGGTCGCGGGCGCGGCGGCCCCCAAGCTGGTGTCGCGCCAGATGGTGAAGGCGATGAAAACGGGCGCGGTAGTGGTCGACATCGCGATCGACCAGGGCGGCTGCTTCGAGACCTCGCGGCCGACCACGCACGCCGATCCCACCTACGTGGTCGATGACGTGGTGCATTACTGCGTCACCAACATGCCCGGCGCGGTGCCGCGCACTTCGACCTATGCGCTCAACAACGCCACGCTGCCCTTCGTGCTCGCGCTCGCCAACAAGGGCTGGAAGCAGGCGCTCGCCGATGATCCGCATCTGCGCAACGGCCTCAACGTCGCGCGCGGCAAGGTGACGCACCCGGAAGTCGCCGCGGCGGTCAACGCGCCGTATTTTCCACCCGAGGAGATCCTGAAGTAGGGAGATTGCGATGCTCAAGCTCTGCGGCTTCCACATCAGCAACTACCACAACAAGGTGCGCATCGCCCTGCTCGAGAAAGGGGTGCGGTTCGAGGAGGACTCGAGCTGCGCGCCCTGCCAGGAGGACGAGTTCCTCGCGCGCACGCCCATGGGCAAGGTGCCGTTCCTCGAGCTCGACGGCACGACGCTCGCGGAATCGCAGGTGATCTGCGAGTACCTCGAGGAGACCTATCCGCAGAAGTCGCTGTATCCCGCCGACCCGCTGGCGCGGGCCAAGGTACGGGAGCTGATCGTGCTGATCGAGCTGCATGTCGAGCTCGTGGCACGCAGGCTCTATGGCCAGGTGTTCTTCGGCAAGCCGGCGGCCGAGGACGTGAAGCAATCGGTCGAGAAGGACCTCGCCAAGGGCATCCGCGCGTTGCGCGCGCGGGCGAAATTCGACCCGTACATCGCCGGGGCGGAGCTCAGCCTCGCCGATTGCACTGCTTTCGTCAGCCTGCCGCTCGTGTCGCTCGCGACGAAGCACGCCTACGGGCGCGACTTCCTGGAGGACATTGCGCAGCTGAAGCCTTATTTGAAGATGCTCGAGGAGCGGCCGGCTTTCAGGCAGGTCAACGCAGATCGCAAGGCAGCGAGCGTTCGCGCGAAGAAGTGAGCGACTTCCAGGAGTACCTGCGGTACATCGTGACGCTCACGGCGGTTCTCGACCCGTTCCTGGCGGTGCCGATTTTCCTCAGCGTCACCTCGGCCGCCAATCCGGCCGGCCGGCGGCGCCTCGCGCACATCGTCACGCTCACCGTGTTCGCGGTGCTCGCCGGCTCGGCGCTCTTCGGCGAGGGCTTGCTGCGCGTGATCGGCGCCAGCGTGCCGGCCTTCCAGGTCGGCGGCGGCCTGGTGCTCCTCCTGATGGCGCTCGCGATGCTGAACGCCAGGGTGGGAGAGATGCGCCAGACGCCGGCGGAAGCCAGGGAGCTCGAGTCGGGCGAGCTTTCCGGCGTGGTGCCGCTGGCAGTGCCGCTGCTCGCCGGGCCGGGCGCGATCAGCACCACGATCATCAACGCGCAGAAGGACGGCCTTGTGCATGTCGCGGCGCTCATCGTGTGCATCGCGCTGGTGTGCGGCGTGCTCTGGTGGGTGCTGCGCATCGCGGACGCGGTCGGGCCCAAGATGGGAACGACCGGGCTCAACATCGCCACGCGGCTGCTCGGCCTGCTGCTGGCCGCGATCGCCATCCAGACCATGGCCGAGGGTCTGAAGGAGCTCTTTCCGGGGCTCGCCTAGAGCGCGAGCGGATTGCGCGGCGCGCGCTCGTCGAGGATGTCTTCCATGCGCGCGCGGATCGCGCCCTTGATGCGCGGGTGCGTGAGCACGTAGAAGCGCTCCTCCTTCACCGCCGCCACGACGGCCCGCGCCACATCGTCGGCCGAGAGCTTCCCGGACGCCACGGCCTTTCTGAGCAGGGCCTCCTCTTTCGAAGGGTTCTTCCCGGGATTCAAGAGCTCCCTGGGCCGATTTCTTTCGGAGTCTGCGATTCCCGTTGGAACGTAAGCGGGGCAAAGCACCGACACGCCGACCGGCGAGCCGCGCAGCCGCAGGTCGTGATACAGGGACTCCGACAGCGCGACCACGGCGTGCTTGGTCACGTTGTACGCGCCCATCCCGGGCGGCGAGATCAATCCCGCGACCGACGCGGTGTTGACGACGTGGCCCTCGCCTTGCGCGAGGAGCCGCGGCACAAAGGCGCGCACGCCGTGGATCACGCCCCAGAGGTTGACGCCCAGGATCCACTGCCAGTCGGCGAGCGTGTTCTCCCACACCGCGCCGAGCGGCGACACGCCGGCGTTATTGCACACGACGTGCGTCGCGCCGAACTGCGCGGTCGCTTTACTGCAAAAAGATTCAACTTCCTGATAACGCGAAACGTCGACCCGCATGGCGAACGCACGCACCCCGCGGCTCTGAACTTCGTCCAGGGTGCTTTTCAAACCCGGCTCATCGACGTCCGCGAGCGCGGCGTGCATGCCTTCGCCGGCGAAGGCGAGCGCCATGGCGCGTCCGAGCCCGCTCGCCGCCCCGGTGACCGCGGCGACCTTCCCCTCGAGCATTTTCATTCAGTGCCTCTCCAGCCAGTCGGCGGCGTCGCGCCACAAGGTATCGCGGAACTGCTCGCGGAAAAAGCCGAAGTGGCCGATCCGCTCGGCGCCCAGCTCGCGCGGCATCACTCGCGTGAGCTCCGACGGGGCGCGCGGGTAGAGCTCCAGCAGCGCTTCGGCGGCTGCGAGCGGCGCATACGGGTCGTCGGCCACCCAGTAGAGGCGAAGCGGCGCGCTGAAGCGCGCGTACCGCTCTTTCGCGCCCAGGGCGCCGACCAGGTAGTCGGGGTGCCGGCACCAGCTCGCCCACTCTATGGCGACGCCTGCCGGGATGTTCTCGCCCTGGCCGAGCGCGGCAGCGGGGAAATAGCCGAACAGGCGCGAGATCCCCGGCAGCAGCGCGTGCGTGAGCAGCCACATTCCCGCGCGCGGGGCGCCGCGCCAGTGGCGCCAGTAGCCGCTCTGCGAGCCGACCGCGAGCGCCGCCGCGAAGCGCTCGGCACCGGGTATGAGGGCGAATGACTGCCCGCCAAAGCTGTGGCCTACTGCCATTAGCTTGTTGCCGGTTTTGGAGAGAAATTGCAGCGCCGCGCCGGCATCGAGCTCGGCCCAGTCACGCATCCTGGCGTTCAGCTTCCAGTGACCGGATCGCCCGATGCCGCGGTAGTCGAACGTGAGCACGGTAAAGCCGCGCTCGGCGAGATAGGCGGCGAATTTGCCGTAGTACTCCTGCTTGACGCCCGCCGCGGCGTTGATCTGCAGCGCCCGCCCGTTGCTCGAGGCGGGACGAAACAGCGTCGCGCCGAGGCGATAGCCGTCCCGGGCCTGGATCTCGCAGGGCTCAGCGCCAGGCATGCCAGAGCATGGAAGCGCCGCCCAGCAGGATCAGCGTCTCCATGAAAAGGACGTGCAGCTTCGCGCCGATCCGGGTGGAAAGCCATGCGGCGAGCGCGCTCCCGGGAAGCGTCGCGAACCCGATCACCGCGCCGGTGGCCGCCGCCTCGGCGTCGAGCAGGTCGAAGCGCTGGAACAGCGCCGCCTTGCACAGGTCGAGGACGATGGTGGAGAGCGCGTCGGTCGCAAGCACCGCGGGTCCCGCCAGGCCGGCGCTGAGCAGCAGCGAGACCTGGATCACGCCCGTGCCGGTCGCGATGCCCGAGGAAAAGCCGAACACCGCGGCGCCCGCGGCGAGCCCCGGCGCACGCAGCACCGCCGCGCGCCTGCGCAGCAGCCGGCGCAGCGGAACCGATCCCATTACAGCCAAGCCGAGAATGCTGCCGATCATGCGCGCGTCGAGCACGCTGTAAAGCCAGGCGCCGAGCACGAGGAAAGGCAGCGCCGCGGCGAGCATCACCGTCAGCGCCGCGCGATCGACGTGCGCGCGGTAGAACCAGAAGCGCCCGGCGTTGATGATGACACCGGCGACGGCGAGAACGGGGACCAGCGCTTTGACGCCGATCAGCGGCGCGAGTGCCGCGGCGAGGATCACTCCGGTGCCGAAGCCGCCCAGGCCGCCGATCACCGCCGCGCCGAGGCCCAGCGCGCCGACCGCGGCGAGAGTGGGCGCGTCGAGCAGCAATCTAGCTGCGCGGTACCGGGCGCGGCCGGCCGTCGCGATCGATCGCCACGTAGGTGAGCGTCGCCTCGGTGACCTTGACGACCTTCGGGTCCGAGGGCCGGCGCTCGGCATACACCTCGACGGTGACGGTGATCGAGGTGTTGCCGATCCTCACCAGGTCGGTATAGAAGGAGAGCACGTCGCCGACCTGCACCGGCTGCTTGAAGATGAATTCCTTCACGGCGACGGTCGCCACGCGGCCGCGCGCCGTGCGGCCGGCGAGAATGCCGCCGGCGATGTCGACGTGCGACATGATCCAGCCGCCGAAGATGTCGCCGTTCTGGTTGGCGTCGGCGGGCATCGTCATGACGCGCAGCGCCGGCAGCTTGTTCTCGGGGAACCGGTCCATCTACCGCTTCTGCGATTCCAGGTAATGCAGCGGCCCGCCGCGGAACGGCGCGAAGCCGGTGCCGAAGATGAGGCCGGCGTCGGCGAGGTCGGCGTCGGCGACGATGCCCTCGGCCACGGCGGCCCTGGCCTCGTTCAGATACGGAGCGATCAGCGACTGCACGAGGGCGGCGTCGTACGCGTCGGGCTGGCCTTTCACCGGCCTGCCTTTCTCGTAGCGGTAAATCCCCTGGCCGGTCTTTCTTCCCAGATGCCCGAGCTTGACCTTGTTGGCGAGCACCTGAGGCACGTCGGCTTCATCCTTCGAGAACTTCTTCGCCAGCGCCTTCCCGGCGGCCAGGCAGATGTCGAGGCCGACGGTGTCGGCGAGCTCGGCCGGGCCCATCGGCATGCCGAAGTCTTCCATCGCGCGGTCGAGCGTCTCGGGCTTCACGCCCTGGTCGAGCATGCGGAACGCGTTGTACATGTAGGGGCCGAGCACGCGGTTGACGAGAAATCCCGGCGCGTCCTTCACCGGCAGCGGCAGCTTGTCGATATGACGAACGAAAGCCGCTGCCTTTTTTGCCAGTTCAGGATTCGTCTTCTCCGCAGAGACAACCTCGACCAGCTGAAGTTGAGGGACTGGGTTGAAAAAATGAATGCCCACCAGGCGCGATGGATCTTTCAGCGCGGTGGCGATGTCGGCGAGCTTGAGGCTCGAGGTGTTGGTGGCGAGGATCGCGCCGGGCTTGGCCGCCGCCTCGAGCTGCGCGAAGACAGAGCGCTTCGCTTCCAGGTTCTCGAAGATCGCCTCGATGATCACGTCGGCGCGCGCCGCGCCCGCGCCGCCGACATCGGGAATCAGCCGGTCGAGCGCGTCGCGCACGCGGCGCGGGTCGCGCAGCCGGCGCTGAAACAGCTGCGCGGCGCGCTTCACCGCCGGCGCGATGCGCTCGGGCGCGGTGTCCTGCAGCGTGACCGTGAGCCCGCGCATGGCGCAGATCGCCGCGATGTCGCCGCCCATCACGCCGGCGCCGACGATGTGCACATAGCGCGGCGCGAAGTCCGCCGCCTTGCCGAGCGACTTCAGGCGCTCCTGCAGGAAGAAGATGCGGATCAGGTTCGCCGTCGTCGGGTGCGCGAACAGGGCCTCGACCGAGGCCGCGGGATCGCCGGCGGCCAGGAACGGGTCGCCGTCGTACTTCTTCCACAGCTCGAGAATCGCGTAGGGCGCCGGATAGTGCTCGCGCTTCGCCTTTCTCGCGACTTGCCTGCGGGCCTGGGAAACAACAAAGCTTCTAAGGGGTCCCGAAAGCATCATCGTTTCCCAGAAGGAGAGGCTTTTTCTTTTTGGTGATTCAAGGGTGATCATGCGAGCCGTGTTCTCGAGAATGCGCAGCGGCACCGCCTGGTCGACCAAGCCGATGCGCTGCGCGCGGCGCGCGTCGACGGATTTCCCCGTCAGCAGCATGTCGAACGCGGCCGCCGGGCCGACGAGCTTCGGCAGCCACTGCACGCCGTGCCAGGCCGGCATGATGCCGAGCATCACCTCGGGCAGGGCGAAGCGCGTCTTCGGATCGTCGAGCGCCACGCGGTAGCGGCAGGCGAGCGCCAGCTCGACGCCGCCGCCCATGCAGAAGCCGTTCACCATCGCGGTGCTGGGGAAGGGCAGCTCGTGCAGCGCCTGGAGCACGTCCCAGCCCAGGCGCACGAAGGACATCGCCTCCGCGGGCGATTTGAAGCGCGTGAACTCCTCGACATCGGCGCCGGCGATGAAGCCCTCCTTTGCCGAGCGGATGACGAGGCCTTTCGGATCGGCCAGGCGAATCTCGTCCAGGGCCGCCCTCAATTGCTCCAGCGCTTCGCGCGAGAAGGTGTTCGCCGACTCGCCCTGCTTGTCGAAGGTCAGCCAGGCCAGGCCGTCGCGATCGGTCTCCCAATGCCAATGCTTCGTGAGCGTCGCGCGATCCATGTCCTATCCTCTTACAGGGCCTCGACCAGCATCGCTCCGCCCAGGCCGCCGCCGATGCAGATCGATGCCATGCCTCTCTTCGAGCCCGTGCGTTTGAGGGTTTTCAGCAGATGCAGAACGATTCTCGCGCCGGAGGCTCCCACCGGGTGGCCGAGAGCGATCGCGCCGCCGTCGACGTTCAGCCGCTCGGCGTCCAGCTCGCCCATGGCGCCGTCGAGGCCGAGCTCCTCGCGGCAGTACTTGTCGTCCTTCCAGGCCGCGAGGCAGCCGAGCACCTGCGCGGCGAAGGCCTCGTTGATCTCCCAGTAATCGAGGTCGTTCAACCCGAGCCGGTGGCGCTCCAGGATCGGCGTTGCCGCATGCACCGGTCCAAGACCCATCTGCGCGGGGTCGAGCCCCGCCCATTCGGAGTCGACGATGCGGCCGACCGGCGCGAGGCCGTGGCGCCGCAACGCTTCCTCGGAAGCGAGGATCATCCAGGCGGCGCCGTCGGTGATCTGCGAGCTGTTGCCGGGCGTCACGTTGCCGTACTTGCGGTCGAAGAACGGCTTGAGCTTCGCCAGGCTCTCCATCGACGAGTCGCGCCGCACGCCGTCGTCGAGCGGGAAGGTCGCGCCGTCGGCGTCGTACAGCGCCTCGAGCTCGCCGCCGCCGGGCGCAAGCCGTCCTTCTTCCTGCGCGCGTGCCGCCCGCGAGTGACTGCGGACGGAAAATGCGTCCATTTGCTCGCGCGTGATGCCGAAGCGGTGCGCGACGTTCTCCGCGGTCTGGCCCATCAGCAGCCCGACCATCGGGTCGGTGAGCCCTTTCATGATGCCGATGACTGGAGCCAGCAGCGCCTTGACGGGAAGTTTCGCGAACAAAGCTGCCTTCTGAAAAGCAGTTCTTGAAGCAGCCATATCCGAGAACCAGAGCACCATCTGCTCAGCGTAAAGCAGCGGCGCGCGTGAAAGCGCGTCGACCCCGCCGGCAAGAACGAGCTCCGAGCGTCCCGCGAGGATGTTGCTGATGCCCGAGTCGACGGCCTGCATGCCGGAGGCGCAGTTGCGCATCACCGTCCAGCCCGGGACCCGCTGGCCGCAGCCCATGCGCAGCGCCGCGACGCGGCCGATGTTGACCTCGTCCACCGACGGCGCCGCGCAGCCGAGGATGACCTCGTCGAGCTCGTCGGGCGCGAACTTCTGGCGCGCGAGCAGCGTGCGGCCTGCCTGGGTGGCGAGATCGCTGGCCGCGAACGGACCGGGGCGGTTTTTCGACTTGAGGAACGGCGTGCGCGCGCCGTCCACTACATAAATGGGTTTTGCGTACATTACGCTGCCTTGACCGAAAGATGCTTGGCAAGTCTTTCGACGATCTCGGCCCTGCCGAAGTCCTGCGGGAAGTCGTCGACCTTGATCACGTTCTTGCGCAGCGCTTCCTTCCTCTGCCAGAGCAGGAATTCCTCGGCCGTGACGATTCCCGCGTCTCTTGCCATCGTGACGAGGTCGACGCCCGGCCGCGGCTTGAGGGATCCCTGCCTGATCGCGTCTCTCAATTTCTTGTCGATCGGCTCGCATGCGACCGTCGCGACGAAGGCGCTTTCCAGGGTTCCCGTGGCGTCGGCCTCGCCCCTGGGCAGGTACATGCCGGCGGTGAGGCGGTCGCGCGCAGACCCGGGCTCGAGCGCGATGCGCGCGCATTCATGGTTGCGCGAGTCGAGCGGCGGCCTGAACGGCATGCCGCGCGGGAAAAGAGTCACGCGGAGCAGCGTGGCGAGCGTCTTGCTCGGGAAGTTGGAGAGGATCTGGTCGAACGCGAGCTGCGCGTGGAACAGCGCGTCGCGCACCGACCAGCGCACCAGCGGCAGGTCTTCGCGCAGGCGGCCCTGGTCCTCGTAGCGCTTCAGCGTCGCCGACACGAGATACATCATCGACAGGATGTCGCCGAGGCGGCCGGAGATCTTCTCCTTGCGCTTCAGCGCCCCGCCCATGGCCATCATCGAGATGTCGGCGAGGAACGCAAAGGCCGCGGAGAGCCGCGAAACGTGGCGGTAATAATGAGCCGTTTCACGCGCAGCCCGCGTCGGGGCGGATGGCAGGCCTGGAATAAGGGCAAAGACAAACGCGCGAATGCCATTGGAGAGCACGTGCCCGATGTGCGAAGTAAACGCGTCGTCGAACTCGCGCGACGCCTCTGCGCCCTGCATCTCCTTTGCGGCGCGCATCTCGCGCAGCACGTACGGATGGCAGCGGATCGCGCCCTGGCCGAAGATGATGAGGGTCCTGGTGAGGATGTTGGCGCCTTCCACGGTGATGGCGATCGGCGTCATCTGGTAGCCGCGGCCGATCCAGTTGTTCGGCCCGAGGCAGATGCCCTTGCCGCCGTGGATATCCATGGCATCGTTCACGCACAGGCGCGCCCGCTCGGTCAAGTGGTACTTGGCGATCGCCGAGATCACCGCCGGCTTCTCGCCGGCGTCGACCGCGCCGGCCGTCATCACGCGCGTCGCGTCCATCATGTAGCAATGCGCCGCGATGCGGCCGAGCGCTTCCTCCACGCCCTCGAGCTTGCCGATCGGCGTCTTGAACTGGCTGCGCACGCGCGCGTAGGCGCCGGTGAAGCGCGTCAGCGCCTTTGCCCCGCCCACCGACGAGGTCGGCAGCGAGATCGCGCGGCCGGCGGCGAGGCAGGCCATCAGCATCATCCAGCCCTTGCCGGCGTATTCGGGGCCGCCGATGATCCAGTCGAGCGGCATGAACACGTCCTTGCCGGAGTTCGGCCCGTTCTGGAACACCGCGTTGAGCGGCAGGTGGCGCCTGCCGATGTTGACCCCGGGCGTGTGAGTCGGCACCAGGGCGCAGGTGATGCCCAGATCTTCTTTTTCAGATATTAGTTTTTCAGGATCGTAGAGCCGGAAAGCAAGCCCGAGCAGCGTTGCGACCGGGCCGAGCGTGATGTAGCGCTTGTCCCAGGTGACCCGCATCCCGAGCACCTCTTTGCCCTGCCACATGCCGCGGCACACGACCGCGGTATCGGGGATCGATGCGGCGTCGGAGCCCGCTTCGGGGTTGGTGAGCGCGAAGCAAGGCACTTCGAGGCCTTTTGCCAGCCGCGGCAGGTAATGGTTCTTCTGCTCGTCGGTGCCGTAATGCAGCAGGAGCTCGGCCGGTCCGAGCGAGTTGGGTACCATCACCGAGATCGCTGCCGCGCTCGAGCGCGTCGAGAGCTTCATCACCACGGCGGAGTGGGCGAGCGCCGAGAAGCCGAGCCCGCCGTATTTCTTCGGGATGATCATGCCGAGGAAGCCCCGCTCCTTGATGAACTGCCAGACATGCGCCGGGAGGTCCTGCAGCTCGTGCGTGATCTCCCAGTCGTTGCACATCGCGCAGAGCTCCTCGACCGGGCCGTCGAGGAAGGCCTGCTCCTCGGCGCTCAGGCGCGGCTCGGGCACGGCGAGGAGCTTGTCGAAGTCCGGCCTGCCGGAGAACAGATCGCCGTCCCACCACACCGTGCCGGCGTCGATCGCCTCTTTCTCGGTTTGCGACATGTCAGGCAGGATGCGGCGGTAGAGCGCGAGCACGCGGTCGGTCAGCAGTTTTCGCCGAATGAACGGGATGTATGCTGCCGCCACTAGCACCAGCACCACGGCGAGGATCAATGCCAGTGTCAGCATGGCGGGCTCCCTACGCGGCCTTCCTGATCGTGCTCTTCAAGGGAGCATTCAATCCCGCGGTGAGGAACGCGGCGAGGCGTTCCTCGAGCAGGCGCGCGTCGTAGCGGTCCTCGGGTTTGCAGCCGGCGATCAGCTGCACCGTGTCGGTCGCCGCCAGGGTGTAGGCGAGCGTGCCGAACATGAAGTGAATGCGCCATACCAGCTCCTCGCGCGGCATCTGCGGCAGGGCGCGCTCGAACGCCGCCTTGTAGCGCTCCATGGCGGGGCCGTACAGATGGCCGATCAGGGCGCGGATCGATTTCGCCGGCTCGGTATAGGTGCGCCCGAGCAGCCGGATGAAGTTGCGCCCCCCACTCTTCGCGTCCTCGATCATGCGCAGCCCCGGGCCGATGAAGGCGCGAATGATGCTCTCCGGAGCCGGCACCCGGCCCTGCGCTTCCGCCTCCAGCTGGTCGAGCGCAGCGACGCGTGCCACGTTCATCGGGTCCAGGCGCCGGCGGAATACCGCCTCGATCAGCGCGTGCTTGGAGCCGAAGTGGTAGTTGACCGCGGCGAGGTTGACGCCCGCCTTGGCAGTGAGCATGCGCATCGAGGCGCCTTCGAAGCCGTGCTGCATGAACAGCTCCTCGGCGACGTCGAGGATCCGGGTGCGGGTTTCGTGCTGGGGCTTGACGGCGCGCAGGGACACGACGATCTTTGCAATTCAAACGAACGTTTGAATAGTAGCTGCGCCGGCCGGCCTGCGTCAAGCGCCGCGGCGTTCGGACGATAATCGGCGCATGGCCACGCAAGCACATCAGCGCGCCGCGCCGACCGAGCGGCTGAAGGGCAATGAATGGCGCGCCCTGCGCATCCTGTTGCCCTATCTGCTGGAATACAAGTGGCGGGTGGCGGCGGCGCTCGCCTGCCTGATCGCCGCCAAGCTGGCGAACGTGGCCGTGCCCCTCATCATGAAGGAGGTGGTGGACGGGCTCGACCCGAGAACCGCGATCGTCGCGGTGCCGGTCGCGCTGCTCGCCATCTACGGCATCCTGCGCTTCTCGACCACGCTGTTCGCCGAGCTGCGCGACGTGGTGTTCGTCCGCGTCACGCAGCGCGCCATCCGGCGCGTGGCGCTCGGCGTGTTCCGGCACCTGCACAGCCTGTCGCTGCGCTTCCACCTCGAGCGCCAGACCGGCGGGATGACGCGCGACATCGAGCGCGGCACGCGAGGGATCTCGACCTTACTGTCCTATTTATTATTTTCCATAATTCCAGTCATCCTGGAGTTCGCGCTTGTCGCAGCGGTGCTGATCCACAAGTTCGACTGGCGCTTTGCCGCCATCACCTTCGGCGCGGTCGCCGTCTACATCGGGTTCACGGTGCTGGTCACCGAGTGGCGCATGGACATCCGCCGGCGCGCCAACGAGCTCGACTCGAAGGCCAACGCGCGCGCCATCGACAGCCTGCTGAATTACGAAACGGTGAAGTACTTCGGCAACGAGGAATTCGAGGCGCGGCGCTACGACGAGAACCTGCAGGGCTACGAAGCGGCGGCGGTCAAGAACGAGGCCTCGCTCGGGCTGCTGAACATCGGCCAGAGCCTCATCATCGCCATCGCGGTGACGGCGCTGATGCTGCTGGTGGCCGAAGGCGTTGCCGCGCAGAGCTTCACCCTCGGCGACCTGGTGCTGGTCAACGGCCTGCTGATCCAGCTCTACATCCCGCTCAACTTCCTCGGCATGGTGTACCGCGAGATCAAGCAGGCGCTGCTCGACATGGACCGCATGTTCCGCCTGCTCAACGAGCATCGGGAGGTAGAGGACCCGCCGGGCGCGCCGGACGTGCCGCCCGGGCCGGCGACCGTCGAATTCAGGAATGTGAGCTTTTCCTATGAACGCGAAAGGCAGATCCTGTTCGACGTCAGCTTCACCATCCCTGCTGGCCACCGTGTCGCCGTGGTCGGGCACTCCGGCTCGGGCAAATCCACGCTCGCGCGGCTGCTGTATCGCTTCTACGACATTTCCACCGGTGCAATCTGGGTGAATGGAAGAGACATAAGAGAAGTGAAGCAGGCGAGCCTGCGCGCGGCGATCGGCATCGTGCCGCAGGACACGGTGCTCTTCAACGACAGCATCCTGTACAACATCCGCTACGGGCGGCCGGAAGCAAGCGACGCGGAGGTGATCGAGGCGGCGCGCGCGGCGCATATCCACGACTTCATCGAATCTCTGCCGAGGAAATACGAAACCACGGTGGGCGAGCGCGGCTTGAAGCTTTCCGGCGGCGAGAAGCAGCGCGTGGCGATCGCGCGCGCCCTGCTGAAGAATCCCCGCATCCTGATCTTCGACGAAGCCACCTCGGCGCTCGACTCGCGCGCGGAGAAGGCGATCCAGGCGGAGCTCGAACGGATCTCGCAGGGGCGAACGACGCTAGTGATCGCTCACCGCCTCTCCACGGTGATGGATGCGGATCAGATCCTGGTGCTCAGCCACGGGCGCGTCAGCGAGCGCGGAACCCATCGGCAGCTACTTGAAGCAAAAGGGGAATACGCCCGCATGTGGGCGCTGCAGCAACAGAAGGCGCAAGCCGAGGCGGTTCTCGAGCAAGCCGAAGCATTGTAGCTTCAATCCGACGCTGGAGATCTTTCACGGGGTTTCGAGGAATTAGTTCCTACCACATGAATTTACTTGAGATTTTCTTCAGGCGTAGGGTATATTTCAGCATCATGCAAAGAAGACTGCATCCCCTCGAAGGGATCGTTGCCCTGTTCGCGCTTTTCCTCGTGCTCGCTCTCACCGTGGGATTCGCCCAGGCCGGAGAGGTCAGCGGCGCGCCGCGCGCGCAAAAGGTCATGCTGCTGAGATCTTCGGCGGTGCTGGTGCAGGACGCCGACACCGGCGAGGTGGTGATCAACAAGAACAGCGAGGCGGTGGTGCCGATCGCCTCCATCACCAAGCTGATGACGGCGATGGTGCTCCTCGACAGCGGCGTCGACCTGAGCATGCGCGTGGTGCTCGCGCGTGAGGACGTCGACACGTTCAAGGGATCGCGCTCGCGCCTGCGCACCGGCAGCGTGCTGACGCGCGACGAGCTGCTGCTGCTCGCGCTGATGGCTTCGGAGAACCGCGCCGGCGCGGCGCTCGGGCGCACCTATCCCGGCGGCACGCAGGCGCTCGTCGAGGCGATGAACGAGAAGGCCGCCGAGCTCGAAATGACCGACAGCCACTTCGTCGATGCCACCGGGCTGTCGAAGCGCAACGTGTCGAGCGCGCGCGACCTGGCCAAGCTGGTGCGCGCGGCGCACGGCTATCCGCTGATCCGCGAATACTCCACGCGCGACCGCGCCACCGTGACCGCATTCGGCCGGCCGCTCTCGTTCCGCAACACCAACGGCCTGGTGCGCAGCTCGCACTGGGAAATCGGGCTGTCCAAGACCGGCTACATCAGCGAGGCGGGCCGCTGCCTCGTGATGCGCGTGCGCCTCGCCTCCAAGGACCTGATCGTGGTATTGCTTGACTCATGGGGCAAGCATTCCCGGGTCGGCGACGCCAACCGCATCAAGAAGTGGCTCGAGGGCCACACGGCCAGCCAGCGAAGCAGCTAAGCGGCTTTCGCGAAGACGTCATCGCGGGGCTTTCGCTGCCCCGCAAGAGCCTTCCTCCCAAGTATTTCTACGACGCGGCGGGCAGCCGGCTGTTCGAGCGCATCTGCCGGCTGCGCGAGTATTACCTGACGCGCGCCGAGCTTGCGCTGACCCGCGCGCACATCGCCGCCATCGCGCGCTTTGCCGGGAGCGGAGGTACTCTCATCGAGTACGGCAGCGGCGCAAGCGTGAAGTCGCGCCTGCTGATCCGCGCGCTGCGTCCGGCGACCTACATCCCGGTCGACATCTCGCATGACGCGCTGCAAGCGGCGGCGCGGCGTCTCGCGCGCGAATTCCCGCGGCTCGATATCGTGCCGGTGGTGGGCGATTTTTCGCGGCCCCTGACGCTTCCCGTGAAGGGCAGGCGAGGCGGCTGCGCGGTGTATTTCCCGGGCTCGACCATCGGCAATCTCACGCCCGAGGAGGCGCAGGCCTTCCTCGCCATGACGCGCGGCCAGGCCGGCCGGATGCTGGTGGGCGTGGACCTGAAGAAGGACGCCAACGTTCTGCATGCCGCCTACAACGACGCGAAGGGCGTCACCGCGGCCTTCAACCTGAATCTGCTCCGGCGCATCAATCGCGAGCTGGGCGGAGACTTCGACCCGCGGAGCTTCGCGCACTATGCCTTCTACAACCCGGGGCCTGGCCGCATCGAGATGCACCTGGTATCGCTCGCCCGGCAGACGGTGGACGTCGGCGCGCACCGCTTCGCCTTCGACGCCGGCGAATCGATCCACACCGAGAACTCGTACAAGTATTCCATCGACGAGTTCCAGGGTCTGGCGGCGAAGGCCGGATTCAAGGGCACGAAAGTCTGGACCGACCGCCGCGGCCTGTTTTCGGTTCACGGCCTGACCGCAGGCTAGGCGACGCCGATTCTCGACGTAGGCCGGTGACCGATGGCGCGCGAGATCTGGTCGGCGGTTTCCTTGATCAGCGGGCCCCACTGCACCTTCATGCGGTCGGCGGGCGTGGAGAGCGAGAGCGCCGCGACCAGCGAGCCGCCGTCATCCCTCACGCTGGCGGCGACGCAGCGCACGCCGATCTCCGCTTCCTCGGCATCGACCGCCCAGCCCTGGCGCTGGATGCGCTCGAGGTCGCGCTCGAGCAGGGTGAGGCTGGTCAGCGTGTTCCTGGTGTGCGGCGCGAGGCCGGTGCGCTTGGCGTAATCGCGCAGCCGCGCGAAGCCCTCCTCGAGCAGGAAAAGCTTCCCCGCCGCGGTCACGTGCAGCGGCGCGCGCGCGCCGATCACGTGCACGACGCGCATCGCCGAGCGCCCCGAGGAGCTGCGCTCGACGTACACGATCTCGTCGCCGTGGCGCACGGAAAGGTTGACGGTCTCGCCGGTCTGCGCATGCAGCTCGCGCATCACCGGCAGCGCGAGCTCGCGCACGCTGATGCGCGACTTGACGAGATTGCCGAGCTCGAGCAGCCGCATCCCCAGCCGGTAGCTTCCCGGCTCGACGCGGTCCACCAGCCGGTCGCCCGACATCGCGGCGAGGATGCGGTGGGTGGTCGAGGGGTGCAGGCCAGTGTACTGCGAGATCTGCTTCAGCCCGAGCGGCTCGGGATGCTGCGCGAGGACGTCGAGCAGGCGCATCATGCGCTCGATCACCTGGATCGGGTTCTTCTGCGCGTCCCTGGCGGCAGCCATGATTTGCGTGCATTGTAGAATGCCGCGCCATGCCGGTGGTGACCAACGTCGAGGACCTGCGCCAGCTCGCGAAAAGGCGCGTCGCGAAAGCGATCTTCGACTACGTCGACCGCGGCTCCTACGACGAGGCCACGCTGCGCGCCAACCGCGCCGACCTCGAGCTGCTGACGCTGCGCCAGCGCGTGGCGATCGACGTCGACCGGCGCTCGCTGCGCACCACCCTGGTGGGCCATGACGCGACGATGCCGGTGGCGATCGCGCCCACCGGCCTCGCCGGGCTCAACTGGGCCGACGGCGAGATGCTCGGGGCGCGCGCCGCCGAGCGCTTCGGCGTGCCGTTCACGCTCTCGACGATGTCGATCTGCTCGATCGAGGACGTGGCGAGCGCCGTCGCGAAGCCGTTCTGGTTCCAGCTCTACGTGATGCGCGACCGCGGCTTCGCCGCCTCGCTCATCGAGCGCGCCAGGGCGGCGAAGTGCTCCGCGCTGGTGCTCACGCTCGACCTGCAGGTCCAGGGCCAGCGCCACCAGGACCTCAAGAACGGCCTGGCGGTTCCTCCGCGCCTGACTCTCGGCACATTTCTGGATGTGCTTACGAAGCCCTCCTGGGCGTTCAACGTGCTAAGGGGAAGGCGCAAGTCGTTCGGCAACCTCGAAGGCCGTATCCCGAACGCCGGCAGCCTGACCACGCTTTCGCAGTGGATCGCCGGCCAGTTCGACCCGACGCTCAGCTGGAAGGACGTCGAGTGGGTGAAGAAGCTCTGGGGCGGGAAGCTGATCCTGAAGGGCATCCTCGACGCCGAGGACGCGAAGATCGCCGCCTCGAGCGGCGCCGACGCGATCGTGGTCTCCAACCACGGCGGCCGCCAGCTCGACGGCACCGTATCGTCGATCCGCGCGCTGCCCGAAGTGGTCAACGCGGTGGGCGGCCGAATGGAAGTGCTGTTCGACGGCGGCGTGCGCTCCGGCCAGGACGTGCTCAAGGCGCTCGCGCTCGGCGCGCGCGGCGCCATGATCGGCCGCGCTTTTCTCTACGGCCTGGGCGCGATGGGGGAAAAGGGCGTGACGCGCGTGCTGGAAATCATCCGCAGCGAGCTCGACGTGACGATGGCGCTGTGCGGGTTGCGCGACGTCAAGGACGCGAGCCCGGCGATCCTGCGGCGCTGAACAGCGAGAAGCAGTTGCGGCCGGCTTCCTTCGAGCGGTACATCGCCGTATCGGCGTTGTTCATCAGCGCGTCCTGGTCGGCGCTGTCGTCCGGGTACAGCGCAGCGCCGATGCTGACGGTGGCAAGCAGCGAGTCGCCTTCGACCTGGAAGGGGGCCTGGAACGCGGCCAGGATCTTCTGCGCCACCACCGCCACGTCCGAGGGCGCGGAGAGGCGGCTGAGCACGACGGCAAACTCGTCGCCGCCGAGGCGCGCTACCGTGTCGGAGGCGCGCACCGATTTCGCAAGCCGCTCCGCTGCCTGCCGCAGCAGCTTGTCGCCGGCCGCGTGCCCCAGCGTGTCGTTGACGCTCTTGAAGTGATCGAGGTCGGCCAGCACTACGCCGACCGTCCAGCTGTTGCGCTTGGCCAGCGCGAGGGTTTGCTTCAGGCGGTCGTAGAAAAGCGCGCGGTTCGGCAGGCTGGTCAGCGCGTCGTGATGCGCCAGCTGGCGGAAGCGCTCTTCGCTCTCGCGCAGCGCCGCCTCGGCCTGCTTGCGCGCCGTGATGTCGTCGAAAAACGCGATCTCGTACTGCGGCTCGCCGGCGGCGTTGCGCTCGACCACCATGGTGAACGCCACCCAGATCACCGAGCCGTCCTTGCGCAGGTAGCGCTTCTCGACGCGCACCGCATCGATCTCCCCGGCATACAGGCTGGGGCGCTGCGCGTTGATCACGTCGACGTCCTCGGGATGCGAGATCTGCCTGCCCGTGAGGCGCAGCAGCTCCTCCTCTGAATAGCCCATCATTTCGCACAGGCGCCGGTTGACCCGGGCAAAGCGCCGGTCCATCGCGATGTGCGCGACCCCCGACCCCGCCAGCTCGAAGGTGCGCCGGAACCGCTCCTCGCTCTCGCGCAGCGCAGCCGTGGCGCGCTTCGCCTCGGAGATGTCCTGCACCACCGAGATGAAGCAGCGCGGCTCGCCGCTCCTGCCGCGTGCGAGCGAGGTCGCGACAGCCACCCAGACGCGCGAGCCGTCCTTGCGCAGCAGCTCCTTCTCGCGCGCTTCGTGCCCGGGGATTTCGCCGGTGTCGCGCAGACCCATCGAGAGCAGCTCGTCCCGCGAGTAGCCGACGATTTCGCAGAACTTGTCGTTGACCCGCAGGTAGCGCAGGTCGAGCGAGGCCAGCGTCATTCCCACGGCGGCCTGGTCGAACGCGGCACGCCACATCGCGTCGCGGTCGACGCCGCCGACCCTCGTTTTTCTCTTTGCCGGCCTCGGCTTACGGCCCATCCCCGCCTCCCCAAGCAGCGGGTCGCACCTTATCATATTGTCCGATCCTGCGCATCGCGCGCCGCGCGAACCGGGCAGGGTCCAGCGCGTCGAGCAGCGTTCCTTCGATGGGCATCGGCTCGCCTTCCAGCTCGCTGGCAAGCACCTCCGCCGCAAGGGCCGCCCATAGAAAGCCCCTCGAGCCGTACGCCAGGGCGCCGTAGACGCCTTCGGCCAGCTCGCCGACCAGCGGCAGGCGGTCAGGCGCCACGATGCGGAACGCAACGCGGCCTTCGAGGGGATGCGGTCTCGTCTTCACCGAAATGATCCGTTGCAGGCGCTCGAGGTTGCCGGCGTGGCTCGAAGCGCGCGGCGCCGGGTCCGCATCGTCCAGGTCGAAGCTGGCGCCGACCACGCACAGGCCGTCCACGGGCGGCAGCACCATGCCGCCGCGCAGAACGACCGCGTGCGGCGGCTCGATCGCCGCGGCGGGAATGTAGGTGAGCTGGCCGCGCACGCGGCGCAGCCGCGCATGCGGCACCGGCGAGAGCGCGTCGCCCGCGGTGGCCAGGATGACCAATGGGTCTTCAATCGAATGTATTTCCCTGCCGAAAACACGTTCTAGCCTCGTCCCGCAAGCTTCGAGTTGCGCGTTCACCAGCGACTGCGGCTGGATCCACCCCGCCTCGGGAAACCACAATCCCGCCGCCTCCACCGGCACGCCGGCGTGCGCGCTCGCCTCCTCGCGCGTCACGTATTGCGCGTACCCGGCAGGCAAGGCGAGCGCGGCGATCGAGGCGCGCTGCGAGGCCTCGTCCTTCGCGTCGCGCGCCAGCTGGAGAACGCCGCAGCGGTCCCAGCGAACGCTTTCGAGCTTTCTCCAGCGGGATAATCCATACAGAAAACAGGCTCTCGTCAGGCGCGCGAACACGCTGTCGTCTGGCGTAACGAGCGGATGGAAGCTGCCGGCGTGGTTGCCCGAGGCCTCCTGCGCCGGTATTGCGTGGCGCTCCATGAGCCGCACCTGCCAGCCGCGCGCGCACAGCCGCTCGCAGATCGCGGCGCCGGCCACGCCGGCGCCGATGACGACTGCATTTCTCCTGGGTGTTGAAACCGAATTTGCTTTGCGGGAGTACCGCGCGAGAAGCATTTCCTTCTTGTTGCCGAAGCCGGCGGCTTTCTCCACCGCGAAGCCGGCGGATTCGAGCGCCGCGCGCACCGGCGCGGCGACGCTCCACGTGGCCGCAGTGGCGCCGGGGGCCGCGAGGCGCGAGACCGCGCGCAGCAGCGCGTGCGACCACATGTCGGGATTCCTGGCCGGCGAGAAGCCGTCCAGGTAGATCGCATCCGCCGCGAGGCGCAGCTCGCGCAGCAGCTTGATGTCCGAAAAGAACAGCGTCAGCACGATCCGTCCGGCGTCGAGCTCGAGGCGATGCGCGCCCGGCACCAACATCGGCCAGCAGGCGTGAAGTTGCGCTGCCTCGTTCTCGAATTCGGGATAACGAGAATGTAAAACCCTGAGGTTGGAAAGCGTGAAAGGGTGCTTTTCCAACGAGACGAAATGCAGCCTGCCGCAGCGCGCGGGGTCGCGCCGCCAGGCCTGCCAGGTGGCGAGGAAATTGAGGCCGAAGCCGAAGCCGGTCTCGAGGATCACGAAGCGCTCGCGGCCGGCCCAGCGCTCCGGCAGGCGGTTGCCGGCGAGGAACACGTGCCGGGCCTGCTGCGGCCCCCCGGCGGCGCTGTGATACACGTCGCCGAACTCCTCCGACCAGGGCGTGCCGTCGGCGGCGAACTCGAGCCGTGCCGGAATCAGCGGCATTGGATTACATTATGCAGTCGCACGCCGGAGCCGCCGATGAACAAACCCGCTGAATTCAATCCCCAGGCCAAGCTCGAAACCGTCCCGGTATGGATCAACGGGAAGGCTCTTGCGCCTGCCGGCCGCCATGGCGAGGTCTTCAACCCCGCGACCGGCCAGGTTACGAAGAAGGTCGTTTTTTCGGACGCCAAGCTGGTCGATGCGGCGGTGCGGGCCGCCGCCGCCGCGTTCCCGGCGTGGCGCGACACGCCGGTGCTGAGGCGCGCGCGCGTCATGCAGAAGTTCCTGCAACTGCTGCAGGCGGAGCAGAAGGCGCTGGCGCGCATTGCCTCCGAGGAGCACGGCAAGACGCTCGACGATGCGATGGGCTCGGTACAAAGAGGCATCGAGGTGGTGGAATTCGCCTGCGGCATCCCGCACCTGCTGAAGGGCGAGTACTCGGAGAACGTCGGCACGCAGGTCGATACGCACACGCTGCGCCAGCCGGTGGGCGTGTGCGCCGGCATCACGCCGTTCAACTTCCCGGTGATGGTGCCGCTGTGGATGTTCCCGCTGGCGATCGCCTGCGGCAACACGTTCATCCTCAAGCCCTCGGAAAAGGTGCCCTCCGCGTCGGTCCGCATGGCGGAGCTGTTCAAGCAGGCAGGGCTGCCCGACGGCGTGCTCAACGTCATCCACGGCGACAAGGCCGCCGTGGATGCTCTTCTTCTTCATGAAGGAGTAAAGGCGATTTCCTTCGTGGGATCCACCCCGATCGCCAGGTACATCTACGAGACCGCGGCGAAGGCCGGCAAGCGCGTGCAGGCGCTGGGCGGCGCGAAGAACCACGCGGTGGTGCTGCCCGATGCGGACCTCGAGTTCGCCGCCGACGCGCTGATCGGCGCGGCCTACGGCTCGGCGGGCGAGCGCTGCATGGCGATCTCGGCGGTGGTCGCCGTCGGCGCGGCAGGCGATCCGCTGGTGAAGCTGCTGGAGAACAAGGCGAAACAGATAAAGCTCGGCGTCGACATGGGCCCGCTGGTCACGCGCCAGCACCGCGACAAGGTCGCCTCCTATCTCGACATCGGGGTGAAGGAAGGCGCTAGGCTGGTGGTCGATGCGCGCAAGCAGCAGACGCCGCAGGAAGGCTTCTACCTCGGCACCTCGCTGTTCGACCACGTCACGCCCGGGATGGAAATCTACAAGAACGAGATCTTCGGGCCGATCCTGATCGTATTGCGCGCCAGCACGATCGACGAAGCGATTTCGATCATCAACAAGAATCCGTATGCGAATGGAACCGCGATATTCACCGAGTCCGGTGGTGCGGCACGCCGCTTCCAAAGCGAAGTGCAGGTCGGCATGGTCGGGATCAACGTGCCGATCCCGGTGCCGGTGGCGTACTACTCGTTCGGCGGCTGGAAGAGCTCGCTTTTCGGGGACCTGCACGTGCACGGCACCGAGGCGGTCAAGTTCTATACCAGGACCAAGGTGGTGACGACGCGCTGGCCGCACCAGGACACGCCGGCGCCGGGCTTCGACATGCCGACGCTCGGGTAACCATGCCGGCGTTCATCGAATGAGCGCGGTGGTGCTGACCCTGATCCTGGGCACCGCGACGCCAGGCGGCGGCTTTCCCGTCTACGGCGAGGCCTTCGCCGAGATGGTGAACGCCCAGGAACCGCTGCTGCGCGTCGAGCCGCGCAATACCAAGGGCAGCACCGAGAACGTGCCGCTGCTCGAGGCGGGCCAGCTCGACATCGCCCTGGTGGCAGGGGAAATCGCGACGGCCGCGCTGGCCCGGCCCGGCACGCCGCTGCGCATCGTCGCGGCGATGTACTCCTCGCCCGGCCTGTTCATCGTGCGCGGCGACAGCCCGTACCGCGGCATCGCCGACCTGAAGGGCCAGCCGGTGGTGCTCGGCACCCAGGCTTCCGGCATCACGGCCCTCGGTAAAACGGTTCTGGAGAGTTTGGAAATCAAAGTCCAACCCATCTATCTGGAAAAGGCCGCGGACGGCCCGGCGATGCTGATGGACGGCCGCGCGGCCGCGCTGTGGGGCGCGGGCGTCGGCTGGCCGGCGTTCACGGCGCTCGCGAAATCGGGCGGGCGCTTCATCGCGCCGAGCGCCGGCGAAGTCGAGCGCATTCTCGCGCGGCAGCCGGCCCTGCAGGCGGTGACCCTGCCGGCGCGCAGCTATCCGGGGCAGGACGCCCCGCTGCATTCCGTCGGCTCGTGGAGCTACGTGCTCGCCCGGCCCGGCTTGCCTGAGCAAACCGCTTACCTGCTGGCGCGGGCGATCCACCGGGCCGAAGCGCCGCTCGCGGCGCGCCTGCCGCAGGCGAGCGAGACGACGATGGCGAACACTTTCAAGGCCGCGCCTGGCGCCGAGCTCATCCACCCCGGCGTGCTGAAATATCTGCGCGAAGCCGGGATTCCAGCCGCGCGGCAGTAATGCCCGAGGGGCACGCGTCTTTCGCTGGCAGGCGCATCTGGTATCGGGATAGCGGCGGCAACGGGGTGCCGGTGGTTTTCCTGCACGCTGGCACGGGAAGCAGCCTGGCGTGGGAGCTCCAGATTCCCGTTTTCACCGCGGTCGGCTACCGCTTCATCGCCTACGACCGGCTCGGGCACGGCCGCTCGGTGCTGGAGCCGGGCGCTCAGCCCGGCACCGCTGCCGACGATCTGGAGGGACTGGCGCGGCATCTGCAGCTCGATCGCTTCCACCTGGTCGGCACGGCGGCGGGCGGCATCGTGGCGCTCGACTACGCGCTTTCTTTCGCGCGGCGTCTGCGCAGCCTCGTCGTCGCCAACAGCATCGGCGGCGTCGAGGACCAGGACTACCAGGGGCTGCAGGGCCGGCTGCGCCCGCCGCAGTTCGCGGCGCTGCCGCCGCAGCTGCGCGAGCTGGGGCCTTCGTACCGCGCGGCGAACCCGCAGGGCGAGGCACGCTGGATCGAGCTCGAGCGTCTCAGCAACGCAACGCGATTGCCCGCACAGGCGATGCGCAATCGCCTGAGCTTTTCCCTGCTCGAGACGATCATGGTCCCTGCGCTGCTGCTGAGCGGGGACGCGGACCTCTACACGCCACCCGCGGTGCTCAGGCTTTTCGCGGCACGCATCAGGAATTCGCGCTCGGTCGTCATCGGCGAGTGCGGCCATTCAGCCTACTGGGAGCAGCCCGAGATTTTCAACCGGGAGGTGCTTGCCTTCCTCGGCAAGCACTAAATGGGGACAGACCCCATTTTTTAATGCAAGTGTGGTTTCTTCAAAAACTCGCTGCGGTCGGCTGATTTGACGCGCACTTCGGAGATCGTCAGGTTGCGCACGATCTTCAGCTGCACTTCGGCGCCCGCCGGGCCGGCGCGCCAGACCCGGCGCCAGAGGTCGGCGAGGCTCGCCGGCCTGCCGTGGGCGACTTCCACCACCACGTCGCCGATTTTCATGCCGGCGCGCTCGGCCGGGCCGCCGGGCGCGAGGCCCGCCACGACGAGCTTCTTGCCGGCCTCGGTGGTGTACATGCCGAGCCAGGGATGCGAAGGACGGCGAGAGCGCCCGGTTTTCACCATGTCGTCGAGGATCGGCTCGAGCAGGTCGATCGGCACCACCATGTTGCCCTGCAGCGTCCCGCTGTCGATCTTTTCCTGCACCAGGAGCGAGCCGATGCCGAGCAGCTTGCCGTCGGCGCCGATCAGCGCCGCGCCGCCCCATTGAGGATGCGCGGGCGCCGTGAACAGCGCCTCGTCGAGCACGTATTCCCAGTAGCCGGCGAACTCGCGCTTGGCGAACACGGTGCCTTTCAATGCGTGCGCGCGGCCGCCGTGCCCTGCGACCACCACGTTCTCGCCGATGCGGCAGGACGCCGTCGTGCCGCGCTCGAGGGCGCGCGCGCCCAGCCGGCCGAGCGGCTGCACCAGGCCGAAGCCCGTCGCCTGATCGTAGGCGACCGGAAAGCCGCCCGTCACCACGCCCTGGTTGGTGGTGAGCCAGATGGTGCTCGCCTCGGTGATCAGGTAGCCGATGGTGAGAACCAGGCTGTCTTCGCGGATCACGATGCCGTTGCCGGCGCGCTCGGTGCCGAGGATCGGCGCGGTGAAGGCGTCCTCGGGGATCTCCGCGCGCAGCTGCACCACCGAGTCGAGGGCCGCGTCGAGATCGAAGCGCCAGTCCTCGGGCCGCGGCCGCATCTCGAGCGGGAAGGCCCAGTCCGCCTGCTCTGCCATCGACTAGATTCTACGACTGAAAAATCGGGGTCAGAGCCCGATTTCCCATAGCGAAAGCGTAAATACTGGAAATCGGGCTCTG
>Ga0210382_10000057_pt1 | contig 45058 bp, 34 predicted proteins | sample PLMedo_FD_155452 | JGI IMG/M metagenome (GOLD analysis project Ga0210382, IMG submission 155452) | Groundwater sediment microbial communities from an aquifer in East River, Colorado, USA - PLM0_60_coex redo | ecosystem: Environmental > Terrestrial > Soil > Riparian zone | place: USA: East... | reverse complement strand
GCTGGGTGCGCGAGCCGTCCGTCGCGGTGTACTCCTCGAGCGGCAGTTGGAAGAACGTGTGGAGCTGGACGCTCTCGCAGCCGCGGCGGGCGTACTCGAGGATCATCCGGCCAGAGTGGATGTTGCCCGTGCCAGAGAGCTCGACTAACCCCGGGCGAAAGCCCGGGGTCGAGGTGATCCCCGGGCTATCGCCCGGGGTCAGCCGAGCCAACACGCGCAGGTTGCGCTCCGACAGTTCCGGGCCTCCGTACGCAACGCCGCGCTTCAGGTCGAACAACCGGTTGAAGACCACCAGGGCGTCGGCGCCTGCGGCCGCCTGCATCATCTCGAGCTGGAAGGCATCGTCGAACCGGGCATTCATGACCTTCACCGCCAGGCGGACCGCCGCCTGCGCGCGAATTCGGGTGGGCACCTCGCGCAGCCAGCGCAGGATTTGCGCCCGCTCCCCGGCCAGGGGGTCGCCCGCGAGGGTCGGGGAGAAGTCCTTCTCGAGCAGGAGGAGCGACTCGCCCCACGCCCCGGCGAGCGCCCGCGTCGTGAAGGCGTATTCAGCGTCGCGAAACGGCTCGTCGAGGCGGGGGAGGTGGTACTTCACCGAGGGCACGACGAGCAGGCGGCCGGCCCGCGTGAGGTCGCGTCCGGCGCGCACCAACGCGAGGTATTCGTCGAAGGAGCGGTCCCAGCCTCGCCCCTTCCAGGTCACGGTCCATCCCGCCCTGCGGCGCTCGACTTTCATCTTGGTTTCGTGGATCGCCCACGCGGCCATCGATTGGGCACCGCCCGCATCCTGCGCGATGACGGTCTTGAGGACCGCGAACGCGAGCCCCGCGGCGGCATCCGCTTCGAGCTGGCCCTGGTTCAAGGAGAGCTGGCCCGATCCCTTGCCGATGGGATGTGGGATCGGTTGGCCGAGGTAGCGCGCCGTGAGGTCGATGCCGTAGGCATCGCGGATGTGGGCGGGAAAGTCGTGGGGCAATTCCCGCTTGAATCGCTCGAAATCAGTCGTGAGTCGCGCGCGCATCTCGCACCGCTCGGCGCACCCGGTCCCGCTCGGGGGGCTCCAGGGTCGGACCCCAGGGATCGTCGCACGCATCGTCGGGGATCACGCCGTCGGCGGCGAGCGCCCACAGCATCCGGCGGATGTAGCCTTCCATCGGCGCAACGAAAGTCGTCTGAGCAAACGCGTCCACCTGCGTGGAAAGGCGTAGAAAGGCGTGGGTGTCGCCCTGGGCGAACGCGCTGATCAGCGCCGCCTGCACGTCCGTCAGCGCGGCGCCCATGCCGATCAGAGCGGCGCGGGCGCCCAGCATCAGGGAGTACCCGAGAAAGCGGTCCTCCCCCGTGATCAACAGTTTGTCCGGATGCTCGCGCATGAGCCCGGCGATCCGCTGGACGGTCATCACGGAATCGAGCGTCGCCACCTTGATGCCCACCACGCCCGGCAGCGCGAGGATCGCGTGCAGTGTGGCGTCGTCATAGGCGACACCGCCCGCAGCCTCGTACAGATAGAAGGCGATGACCGGCAGCTCGCGCGCCAGGGCAGCGTGCCAGGCCGCCGCATCGTCGCGCCGGGGGAAGGCCAGCAGGGCGTCCGCGCCGCCCAGTTTCGCGTCGCGCGCGACGTCGATCGAGTTGGCCCCCGCGACGATCACGCGGCCCGGCAACGCCGCGCGCCAAGCGGCCAGCACGACGCGGCGTTGCTCCGCGGAGAGATGCGGTCCCCGCCCGGTGTGCGCCCAGACGGCGACGCCGGCGACCGCCTGCCCCGCCATCCACGTCGCATACGCGCGCTGGGCATCCTCCGCCAACGCCGTCCCCCGGAAGGGAACGGGAACGGCCGGGATGAGGCCCCACTGAAGACGGGCGATCAGCCCAGCAGCTCCTGAACGTTGCCGGACTCGATGGCGGCGCGGCGCGTCTCCGATAGCTCCAGCAAGTCGAGTTTCGCGACGCTGTTCTCCGGGAGGCGCAGCGGCTGCCCGGTCCCGAACACGAAGCGCTCGCTGCCGATCGTCTCGAGCAGCGTCGCCAGGTGATCTTCCGGCGGCCCCCAGATCCAGCAGATGTCCCACCAGATGCGTCGCGCCTCTTCGGGCGTCGAGCCGAAGTGCACTTCCTCGACGAAGGCGCGGTCGGCGTGCGTCACGAGCAGCCGCACGTCGGCGTCGCTGCGGATCAGCGCGCGCACCGCGGCGGCCGCGAGCTCCGGAACGCCATCGTTGGGATGGCGCTGGCGGCCATCCTCGAGCCGCACCGCGAGCATGAGGGGAATGCGGGCGGCGCCGCAGGCCGCGGCGAGCACGCGCATCTCGTCACCGGCGGGGTTCAGCCCGAGATAGAGAGGGTCGCAGCGCACGGCTGGGGCGCCGGCGTTGACGGCGTCGGCGAGTGCCTGTTCCCACTGGGCGAGACCCGGATGGACGACGGGCACGGGCTTCAGGCGATGCTCCTTGCGCGCGGCCTCGATGAGCCACGGGCTCCCCTGGCCGGGATCGCGCCAGAAGATACTCGGCAGGTGGGTCACCCAGGCCTCGTCGATTTCCACACGGTCGAGCGCGGCCAGGAGCGCGTCGGGCGACGTCCCGGGGACCTTGCGCCAGGGATAGGCGCCGAGAAAGGCGTTGACGTCGATGCGCATCAGTCGGCGGGGAATGCGCCGGCCGGGAAGATCCGGGCCGCGTTCTTCCAGCGCACGAAGGCCAGCTCGTCTTTGTTCAAGAGCCGCTCGAGGTAGCGCAGCTTCGCCCAGCCCGTCTCCATCGTGAGATCGGTGCCCCACAACAGGCGGCTCACACCGGCGGCCTCGACGCAGGCCTCGAGCATCCCGCCGTCCACACCGCTCCCCGAGAGGTCCACGTACACATTGGGAAGGTCGCGCACGGCGTGGAGCGAATGCAGCCAGTCGCCGCCGCCGCCGATGTGCGCCAGAATGAACGCCACATCCGGGTGGCGGCCCGCGAGCGTGCCGAGCTCGGCGGCGTCGGAGGCCTCCTGCCCCGGCCAGTCGCGCCGGCGGTGCTGCCACACATGCTGCAGCACCGGGACGCCCCGCTCGCGCGCGAGCGCGCAGATCGGATCGAGGAGAGGATCGTCCGCCCGCCGGCTGGCGGCCAGCTTGATGCCGATCATCCCGGCGTCCAGGCAACGCGCGATCTCGGCGCGGGCGTGCGCCGTGTAGTTCGGGTTGACGCACGCGTAGCCGCGGATGCGATCGCGATGCTCCCGCTGCAACGCGAGGAGGGCGTCGTTCCCGGCGGTGACGTCCGCGGGCGACGGAAAGTAGACCGGCGAGGTGTGTCCCCAGCTCCCCAGGATCGACGCCACGTGCACCGTGATGCCGATCACCTCACCCGCGCGCAGGCGGCTGGCGTTCCGCTCGCGCCAATCGGCGCGCGGGGCGCGGTCGTGGTAAAAGTGGGCGTGGACGTCGACGAGCATGCGTCTAATAATGCGTGCTGGCGGCAGGGGGCGGGAAGCCTATCTTGTGGGCACCAATCGCATCACGGGGAGCACTCCATGGCGACGACGCTGATCGACCTCAACCGCGTGAAAGGCATCCTGCTCCAGCCCGGGGCCACGTGGAAGGCCATTGACGGCGAGTTCACGAATCCTGGCCGGATTTACCGGGGCTGGGTCCTGCCTTTAGCGTTGGTCGGACCGATCTGCGGGGCCCTGGGAACGTTGGTGTTCGGGATGAACCTCGGCTTCGGCTCGAGCTACCGCGTCCCGATCACAAGCATCGCCACTCTGGCGGCGGTCGATTACGTGCTCGCCGTGGTCGGCGTCTTCGCGCTGGGGCAGATCATCAACGTGCTGGCCCCGACCTTCGGAGCCCAGCGGAACGACGTGCAGGCACTCAAGGTCGCGGCCTACGCGAGTACCCCGTGGTTCGTGGCGGGCGTGTTTCAGGTGCTCCCCGCGCTCGCGCTCGTCGGCACCCTGGTTTCGATGTACAGCGTGTATCTCGTGTTCGCCGGCGTGCCCGTCGTGATGAAGCCGACCAAGGACCAAGGCATGGGCTACGCGGTGGTCGCGATTCTGGGCGCGGTCGTGGTGGCCTTGATCGTCCTCGCCGTCCACACCGCGTTCGTCCCGGACTACGCCCGCTTGCGGCCGCGAATCTAGGCGGCCGCGGCGCGCAGCGCCGCGTCGAGAATGTCGAGGACGCGGTCCACGATGCTCTCGTCGTGGGCCAGCGAAACGAAGTTGTAGGCCGTCCGCTTGAACAGCAGACCGCGCTTGGCACACCCCAGCGCCACGGCACGCGACTGATCGTCGGTTGCGAAGTGGATGAAACACATCTCGGCCATCCCCCCCACCCCGGCGATCACGTCGGGGTGCTTGCGTTGCAACCGGTGCAGCCCGTGGAGCAGACGCGTGCCGACACGGTGGAGGTGGTCGCATACGGCGTCGCGCTCGAACACCTCGAGCGTGGCCCGCGCCGCCGCCAGCGCCACCCCCTCCGTCGCCAGCGTGGAGGAGATCCAGGTGCGGGTCGCTCCCGCCACCAGGTCGGCCCGCCCGCCCACGACGGCCAACGGGAAACCATTCGCGAGTGCCTTGCCGAGCACGACGAGATCGGGCCGCACCCCGTAGCGCTCCGCCGCGCCGCCGATAGCGAGTCGGAACGCGGTCTTAATCTCGTCGAACACGAGCACCGCGCCGACGCGCTGTGTCTCCGCCCGCAGGGCGTCCAGCCACTCGCGCGTCGGCTCCGCCACGACGACCGGTTCCACCACGACGGCGGCCAGCTGGCGGCCCCGATCGCGGATCATCTCCCGCGTCGCGGCGACGTCGTTGAACGGCAGCTCGGCGAACAGGGCCCGGACCCCCGCCGGAATCCCCTCGGCTCCACCCTGGCACCAGTCGAGCCAGCCGTGATAGCCACAGCCCAGGACGTGGTCGCGGGCGGTCGCGACGCGGGCGAGCCGCACGGCCGCTGCCACCGCCTCCGCCCCCGTCTTGAGGAACCGCATGCGCTCGAGCCACGGGATCCGGGCGGCAAGGGCCTCCGCCAGCTCCTCTTCGGCGACGGGCGGCAGCGGCCCGACGACACCGTCGGCGATGGCGCGCTCGGCGGCGGCGTTCACACCGGGATGCCCGTACCCCAAGGCGACCGCGCCCAGCGCCATGACGCAGTCGAGATACTCGCGACCGTCCGCGTCCCAGATGCGGCAGCCCGACGCGCGGGTGACCCGCGCCGGCACCTCCGGCCCGGCGTCGGGTCCGAACAGGGCGTCGGGCCGCTTGCTACCGGTCGACGTGAAGCCTGGAACGCGCCAGTCGCTCACCGTATTTCACCACCTCGATGGCCATCGCGCGGAGCAGTTTGACTTCGCGCGCGTCGAGCGGCGTGCGGTGCGCCAGCTCCCGCATCGTCCGCATGATTCCTTCCGCGTTGCGCGTCTTGACAAAATCGATCGCCGCGAGCGCGCGCGCCACGTCGCCGAACAGGCGCTCGATCTCTGCGGCCGCCGCGGGCTCGGCCGGCCGGCGCGGCTGCTTGAAGGGCCGCGCGTCCGCCCCACGCGCCAGCGCCAACTCATAGAGCATCACGATCACGGCGTGCCCCAGGTTCAGCGACGCGTATGAGGTTTCCGTCGGGATGGTCACGACGCGGTGGCACCGGTCGAGCGCGTCGTTCGAAAGGCCCTTGTCCTCGCGCCCGAAGAGAAGGCCCACGGGGCCACCCTCGGCGAGCGGGCCGATCTCGGCGGCGGCCTCGCGCGGGCGCTGCAGGTTGCGTTTCGCCGTGCGCCCCCGGGCGGTGAACCCGACGACGTGGACGCAGTCGCCGATCGCCTCCTCGAGCGACTCGAAGGTCCGGACGCGCGCGAGCACGTCCGCGGTCTGGTGGGCGATCCCCTCAACGCGGTGGGCGTCGTACTCGTGCGGGCGCACGAGGCGCAGGTCCTTGAACCCGAAGTTTTTCAGGCCCCGCACGACGTGGGCGATGTTGACCAGGTCCTGGGGCTGGTCGAGCACGACGACGATGCTCATGCGACGAGCTCGAGAACGCCAAACCGGGCTGGATCCTGCCGATCACCGCGCAACCACACCCAGCCGTCGCCTCCACTCCACACGAGCTGCCCGGCCCGCCGCATCCGCCCGGGGAGCATTTCATTGATGATGAGATCGAAGCCCACGCGGCCGCCGACGTGCGGGCGGACTTCCGCCGGCCACGGCACACTCACGGTCACGCGGTAGCCGCCGGCGGTGCGCTGCCAACCGCCGCGCACGCCTCGCGGGTCGCCGGTCGTGCCGGCCGTGGCTGCCACCCGCAACCCCCGCCCGTCGGCGTCCGGAACGATCAGATACCCTCCCCCCTCACCGATGTACACCTGTAGCCCGTCGGAGTGGATGTCGTCTGGCTCGTTATCGAGCCGCAGCGGCGGCGCGCCCGCGCCGCGGAAGCAGAGCTCGGGTTTCGTGACCTCGACGGCCAGGTAGAGCGCGGCCTCGTCCCAGGAGGCGTAGGCGAGGGCCGAGAGGTCGTCGGGGCCCGGATAGGCGTCCTCGCTGCGGCGGTATTGGTCCTCGAGCGCGAGGTGCAGCGGCTCGGACAGATCGAAGCCGGTCAACGTGCCGTCCAGCGGCGGCGCCGCAGCGACCCGCAGCGCCGCGGCGATGGCCCGAGTCGGGGACTCCAGCTCGAGGAGCGGCTCGAACGGCGGCGCGACCTCGCGTTTCCCGCGCAGGGACCGCTCGATTCCGGGTCCATTGACGTCCCACGCCGCGCCGCTCGACTGATGGCGCTCCACGCCCCGAGGCGTCTCGACGTCGATCGTTTCGCCGCTTACGCGCACGGCGCGCACCTGCGCCTCATCGGCAAACGGCTCGAGCACGGTCACGACGCGCAGGTTCCGTCCTCGCGCCCGCACGAGGTAGAAGGTCGCTCGCTTCCCGCTCCCTGGCAGGCCCGGCCCCTCTGCGCGCAGCAGATCGCCGTCGAAAAGCAGGTGCGCGGTGAGCCGTGCGCGGTGCGCGGTGTGCGCGAGCACCAACGGTCCCGGGTGATCCGGGACGAAGCGCTCGACGCGCGTCACGAACTCATCCGCCAGTTCGGCCGGCTCCCAACGTCCGCCCGTCACCACGTCCCCGCTGCCCGCGACATGCCACGGGAGCTCCAGGACGTGGTCCTCGCGCCCCGTGAGCTCGACGACATCCACGAGGTACGTAGGACCCGAGACAACGGTCCGGACCAGGCCGCCGTAGCGACCGCGCACCCAGGCCCAATCGGCCTGGACGTCGAACATTTCGCAGACGGCGTCACCGGGCGGTTGCGACGCTGCGTCGAGGCGCGGTGCGTTGTGCGCGAGCGTCGAGCGATACCAGAACAGGTCGCGCGAGACGTAGGAGGCCGTGCCCGGATCGGGCAGCCAGTGCACGCCGTCGGCGTACAGCGTCAGGTGGAGGCGGTCGGGGTGGCCGTGACCACCGCCGTATTGCCCACACTCGAGCGAAGCGTAGCGTTGCTCCGCGCGCAGCACCGCGAGCCCTTGTGTCTCGAGCAACACGCTCCCGGGCACCCACGACTCAGCTTCGTCCGGAAGCTCAGGAAGCATCTCCAGTAGTGACCACCATGAGAGCGAACGACGTACGCGGTGCGCGGTGCGCGGTAGGCCTCCTGCGTCGTGCAGATAGGACTCGAATACCTCCGGCTCCGGAGCAGGAAGTCGATACAACGCCGCAAGCCATTTCGCCAGGTCGTTCCCGCGCACGGCGCACTGCTCACCGCGCACCAGTCGCGAGATGCCAATCTCCCACAACTCCAGGTACATCGCCTGCGCGAGCGACACGCCGAACCTCGAGTCCTTGCGCGCGGGGAAGGTGAAGTCGGGAAGGGCGGATAGCGCGGGCGCGTGCAGCGCCGCGGCAAGCCGCTCGGCAAGCCGTGCGTCGGCGGCGCAGTCCACGCCCGCGAGCCGCGCCCACCTCGCCCCGGTGAGCAGGCCGCGCAGCGCGAACAGATGGTAGTTCTCCCCCTCGTACCACATGCCATCGCGCCCGAAGCCGCGCACCAGGTGCGCGACCAGCCCGGTGGGCCCCTCGATGGCGCGGCGGGCCAGCTCCTCGTCCTCGAACCAGACCGCGATCGCCGCGAGGGCGGCGTTGTTCCACGTCTGGCGGTTCGAGAACCGCTCGTCGTAGTCGCCGATGAGCGTCGCGGCCTCGTCGGCCACCTGATTCACGGCGCGCGCGGTCGCCTCATCCAGGCGCTCGGCCGCTTTGAGCAGCATCGCGGCCGCGAGGTAGTTGCCGATCCACAAGGACTCGAGGTAGGTCGAGAAGAACAGGCGGCTCGGGCCGAGCACGTTGTCGCGATTGGGAAAGCGCCAATAGCGCTCTCCGTAGGCCGCGAGGATTTCTCGCGCCCGCGTGCCCGCGGCGGCATCATCGCTCAACGCCGCGAGCGCGGCGAGGTGTGCCGCGCGCTCCGCGAGCCAGAGATGCTGGTAGCGTGCCCAGTGCCGGTCGTGCCGCTCGCCGCTCCAGGTCTTACCGCAGCGCGGGCAGCGGTGCGCAGCCGGACTCCACGGGTCGAACGACAGCGGCGCAGCGTCGTCGGGGCAGATACCGCCGTCGGTCGAGAGCAGCGCCTTGTGCTCGGGGATGGCCGGGAGGCGCTCGAGCAGCGGGACCGCGCGCGCGCGCAGGTGCGCACACAAGGCCGCGAGGTCCGGCGACGCCGCGATGGCCGCACGCCGCACTGTGAGCTCCTCCGCCGTCACCACGCGCGCGCGCCCTCGGCCGACCAGGCGACGGGCAGCACCGTGGCGCCGGCGGACTGCGCCGCGTCCACGGCCGCGCGTCGATCGCCAGCCATGAGAAAGAACATCGAGCCCCCCGCGCCGGCGCCGGCCGCCTTTCCCCCGATGGCGCCCGCGTCCGTCATCGCCTGCTCGAGCCGCGCCATCGCGGGGGTTCGCATGCCGCGGTCGAGGGCCTGCTGGTGCGTCCAGTTCTCCGAGAGCAGGGCGCCGACGCGCGTGAAATCAGCCCCGCGCAACGCCTCCACCATCGCGTCCGCCAGGTCCTTCAGCGCCCGCAAGGCGCCGGTGACCCCGCGGTCGCCGCGGTCATACGCGCCCATCACCCGAGCGATCGTGTCGCCCGAGACACGCGACGTGTTGGTGTAGCAGAGCACCGTCTGACGCTCGAGGGTGGCGGCGAACGCGGGATCGAGCGTGAGCGGCTCGATGCCCACGTCGGGATCGCGGAAACTGAGGCGGTGCCAGCCGCCGAGCGCGGCGGCGTACTGGTCCTGCTTGCCGCCGGGGATGCGCGCCTCGACCGCCTCCACCCTCCACGCCTGCTCGGCGACCTCGCGCTCGCCCGGGCGCTCGAGCCGCGCCCGGGTGAGCGCCGCGACGAGCGCCACGTCGAGCGCGCCCGAGCTGCCGAGGCCCGAGCCGGGGGGCCCATCGCACCGGGTGGCCAGAGTGAAGGCTCCGAGCACGGGAAACATCCGTAGGGCGGCCTTGAGAAGATCTAACTTCCCGTCCAGGATCAGGCCGCCCGAGTCTGCGCATTCGAGTGTGGTCCCGAGATCCTCGGAGACCAGGCGCAGCAGGGTCCCACCGAGCGTCAGGTCGACGTGACTACGCAACCCGATGGCCGCGTTGACCACCGCCCCGCCTTCCCGCGTCGAGAACGGCGGTACGTCCGTCCACGCGCCGGCGAAGTCGAGCCGTAGCGGCGCGGTGGCGTGGAACTCGGTGGGCAGGTCGCGCCGTCTCATGGAGCGATCCGCCACGCCGCGACGGTCGGCAACTCGCCCCGGACGTCCATGCGCACCCCGAGCACTCGGGCGTTCATCCCCTGCACCCCCCGGGCGTGATAGAGCCACACGACCGGCAACTGCTCGGCAAAAATCCGCTGCGCGGCGGCGGGATCGGGCGGGATCGGGATGCCCGTCACGTCGCCGAGCGGTTGGAGAAACCCGAGTCCCAGGTCACCGGCTACACCCATCACCGCCGCCGCGAAATCGTGGCGCGGCCCGTACACCCGATCGAGGAACGCGGAATTCTCGATCTGGCGGATCGACACCTCGAAGCCGACGGCGGTCAGGCGCGCCTGCAGCATCTGCTCGAGCGGCGCCTCACCGCTGCCGACGGCAAGGATCTCGAACCGCGGGCGCCGCCCGGCGAGCAACCGGCGCGCCGAGTCGGGGGCCAGCGGGAGCGGCGGCACCGGAAGATACCGCGGCAGGGTCGGCGTCACAGGCCCGTCGGCGACGGCGCCGAAGCCGAACAGGTACCCGTCCACGATCTGGGGGCGGTCGATCGCCAGCGCGGCGGCGAGTCGGACACGGCGGTCGTCGAACGGGGGCCGGCGCGTGTTGAACGCGAGACCGTACGGGAGCAGCAGGGGGTAATCGACCACCGCGAGGCCCGCATGGCGGCGGACGAACGCCGCGTGCGCCGGGCTGATCCCGGCAAAATCGAGCTCGCCGGCGACGAGGGCGGTCAGTTTAGTGGTGGGCTCGTCCACGACCACGATGATGAGCCGGTCGAGCGCCGGCGGCCCGCCCAGCGCCGCCGGGAAGTCGGGATTCGCGGCGAACACCCAGCGGCGGTTCGGCTCGTGCGCCACAAAGCGGAACGGCCCGTTCCCTACCGGGCGGCGGTTCCATTCCGCTTCCCGGAGCCGGGCATGCGGCACCGTGTCGAGCCAGTGCGCGGGGAGAATCGCGAGGTCGGCGAGCACATCGGGCAAGACTCCGCCCTCGGGCCGCCTTCCAAACCGCAGCACGACGGTGGAGTCGTCGGGCGCGGTCGCGCTCGCGAGCGTGGCGAGATCGTTGGCGCGCGGGTAGCCGGTCGCCGGATCGCGCGCGGCGTCCAGGGTCCAGACGACATCGCGCGCCGTCGTGCGGCGTCCGTCGTGCCACCGCACGTCGGTCCGCAACGCGAACGTCAGCGTGCGGCCGGACTCCGACCACCGCCATGCGCGCGCCAGGTACGGCCGCGGCGTGAGCGTCGAGTCATAGCGCGCCAAGGTGGTCAACAGCACGTAACGCTGGACCTGTTTGGCGAGCGGGTGAATCGTGAGCAGGGGGTTGATGCTCTGGAGGTCGGCGCCGGACGCGAACAGCACCGTGCGCCCGTGGCCTTCGGAGGCGCGACAGGCGCACGTCAGGAGCAGGACCAACGCCAATCTCGGCACGGCTTGATTCTACCGGCCCCGGCCTGAAAAGAAACACCCGCGGGGTCACCGCGGGTGTTTCTCGCCCTTTCGGAAGGCGGAGGCTCAGGCCGTGCTGCGCTCCACGGTGACCGCCGGCTCGACGCCGCACCCGTTGAACACGATGTGGATCGTGACGGTGCCGCTGGGTCCGGTCTTCGTCACCACCAGCTCGCCCGAGGTGAACCTCGGACGGGACGTACAGGTGGCATCGTGGTGCAGCGGGGTGACCGTCTTCACCGCGAGCGCGTGGGACTCCGCGCCGCGCGTCCACGTCATCGTGCCGTCCACGTTCAGATCGCCGCTCGGCAGGCCACGCTCGTGCTCGACAGTCGCCCCCGCGTCCGCGACGAAATCCACCACCCAGGCCTTGACCAGCTGGGCCGTACCGTGCTCACTCGACTCGCGGCTCGCGGTCGTACTGTCGATCAGCGAGAAGCCCGCCGCCGAGCGCAGCACCTGTCGCGGGCCGTTGAGCCGCGCCAGGAAGAACCTGCCGTCCGGCCCGGTGAGCTTGTGCTGGAAATCGGCGAACGCCACGCGCACGCCGAACTGGGTCGTGGAGGGATCGGTGATGTGGATGGTACCCGTGATCTCGAGGGTGCGGCTGTCGCGAGTGAAGCTGCAATCGGGAAGCGTGAAGGCGATGGTCAAGTCGTCGGGGACGTGGTCGCCGTCCGCGTCGGGCGGCGGGAACGGCGTAATCGTCGGGCAGACGGCGGTGGTGGACCGGGGATCGACACCCGCAGTCGACGCGGGGGCGAAGCCACCGCTCGCGAACTCGGGCACGAGCAAGCCGCCGATCGTGAACTCCGCGGTCACGTCCTCCACTTCACCCGCCACCTGCTGACCGACGAGCTGCGCGTCGGCGGCGGAGAGCAATGGCGTGTCCGGTGCGGCGGCCTTGTCCATCGAGCAGCCTGCGACCAGGACCGCCACCAGGACGCTCATGGAGTAGCGCATCGTCGTCAGCTCCTTCGGAAATCTGGGGTCTCTCGAACCAATCTCGCCCGCCTCGCCTCCCCAACCTGTGACTCGCCGCACACCGAGTTCGGTCACTAGTTTTGGGGAAATGGCCTCGACTCTGCTGCGGCGCGCCCTCGCCGGGTTAGGGGTGGTGGTGGGCGTCGTCACGCTCACATTCTTCCTGCTGCACCTCGCCCCGGGCGACCCGGTGGAGCACCTGCTCGGCCCCACCGCGACGAGCGTACAGGTCACCGCCCAACGCCACGCGTTGGGGCTGGACCGGCCGCTCCCGCTGCAGTACACCGCCTGGGTAGCTCGGTTCGCCCGGGGCGACTGGGGGATCAGCATCGCCAAGGGGCGCCCCGTGCGGGCGGTGTTGGGTGATGCCTGGCCGGCCACGGTGCGCCTGGTCGCCCTGTCGCTCGTGCTCGGCTTCCTGCTCGGCATCCTCGTCGGCGGCGTGCAGGCCGCGCGCAGCGGCTCCCGAACCGACACGGTCCTGTCGGTCGTGAGCGTCACGCTGTTCGCGCTTCCCGGCTACTGGCTGGGGCTGATGCTGGTCATGCTGTTCACGTACTGGGCGCGCGTCCTCCCTGCGTTTGGCGCCGCCGGACTCGACGCCGACTATCTCACCGGCTGGGCCCGGGCGGCCGACCAGCTCCGCCACCTCGCGCTGCCGCTCGCCACACTCACGTTGATCGGCATCGGCGGCGCGGCGCGGTTCGTGCGCGCCGCGATGCTCGACGTGGCGGCGCAGCCGTTCGTGACGACCGCGCGCGCCAAGGGGCTGACGTCGTTTCAGGTCGCCGCACGACACGTGCTGCGAAACGCACTGACGCCGGTCGTCACACTGTTGGGATTGTCGCTTCCGGCCCTCTTTTCCGGGGCGGTGTTCGTGGAGGCGGTGTTCGCGTGGCCGGGCGTCGGGCGGGTGCTCGTCGAAGCGGTACAGGCACGAGATTATCCCGTGGTGATGGCCGCGACCGCCGTGAGTGCGGCCCTCGTCGTCGCCGGGAACCTGGTGGCCGACGTGCTCGCCGCCCGGCTCGACCCGAGAATGCGCGGTGCGCCGTGAGCCGTACGCCGTGACGCGACTGCTGCGAGACCGGCGTGGCGCATGCGGGGCGATCCTGCTCGCCGCCGTCGTCCTTTGTGCGATCGCGGCTCCGCTCGTCACCACCGGTGATCCGAACAGCCAGGGCGACATCGTGGCGACGCGGTTTCTCCCCCCGCTCGCGAACGACGCATCGGGGGCGTTCCACGCCCTCGGCACCGACCGCTTCGGGCGGGACGTCTGGACCCGCCTCGTCTACGGTGCCCGCATCTCGGTCGGCGTGGGCGTACTGGCGGCGCTGCTGTCGGTCCTGGTCGGGCTCGCCGTAGGCGCCGTCGCGGGCTACTGGCGCGGCCCCGTGTCGGTGGTGCTGCTCGGCGCCACGGACTTCGCGCTCGCCCTGCCACGCATCGTCCTGCTGCTCCTGCTCGCGGCGTTGTGGCAGCCCAGCACGGCCCTCGTCGTGGTGGTCCTGGGGCTCACCGGCTGGATGAGCGTCGCGCGTCTCGTGCACGGCGAGGTGCGCGCGCTCGCGGCGCGGCCGTTCGTCGAGGGGGCAGTGGCCCTCGGCGCCCGGCGGCTGCGCGTCCTGATCCGCCACGTGCTTCCAAACGCCCTTACGCCCGTCATCGTCGCCGCCGCCCTCGGCGTCGGAAATGCGATCACGCTCGAGGCCGGCCTCTCGTACCTCGGCCTCGGCGTTCAACCCCCCACGCCGTCGTGGGGCAACATGATCGCTTCGGGCCGCGACGTGCTGGTGAACGCGCCGTGGGTAGCCACCGCGCCAGGGGTGGCGCTTGTGCTCGTCGTCGTGGCGTGCACGCTGCTGGGTGACGCGCTGAGAGACGCGCTGGAGCCGTCAGCGGTCAGTCATCAGCGGTCAGCGCGACCTTCTTGAGTGCAGCAGCGTCGATTTCGTGGCCCCCGTCGAACGGCATCAACTCGTAGGGAATCCCGTGCTCGCGGAGGCGCGCCTCGGTGGCGGCCACGACCTTGGGCGTGAAGAACTTGTCCCGGCTGCCGTAGACCAGGATGAGCCGCGCCGCGCGAGGCAGATCGACGTCCGACGGCACTTCCCCACCCCACACGATCAATCGGTCGATTCTGGACGCCCCCATTGCCATCCACCGGCACGCGGTCGTAGCGCCTTGCGAAAACCCGAGGACCGTCACATTGATCTGCGCTCGATCGATCGATCGCAATACGTCTTCGTAGACGGCGTCGAGGTATCGCACGTAATCGTCGATCTCCGCCAGGCGATCTTCCCTCGTCATCCAGGTCGCACCCACACGACGCTCGGCCGGATCCTCGGTGAGGTAGAACCGCGACAGACCCTCCGGAGCCACGATCAGTCGCGCACCATCATCGATCGGCTCAAAGTGGCGCAGGAAGCGCGCGGCCAGCTGGCCGTAGCCGTGCAGGACGACCCACACCTCGCGGACCGACTCGCCCGGTTCACCCAGTGTGTAGTAGCGCGCCGAGCGCGTGACCGAGAGCCGATGTTCGCGCATGTCTGGTCAGGTCACCAGGATGGTGACGAGCTCACGCGGTTCGGCGACGAATCGCACGACGTGGCCGCGCTGCTCAAGCACCAACGCCAACGACTCGCGCTCGTCGGCGCGGACGCGATGCGCATTTTTTACGCCGTCGCCGAAGCGCCACGCGCCCGCCGCCTTGCGGCGCCCGGCGTTGTAACAGCGCAGCACCATAGGGGAGCCCGCCTGCGCCGCCTTCACCGCCGAGAGCACGAGCCCCGTCCCCTCGAGGGTGACGTCCGCCGGCGCGAGCCTGAGCGCGCCGGCGTCGCGCAACCAGGAGCCCCACAACGGGAGAAACGCGTCCTCCCACAGCTGGGGCAGCGTCTCGCCCCGCTCCGCGTCGGCCGCCGACACCGGCACGAGGGCCCATTCGATCCAGCTTCGCCCCAAGCACTGCGCCTGCGGCGTCGCCGTCGGCCAGCCGGCGTGCCCCGGCCGCGTCGGCAAGTTTCCGCGTGAGAGGTCGCCTACCGCCCGCAGCAGCGTGACGATGAGGTCCCCCCCGGGCGTCCATTCGTACTCGAAGAACGCCGGCGCGAGGACCGCGAGTCCCCGCGCGCCCCGCGCCGCCGCCACGAAGCGGTGCGCCGGCGCGGTCCGCACCGGCGTCTCGCGCGGATAGGCCGCCGTGTCTCCCGTCACCGCGGGCCGTTCGGCCGTGCCGAACGCCGCCCCAGCCACCGCCGGGACGCCGGCCAGGGCCGCGCCCACGGGGACGCGCGCCCGCACCCGGTGATGGGTCGCCCGATTGTCGACTTCGAAGGTGCAGCGCACGAGCGGACTGTCGGCCGCGAGCTGGACGACGAGCCGCACGTCGAGGCCGCGCCGCACCGTCCAGCGCGCTTCGAGCGCCGCCACCAGAGGCCCCGCCGCAAGGCGACGCACGCTGATCGGCCCGCGGCTGCGCGTGACCCGATCCCGTCTCGGTGGGCAGTAGCTGTAGGTATCGCCGGCGTCGCCGGCATCCTCCAATCGGAAGAGACCGGGGTAGCGCTGGCCCGACCGACGATCGACGATGGTGAGCGCCCCGCTCGACTCGAGCGCGACCTCGACGAACCGGTTTTCCAGGCCTCGCCCGCGGACCTGCACACCCTCGCCGCGGGGAACCGCGGCAGCCGGGCCCGACGTCAAGGTGACGAAGCCCAGCCCCGGGACCGGGGGCGCCCGAAACGCGATCCGGACCTGGTCCACTTCGTCCTGGTCGGGGTAGTGACGCGCGGCGTCGAGGCGCTCATCCGTCACGCGGCGCGCGAGCACCTGCACCGGCAGGATTCGGCCGTCGCGGGTCCGCAACCCGAACGGCTCGTAGCCCCGGCCGGTGCGCGCCGCGTGTTCGCCGGGTGGCCCCACCAGCACGTCGCGGCGAAAGAAGGTGACGTCCGCCACGACCACCCCGGCCCGCGGACGCGCCGCCGGGTTCCAGAGCACGAGCGCCGGCTCGCCAACGCCGCGCGCGCGCGCCGCGTCGGGATCGTGGCCTACCAGGTCGTGCAGGGCGCCGCGCGCGATTTCCCGCGCGTAGGCCCCGACCTCGGTGAGGCGTCGCTCCGCCGCGGCCGCGACCGCGTCGTCGGTGCAGCCGGCCAGCGTATCGTGAAACTGGGAGCGCACCAGGGTCCGCCACGCGAGCTCGAGGAGTGGCCGCCGGTCGCGGCCGCCGTAGCGCCGGGCCAGCCCGGCGAGCGGCTCCGCGAGCCGTTCGAGCCAGAGCTCGGTCGTGCCGTGGCGCCGCTTCAACGGCGCGCGGGTGCCGTGCACGCCCTGCAAGGTCCACGTGTACCGGTACGACCAGCGCAGCTCCCCCGTGAGCGGCGCCGCCGTCGCGCCCTCCGCGACCGCGAGGAAGAACTCGTCCAGCCGCGAAACTCGAAAGGCATTCGTGGGCTCGATCTCCAGCAGGAGATCGCGCAACCGGACGAGTTGCGGGTGCGCGGCGTGGTGGTCCGCCCCGACGAACACGGGGATGTGTTTGCCGGCGGCGCGCTCCACCAGCGCCCGCCGCACGCGGCTCCAGGCCTCCGGGAGGCGATCGGCGTCGGCCGGCAGCGCCGCGCCGATCTCGTATCCCTGCGGCGGCAGCTGCCACAACAGGACTTCGCGGCCGTCGGGAGCGCGCCAGCGGTAGAGATCGCGCTCCTGGCCGGGCTCCCCGCCCAACCCGCGCCACAGCACGCCGTACTTGATCCCGAACTCGCGGGCCAGCGTCGGCCAAACGGCCGGGTGACCGAAGGCGTCGGGCGAATAGAGGACGTCGAGTCGGCCGCCCAGCCGCTCGGCGTCGGCCGCGCCGAGGAGCAGGTTCCGCACCAGCGATTCGCCGGATGGGATCAGCTCGTCGGCGAGGACGTACCAGGGACCCACCTGGAGCCGGCCCGTCTTGACGAGCGCCTTGACGTCGGCCTCGCGCTCCGGGCGCGCGCGCAGGTAGTCCTCGATCAGGACCGTCTGCCCGTCCAACAGGAAGCTCCGAAACCCCGCGTCCGCCTGAAGCCGCTCGATCAGGTCGTCGAGCATCGGGACGAGGCGTGCATGGAAGGCCGCGCGCGGGAGATACCACTCCCGGTCCCAGTGCGTGTGGGCGATGAGGTGGAAGATCAGGCCGCTCATGCGCGGGCTTAAGCTAGGGGATGACGGCTTCGCTCGCGACCGCCATATTGCCGGCCATGCGCAAAACCGCTTGGCTCGCCGCGCCGGCACTCGTCGGCCTCACGTTGCTCGCGACGCGTCTCGTCCCCGGCCCGCTGCGGGGCAGCGGCGGCACAACGCTCCTCCCCTCGGGGTGGCGCATTCAGCCCGCCGGCCGGCAGGTCAGCGTCGGCACGCTGCCGCTCAACCTCGTCGTCACGGGCACCGGGCTCGTGTTCGTCACCAACAACGGCTACGGCGACAACGGAGTCATGCGCGTCGATCCGGTGAGCGGGACCGCGGCGTGGACCCTGAAAGTCCGCGCCGCCTGGCTCGGTCTGGCCCGCAGCGGCGTGCGCGGCGCCGACACCGTGTGGGCGAGCGGCGGCGGACGGAACCGCCTCTACCGGCTCGTCTCGGCGAGGCTCGGCGCCACGTGGACGGCCGATTCCGTGGTCCTCGGCGATACGACCACGAAGGTTTTCGTCGGTGGCTTGGCGATCGTGCCGGGACGGTCGCTCGTCGCCGCGGTCGGCAACCTCAGCGACTCGGTCTATCTGATCGAAGCGACCACGCTCGAGCGGCGCGGCGCCATCGCGGTCGGCCACCGCCCCTACACCGCCGTCGCGGACTCGACGCACCTGTACGTCAGCAACTGGGGAGACTCGACGGTCTCCGTCATCGACCTGACCGCCCGTCCGCCAGTCCGCCCGTCCGCCCTCTTCGTCGGGCCTCATCCCTCGGCGCTCGCGGTGCGCGGTCGAGATCTGTTCGTCGCGTTGGCGGGGTCGAACGGCGTGGCGCGCGTCGATCTGGCGAGCGGCCGGGTGACCGAGCAGCTCACCGTCGCGCTCGACCCGCGCGCGCCCGTTGGCAGCGATCCCAACGCGCTCGCGCTCTCCCCCGACGGCCGCACCTTGTACGTCGCTATGGCGGGCAACAACGCCGTGGCGGTGGTCCGGGTTGGATCTCGCGCGATGCGCGTGGCGGGGCTCATCCCCGCCGGCTGGTATCCGACCGCAGTCGCCACATCTCCCGACGGCCGCACGCTGTACGTCGCGAACGGCAAGGGCGGCGGGTCGGGGGCGAATCCGGACGGCACCTACATCGGCAACGTGATCACGGGCTCGGTGTCGATCGTCCCCGTCCCCGATTCGGCGACACTCGCGCGCTACACGACGCAAGTGTATGCACTCAGCCCGTATTCCAATGCTCGGCTGCGTGGAGCCGTCCGGCCGTCCGCCCGTCCGCCCGTCCGTCATGTCGTCTACGTCATCCGCGAGAACCGCACGTACGATCAGGTGTTTGGCGACGTCGGGGCGGGCAACGGCGATCCCACGCTCGCGATCTTCAACGACTCGGTGACGCCCAACGCCCATGCGATCGCGCGGCGCTGGGTGTTGTTCGACAACTTCTACGTAGACGGCGAGGTGAGCGCGGACGGGCACGAGTGGAGCACCCGCGCCTTTGCCAACGATTACAATGAAAAGACGTGGCCCCAGGTCTATTCGGACCGGCGCGATTGGGACCTGACGAGCGGGGAAGATCTCGCCAACCGCGCCGAGTCCTACCTGTGGGACGCGGCCAAACGGAAGGGCTTGTGGGTCGTGAACTTCGGAGAGATGACGACCGACGAGGCCGACACGATCCGCACCAACATCGCGGGGCTCAAGGGCATCACCGCGGCCCGGTACCCGGGGTTCGTCATGAGCATTCCCGATACCGTGCGCGCCCGCCTGTTCGCCGACTCCGTCGCGAGCTGGGAGCGCCAGGGGCGCTTCCCCGACCTTGTGATCCTCTATCTCCCACGCGACCACACCGTGGGACTGCGGGCGAACGAGGCGACGCCCCGCGCGATGGTGGCGGACAACGATCTCGCGCTCGGGCGCGTGGTGGAGCGCCTCAGCCGCTCATCGTTCTGGAGCTCCCTGGCGCTGTTCGCGATCGAAGACGACGCGCAGAACGGCCCCGATCATGTGGACGCGCACCGGTCCGTGCTGCTGGTGGCGTCACCGTACGCGCGCCGCGGCGCGGTGGACAGCACCTTCTATACGACGAGCTCGGTGCTCCGGACCATCGGCGCGCTGCTCGGTCTGCCGCCCCTCAGCCAGTACGACGCCGGGGCGACGCCCTTATGGGCCGCGTTCGCCGCCCGCCCGGACGTGACGCCGTTCGCGGCCCTGCCGAATCGTTGGCCGCTCGACGAACGCAACCCGCACGCGTTTCGCTCACGCGTCCCAAGCCGTGATCTCGCTCATCCCGACCGGGCGGATGAAGAGGAATTGAACGCCGAGATCTGGGCGAGCGTGCGTCCCCGAGAGCGCAGCCCCGCGCCGCGCACGGGGTTTCTCAGACCCTTCTAGTCGGACCCCGAAAAACCGGCGACAAGTAATGAAGATGCCGCGGCGCGTGTCGCGGTAACGCGCTCGTTTCACAGCGTTTGTAAGTCAGTTGCCGCATGTTGCGCGTCTGCAGCGGCGCGGACGAAACACCTAGACTGCGCACTCTGTGCATTCGTGCGCGCGCCGTCGCGCCCCGCACCAGGCACATGACTTGCGCCTTCGCACCCCGACTCCGTCACGAATCAGTCACGAATCCGTTTCGAATTCTCCTCCAACCAATTGTTGGAGCGGACACGTGCGCCCGATCCAAATGGCTTCGCCGGCCGTTGCGGCAACACCCCCGTGCGGCACGTGCGGTAGTCCATCCGCCCCTGCTTCCGTCCAGCTCGCGGGGCGACCTCACGTCCGCGGCAAGTTCCTCTTCGTCGGCGACGAGAAGTTCTACGTCCGCGGCGTGACCTACGGGGCCTTCGAGCCCGACGCCGAGGGACGGGAGTATGGCGACCTCGGCAAGATCGAGCGCGACTTCGCGCAAATGGCGGCGAACGGTATCAATGCCGTCCGCATCCCCCACACCACACCACCACGCGCGTTGCTCGACATCGCGGCGCGACACGGGCTCCGAGTCATGGTCGGGCTCAGCGCCGAGCAGTACGTCGGGTACCTGATCGACCGGCGCGGCGCGCCCGACATCACGGCGTTGATTCGCGCCAAAGTGCGCGCCTGCGCAGGCCACCCGGCGCTGCTGTGCTACGCCCTCGGCAACGAGATTCCCGCGCCGATGGCGCGCTACCTCGGCGCTCGCAAGGTTGAGCGCTACCTCAGGCGGATGTACCGGGTGGTCAAGGAGGAGGATCCCGACGGGCTCGTCACGTACGTCAACTACCCGACCACGGAATACCTCCGGTTGCCGTTTCTCGACTTCGTCTGCTTCAACGTCTATCTCGAATCGCAAGAGCGGCTCAAGGCGTACCTCGGGCGCCTTCAGAACATCGCCGGCGACCGGCCGCTCCTCATGAGCGAGCTGGGCCTCGACGGCCTGCGCAACGGCGAGAGCGCGCAGGCCCAGGTGCTCGACTGGCAGATCCGCACGGCGTTCGCGAACGGGTGCGCCGGCGCGTTCGTCTTCTCCTGGACCGACGAGTGGTACCGCCACGGCAACGGCGTCGACGACTGGGCCTTTGGCCTCACCCGCGCTGACCGCTCGGCCAAACCGGCGCTCGAGGCGGTTCGCGAGGCCTTCGACGAGGTGCCCTTCTCGCCGAGGCTGGCGTGGCTCCGGATCTCGGTCGTCGTGTGCACGTACAACGGCGCCCGCACGCTGCGCGACTGTCTGGAGGGACTGCGCCGGCTCGCCTACCCCGCGTATGAGGTCATCGTCGTGGACGATGGATCCACCGATGCGACGGCCGCCATCGCGCGTGAATACGACTGCCGCCTCATCCACACCGTAAACCGCGGTCTGGCCAACGCGCGCAACCTCGGGCTCGCCGCCGCCACCGGCGAGATCATCGCGTACATCGACGACGACGCGTACCCCGATCCGCACTGGCTGAGCTATCTCGCGGCGACGTTCCTGAGCACGTCCCACGCCGGCATCGGGGGACCGAACGTCGCGCCGGAGGGTGACGGCCCGATGGCGGAGTGCGTTGCCCGCGCGCCCGGCGGCCCGGTGCACGTGCTGCTGACCGATCGCGAGGCCGAGCACATTCCGGGGTGCAACATGGCGTTCCGCAAAGCGTGCCTGGAGGCGATCGGCGGATTCGATCCGCAGTTCCGCGCTGCCGGCGACGACGTGGACGTCTGCTGGCAGCTGCAGGAGCGCGGCTGGACGCTCGGTTTCCAACCGGCGGCGCTGGTGTGGCACCACCGCCGGAACTCGGTGCGCACCTACTGGAAGCAGCAAGTCGGCTACGGTCGGGCGGAGGCCATGCTGGAACGGAAGTGGCCCGAGAAGTACAACGGCCCGGGGCATGTGCGCTGGGCGGGCCGCATGTACGGTCTCGGTCTCACCGCCCTGCTCGGGCTGCGCCGGCCGCGGATCTACCACGGGGTCTGGGGCGCCGCGCCGTTTCAGTCGCTGTACGAGCCCGCGCCCAGTCTGATGGGCTTCCTCCCCCAGATGCCCGAATGGCACCTCATGACCACGGCGCTCGTGGGGATGGCGGGCTTGAGCGTCGTCTACGAGCCGTTGCGGCTCGCGGTGCCGCTCCTGGTCGCGGCCCTGGTGTTGCCGCTCGCGCAAGCGTATGTGAGCGCGGCCCGGGCGTCCTTCCCCGAGGCGCGGACCGCCAGCGCCCGGCTCGCGCGCCGGGTGCTGACGGCCGTGCTGCACGTCGTCCAGCCGCTGGCCCGGCTGCACGGGCGGCTCGAGGAGGGGCTCACCCCCTGGCGCCGGCGCGCGACGCTGGCTGCGGCGCCCCTCTGGCCCGTGACGGCCGCTATCTGGAGCGAGCGCTGGGAGCCGCAGGACCAACGGCTGCAGACCCTCGAAGGGCGGCTGCGTGCGAAACGCGCTTGCGTCCTGCGCGGGGAAGAGCACGATCGGTGGGACCTCGAAGTGCGCGGCGGCATCCTCGGCGTGGCCCGCGTGCTGATGGGCGTAGAAGACCATGCGGGGGGCAAGCAGCTGCTGCGGCTGCGCTGGTGGCCCAAGATCCCCCGCCGGGGCCCGCTGCTCGCGCTGGGCTTCGCGGCGCTTACGGGCGCGGCCGCGGCCGGCCAGCTCTGGGGCGCAGCGGTGTTCCTCGGCATCGGCGCCGTCCTCCCCGCGCTGCACATGGTCGAGCAGTGCATGGCCGGCATGGCGACGATCCGGCAGGCGGTGCAGGATCTGCAGCACGGAGGCTGGTGAGATGGGCAGGGTCCTCTGGGGAAACCTCGCCTGGCACCCCGCCGCGGCCGCGTGGCGCGCGGTGGCGCCGACCGCGCCGACTCCCGACTGCATCGAAATCCTGCACGCCGACAACGGCAACGCCGTGTACCGCCTCGTGGGCGCAGGGTCGAGCGGCGCACCGATCATCGCCCGGCGCTCGGGAAAGGCGAGGGCGCTGATCGTGCGGACGCTCTACGAGAAAATGCTGTCGCGCCTGCCGCTCACGCTCCCCCGTTATCGTGCATTCCGGGTCGAGGGCCCAGAGTACGCGTGGGTGTTCCTCGAGGAGCGATGAACGACCTCGCCCTGTACCGCCGGCTGCTGCGCCAGGCGCTCCCCCACCGGCTCCGGCTCGCGACGTTGTTCGCGATCGGGCTCCTGGCGAGCCCGCTGACGCTGCTCGCCCCCCTGCCGCTCAAGGTCGCGGTCGACTCGGTGCTCGGCTCGCGACCCCTCCCCAGCTTGCTCGACGCGGTCGTACCAGCAACCATGGCCCGTACGCCCGCGGCGCTTCTCATCCTTGTCGCGGTCCTGGCACTCCTGATCGCGCTCCTGACCCAGCTCCAAGCGTTCGCGGCGACGTACCTGACAGCCGCCGCGGGAGAGCGGTTGGTGCTGGATTTCCGCGCGCGGATCTTCCGTCACCTGCAGCGGCTGTCGCTCTCGTATCACGACGCAGTGGGCAGCGCCGACTCCATGTACCGGCTGCAGAGTGACGCACCCGCCATCCGGAACGTCGTAGTCGACGGGTTCATCCCATTGGTCGGGGCGGCGCTCACGCTCGGCGGCATGCTCTACGTCACGGTGCGCATCGACTGGCAGCTGGCGCTCGTCGCGCTCGCCGTTTCCCCGCCCCTGCTGTGGGCGGCGCACGCCTATCGCCCCCGCCTCCGCAGCGACGCACGAAAGGCAAGGAAGCTCGAAAGCTCCGCCTTCGGCGTTGTGCAGGAAGTCCTGGGGGCGCTGCGCGTCGTGAAGGCGTTCGGCCAGGAGGCGGCGGAAGACGCGCGTTTTGTGCGCCGCGCCGGCGAAGGACTGCGAGGGCGCCTGCGCCTCGCGGCAGCCGAGGGCCGGTTTGCTATCATCGTGGGCCTCGTCACCGCGACCGGGATGGCCCTCGTGCTCCTCGTGGGCGTGGGACACGTCCGCGCGGGCATGCTCACCCTGGGCGACCTACTGCTCGTCATGGGGTACATCGGCAAGCTGTACGATCCCCTCAAGACGATCAGCCGAAAGGCGGCGACCCTCCAGGTCCACCTCGCCAGCCTCGAGCGGGCGTTCGCTCTCCTCGAACAGCTCCCCGATGTCACCGAGCGGCCGCACGCCCGGCCGCTGGGGCGCGCCGTCGGCGCGCTGGCGTTCCACACGGTCTCCTTCGCGTACGGTCCGGACCGTCCCGTCTTCTCCGACGTGTCATTCGAGATCGAGCCGGGCACCCGCGTGGGCATCGCGGGCGCGACCGGCGCCGGCAAGACCACGCTCATCAGCCTCCTGACGCGCTTCTACGACCCCAGCGCGGGCCAGATCGTGCTCGACGGCGTCGACGTGCGGGATTACAAGCTCGCAGATCTGCGCCGCCAGTTCGCCGTGGTGTTGCAGGAGCCGGTCCTCTTCTCCGTCAGCGTCGCCGAAAACATCGCCTACGGCGACCCCGCCGCGGCACCGGCACAAATCGTGGCGGCGGCGCGGGCAGCCCACGCACACGAGTTCATCGAACGGCTGCCCCAGGGCTACGACACGCCGGTCGGGGAGCGCGGCATGCAGCTCTCCGGAGGTCAGCGCCAGCGGATCGCGCTCGCGCGCGCTTTTCTCAAGGACGCTCCGCTCCTGGTCCTCGACGAGCCCACCAGCTCGGTCGACGTGCGCACGGAGACCGCCATCTTCGAAGCGATGAATCGGCTGATGCGGGGGCGCACGGCGTTCTTGATCACGCACCGCGAGAGCGCGCTCGCGGCCTGCGACGTACGGCTCCAGCTGGAGCGCGGTCGCTTGGTCGACGCGGCGCCGCTGCTGGCGTTGCGGGAGGTTGACCGGTGAGCGTCCCTGCACCGCGCGACGCGGCATCGGTCCGGTCGCGGAGCGACTCGACCAGCCGCCGAGAGACCGCCCGCCTTCTGGCTCGCACGCTCGAGGAGGGGCTCTCCCGCCTCCACGGACGCGCCGTCCGCATCCGAGGGCTCCGGCGGGAGGTCCTCGCGTCGAGCTCGAGCTTCCGCACGGAGCGCCTCCGCGTGAAGCTCGACTCCGGCAAACCGCTGCGCGTCTTCTTCAAGGACCTGCATCCGGACCACCTGATGGCGAAGGCGCGGACCGTGCGCGCGTTCGACCTGGAGCCCAGCTGGCGAGAGCTGCAGGTGTACCAGTCCATCCTCTCGGCCGAGCGTTTCGGGACGCTGCAGCTGTACGCGTACCGCTGGGAGCCGGAGCGCGGGCGCATCTGGGTGTTCCTCGAGGACGGGGGCCACGCGCTGCTGCGCAATTCGCTCGACCTGGCCAACTGGGCAGCCGCCGCGCGCTGGGCGGCGCGGTTTCACGCCGCCACCCGCGACCTGCCGGCCGGGCACACGAAGTTTCTCCCGTCGTACGACGAGCCGCACTACCGCCGCTGCGCGCGCCAAGTGGAGCGGATCCTGCTCGACGTCGAGGGCGTCGAGCGCGCGCTGCTGGAGCGGGGTCTCGCGGTGTTCGTCCACGACATCGCGCGCCTCGTCGCCCTGCCGCGCTGCGTGATCCACGGCCAGTTCTTCGGCCAAAACATACTCCTGCGACGCGGTGTGGTGGCCACCGGAACGACCCCAAGCCCCGTCGTGATCGATTGGGAGACGGCGGCCATCGGGCCAGGTCACTTCGATCTCGCGAGCCTCTCGGCCGGCAAATGGACCGAGGACCAACGTGAGGTCATGTGGACCGCCTATGTCGAGCAGTACGAGGCGGAGACCGGCCAGCGCCTGGACGGGGAAACGTGGCGGCAGGACCTCCGGTGTGTGGCGGTCTATCTCTGCCTCGAGTGGCTGGTGTGGTGGAGCGGCCACCGCCGCGTGTCGCGGGACTTTGCGCGGTTCCTGCGGGACCTGGATGGCCTGCTGGCAGCGCGAGACGCCGCCGCGGAGGCGCGATGAGAATCGAACTCGCTCCCGGCGATACCCACGCCGCGCTGGCGGACTTCACCGCCTTGCTCGACCGGCAGGAATTCCACGCGGCGGTGGACCAGCTGGCCGGAGAGCGGGGTTGGGGTGCGCCGCTGGAGGTGCGCGTGCAGCCGCTCAAGGCGCACCGCCACCGTTGCACGTTCGATCTCGCCATCCGGACCGCTGCCGGCCGACACGCGATTATCGGCAAGGCCTACCGCCGGGACCGAGCTGACATCTTCGAAGCTATGGATGCCTTCCGCCTGGCGGGGTTCGGCCCCGACGCGGCATTCTCGATCCCCGAGCCCCTGGCGCATGTCACGTCGATCAGTCTTCGCCTGGAAGAGCGAGTTCCCGGAGCGTCCGCGCAGGACGTCCTGCTCGGCGGTGATCTCGACGCACAACTGACAGCGGCGCGGCGCTGCGGTGCCTGGCTCGGCCACTTCCACGCGACGGCTCCTCGCCGGCTCGGGAAACGCATCGATCTCGACGCGGAAGCGCGGCGCTGGGAGGAATGGGCGGCGCAGATGGCCGGCGCCGGGGAGCCGTTCGCACGCAAGGCCCCGCGGCTGTTGCAATGGCTGCGCGCCTCGCTGCCGTCTGCGGCCGCTGCCGTGCAGTGCGCCGCCCACGGCAGCTACATCCCCGATCACGTGATCCTGAGCGACGGCCGCGCCGCGGCGATCGACCTGGATGAGTACGGCGTGGGAGACCCCGCGCGCGAAGTCGCGTGGTTTCTCATCTCGCTGCGACGCATGACCATGAAACACGCCGGCGATTTCCACGCGCTGGACGGCGCCGCAGCCGGTTTTCTCGACGCGTACACCGCAGTGGCCGGGCCGATCGACCCCGCGCGCACGCGTTTCTACGCGGCCGTCGAGTGCCTCCACCGCGGCCGGCGCGATCTCCTCGCGCACACTCCGCCGCAGGCCGCATGGGCGGAGACAATGCTGGACGAAGCACTCCGGGAGGTGGCGTGAGCGTCGAATTGGCGCACGGCTACACCCACCCGGCAGTGGCCGAGTTCGCCGCCGTGTTGGATGGCGACGAGTTCCGCACCGAGCTCGAGCGCCTGAGCAGGGACTGGGGCTGGGGCGCGCCGCAGGAAACCCGCGCGGAAGCCAAGAAGGCGCACAAGGGCCGCTGCACCTTCGAGCTCACCGTGCGCACCGCATCCGGTTGGCACGCGGTCATTGCGAAAGTCCACTCGGTCGAGCGCTCCGACCAGTTCCATCTGATCGAGGCGCTCGGCCGGGCGGGGTTCGGCCCCGACGACGTGTTCTCGATGCCGCGCCCCCTCGCCTATCTCTCTTCCCTCCACATCCTGATGGAAGAGAAGGTGCCGGGCTCCGCCGCCAAGGACGTCTTCCTGAACCGGCCGCGGGACGAGCATCCGGCGGCGGCGGATCGGTGTGGGGAGTGGCTGGCGCGGTTCCACGCGGCGGCGCCACGGCTCCGCCCCGCCACCGACGTCGTGGAAGAATTCCCCCGGTTCCGGCGGTGGGTGGGCCAGCTCGCACCCTTCGGGCGCGCGCTCGCGCCGAAGAGCGCCGAGCTGTGCCGCGCCCTGGAGGCCGCGGCGCCAACGACCGGTACCGACCATTACCGTGCGGCGCACGGGAGCTACATCCCCGAGCACGTGCTCCTGGGAGACGGGCGCACCAGCACGATCGATTTCGACGAGTACGCCGTCGCCGACCCGGCGGGCGATGTCGCCTGGTTCGTCATGTCGCTCAAGCGGCTCGCCCTCGTGCAGCTGGGAAATCTCCACGCGTTCGACACGTCCGTGGACCGTTTCCTGCGCGCGTACCGCTCGGCGGGACCTGCCGGCGCCACCGCCCATCTCCCGTTCTACACGGCCCTACAGTGCCTCAACCGCGCACGACGCGACGTGCTGAAACGGAAGCCGCCGATTCCTGCATGGGCCGACCTGATGCTGGAGGAGGGGTTCCGTGCCCTCGCTTGAGCGATGCTGATCGCCGTCCTGGCCGGGATCCTGCTACAGGCGCCGCCGGCCGACTCCCAAACTCTCAGCACCCGTGTCGCCCCGCTGAGCGTCACGGCGGCGCGCGTCGACCGCCCGCCCGCCCTCGACGGCCGCCTCGACGACGCCGCCTGGGCCCACGCCACGCCGCTCCACGACCTGCTCCAGAGTGTCCCCGACGAAGGGCACCCCGTGTCCGAGTCCACGGAGGTGCGGATCGTCTACGACGCAGACGCCCTGTATGTCGGCGCCCGGCTGTTCGACGCCGAGCCCGGCAAGATCCTGCGGCGGCTGGCGCGGCGCGACGCGTCGACGCACAGCGACGAATTCCGCCTCTTCCTCGACAGCTACTACGATCGTCGCACCGCGTTCGAGTTCGTCGTGAACGCGGCGGGCGTGAAGAAGGATCTCCTCATCGGCGACGACGGGGAGTTCAACGACCCCTCCTGGGACCCCGTCTGGGAAGCGATGACGTCCGTGGACTCCCTCGGATGGACCGCGGAGATCCGGATTCCCTTTTCGCAGCTGCGGTTCCCAAAGAAGGCGGAGCAGGTCTGGGGCGTGCACTTTGTGCGCTGGATCGAGCGCAAGAACGAACTGGCGATGTTTCCGTTCATTGAAAAAAAGGCCAACGGGCTCGTGTCGCGCTTTGCGCCGCTGGTGGGCATTCGCGACGTCGCCACGCCGAGACGCGTCGAGCTCTTGCCCTATGGCGTCGGCCGCGGCACCTACCTTCAGCCGAAAGAGACCCGGAACCCGTTCGAGACGCCCGCGTCCTACACCCGTTCCGCGGGCGCCGACGTGAAGTACGGCGTGAGCTCGAACCTCACGCTCGACGCCACCTTGAACCCCGATTTCGGACAGGTGGAAGTCGATCAGACGTTCGTCAACCTCACGGCGTTCGAGGAGTTCCTCGAGGAACACCGGCCCTTCTTCATCGAAGGAACGGAGACGTTCGCGTTCGGGGGCAACGGCGGAGGGGTCAACACGTTCAAGGGCACGCCGCTGTACTTCTACTCCCGCCGCATCGGCCGCGAACCGCGGGGAGAACCGACGTCGTCCGGCGACTACGAACACGTCCCCACGAGTACGACCATCCTCGGCGCCGCCAAGCTCAGCGGCCGACCCGCCGGCGGCTGGTCCATCGGCGTGCTCGACGCCGTCACCGCCCGCGAACGCGCCACGGTGCTCGACACGGCGACCGGGACGCGCTTCCGAGACGAAGTCGAACCGCCCGCGAACTATTTCGCCGCCCGCGTCAAACGCGACGCCAATGACGGTAATACGACCCTCGGACTGCTCACCACTGCCATGAACCGCTCGCCGAGCTCGCCGGCGCTCGACATTCTCCCGCGAAGCGCGTACGCCGGCGGGTTGGATTTCTTCCGGCGCTGGGGCGACAAGACCTACGCGGTGGCGGGCAGCATCGGCGCCTCGTACATCGAGGGAGACGCCGCCGCGATCGCGGAAGCACAGAAGTCTTCCAACCGCTATTACCGGCGACCCGACGCGCGGAGCTTTCGGTACGATCCCGCCCGGACCTCGCTCGCCGGTGTGAGCGCCGATCTCTATCTGAACAAAGTCTCGGGCGCGTGGCGCTGGGGCATCGCGGGCAGCACCAACTCGCCGGGGTTCGAGGTCAACGACCTCGGGTTCCAGAAGCGCGTGGACCAGATCTCGGCCGCCGCCACCATGGGGCGGCGGTGGACGAAACCCGGGACGGTGCTCCGCCAGGCGAATGCGTACGTCCAGCTCGCGCCCAGTTGGAACTACGACGGCGATGCGATCGAACGCTCGGTCAAGGCGTTCGGATGGGTGCAGTTCCGGAATTTCTGGACCGGCGACTGGTCGCTCGCCTACAACCCAGCGGTCGTGGACGACCGGCTTACGCGCGGCGGGCCGCTCGCCGCGAAGCCGGCCTCCTGGTACGCCAGCGCCGATGTCTCGACGGACTTTCGCAAGGTCCTGAGTGTGTACGCATTCGCGTCCTACCAGCGCGACGCGGCCGGCGGCTGGTCCGTGAACGCGATCCCCCAGCTCACCCTGCGGCCCAACGCAGCGCTGTCGCTCCAAGCCACGGCGGGGGTCGTCGCGGGGCGCGCGATGGCGCAGATCGTGACGAAGCAGGCCGACACGGCCGCGGCCGCGACGCTCGGTACGCGCTACGTCTTCGCCGAGCTGTTCCAGCGACAGGTCTACGTGACGCTGCGCGCGAACGCCACGTTCTCGCCGTCGCTCAGCCTCCAGGTGTACGCGCAGCCGTTCACCTTCTCCGGCGACTACCAGAACTTCAAGGAGCTGCGCGCGCGGAAGACGTTCACGTTCACCCAGTATGGTCGCGACAACGGCTCCACCATCCGGGACACGCTGCTCGTGTCCGGGAGCGGCTCGGTGCCGAGCTACGTCGTCGATCCCGACGGCCCGTCCGACTCGGCTGCCACCCGCTTCACGTTTGCCAACCCCGATTTCCGAACGCGATCGGTCAAGCTGAACGCGGTACTGCGCTGGGAGTACCGCCCGGGTTCCACGCTGTTCGTCGTCTGGACGCATAGCCGCTCCGGGTACGTCCCCTACGACGCGACGTTCAGCCTGCGGCGGGACTTCGACCGCGAGTTGTTGCTCGACCGGCCTACCAACGTGCTGTTAGTGAAGTTCAGCTACTGGCTGAGCTTGTGAGCACCTCGTGCAGGTCCTCGAGGCGCGCCAGATGCACGTGCGCGACCCGCCGGCCCCGCCCGAGCAGCGCGCGGATATCCCCTCGCGCCTGGGCCCGTTCCAGCGCGCCGAAGGTGCGCCCCTGCTCCGGAATCTCCACGTCCTCCGCGGCATCCGCGGTGATCACGAGAAAGAGCCCCGTGTTCGGGCCGCCCTTGTGAAGCTGTCCCGTCGAGTGCAGGTAGCGGGGCCCGAACCCGAGCGTGGTGGCGCAGCCGAGGGCCTGACCCCACGCCGCCCGCACGGCTTGCAGTTGTGCAGTGATCTCGGGCGTGGGCGACAGGTACGCAAGGAGCGCGACGTAGTCGCCGGGACGGGCGCGGCGGCGCAACTCGTCCGGTGACAGCGTCGGTAGGGGCGCAGCAGGCTGCGCACCGACACTGTCTGCGCGCTCCAACTCCTCGCGCGCCAGTTTTTTCGCGTCGTCGACGTCGGGCTGGTCGAACGCGTTGACGCCGAGCCGCTCGCACAGCGCCCAGGTCGCGTACTCCCACCGCAGGAATTCGGCACCCAAGTCGAGCGGGTCGGCGGAGAAATCGGCCACGACCTGCATGTCGGGGAGCACCGCGCCCACCGGGTCCTCCACGACCGGAACGACGCCGCGCCCGTCCTTCCCCGCGCTTTCCGCCACCAGCTGCTCGATCCAAGGCGCCAGGGCCCCGACCGACGCTGGCGGATTCAGCACGAGCTTGTCGCGGCCCGAGCCCACGCCCGCCGCGAGCGCCACGCCGAACGCCTTGGCCCGCGCCAGGTCTACCGCGGCGGCACGGTGGAGCAACGTTCGCCCGTCGAGTCCGAGTAGCGCTGCGGGAAGCATCCCCACCGCCGTGAGCGCGGCGTAGCGGCCCCCCACGTCCGCCGGATGCTCGACGATGGCGCGGAAGCGCCGTGCGCGCGCGAGCGCCTGGAGCGGCGAGCCTGGATCCGTAACGGCGATGAACTGCTCGGGGTGCGCCCGCGCCGCGAAGTAGCGGTAGAACGCCAGCGTTTCCGCCGTGGTGCCGGACTTGCTGACGATGAGGAACAACGTGCGGGCCGGGTCGTGCGCGCGCTCCGCGGCGAGCACGGCGGCGGGGTTCGTGCTGTCGAGCACCTGCAGCGCGCCGCCGGTGGTCGCGGCCAACACCTGCGGCGCGAGGCTCGACCCGCCCATCCCGCACACGAGGGTGCGATCCAGACCGTCGGCGCGCACCGCGGCCGCGAGGGCGGTCCAGCGGTCCCACTGCGCGAGCGACTGCTCGGGGGCGCGCGTCCAGCCGAGGCGGTTCATTGGCGGCGAAACATAATGCGGTTAGGTTACCCCCGGAGTCGCGCGTGATCCCGCTGAGTCGCCCCGCTCTCGTATTGGCCGCCATCGCCGCGCTGTCGTTCGCGGGGATCGTGGTGCTGTACGTGCTCCCGCCCCACGATCGGGCCACCTTCGCGTTCGCCACCGACCTCTGCTGGATCTGGGCGTCGGCATACGGCGCGTTCTGTTGCTTGTTCGCCGCCCGGCGGATCACTCAGGCGGACGCGCGGCGCACCTGGCAATGGATCGGCGCCGGGTGCGGCTGCTTTCTCGCCGGACAGCTCGTGTGGACGTACTACGATGTCCGGCTGGGCGTACCGCCCTCGTACCCCTCGCTGGCCGACATCGGCTACTTGGGCACGTACGTCTGCTTCGCGATGGGGGTCGCGACGCTGGTGCGCGGCCAGCCCACCCGCCGCGCCGACGCCGAGCTCATTCTCGACACGGTGCTCGTCACCTTCACCGCCGGCGCGCTGGCGTACGAGTTCCTGCTGGCGCCGCTGTTCGCCGCCGGCGGCTCGCTGCTCGCGCTGCTGACGAGCATCGCCTGGTCGATCGGCGGCATCACGGTGCTCTGGATGGTGCTGATCCAGATGCTGCGCCGCACCGGCTTTCCGCTCGCGACCGCGGCGCTCGTCTTCCCGGGCATCATGGTCTTCGCCGTCGGCAATCTCGTCTACGCCGTCGTGGCCCTGCGGCACACCTACCAAACGGGCGGCCTGCTCGATCTCACGTGGGACGCCGGCCTGTTGATGATCGCGACTGCGGCCGCCGTTGCACCCGACCACACCGCTCGCGCAGGTGCCGAGCGGGCGGCCGTGTCGGGGCTCGCCGCCCGCACGGTGGCCATCTTCGTCGGGCTCGCGGGCATGGCTGGGATGGCCATCGCCGCGATCCTGCGGCCCGCCGCCGCGCCGAGCGCGGCGGTGGCCGTCGGCGTCGGCATGGTGATCATCGGCGCCCGCGTGCTCTACTCGCTCGGCGCCGATGTGCGCTACGCGGCGCTGCTCGAGGAAGAGGTCGCGACGCAGACCCGCTCCCTGATGAGCGCGCTCGCGGCCACCGCCTCGACCGAGCACAGCCTCCGCCTCGTGATGGAGTCGGTCCCCGACGCGATCGTCGTCCTGGACCGCCACGGGCGCGTGCTCGATTCCAATCTCGCGGGGCGCCAGATGGTGGCCGCGCCGGACGCGCACGGTCCGACGGGGCGCTCGGTGTTCGAGTGGCTCGACACCAACGCGGCCGATTTCGTGCGCGAAAACCTGGCGGCGGCGTTCGCGGGCGAGCTGCGCCGCTTCGAGGTCCCGTTCCGCCGCGACGACGCCACCCAGGGAGTGAGCGCCGTGCTCTACGCGCCGGTGCGCGAGGGCCAGCGCGTCACCAAGGTGCTGGCGCTGGCGCGGGACGTCACGGAACAGCGGCGCACCCAGGCGCAGCTGCAGCAAGCCGAGAAGCTCGCCGCGATGGGCCAGCTCGTGAGCGGCGTGGCGCACGAGATCAACAACCCCGCGGCCATCATCTCGGGGTTCGCGCAGACCCTGCTGCTCGACGACCTCACCCCCGAGCACCGCGAGACCGTGCAGATGATGTACGATGAGGCGTCGCGCATCGGGCGCATCACGTCGAACCTCCTCGCCTTCGCGCGCGCGGGCGGGAAGGAACGCACGCTGGTCGACCTGAACGACATCGTGCGCCGCACGTTCGCCCTCCGCTCCTACCACCTCACGACCCTCAGCATCGCGGTCGCGCTCGACCTCGACCCCTCCGATCCCAAGGTGTGGGCGAACGGCGCCGAGATGCAGCAGATGCTGCTGAACTTCCTGATCAACGCCGAGCAGGCCCTCACCACGATCGAGACGCGTCGCGCCATCACGCTGCGGACGCAGGGCTTCGAGGATCGCGTCCGGTTGCAGGTCGGCGACACCGGGCCGGGGATGGCGGACGACATCCAGGGGAAGATCTTCGACCCGTTCTTCACGACGAAGCCCGAGGGGCTGGGGACCGGGCTGGGATTGTCCATCTGTTACGGCATCGTGCACGACCACGGCGGCCGGATTGGGGTGGACTCGGAGCCCGGGTGCGGGGCGTCGTTTACCGTCGAGCTGCCGCGCGACCAGCGCTCCCACACGCGGCTGACGCCGCCGCCCATGGTGAAGCCCACGCTCCCCGAGGAGCCGCTCGCGGTCCTCCTCGTCGACGACGAGGAAGGCCTCCGCCGGGCGGTGCTGAGCTTCCTGAAGCGGCGCGGCATTCGTACGACGGCGGTCGGGGATGGCGCGGACGCGCTTAAGGCGCTGGCGGAACAGACGTTCGACGTGATCGTCTGCGACGTTCGGATGCCGGGGATGAACGGCCGCGAGTTCCTCGAGCGGCTGCGGCAGCAGCATCCCGCGATGGTGGGGCGCCTGATCTTCTCCACGGGCGACACGTTCGCGCCCGACACGACCGCCTTGCTGGAGGAGGCGGGCGCGCCGTCCCTCGTGAAGCCCTTCGATTTCGCGAAGCTCGAGACGCTGCTGCGCGAGGTGGCGTCCGCTAGAACCTCGGCTTGAGCCGCATCTCGAGGTCCGACCGTCCCACACCCTCGGGCGTCGGGGCGAGCGTGAACAGCAGCGGGGCGGCGTCCGCCCCCAGGGCATCGAGGACGCGCGCCTCCACGGTTAGTTCGTAGTCGCCGGGCTTCACCCCCAACAGGTAGAAGGCGCCGTCGGTGAAGGTGACGAGCGTGCGCCGCGTGCCGGTCCGCCGGTCGGTCAGCACGAGGGTCACGCCGCCCACGCCCCGCCCCCCCCCCCCCCCCCCCCCCGCCCCCCCCCCGCCCCCCCCCCCTCGCGCACCACGCGCCCCTCGATGACGCCCGCCTGGACGACCGGAATGTCGAGCGTGCGGAAGCGGTTCGGGCCCGGAACGATGCTGGCCCGGGCGAACGCGGGCACCAAGAGGGGGGATTCGAGCGACAGCGAGTCGAGTGTGACGAACACGGGCTCGAACGGCACCAAATCCCACACGCGGTAGCCCCCCGTGGAGTCGGTGCGCGTGCTGATCGAGCCCACGAGGAGGCGAGCGTTCTTGAGTCCCGGCTCCCCCACGTCGCGCCGGCCGTTGGCATTCTCGTCGAGGAAGACCCGTCCTGAGAGGCCGGAGCGCTCGAGCGCCGGGCCCGGGGCCACGCCGAGCCGCCCCGCCTGGCGATCCCACAGCAGCGAGCCTTGGACGAACTGCGTACCCGTCGCCGCGGTGCCCGGGGATGCGTTTACGGCGGTGACGGCCCGCGCCGCGGGCAGGTACGACGTGAGGACCAAACTGTAGGTCATCCCCGCGTCTCCCCGTCGCCAGGTCGCGCCGACCTCGAGACGCAGGCCGCGCACGACGGGCCGTGCGGCGAACGCCGACCACGCGGACAGCCCGACGCGTGGCTCGACTTCGGTCGTGGTGCGGAGGAGGAGTTGGCCCAGGAAGCGCCCCCATTGGGGACGGGGCAGAATGAACGCGTTCAGCCCTGCGAAGGCGTGGGTCGTCACGTCCTGCTCGGTGCGAACGTACGGCAGCAGGCGCATTTCCGCCGTCTGCATCGAGGCGCCGACCCGTGCGTGCGTCGTGTGCCCCCCCCCGTCGGTGATCACCCGCTCGAGGCGCGCGTCGAAGAAGAAGAAGCCGCGACTCGCCGCCGGCCGTACAAAGCCGCTCAGGCTCCAGGCCGCGCGGCGGCCGGGTGTCGCGAACACGGAGAACGCGTCGCGCGTGAACCTCGTGTAGTCGCCTTCGAGCCGCAGGTCGACCGAGGGCTCGTAGCGCACGCCTCCGTGGGCGAGCGCCCGGCCCACGACGTCGCCCTGGAGGGCCCAGGAGTTCGTGGGGTTCGCGACGACCGACGCATACGGGTGGAGCCGGTTCGGCAGCGAGTCACGCCAGAACTGGTCGAGCCCCGCCTGCACCGTCCAGCGGCGCGTCGCTCCATAACGCACGTCGACGTTGGCGGTCGCATCGCACAACGCCGCTCGGCATTGCCCGGCCGACAGGCCATACTCGAAGCGCCCGACCGGCAGCAGCTCGCCGAGCACGCGGTAGGTGCGATTGAACTCGCGGACCTCGCCGAACGGTCCGTAGGCGACGAAGTCCACAGGGTTCTCACCGTAGCGCACGGGCAGGTCGACGGCGAAGCCACCGGCGGCGTCGGTCGAATCAAACGCGACGAGGTCGCCCCCCCGGTACGCCTCGACCGACCACCCCGGCTCCAGCCGGCCGGCGTAGCGCAGGGCGCCCACCAGGGACAGGCGCACGAACGGAGCGTTGGTGAGCATGACCCCGCGGAGCGTCCGCCCGCGCGGGCCCGTCGACGCCACATCCCCCAGGCGCAGCTGCTTCACCCAGCGGCGATCGCGCCACACGCCGGTCCATGACGCGTCGACGCGCACCTGGCCGTCGGAGGCGGGCCCGACGCTCTGTCCGAGCACCTCGAGCGAGCCGCCCGCGAGGTCGGCGCCCAGCCCCAGCGAATAGGCCGCCCCCCCCAATGGATCGACCGACGGGGAGAACAGAGAGTAGTCGACGACGACGCCGTCCCATCGCGGGCGCTCCAACCCCAATGTGATGTCGGCGCGCGGGCCCTCCACCTGCCGCAGGTAAGCCTCGCGCGCCGACTCACGGCGCAGCCGCCGGGCGACCGGCAGGTCGCCCGGGTCCACGACCGTCACGGTCAACTCGGCCCAATCGACCGCGAAGCGCAGGCTGAACAAGTCCCCCAACCGCTCCGCGCCGACAAACAGCTCACCGCCTTCGAACAGGCGGAAGTCGGGCTCGATGCGCACGCGACGCTCGCCGAACTGCATCGTGTCGCGGCGCACGTCGATCACGATCCGCCGGTCGCCGGGGTCCACCGCGGCCTCGAGCCGGCCCTCCGGGGACAGTCGATGACGGATCTCGACGAGTTGGAACAGCTGCGAGAGCGGCAGGAGCACCTCGGTGCGGACCCGATAGCCCTGCACCGTCGCGCGGGCGATGCGCCCGATGCGCAGCTCGACGATGACGGGCTCCGCAAGTGTGTCGGCGGGCGTCGCGTCCGTAGGCGTGGAGCGAGGCTCCGCCGCGGCGAGGGTGACCGCGACCAGCAGCGCGAGCGGCGCACCGGCGAGTGCTGCGCCCCCCCCCCGCGCACGGCTCATCGGACTAGAGGTAGGTGAGCGACAGAATGATGGTGCCCTGGTAGATCCCCGGCTTCGCCGTGAGGGCAGGATTCACCGTGCCGCCGATCCAGACGTTGAAGGTCGGATTCGCTGGCGGCCCGAGCCGCCCCACCGTCCCCAGGGCGGGACTGAACGGGGTCGCGCCGGCGGGATTGTTATTCGCACGGCGCCATAGCGCCGACGTGAGACCGAACGAAATCGGCATCGTGGACCCGGGGAGCGCCTGGATGTTCGTGAGCACGGTGGGCAGCGTGAACGCGACCGTGACGAAGGCGTTCGGGTTGCCGGTGATCTGCCATTCGCCCGCCGTCGCGGCAGCCGGCGTGACCGTGGTGGCCACGCCCTTGGGGACGCTGCCGAAAGACAAGTCGCGGACGGTCGCGATCGCCATCCCGACCGTGACGACCACGGCATCTGCCGTGAACGATCCCGAGCCTCCCTGCGCGACGCCTCGCGCCGGGACCGCGGCCGCGCCGCACACGGCGAGCAGCAGCGCTGCGCGGTGGCTCACGGCACCACCAGTTGGACGGAATCGCGGACGACAGGCGCCGGCAGCACGACCGTCGCGTCCAAGTCTTCGCGCTCGGCGACCACCTCGTAGCGGAGCCAGTAGCGGCCCCGCGGCAGCTTGCCGACGATGCTCCCGATGCGCGGCTCCATCGTGAAATACACGCCCAGCGGCGACGCAAACGACGCGCGCGCCGCACCGGTCGAGTCGACCATGGTGCCGTGCACGGTGCCGACGTAGGCGGCGTTTCCCCGGCGCTCGAGCCGGCTCCAGGTGATGAGCGTGTCACCCACGAGCTGCGCGCGCAGGTGCGAGAGCACGACGCGCGTGGTGACGGGGCCCTTGCGGTAGGCGATGCCGATCACGGTCCGCACTTCCAGCGTCAGGCCGACCTGAATCGCCGTCGTGTCCGACACGCCGACGATCGGCACTTGCCCGGCCTTGGCGGCGATCATGAGGCGCACCCAGTACTCCCCGTCGGGCAGGCCGGCGGGGGGCCGGGCGAGCAGGCGCACCGTCTGGCGCTCGAGGGGCGCGACCGTGAGCCGCCGCGGGAACGCCTGGATCCAGGCGAGCGCCGACGGCAGCGTCGAATCGGGTGCGTCAACGGTCCGCAGGACGATGGCGCCGACGGAGTCCGTGGTCGGGTACCCGAACAGGGTGGAGATGGTAACCTCCACCGCCTCGGTGCCGGGGTTGTAGAGCAGTACGGACCCGCTTCTCACGCGGTGGTCGATGTAGACCGCATGCGGCGCGACCATCACGCCCTGGGCGTCGAGCGACGATCCCCACAAGCCCACAGCCGCGGCAAGCCAGAGGGCGCGCTTCACGGCAGCACCGTCACAGTGAGCGTGATCGTGGCCGTGTAGGCGCCGGCCCGTTGCGCGGGAGCTGGTTGCGCCGTGCCGCCGATGAACACGGCGGCCTTGCCATTCTTGTCGAGGGTCGTCGCGAACGGTTGTTTGGGATCGAAACCCACCTGACTCGTGATCGTTTCAGGCGAGGAATACCCGGCATCGCTGCCGCCAAACACGAGAGGCATCGTGGCCCCCGCGGGACCCACCATCGCGCTCGGGAGCGTGAAGCTGAGCTGAATGGGGGCAAACTTCGCGTTGCCCACGTCGAATTGTCCGGCGTTCGCGGGATCCGTGCGGCTAACGACCCTGGGCACGCCCGGGAACACAGCGCCGAACGTGACACCGCGCACCCCGGTGACCGTGAGCGGCTTCTGGGCCCCGAGAACAGCGGGTATGGTGGCCTCCAGCAGCGCCACACCGATCACGAGCCAGGTAAGAAGTTTCATGGGTTTGCGGCCTCTCCTTGACGACAGCGCCGGCAGAGGGAACTTTACCCCTCTGCCGGCGCGCCACCAGCTCGACGCCAGTGAAATCGATCGGTTAGTAGACCACCGTCATGGTGACGTTGGCCGAGTAGACACCCTGCGCCTGGTTCGTGGCGGGGGTCACCCGCGCGCCGACCCACACGAACAGCCCGCCCGTAGCGCTGAGCGAGGGGCTAGCGCCGGTCACCGGGTTGAAGCCAATGCCGCCGGTCTGCGCGCTGTTCAGGGCGTAGATGCCGCTATAGGTGTCGATCGGCATCGTGTTCGCGCCCGAAGACAGAGTGGCCGGAAGCGTGAACGACAGTGTTACCGGCGCGAGCGCCTGGCCGGTGACGTCGAAGCGGCCGGCGTTCGTCAGGTCGGTCGCCGCCACCGGCTTGTTCACACCGGGGAAGACGTTGCCGAAGTTCAACTGCTGAGCGCCCAGCACGTTGATCGGCGTCTGCACGTTTGCCGTCGCCGTGATGCTGGCGTTGTTCGACTGAGCCTGGGCGGCGGTGGCGCTGAAAACGACGAGCGCGAGCGCGGCCAGGGACAGCTGGGAGATACGCATCGGGTCTTACCTCATGGTGTCGAGCTGTGAGTCCAACTGGCGGGGGGCCATTCGGCTCCCCCTGTGTCCGGGACGCCACAAGGGCAATAGGTATGCCAACCGACGGGATACTGGTCATTGTCAAATTTCTTGACGGGCGGAGGCCGAACGGGGAAGGCAAAGGTGGGATGCGGAGTTAGGTCACCCGGCGCCAGCGTCTTGTAGATATTCTTGACAGTTTGCCCGCAGAACCGACGTTGGCGTGAACAGCATAAGCTGTTACTACAAAATACGTTACGCTGTTGTTGACGAGCGGTACGCCGTCTGCTTTAGGAGGGGTCGGAAGCAACGAACACCCCCGAGCGGAGCAGGCCAATGCGCGCAGTCAGTCGGACGTCGGTCCTGAAAGTGGTTGCAGTCCTGGCCCTGGCCGTCCTTGGGGGGGTCGCCCTCCCCGGTGCCGCAGAAGCCCAAGCCCGTGGCAGCCTGCAAGCCACGGCAACCGTAGTCGATACGCGCCCCAGCTTCACGTCGCTCCAGGCAGCGCAAACAGCCATCCAGGCTGCGGTTAGCCCACAAGCTGATCGTCGTGCTGTCGCGACAGTGGCTCAAGTGTCGGTCGATCGCCCGAGCGCGCGTCCTGGCACCGTCGTGGTCACGATCGACTTCTCACGCAACTAGGAGTCAAGAGTCCTAGCCTTGGCGTCGAGGGACGACCTTGACCGGCGCTGTGCCCATGCCCTCCACCAGTAACACGGGACCTCCCCCTCCCAACATGATCTTATCGCCCAGCCGCACGGGCATCGCCTTCGTGATGCGCTCACCGTTCACGAAGGTGCCGTTCTTGCTGCCGGCATCGCGCACAACCAGCCCGCCCGCCGGGCCCACCGTCAGCTCGGCGTGGACGCGCGAGACGATCGTGTCCCCTGCCTCGACCGGCTGGACCTCGCATTCGCTGCCGCGCCCCAACCGAATCCGCGTGCCCCGCGCTTCGTAGCGTTTGCCGGTCGCCGCCGCCAACAGCGTGACCCCGTAGGACCGTCCCTCGGTAGGAGCCACGGCTACAGCAGCGCGGTGCGCTGGCGGCGCTCGGGGAGTTGGCGGCGGGCCTCGGGACGGCGCCGCACCCCGTGACGACGCTCACCCGCCCCGCGGCGATCGCTCCCGCCGCGGCGCTCGACCGACGCGGAGGGGGCGGCAGAGGCGGCCGACGGCCCCCGGCGTTCCACGCCGGCGCGACGATGCACCCCGGAGCGGCGATCGGCCAGCAACCGGCGGTCCGCTCGCCGGCGGCGATCCGGGTACGTGGCGGGCCGGGAGGAGCGGGGAGGGGGGGAGGGGGTGAAAACCATGGCCAAAAGGTACGGCTGCCCTGGACGCACCGCGAGGTCCCCCCGCATCCTGTAGCGGTGGACAACCTCGCCCATACGCTGGTTGGGGCCGTGCTCGGCCGCGCGGTCGCCGACCCCAAGGTGGCACGCGCCGGGCTCCTAGGCGCCGTAGCGGCCAATGCACCCGATTGGATGGAGCAGTTTGTCGGCCTCCCCGGCGATCGGGCCGACTACCTCCTCCTGCACCGCGGCATCACCCATTCGCTGGTCGCGGTGCTGCTCGAAACCATCGTCCTCACCCTGCTCGTGAGGCTCGGCGCGGGGTGGTGGGTCCGGTGGCGTGGCGGCACGGTGCCCCCCTGGGGTCGCCTCTTCGCGTGTATCGGGATCACGACCCTGAGCCACCTCTACCTGGATTGGCAGGGATCCTACGGCGTGCGGCCGTTTCTTCCGTGGGACGCCACCTGGTACTACGGCGATTGGATCGCCATCGTCGATCCGTTTTTCTGGCTGGTCCCGCTCGTGGCGCTGGCGTGGGGCGCCGAGCGGCACTGGCTGCCGCTCGCCGCGGTGGCGGCCTTGGGTGGCGCGATGACCTTGGTGGTCGTGTGGCGGGCAGACGTGGTGGCGCCATGGGTGCTCGCGCTCTACGGCACGGTATGCGTCGTGGCAGCGATCGGCTGGGTCCGCTACTGGTTCGGCCCCGTGGCGCGGCGCCGGGTCGCGGTCCTCGCGGTCCTGACGTTGGCGCTGTACGCCGCGGCCCAGGGCGCGGCGGCACAGGTCGAGAAGGCGACGGTTCGCCGCGCAGCGCACCGCCGTTTCGGGCCCGGGGCTCGCTGGGCCGCACTTACCCGCCCCGGCCGGCCGTTCGCCTGGGAGCGGGTGTACGCCAGCGCCGATACCGTGGCGGGAGACGACTGGGCCCTGCCGCGCCACCTCGACGCCCCGGCGGTCGCGCGCGGTTTGCGCGCGTCACGGGAAGCCCGCGCGATGGCCCAATTCGCCCGCTTCCTGGTGGCGGAGGTGGATTCGAGCGGCGAAGACGGCGTAACGGTGTACTTGCGAGACGCGCGCTACGCGAGGGCGGGGCGCGGCGGCTGGGGCATCGTGCGGGTCAGGATCGAGGGCGGCGATCGCTGAAGACGCGTCGGGCCTTGGGCGACCGGCGCTCCAGGGCGCCGCGTCGGTCGGTGAGCCCGCGCCGCTCGACCTGCTCACTCCCGCCCTTGCGGCGGCGCTCGGCGATGCGACGATCGAGCCCGGTCCGGCGCTCGGGCCGGACCCGACGCTCGATGCGGTGGCGTTGCTCGCGGTGGTCGGAAGCCATGTCACAAACTTGTGGCGACGTCGTGATTCCTGCCACCTGTCCGCCCCCGTTACATTACTCCGCTCGTGAACCAACGCCCTTCACCGACGCCCGTCACCTCACCAACGTCGGCTCCTACGCCGGCCATCGGCCTGCTCGATGAGGCCATTCGGGCGCTGGAGCCGGGGTTCCGGCTCGACAACCTCGTGGCGCTGTCGCCCGAGCGCGCGCTGTACCACGCGTGGGACCGGTTCCTCAAGCGTCACGTGGCGATTCGCGTACACCTCCTGCCCGAGACGCCGGGGCGGGCGTGGTTTGTGCGCGAAACGGAGACGCTCGCGGCACTCGACCATCCGGCCATCCGCCACGCGTACGCCGCCGGCGAGATCGGCACGTTTGCATACCGGACGGCCAACTGGATCGAGGGCGAGAGCCTCGCCGACGCGCTACGACGCGGGCCTCGCCCCATTCCCACGGCGCTGTCCCTGATCCGCGATCTGCTCTCGGCGCTCGAGCACGCCCACGCCCACGGCATCATCATGCGGCGCGTGGTACCCACAACGCTGATGATCAACACGGCGGGTCGGGGTGTGATCACCGATTTGCGGTATGCCAACTGGTGCCTGGCGCACGTCCCCGCCGGCGACACGGCCGCAGCCTATATGGCGCCCGAGGTCCGGGGCGGCGAGCCAGGCGAGCCGGCGAGCGACGTGTACACCGTCACCGCGAACATTTACGCCGCGCTCACGGGCCTCGAGCCCGACCCCGATCCCGGCGACCTCGTGCCGCCGCGCCAGCTGCGGCCGGCGATCCCCGCCGCGGTCGAGCGCGTCATCCTGCGGGGACTGTCGCACGTGCCGCACGATCGCTACTTCACCGCCACGGAGATGCTCGAGGACTTCGTGAGCGACGCCGGCACGTTTCACATTCCCGCGGCGGCGCCGGAGGTCACGGAGTCGGGATTCGAACGGCGCCTGCGGCGTGCGCTGGGCGACGATTACGAGCTCCTCGAGGAGATCGGCGCCGGCGGCTTCGGGCGCGTATACCGCGCGCGCGATCTGGGTCTCGAGCGCGACGTGGCGATCAAGGTCCTGCACCCCTCCCTCACCGCCGATCCCGGCGTGATGGAGCGGTTCCGCCGCGAGGCCCAACTGGCCGCGCGCCTGCGCCACCCGAACATCGTGAGCATCTACGACATCATGGGCCGCGCCGGCCTGCAGTGGTATACGATGGAACTGGTCCCCGGCGCCAATCTCGCGCAGCTGGTGGAGCGGAGCGGCCCGCTCGCCGTGGACCAGACCGACCGGCTGCTCCGACAGGCGCTGTCGGCGCTCGAGCACGCGCACGGGCTGAGACTGGTGCACCGCGACTTGAAGCCGGAGAACATGCTCATCGAGCCCGACGGCCGGCTGCGCATCACCGATTTCGGGCTCGCGCTGGCGCTCCGCGGAGAGGGGCGCTTCGGCGGCGCGACCTCACGCAGCGGCACGCCACAGTTCGCCGCGCCGGAGCAGTTGCTGGGCGAGCGCGTGGACCAGCGCGCCGACCTCTATTCGCTCGGCGCCGTCGCCTACTTCGCCCTGTTGGGCCGGGCGCCCTTCGCGGGCGCCACCCCCGAGCAGATCCTCGCCCGCCAGACGATCAACGATCTCCCGCCGCTCGCCGCGGAGCGGAAGGACGTCTCGAAGGAGCTGGAGGAGGTGCTGCGCCGGGCCGTGGTGAGCGAGCCCGCCCGACGGTATCCGTCCGCCACCGCGTTCCAGGAGGCGCTCGAGCGCGCGACGGGCGGGTTTTGGCGGCGGCTACGGGCCCTCCTACAGCCTGAGGGGTGACGGGGTGGAGCGCGGCCTAGCGCCGTCGCCGCCTCCCAGGCCATTTTCGAAACAGACCCTGATCCGGAGGCTCCTATGCGCCTGTGCTACGGCCTGCTCGTCGTGTTCCTCGTGGCGTGCGGTTCGGATGCCACCTCGTCCTCAGGCAACTCGTCTCCACCACCACCCGGTGCCACGGTCGTGAACGTCTCCCTGACCGACAACAGCGGAACGGCACCCTATGCGTTTTCGCCCACGCCGCTCACGATCAAGGTCGGCACAACCGTGAAGTGGACCAACAATGGCAACGCGCCGCATACCTCAACCAGCGACGCGACCCCACAACCGACCTGGGATAGTGGTACTCTCAATCCTGCCGGCAGCACGATGTGTGCTGATCCCTACGATCCCTATTGCACTCCCGGGAATACTCCGGCAGGGACGTACCAGTTCGAGTTCAACACGGTGGGCACCTATCAGTACCATTGCGCGCTTCACGGTGCGCAGGGGATGACTGGGACCATCACGGTCACGCCCTAGGTCACCGCCAGCGGAAGATCTTCAGGGCGACGGCAAAGCTGACCGCGCCCCACGCGCCGACGACGGCGAGTGGGGCGCCGAGGGCGGTAAGCGCGGTACCGTCGATCATCACGGCCCGCAGCGCGTCGTTGAGGGCAGTGAGTGGCAACGCTTTGACGAACGGGATCATCGCGTCGGGGAAGCGGGCGTAGGAAAAGAAGGTCCCCGAGAGGATCCACATCGGCAGCATCACCAGGTTCATCAGCCCCGACACTCCCTCGATCGTGCGGGCCCGGCTCGCGACCAGCAGGCCGAGGCCGGCAAACGCGAGGGCGCCGAGGATCGTGATGGCGGCGAGACCCAACACCGAGCCCCGCACGCCGACGCCGAACATCAGGCGACCGAATCCGACCAGCGCGACCACTTCCACGAAGAGAAACACCAGCCGCGACAGGATGAAACCGAGCAAATAGTGGCTGCGCCGCATCGGCGTCGCCATGAAGCGCTTGAGCAGCTTCTTCTGGCGCGCCTGGACCACCGAGAAGCCGACGCCCCAGATGCCGCTACCCAACAGGTTCATCCCGAGCAGGCCCGGGATCAGGAAATCGATGTAGCGGGAGCCCGCCTCGACCACCCGTTCGTCGCGCACGGCGACGACGTCGCTGCGACCGTGGGCGCGTTGCAGCACGTCGTCAACCTCCAGGCGGGCGAGCCGGCTCTCGGTGCGCGTCGAGTCGTAGCGATAGACCACGGGGTCCCCGGGGGCGACCAGGAGGGCGATGCGCCCGGTGCGGAGCTGCAGCCGCGCCGCGGCGCCGTCG
>Ga0210382_10000056_pt1 | contig 45326 bp, 39 predicted proteins | sample PLMedo_FD_155452 | JGI IMG/M metagenome (GOLD analysis project Ga0210382, IMG submission 155452) | Groundwater sediment microbial communities from an aquifer in East River, Colorado, USA - PLM0_60_coex redo | ecosystem: Environmental > Terrestrial > Soil > Riparian zone | place: USA: East... | reverse complement strand
TGCCGCGCGGCCGCGCAACGCTGATCGTGTCGCCGAGCGAGACGCCGAACCGCGACACGAGCTGCCACGACAGATCGAGCCGGCGGGCGCGATCGAGCTTCAGGTTGAACGAGCCACCGGGTAGAATACGCCGCTCCTCGCCACCAACCTGCACCGCGACCATGTCGGTCAGGCGATTCTCGAACACGAGCGTGGGTTGCCTGAAGAACAGCGCCCCAATGCCGAGTGCGAGCACGGGTAACGCGATCAGGAGAATGACCCAGCCAACTCTACGCGGTTTGGCCGTCCGGCCGCCCGGCCGTCCGCCCGTCCGCGGTGCCGTTCTCGCCCCGCTCACGAGAAGCTCCGTTGCTTCGCTGGGCTGTCTGTCGCTCCCCAGGGCCGCAATCACCTCGCGCGCCGACTGGAAGCGATCACTCGGCTGCTTTTCGAGACAGCGCAGGATCACGTCGGACATTTCGCGTGGCACCTTCGGATTCACGTCCGCTGCGGCCGGCGGCGGATCCGCGATGTGCTTGCCGACGACCTGCTGCGACGACTCGCCGTCGAATGGCGGGCTGCCGGTGACCATCTGAAAAAGCACGCAGCCAAGCGAATAGAGGTCCGAGCGCGGGCCAAGGTTCGGATCACCCAGCGCCTGCTCGGGACTCATGTAGTGCGGCGTGCCGATCACCAGGCCCGTCTGCGTCAGCCCCGCTCCGGCCTCGCTGTCGAGCCGGCGCGCGATCCCGAAGTCCACGAGTAGCGGCCGGCCGCGCGCGGTGTCGAGCATGATGTTGTCGGGCTTGATGTCGCGATGGACGAGACCGGCTTTGTGCGCGTGATCCAGCGCGTCGAGGATCGGGATGATGATGGCGAGCGCCCGCTCCGGCGGCAGCGCCCCCCCCCCGGAACGCTTCAGCAGCTCGCCGAGCGACATCCCGTCGACGAACGGCATCGCGTAATAGACGAGCCCCTCACCGTCTCCGACAAAGTGAATGGGCAGAATATTGGGGTGCTCGAGCCGGGCGGCCGCGCGGGTCTCGCGCTGGAAGCGCTCGATCATGCCGGCGGTCCAGGCGACGTCGGGGCGCAGCACCTTCACCGCCAGCCGGCGCTCTAAGTCCTTATCCCACACCTCATAGACCTCGGCGAAGCCGCCCGAGCCGACGACGCGGCGCACTTCGTATTTGGGACCGAGGGCCTTTGCCAGACTTGCGAGGGTGTCCGCCATTCGGCGCGAACTATAGCCAATTCAGCTCGATGTCACCAAAACGGTCCCCAAGATTCGCCAATGTGACCTTTCTCACGGAATTGACCCCGTAAGGGTCCCATTTTGTACCCCGGTAAAGTCCCCTTCCGAACGCCTAAATAGAGGAACCCTCATGAAGGCCCGTCGCCTAGTCGCCGCCGTTTTGCTGCTGGTGGTAGCGCTCGCGTGTACCGACCGCACTCCCACATCAGTCCCCGCTGCCCCCGCACCTGACGCGAGTCTCATCGGCGGCCTCCTTGGCGCGACGGGATTGCTGAAGTGCTCCAACCTGCCGTACGCCTCGAGCACGAAGACGATCGGGGCGCTGGGCGGCACGATCAGCGCGGGTCCGCATACGCTGGTCATTCCGCCGGGCGCGCTGCTCAGTCCGACGACGATCACGATGACCGCGCCGACCGGGCTCGGCGTAAACGCCGTGAAGTTCCAGCCGGAAGGACTGCGGTTCATCGCCCCTGCGGCCCTCACGATGAGCTACTCGAACTGCAGCTTGCTCGGCAAGCTGCTACCGAAGCGCATCGCGTACACGGACAACAATCTCAACATCATTTCGTACCTGTTGTCGCTCGACAACCTGTTCAGCAAGTACGTCACGGGTAAGGTCAATCACTTCTCCGATTACGTGGTCGCATGGTGACGTCGCGTTCCGCCGCGGATCTGCTGCACGAAGCGCGGAGCCGCGAGCGGAACGCCTGTATCCCCGAAGCGATTCAAGGCTTCGAAGCCGCGATTTCTACTGCCGAACGGACGGGTGAGAAGGCCATACTCGCCGAGGCGCTGCGGCGGCTTGCCGTCGTCCTGCATCACCGCAACGAGTCGGCCCGGGCGCGCGATTTCTGCAGCCGCAGCTACAAAGTCGCGTGCGCGCTCGGCAACGACATCCTCGCCGCCGAGGCGCTGAACACGATGGGCGGCCTCGGTCTGCGCACCGGAGCCATGGAAGACGCGCGCGCGTATTTCCTCCAGGCGCTCGAGCGCGGTGGCCAGTCGCGCGAGCTGCGGGCCCGTGTCGAGCAGAACCTCGGCATTCTCGCCAACATTAAAGGCGAGCTCGAAACCGCCGTCTCGCATTATGAGCGCTCGGTCGAGTCGTATCTCGCCACGAACGACGAACACGGTTGCGCGACCGCGTACGTAAACCTCGGCATCGCGCACACCGATCTGCGGCAGTACGACTGGGCCGACAGCTACTTCAGCAAGAGCTTCGAAATCGCCGAGCGTGCCGGGGACGCCCATCTCCAGGGCATGTGCCTCGTGAATCACGCCGAGGCACATTTCGTGCGCGGCCGCTACGAGGAGGCGCGCCGCAACGCCGAGGCCGCACTCGCCATCTTCGACCAGCTCGATTCCCGCGCCGACAAATCCGAGGCCTACAAAATGATCGGCATGGTGTACCGCGAGACTGGGCGCCCGGGCCTCGCCGAATCGCGGCTGCGTACGGCGATCGAGCTGGCCGTGAGCGCCGGCTCGGTGCTGAACGAAGCGGAAGCGGCGCGAGAGCTCGCGCTGCTGATGCAGGCGATGGGCCGGAACCAGGACGCGCTGACGCTACTCAACACCGCGCACCGCCTGTTCGGCCGGTTGGACGCGCGCGTCGACCTCGTGCACGTCGGTGGCAAGGTGTCGGAGCTCGAAAGCACCTACTTCGACGTGGTACGCGAATGGGGGCAGTCGATCGAATCGGCGGACAGCTACACGTTCGGCCATTGCGAGCGCGTTGCACAGCGCGCCCTCGCCGTCGCGCGCGCCTTGGAGCTCGATGACACCACCCAGACCTCGATCCGCCTCGGCGCCTATCTGCACGACCTGGGGAAGGTGCGGGTGCCGCACGAGATCCTGAACAAGCCGGGACCGCTGACGCGCGAGGAATACGAAGTCGTGCAGATGCACGCGATCTGGGGTCTCGAGCTGCTCGCCGCCGTCGAATTCCCGTGGGACCTGAAGCCGATCATCCGCTGGCACCACGAGCGCTACGACGGCACGGGCTACCCCGATCGCCTGCGCGGCGACGAGATCCCGGTCGCGGCGCAAATCGTGGGGATCGTGGACGTGTACGACGCGCTAACCACTGCGCGCTCTTACCGGCCCGCGATGTCGCATGACGCGGCAACGGTGGAAATCGAGAAGTGTCGCGCGTGGTGGTCGGAGGCCGTCTATACGGCGTTTGTGGAATCGGTGAAGAGCCCTCTGAAGACCACACTCCAAGGAGTGGGAATTTAAAGTAGCAGTGCCTCCACCCTATAAGCATGAACCATCCGTGCACGATGCGACCAACCAAACACCGTAAACCTGCCGTCCTGCGACGCGACGAGCGCGAGCGAGTCGCGCTGCTCATGGATGAACTGCGCTGCCGACAGATGCCGCGTCCCGCCGAGCTCCGAGGCATGCACCGTGACCGGCGTATGGCCGAGGATCGGCTCGCGCACTAGCACTTCCGCGACGAATGGGCCTGACTCCGTCCGCCCGATCTTCGCTCCGAAAGCCAGCACATCCCAGCGATCGCTCAGCACGACGGCGCCGTCCACCGCGGTCAGTCCGCCGATCGCGTCCGTGGCGTCCTTGAATGCCCCATCGCGAGCCCCGTTGCGAACCAGCTCGCCGAGTCTCGAGAACGGTGGGGCGACGGTGTAGGGGACCGAGACGATCGATTTACGCCAGGACGCCGTGCCGTGCGGCACCACCAGCAGTGAGCCGCCGTGGCCATGGGCGCGCATCGAGAGCGCCAGCGGCAGCAGCACGTTGTCGGAGTTGCCGGACGCGGGGTCGAACCCGAGCAGCGTCGTGACGAAGTCGGGGCATTCGGACGCGAGGGTGCCCTCGGCGTCGACGATCTTGATGACCTCGCCCTCGAGCACTGCGACGTTGGCGAACTTGCCGTCGGCGTTGGCGCGCCGGTGCTTGATCACGAGTAAGCCAGGCTCGATCACTTCCACGACGAAGCAGAGCGGCGGAATCGTCCGCGTCGCCCCCCAGACCGCCAGGTCCCCCCCTCCGCCGTTTTTCCAGACGCCGAGATGGATGCCGGGCCGTTCGACCGCGGGCGCGAGCTTCGTGAGGTTGGTGGGATCGAGCGGCAGTGGCCGCTCGACGAGCAGCGCCGTGCCGGCGGCCTCGGGCGGGAGATAGGCCAGTGAGATTGTCGGCTCGCGGCCTTCTTCACGCCGCAGGCTCGTCCAGAAGGCGGCGTTGATGAGGCGTTCTATCGTGGCGGCGTCGGGTATGTCGCTTGGGATGCCCGCGAGCTCGACGTGGCGCCGAAAGTGCTGCTCTACGGTGTGTGCGACTGCATGAGCTGGCGGGTAGGGGAGGCCGTCCATTACTTGAAGCTAATGTCTTCGCCCGCCTCCGCCCCCACGGCTGCCACCGGACGACCGGGGCGCCGCTGGGCGCGCGCCGCCACCAAAGCCCCGCGACACACTCGACCTGCCGCCGCTCGAGACGCGCGGCTGGGCGCGTGATGGGCCGGCACTATTTGGCCGCGGAGCACGCGGGCGAGCCTGGATCGGTTCGTAGCGGGTGCGCCCACCCGGAATCACGAACTTTCGTCCCGGCGTCGAGCTGAAGATGTAGGGGCGATAGGGGCCATAGGGCCGATAGATGGGAAAGCTGAAGCCGAACCCGTAGCCGCCGCGGAACCCGAACCCATAGCCGAATGCGGAGCAGCTCGCGCTCCAACCAAAGAAGAACGGATCGTAGCAGAACGGGTCGTAGTAGCCGAAGCGATAGGGATAGAGGCCGTACCTCGAGCCGTATCCGTAGCGCGACGCGATTGCGCGTGAGGTGACGACATAGGTGGCGTAGTCGTAGTCGAAGCGGCCCGCCGAGTCGCGCGTCATCTGATGCACGAGGTCGAGCAGACGCGCGAGCGGATCATCCTTCACCGTCGCCGATCGGCTGCCGAGGGCGCGAAAGTCCCAATGGTCGTTACGAGTGAACGCGCTGAAGTCGAATGCGTCGGGCGCGACTGCGGCGAGCACCGTACCCGAGCCCTCGTCGCCCTCTACCTGGAATGCGTCGCGATCGCCGCGGCCCCGCAGCTCGAACTTCTTCCCTCCCCGCACGAAGTCGTCATCGCTCGGATCGAGCGGGAACAGCACTCGGATCCGGCCCTCGGGATCGGCGTGCAGCACGACGAGGTAGCCGTCCTGCTCGGTCTGGACGTAGACGCGGGCGTGGTCGCCGGCGGTGAATTGATCGTGATTGAGGCGAACAGTGACGGGATTCTGAGCGAGTAGCAGTAGGGCAAGGAGCATACGTCCAAGTATACGGCGTCCCGCTTGAACATGTTCCCAGGGCAGTTCAATTTGAAGCTATCCTCCACGCCCTCGTAGCCATCGTCGCGCTCGCGCAGGGGCGAGACTCGGTCCTCGCCGAACGCCTCGCGTCTCGCGAATGGTACCGCGACGCCAAGTTCGGGATGTTCGTCCACTGGGGCGTCTACAGCCTGCTGGGCCAGGGCGAGTGGGTGATGCAGAACCGGCCGGTCGCCGTTCCCGACTACGAGTGGCTCGCCTCCACCTTCAATCCCGTGAAGTTCGACGCGCGCGCCTGGGTAGCGGTCGCGAAGGCGGCCGGCGTGAAATACATCACGATCACGGCGCGCCATCACGACGGCTTCTCGATGTTCGCCACGCGGGCGACGCCGTACAACATCGTCGATTGGACTCCGTTCCACCGTGATCCGTTGAAAGAGCTGGCGGACGAATGCCGGCGGCAGGGGATCAAGCTCGTCTTCTATTACTCACAGCTCGACTGGCATCACCCCGACTACTGGCCGCGCGGCTCGACGGGTCACAATACGGGCCGGCCCGAGAGCGGCGACTGGAATCGTTATCTCGACTTCCTCGACTCTCAGCTCACTGAGCTGCTCGCGAACTACGGTTCACTCGGCGGCATCTGGTTCGACGGGATGTGGGACAAGCCCAGTGCGGATTGGCGGCTGCCGCAGACGTATGCGCTGATCCATCGGCTTCAGCCCGCGGTGCTGATCGTGCCGAACCATCATCAAGCGCCATTGCCCGGCGAAGACGTGCAGACGTTCGAGCAGGATCTACCAGGCGCGAATACCGCCGGCTTCAATACCAAGACGATCGGCGGCTTGCCGCTCGAGACGTCGCTCACGATGAACGATTCGTGGGGCTTCAATCTCACCGACCATCATTACAAGTCGACGCGCGCGCTGATCCACTATCTCGTGCGAGCGGCCGGCGTGGGCGCGAATCTGTTGCTCAACATCGGCCCGCGGCCCGACGGCACGATTCCGCCCGAGGCCGAGGAGCGGCTACGCGACATGGGGGCCTGGCTCGCGAAGAATGGCGGCGCGATCTACGGCACGCGCGCGGGCCCGATCGCACGGCGCAGCTGGGGTGTCACGACGCAGCGCGGCGACACCGTGTTCGTGCATGTGCTCGACTGGAATGATCCGACGCTCGCGCTGCCGTCGCTCGGCGCGGGAAGATGGAAGGCGACGAGCTGGCCGGATGGAAAGGCGCTGCGCGTGATGCAGGCTGAGGGCGGAGTGACGATTACGTTGCCGGCGAGTGGCGAGATTCCCGACCGGATTGTGGCGCTGACGAGAAGCTGAACCCGGCGTCCTTCAGGACGTGTGAAGTAGCCGAGCCGGCCCTTTAGGGCACGGATAAACACGAAGCACGTCCGATGATTTGATGTAAGAAAAGAGTGGTTTGGGTTTTTTCCGTGCGCTGCAGCGCCGGCTCGGCCACTACGCACGCTCTGAAGAGCGCTCCTGCTTCACCCGTTGCCACTCGGCCCACGTCAGCACGATGACGATCACGTCCAGCACCGTCAGCGCGATCAGCCATCCCGATGGTGCGACGAAGTAGCGATAGATCTGGTAGATGCCGAACGCGCTGAACACGCCGATCGCCGACGGGAAGGCCCAGAGCTTGTCTGTGAGCAGCGCATAGACCAGCACCGCTTTGATCACGCCGTGCGACAGCAGGTAGATCCCCGCGAACGCCTTCGCCCCCACGGAGACTCTGGTCAGCTCGTTGTGCGTCAAATCCACCACCAGGCGTTGAATCACGCTGGGTGGGAATAGCAGGAGGAGAGTGCCGCCGATCAGCTCGAGGAGACCGTTCAGCCCCTTGAGGATGACGCCGATTTCGAAGGCGACGTGAAGCTTGGAGCGATTGGCAGACGGGGGCATGCCTGCATGCAAGCTATCGCCGCTATCGCTCGCAGCGCTAGCTGCCGGACCAAGGATGTATTGGACAGAGCGGCAGGCGCCGCGCATCCGTTGGCCGATGTCGCACCGTCTCCGCGTTGTGCTCATCGAGGATCGGCCCGAGGACGCGGAGCTGATCCTCGCCGAGCTGCGCCGAGCTGGTCTTACAGTAGAAAGCCAGCGCGTCGAGAACGAACGACAGCTCCGCGACGCGCTCCGTGACTTTGCCCCCGAGGTCGTGCTGTCTGATCACTCCGTGCCTGGGTTCAGCGGTCAGGAGGCTCTCCGCATCGTGGAGCGGGAGAGTCCCGACACGCCGTTCATCGTCGTCACCGGCTCGCTCAATGAGGAAACTGCCGCCGAGTACATCAAGGCCGGCGCGACCGACTACGTCGTCAAGCATCGCCTGCACCGGCTGGGTCACGCGGTGCGCCGTGCCCTGGAGCTGCGCCGTGCGCTGCAGGACGCGTTGGCCTCGAGCGCGGCGCAGGCGCGCAGCGAGCAGCGCTTCCGCAAGCTGGTCGAGTACTCGAGCGATGTGATCACGCTGCTCGATGCGACAGGGCGCATTATCTACTCGACGCAAGCGCTCAAGCCGACGCTCGGCTACGAGCAAGGCGAGCTGATCGGCCACGATGTCTTCGAGATTGTCCATCCCGATGACCGGCCGCAGGCGGAGGCATTATTCCACGCGTTGTTCGGGTCGGCCGAGCCGGTGGTGCGCGGGGAGCTGCGCGTGCGACACAAAGCGGGCACGTGGCGCGACCTGGAGATTGCCGGCTCCAACTATCTCGATGACCCGATCGTCGAGGCGATCGTCATCAATTACCACGACGTCACGGACAAGAAGCGCGCCGAGGGCGCGTTACGCCAGGCGCAGAAGGTGGAGGCGATCGGACGGCTCGCCGGCGGGATCGCCCACGACTTCAACAACCTGCTCACCGCCATTCTCGGATCGACCGATCTGCTGCTCGAGCTGCTGCCGCTCGATCATCCCGGCCGGGAGGAGGGTCAGGAGACTCGCAAGGCCGCACTGCGGGCGGCGGACCTGACCCGCCAATTGCTCGCATTCAGCCGCCAGCAGGTCCTCGCGCCGCAGGTGCTCGATCTCAACGGAGTGGTCGCGGATATGGATCGTCTGCTGCGCCGCCTGCTGGGCGAGGACATCGATCTGCGCATCGTGCCGGCGCAGGATCTGGGCGCCGTGCGCGCCGATCCGGGCCAGCTCGAGCAAGTGATCGTGAACCTGGCGGTGAACGCACGCGACGCGATGCCCAAAGGAGGCAAGCTCACGATCGAGACGGCAAATGCCACACTCGATGAGTCGTACGTGACCCCAGGCCGGTACGTGCTGCTGACGGTGAGCGATAGTGGGGTGGGAATGGATCCGGAGACGCAGGCGCGGATCTTCGAGCCGTTCTTTACGACGAAGGAACGAGGCCAGGGCACCGGCCTTGGTCTCGCCACGGTCTACGGAATCGTGAAGCAAAGCGGAGGCTACATCTGGGTCTATAGCGAAGTGGGTCACGGGACGACGTTCAAGGTGTACGTCCCGCGAGTCGACGCGCCCATCGAGCCCGTGAGCGCGCTTCCCGCTGCGCCGGCGGCGACACTCCACGGAACGGAAACGATTCTGGTGGTGGAAGACCAGGAGGAAGTGCGCAATCTCATACGGCGGATACTGGAGGCGCGCGGCTATCGCGTGCTCGTGGCTGCGGGCGGAAATGAAGCGCTGCCGTTAGCGGACGAGTGCCGTGGCGCGATCGACCTCCTGGTCACGGACGTGGTCATGCCCGGGATGGGAGGGCGGGACGTCGCGCTGCTGCTCGGTCCGATGCATCCCAACATGCAGGTGCTGTACCTGTCGGGATACACGGACGCCTCCATCGTGCATCGCGGCCTGCTGGAGCCCGGACTCGCCTTTCTGCCAAAGCCCTTCTCGGCGGAGGTACTGGCGCGTAAGGTGCGCGAGATCCTGGATGCCTGATTACCGCCCCATTGGAGATCACCGTGCTTCAGGACGCGTGAAGTGGCGTTACCTTCTCACCAATGACATCCCCCCGCACACTGCGTCTCCCCACCCGTGGGCGTCGCCGCCTGGGCCTCTGGCTGCTGCTCGGCATCAGTTTCCTGTTGTTTTTCATCTCGCCGCTAGTGCAGCTGCTTGCCGAGTGGCCGTGGTTCAGCGCACTGGGCTACGAGCGCGTCTTTGCCACCCGGTTAATCGCCCGGCTCGTGCTTGGCATCGTGACGGGCGGTGTGGCGTTTGCGTTTCTGTACGCCAATCTGCGCTTCGCCCAGCGCGGCCTCGTGCCGAACCCGGTCGTGATGCGGCTGAATACCCAGACGCCCGCCGTGGACGTGACCCGCCTGATGCGCCGCTTGGCGCTGCCGGCGGCGCTCGTGCTGGCGCTGTTCATGGCCCTCGCCACGTCCACCGCCTGGTTGCCGGTGCTTCAATTCCTGCACCAGACGCCGTTCGGGGCAAGCGACCCCGTGTTCGGACGCGACATCGCGTACTACGTGTTCACGCTGCCCATCGTCGGCGGCGTGCTCGGCCTCGTGATGTTTCTGGGTATCGTCGCGCTGATCGCTTGCGGCGCGCTGTACGCGCTGCGCGGTGATGTGGTGGTCTTCAAGAAGAGCCTCACGATCGAGCCGTCAGCCCGGCTGCATCTCGCGCTGCTGCTGGCGTTCCTCTTCGTCGTGACGGCGCTGCGCGTGTACTTCGTGCGACTGCCGGGCACACTCTACTCCGCGACCGGTCCGCTGTTCGGGGCGAGCTACGCGAACCTCCACGGCACGGTGATCGGCCTCAAGCTCGCCGCGGTGGCGGCACTGGCCGGCGCCGTGCTCGTCCTCGCCGGCGCGCGCAGCAAGCGCCTGGGGCGCAACGCCCTCGTCGCGGTGGCGGTCTACTTCGGTGTCTCGCTGCTCGGCGTCGGCATCTATCCCGCCATTGTCCAGAGGCTTTTCGTGGCGCCGAACGAGCTGACCAAGGAGACGCCGCAGCTGCGTTACCACATCGACGCCACCCGTCGCGCGTGGGGACTGAACAACGTGCTGGTGCGCGATCTCTCGGGCGAGGCGCGGCTCACAGAGCGCGACATCCAGGCCAACCGGCCCACCATCGACAACGTGCGGCTGTGGGACCGCGACCCCCTGCTGCAGACGTTCGGGCAGCTGCAGGAGATCCGCACCTATTACGACTTCGTGTCAGTGGACGACGACCGTTACATCGTGGACGGCCGCTACCGTCAGGTGATGCTGTCGCCGCGGGAGCTCAATTCGGCCTCACTCCCCACACGCACGTTCATCAACGAGCGGCTCACGTTCACCCACGGGATGGGGCTGACGCTGGGGCCCGTGAACGAGGTCACCGAGGAGGGGCTGCCGGTCCTGTTCATCAAGGATCTGCCGCCCGCGTCCACGGTGTCGCTCGCCGTGAAGCGGCCGGAGATTTATTTCGGCGAGCTCAGCGACGCGTGGGTGTTCGCCAACACAGGGCAGCCCGAGTTCGACTATCCGTCCGGGGACGAGAACATTTTCACCAGCTATAAGGGGAGCGGCGGCGTGCGGGTGGGCGGGCTGCTGCGGCGCTTGGTGCTATCGGCCTATTTCCGCTCGCTCAAGGTGCTGCTCTCGAGCGACATCACGAGCGAGAGCCGGGCGATGTATATCCGCAACATCCGCCAGCGGGCGCGGATGGCGCTGCCGTTTTTGAGCTTCGACGCCGACCCCTACATGGTGATCGACGACGCGGGGCGGCTCCGCTGGATTCTCGATGCGTATACGGCGACGAGCCGCTATCCGTACGCGCAGCCGCTCACGAACGGCGTCAATTACATGCGCAACAGCGTGAAGGTCGTGATCGACGCGTTCGAGGGCAGCGTCACAGCCTATCTCGCCGATCCGGCCGATCCGCTGATTCGGACGTTCGCGCAGATCTTTCCCGGGATCTTCCAGCCGCTCGGGTCCATGCCGGCCGATCTGCGCGCCCATCTCCGCTATCCAGAGGATCTGTTCCACCTGCAGAGCGAGCTGTACGGGACCTACCACATGGCTGAGCCGGGGATCTTCTATCATCGGGAGGATCAGTGGCAGAAGCCGGTCTTGTCGATGGCGCCGGAGCGCGCGGATCCGTTCTTGCGCCATATGGTGATGCGGCTGCCGGAGGAACGGCAAGCGGAGTTCATTCTCATGGTGCCGTTCACGCCGCGTGGCAAAGACAACCTGGCGTCGTGGATGGTGGCGCGGAACGATGGGGAGCACTACGGCGAGCTGGTCGTGTACCGCTTCCCTAAGCAGAGCCTCGTGTTCGGGCCCACGCAGATCGTCAATCGGATCAATCAGGACACCGAGATCGCGCGCCAGGTAGCACTGTGGGACCAGGGCGGCTCCCAGGTGATTCGCGGCAACCTGCTCGTCATTCCCATTGAAGAATCGCTGATCTACGTGATGCCCTTGTACCTTCGGGCGCAGGGGGGGCGGATTCCCGAGCTCAAGCGCGTGGTGGTGGCGTATCAGAACCGGGTCGTGATGGAGGAGACATTGGACGCAGGGTTGTCGCAGCTGTTCGGCCGCGGCGCGGGCGGTGGAAGGGAAGCGGCGCGGGTAGCAGCGACGCCCGGCGCCGAGCCGGCGGCGAATGCCCGGGCGGCCGATCTGGCGCGCCGTGCGAACGAGTCGTTCCGCCGGGCACTCGAGGCGCAGCGGGCGGGGGATTGGGCGCGCTATGGGGAGGAGCTGCGCAGGCTCGAGGAGGTGCTGCGGCAGCTGGAGGCGGCGTTGGGGGGGAGAAATTGATGAGGTATGGGGTGCGCTCTTAGGTCCACATCTCCCGTAGCTTCGCCGCGACGTTGACTCTGGCTCCGTTGTTGCCGTTGTTGCCGCCCTCCGCCGCCGCCTCTTTCTCGCCGCCCTTCGCCGCCGTTGGTTGAAAGAACCTCAGCACGTCCTCCGGTATAAACCGCGTCCGCGGCGCATAGATGTGCCGGTCGCCGTTCCGGCGACTCGTCCCCGTATAGAACCGATGCGGTTGCAGCAAATACAGTTGATCCCGCGCGCGGGTCATGGCGACGTAAAGGAGCCGGCGCTCCTCTTCGATCTCCTCCTTGCTCCCCGTGGCCATGTCCGACGGAATGCAGCCGTCCACGACGTTCAACACGAACACGGCGTCCCATTCTTGTCCCTTCGCCGAATGGATGGTCGAAAGGATCAGGTACTCCTCGTCGAGTAATGGATCGGCGGCGAGATCGCCTAACGCCTCCGGCGGGTCCAGCGTGAGGTCGCTCAGAAAGGCTTCTCGTGTCTGGTGATTGTTGCCGAGGTTTTCGAGGGTCTCGAGGTCGGCGAGGCGTACTGCGGCTGCCTCGTATAGCCGTTCGAGCTGTGGCTCGTACCATTTGCGCACCATGCCGAGCTGTCCTTGCCACTGCGTCGCCTTTCGCAATCCATCCATCAGATCGCAGAGACTCGGCCACTGCTCCCGCGCTGCCACGGGCACACCCGATAGCCCAGAGCCAATAGCCGATAGCTCCAGCAGTCGTCGCGCATGGGCGGGGCCCAAACCTGGCAATAATTGCAGCACCCGAAAACCAGCCACGTCATCCCGAGGGTTCTCGGCCCACCGCAGAATGCAGATCAGGTCCTTCACGTGCGCCGCTTCCAGGAACTTCAGCCCCCCGTATTTCACGAATGGGATGTTGCGGCGGCCGAGCTCGATTTCGAGCAGGTCGGAGTGGCGAGCGGTGCGCATCAGGACTGCCTGGTGATGCAGCGGGACGCCCGCTTCTCGGGTTTCGAGCACCCCTTCTACTATATAGTCCGCCTGCGCCTGCTCGTCCCTAGCCGACACGAGAAAGGGACGTCGCTCGGAGCGACGTTCGCTAAAAAGCCGTTTAGGGAAGGCGTCCGCCGCGAGGGAGATTACGGCATTGGAAGCATCCAGAATAGGCTGGGTCGAACGGTAGTTTTGCTCGAGCATGATGACCGTCGCGGGTGGATCGAAGTGGCTCGGGAAGTCGAGAATGTTGCGAATGGTCGCGCCGCGAAACGCGTAGATGGCCTGCGCGTCGTCACCGACGACCGTGATTGACCTGCCTAGCTTCAGTACGATTGCGGCCTGCAGCGTGTTCGTGTCCTGATACTCATCGACGAGCACATGATCGAACCGCCGGCTCACCTGCGCGCCATCGCCTTCCATCAGATAAAACCAATAGAGCAGCAAGTCATCGTAATCGAGGACGTGACGGCTCTGCTTGGCCTCGACGTAGCCCTTGAAGAGCTGCTTCAATTGCTCGGCCCAATCGGTGTAGGCCGGGAACGCGTGTTTCAGGGTATCCTCGACCGGCCGGCGCGTGTTGACCGCGTGGGAGTAAATCGCGAGGCAGGTGTCTTTTCTGGGAAAGCGCGCGGGCAGCTTAGCGAACCCCAGATCGTGACGGATCACGTTCAACAGATCCGCGGAATCGGCGCGATCAAGGACAGTAAACGCCGGATCCAAACCGACGGCGCTCGAATGGAGCCTGAGCAGGCGATTGGCAATCGAGTGAAACGTCCCCGACCACGCTACGCGCGCCTTCTTTCCCACGATACGCTCGGCGCGGCGAGTCATGATCTCGGCCGCGCGGCGGGTGAACGTCAGGAGCAGGATTCTGCCCGGATCGGCGCCTTCCTCGATGAAGTGCGCGACGCGATGGGCGAGGGTGTTGGTCTTACCGGTGCCGGCGCCGGCGATAATGAGGAGTGGGGAGGGGGGCGCGGTAGCAGCGGCGAGCTGGCTTGGGTTGAGCGACATGTACCCGAATATATGCCGAAGTCAACATCTCACCGACGTGTCCTTCAGGACTCGCGAAGTGGCCGAGCCGGCCCTTTAGGGCACGGGCGACTTCACCAGCTCTGAAGAACTGTCTGTCAGCAATCAAGGATGCACATGTTCGACAGGGCAACGCCCGCCGCGATTGTGGCGGCGAGCAGGCCGAGGCCGAGGACCAACCCCACCGTCCTGCCATCACTGACCTTGCGGATCGCAATCTGCGTGACGTCTGAAGCCGCGACGGTCGAGGCTTTGCCGTCGATGATCCCCGCCAGGCTATCGCCTGCGGCGTTGCTGGGCTGATGGAGCACAATGTGCGAGCGATCGGGCAGCGTTACCCGCACGGCGTTGGGATGCTGGGTTGCGATGAGTTGCTGAGGGCTGACCCCTTGCTCGACGTGCCAGCTGGTGCACGCGGGGACGTACCAGAGGAGGAGGGCAAGGGCGATCGGACGGCGACGCATGGCTGACTCCGGTGGAGTTGTTAACTCCAACGTGCGCGGCGCCCGTCAAGCTGTCGTCAAGGTCCTCACCCCCTGACCCCCTCTCCCTTCGGGAGCGGGGGGACGAAGTGAGAGAGCAGTCTCTCGAGGTTGACGCGTGTGACGTCTCGGTTGGCGATCCGAAGCACCTGAAAGCCCGCGCTCTCAAGGAGAGCCGCGCGGGCCGCGTCGTACCCCCGCCACGCTTCTGTGTGGTGCACGTTCCCATCCACCTCCAGCACGATCCTCACCTCAAGACAACAAAAGTCCACGATGAATCCGTGCAGCACATGCTGACGACGAAACTTGAGGCCGAGCACACCGCGATTGCGTAGCAACGACCAGGCGAAGCGCTCTGCGGGCGTCGCGCGAGAGCGCAGTTCGCGCGCAAGCGCGAATTTTTGAGCTAGCGTGACCCGTCGTAGAGGATCCACGACAAAAGGGTGGAGCGAACACTGCCGCGCACGACCATCGCAATACCGCAAGCAAGATCAGAAATCCGCGAGCTAGCGAAGCCATCCGTTCGTCCCCCCTCTCCCGAAGGGAGAGGGGGACAGGGGGTGAGGACTAACGAAGCGGGGGACAGGGGTGAGGACTAACGAAGCGGGGGACAGGGGCTGAGGACTAACGAAGCGGGGGACAGGGGTGAGGACTAACGAAGCAGGGGACAGGGGGTGAGGACTAACGAAGCGGGGGACAGGGGGTGAGGACCCGGTGAGTGCGAGCAGGAGGCTGACGGCTAAGGGATAGCAGGGATTTCAGTGCGAAGAGACTCGCATTTTGAGACCCCGCCGCACGCATCTGAGCGGGCGTCAGATTGCGTAACTCGCTGAGACACAAGGCATTATGTAATCTGGCCCTCAAATTGCCTTCATTCTAGTATCTCTCGGCGAAGCGACCTATGACCGCCTGGCAGGACGCTTGGACGTTCCGAATCGTGGATCAGGACACGGGGGCGGCAGTCCCCGGCGTCCCGGTCAGCGTGCTCGAGAGTGGCGGTCGCTCCGGCGGGTACTGGGTGAGCGACAGCGACGGCCTCGTGCGGATCCCGAAGCACGACCAGCCGCGGCTGCGGCTCCGCGTCGGGCTGCGCAACGAAGAGGCAATCGAATTCGACGCCCGCTCGCTGCCAGACGATCCCATTCCCCTTACCGCCCCTCGCGACCTCTCGGTTCCCGGGACCGCGGCGCCTGCCGCGCCAGCTGCTGCGCCCCCCCCGTCCCCGTCCCCGTCGTCGCCGGCCCCGGCCACCATACCGGCGGCGCAACATCAGGCGGGCCACCTGATGCGGTTCGCGCGCATCGGCGTGCTCCCGCAAGACCGAGACATCACCGCCGAATCGAGTCGTGATTCCACGTCCATGCGCTACGGAGTCCTCGTCGAGATCGAGCTCGTCTGGCAGTCGCTCGGCTCCCAAGCGGGCGGCACGCTGTACAGCATCTCGCTCGGCCCGGGCGAGGAAGTGAAGCTCGCGGTGTCGGACGGGCGCTGGCGTAAGTCGCCGGACGCGCGCGAGCGCCCGCTCCAGATCGTCGCGAAGATGGTCGGCGCGCGTCAGATCGGCGACGGGATGGATGCGACCCCGCTCGACGTGTGCGTCGCCGCCGACCTGCCCAGCGCCGCCGCCGACACCATCAAGCTCCTCACCGACCGCACCGCGCGGACGTGTGAGGCGCTGCGCCGCCGCGCGCTGGGCGTCACGGAGCTCGGGGGCGACATCGCATCGGGCGCGACGCGCACCCTGCGCAACATGCGGTCCGAGGGGGTGCTCACCTATCATTTCGTCGAGCCGATCGAACGCCACCGCGTGATCGTGCGGACGCCGCGCTTCCGGCCGGCGCTGCTCGTGCCCTTCCGGCTCCCGAACATCGCCACGCGCGAGGTGGTGCAGCGCTTCGGGCACGCCCTGCGTCGCAACCTGCTGGACCGCACCCTCGGCGCCGACATCGACCAGGTGCGCGGTGCGGACGCGGTGCCGGCCGCGGTCGAGCGGCGGGTGTACGCGCACATCGCCGCCCATCTTCCCTACTACTCGGCCACGATCATCGCTGCCGGCGACCCGGCGGAGCGGTTCTTTGCCCTCGCCAAGCTGCGCGATCCACGCGGTCGTCCCCTCACCGACGTGATCGAGAACATCGTGGTGGACCGCGTGGGCAACTACGTCGCCTTCCCGCTGCGCTCCACGGAGTTCACGACGCCACAGTGGCGCAGCGCGCTGGCCGCGAGCGCGACGCAGCCGGCCCGCGCGTCGCAGGAGTTCAGCGTCACCCTGCCGGTCCCGGGTGTGTGGCTGCGCTCGGAGCTGTTCCCGGCCCATCTCGCGACCGAGACTGCCGCCGGCGTCGAAGACGTGAAGCCGGAGTCGGAGACCGGACGTACGGAGCGGCGGAAACGACGCTAGCTTAGCTGCTCATGGCTCTTGCCGAAGCTCTGGCCGGTCGCTACCGCATCGAGCGGGAGCTCGGCCGCGGCGGCATGGCGACGGTCTATCTCGCGCACGATGAGCGGCATGACCGGCCGGTCGCGATCAAGGTCCTGCGCCCGGAGATCGCTGCGGCGCTGGGCGCCGACCGGTTTCTGCGCGAGATCGCCATTACCGCCCGCCTCGACCATCCGCACATCCTCACGCTGATCGATTCCGGCACCTCGGGTGGCTTCCTCTTCTACGTCGTGCCGTACGTGCGCGGCGAGTCGCTGCGGTCGCGGCTCGCGCGGGAGAAGCAGCTGCCGGTCGCAGAGGCGGTGCGCATCACGCAGCAGGTCGCGGGCGCACTCGATTACGCGCACCGCCAGGGCGTCGTACATCGCGACGTGAAGCCCGAGAATATTCTGTTGCACGAAGGTGAAGCGATGGTGGCGGATTTCGGGATCGCGCTGGCGCTCGAGGCGGCGGGTGACCGCCTCACCGCGACGGGAATCTCGATCGGGACGCCGGAGTACATGAGTCCCGAGCAAGCGGAGGGGAGCCCGGAGCTGGATGCGCGCAGCGACGTCTACGCGCTGGGGGCGGTGCTGTACGAGATGCTCGCGGGCGAGCCGCCGCACACCGGTCCGACCGCGCAAGCGATCATCGCGAAGCTTTTGACCCAGGCGCCGACCCGGCTGCAGGTAGTGCGCGGCGACGTCCCGCCGGCGGTGGCGACCGCGGTCGCGACGGCGCTGGCGAAGGTGCCGGCGGACCGCTTTGCGTCGGCCGGTGCATTCGCAGCAGCGCTGTCAGCTGCGCCGCCGCTGAAGGTGCCGAGCCGCCGGCGACTCTTGGGCGTACTCGCCGCCGTTGCCGTGCTCGTGGTCCTGGGCTGGGGTTGGCGTCTGTGGCACGGGTCAAATCGCCCGCTGGTCATCATGATGGACTCGACGCACCCCGATCGTGTCTACGACGAGGAGACGATCCGGGCGAGCGGCACCAATGCGGACGTGATCAGCGACATTCTCGCGGACTTGCCGATCGTGCGGCAGAAGGAGACGGGGGGGCCGGGTTGGCACCGCTACGACGAGATGCTGGCGTTTCACCCCGACCTCGTCATCATGCACTACTCCACATTCCGGGGGTCCGACTCAGGCGATGCGCGGCCGGGACTGAAGACATTCCTGAGCTACTTTGCCGACCGCGACCGGCACACCCGCTTCCTCATTTATACTCGCTCTCGCGAGGCGGCAATTCGGGAGGTCGTGGATTCTCTCATGGCCGACGTGGAGGCGCAGCATCCGGGGCTGCTGGCGCGCATCTCGTTCTTCGGGACGCCGGATCATGGCGGCGGGCCACATTGGCGCGATCCGGTGACGGCGGGGGAGCTGAAGCTGGCGGTGAAGCGGATTCTGAGGCTCGAGTAGTTAGCGGAGGCGCCTGATCTCCTCGAGCGCCTCGATGTCCGCGGCATCACGCAGCCGGCCGGTTCGTTTTGTGTCGATGAGGTCCTCGAGCGAGATGAGTGGAATACGTACGCCGGTCACAGCAACTGTTCCGGCCCGAAGCGCGGCTTGTTCATACTTGACCGTCGCAGCGACGGTGAACACGTCGATCCGGGGGTCCTCGCCGATGACCGTAATTGGTCGCTTGAGCAGCTCCGCAGGTGTCCACTCACGAGCAAATTCGTATCCGAGTGTGGTCAGCGCGCGTAGAATACGGGCGGCGTTCGCTTCGGTCCGTTCGATGAGGATGTCCAGGTCCTCGGTAGCACGGCCGTAGCCATGGAGGATGCACGCCACACCTCCGATCACCAGGTATTTCGCCTTGGATCGGTTCAGGGTGGCGCAGATCTTCGCTACACGCGATTGGACTTCTGCCACTCGTAGAACTCGTCGTAGGAATCGAAGCCAATGATCTGTTGCCGAGCGGCGCGCTTGGGATGGAGGCTCCGGGCAAGCCGAGTGACTTCCTCAGAATGGCGCAAGCGTTCCGCCGGCGTTTTTTGAAGGTCGCTGTGCAGCTGTGACCGCGCCGCCGCCCCGAATTCATCGGCCCCGTATGTAGACCGGCTGGCTTCGCGAACCGCTGTGGGCCGCGCCACGTATGCGCGCAGCGCCTCGGCGATGACTCGGCTGCGCGAGCGATCCAACTCTCTGGCGCGTCGGTCAGTGGCTGCCAGCAAATCCTTGGGAAGCGTGATGGCGATGCGTGCAAATGGCATAGTGACATATCCAGTATTACTGAGTATGAGCGTACGATACATCTGAGGCGTGAGATTCCCAACCGTGGGCTGAAGCGGCGGCGAGGTGAGGCGGCGGCGAGTCCTCACCCCCTGTCCCCCTCTCCCTTCGGGAGAGGGGGGACGATCTGTTAGATCCCGAACACCACCCGGTCGAGCGCGTATTTCCCGCCGCCCATGATGGCGAGCGCGAGCGCGACCATCATGAGCATGAATTCGAACTCCCACCCGGGCGCGTTCTCTTCCTTGAACTTGCGGTGGACTTTGCTGGTGAGGAACTGAATGGCGCCGAGCATCACGATGACGAGGCCGAGGGCAGCGAGCTGCGTGAGGAAGCCGAAGATGAGCCCGAGGGCTCCCGCCGGCTCGGCGATCGAGAGGACGCGGAGGTTGCGCAACATGCTTGCGGGCATGCGGTCCGACGGCTGGGCACTCCAGAGGCCGCGCTTGGGCAGGCCGTGCAGCAAGAAGATGGTGCCGAGCGTGAGACGGAGCAGGAGGAGCGCGACGTCGCTGTACTGATGGAACGAGGCGAAGAATCCCATGCGGTCTCCGGGTAGAGGTGCCGTGCGGCGAGAAAGGTAACCGTGCCTCCCTCTATCGCGAACCTGGTCGTACGTTTCCCACTATGAAGAGACGCGACTTTCTGCAGCGGGCCGGGGCGGCATCCGCGAGCCTGATGTTCGCGCCGAGTGTGGCGGGGGCCCTCCCCGACGACGACTGGCGGCGATTCGAGGTGATGACGCGAGTCGCGGTCGTGAAGCCCGTGGGTGCGACGCGCGTGTGGGTGCCGGCCGCGCTCGTCCAACGGACGCCCTACCAGCAGACGTTGGCCAACACGTTCAACGCACCGGGCGGAAAGGCCCGCTTCGTGGAGCGCAAGGATGACGCGCTCGGACTCGTGGTCGCGGAGTTTCCGCCCGGTGTGCCGCCGGTGGTCACGGTGACGAGCCGGGTCGCGACGCGGAATTACAGCGTCCTCACCCCCGGCGCCTCTTCCGGTCCTCACCCCCTGGCCCCCTCTCCGGTCCTCAGCCCCCGCCCCCCTCTCCCTTCGGGAGAGGGGGAGCACAACCTCAAACACTTCCTGCGCCCGACTCGGCTCTTGCCCACCGATGGCATCGTCAAGGAGAAAGCCGACGAGATCACACGCGGCGCGAGGAGCGATATGGACAAAGCGCGCGCGATCTACGATTGGATCGTGGACCACACGTTCCGCAAGCCCACGACGCGCGGCTGCGGCCTGGGCGACATCCGCTTCATGCTCGAGACGGGCGACCTGGGTGGCAAGTGCGCCGACCTGAACGCGCTGTTCGTCGGCCTCGCGCGCGCGTCGGGTCTGCCGGCGCGCGACGTCTACGGCATCCGCGTCGCCCGCTCGGAGCTGGGATACAACAGCCTCGGCGCGGCGTCGGACCACGTCACGAAGTCGCAGCACTGCCGCGCGGAGGTGTATCTCGACGGCTTCGGCTGGGTGCCGGTCGATCCCGCCGACGTGCGCAAGGTGGTGCTCGAGGAGCCGCCGGGAAACCGGCCGCTCGATGACGCGATGGTCACGGCGGCGCGCGCGCGGCTGTTCGGCTCGTGGGAGATGAACTGGATGGCGTACAACTTCGCGCACGACGTCGCGCTGCCGGGTTCGCGCGGTGCGCCGCTGCCGTTCTTGATGTACCCGCAGGCGGAAACCGCGGAGGGCCGCATCGACAGTCTCGATCCGGACGCATTCAAGTACGAGATCATTGCGAGGGCTCTCGCTGCCTGAGGCGGCGGCGAGATGAAGCGGCGGCGAGGTGAAGCGGCGGCGAGGGGCGGCGAAGGGCGGCGAAGAGCGGCGGCTCGGCGATCACGCCAGCTCTGAAGAGCTGTGGAAGTTCAACGATCGTTGACGTCCTCAGGGTAGCGTTGTCCCGTGAAGACCCTAGCCGAGCGGATCGAGGACGCCATATCGAGGACGCCATGAGGGAAGTAGGGACACTTGTAATCGCCTTCGCGCCGCTCGATGCCGCGTTTGCCGGGGGGCCGGACCGGGCTGGCCTTCTCTTGCTCTTCGCGATCTACGGGGTACTGTTACTCGTTGGATCGTTATGGCTTGAGGGGAGACGCTCTCGTGACATTTGAACTTGCGCTAGTCTACGGTGCCGCACTGGGATTCTTGACGCTGATTGGCATATTGATTGCGTTGCGCGAGATCCGGCGCGACGAGGCGCGGCGCCGCTCGAATCCGTCCAAAGAATAATTCTTCGGTTTCTGCCTGCTGTAGCTCGTTCGCGCATGTTGCGGACTCGCAACAGTTGCACGTCCACGTCGTTGAGCCGCATACTCCTCTTCGTCGTCCGTTGGTCTCTCCTTCGCTCTGACGCCTCCCAGACGCCACCCCGAATCTGAGACTGCTGAGCCAGTCTCCCGGCAAAGGGTCAGCCGTGGCGAAGCGAATCTCGGTCTTGGTAGTCGAGGACAATCGGCTGGTGCGCGATGGGATCATCGCCATGCTCGCCGAGCAGCCGGACCTCGAGGTCGTCGCGGCGGTGGACCGTCCCCCCGCGGCGCTCGAGAAAGCGCGCGCGGTGAAGCCGGATGTGGTGCTCGTCGATGCTGCCCTGGGAGATCACGATAGTCACCGCCTCGTGTCAGCGATGAAGCACGCGGCGCCGGAGGCGCGGATCATCGTAATGGACGTGCTACCGGTGCCGGAAGAGCTGCACGACTATGTCAATGCAGGAGCGTCGGGGTTCATCGCGAAGGACGCAACGCTCGACGCCTTTGTCAGCACCGTTCGCTCGGTTGCAAGCGGGACAGACGTGCTTCCACCGGCGTTCACCAACACGCTCTTCTCTCACATTGCGAAGCTCGCGCTCGGCCGCAAACCAACAGAGGTGGCCGAGGCCATCCGCATGACCGCGCGAGAGCGGGCGGTGTTCGATCTGATCGCGGACGGGCTGAGCAACAAGGAGATCGGGCAGCGCCTCAATCTCGCCACCAATACGGTGAAGGGGCACGTTCACAACATCCTGGAGAAGCTGGCGCTGCATTCGCGCCTGCAAATCGCGGCTTACGCGCGGAGCGGCGGTCCGATAGGTCCGGTCCCTCCCACCTAGACGAGCCGGTCCCTTTTCCCTCCATCTGATCTGTAGCCGTCCCTGCAGGATCACGCCCACTTTGCACCCACATTCTCGGATCTAATTCGCACGTCCTGGGGGTGAAAGATGGCTGTGTCCTTGCGCTGCCGCCTCGCTTCGCTAGTACGCGTTCTTCTCATTGCGGGGGTGGGGGCATGCGCATCCGCTGACCGGCCGACGGCCCCGCGGTTCGGGCCCGAGTTCGCGATCTCCGACGCGGTCCACGAGGGCGGAACGCCGGGTTTCTACTTCCTCCCGCCGATGGTCGCCCAGCCCACGTTCAGCGGCAGCTTCGATGCCGACATCACGACGCTCAGCCCACAGATCGCGATCTGCGATATCACCAACGGCCCGGATGACAATTGCGGCGGTGCAGGCGGGACGTCCGCTGTCATCGTGTTCACGACGACGAGCACGCCAGCGATCGCTGTCGATCCCACGACCGAGCAGTATGGGGTGAACTGGGACACCCGAGCGGCTGGCTTCGTCGCCGACCATACCTATAGGGTGCACGTCACGGCCGGGGCCGGTGGGGCGCGGCGCGAGCTGGGCTTCGCCGACGTGTTGCTCATGACCAAGCCAGGGAAGGCGAAACACGACGCGCCGGACGATCTCATCGTGCTGAAGGACGGGCGGCCGCTGCCGATCCATTTCCGGATCGAGGCCGGTATTGCGGGGAGTGTCAGCGTCAGCGCCGCGACCCCGAGTGTCGCGACAGGCGGCACGGATCTGCTCACGGCGACGGTGCAGGATCTGCACGGTGCTCCCCTCGCCAACGCTACAGTGGCCTGGGCCGTGACAGCGGCGCCGGGCGTGGTGGCGAGCCTCGAGCCGACGAGCGGGCCGACGACGCTCCTCACGGCGGGTACGACGCCCGGTATGGCGGTGGTGACGGCGACGAGCGCCGGCGTCTCGGCGACGGCGACGGTCGCGGTCACGGGGGGCGTGGCAGGTAAGTCGCTCTACGTTGGCTCGAACGGAGCCGCCGGCATCCTGGTCTACGCGGCGGGGGCGAGCGGGAACGCGACGCCGACGGCCACGATCGCGGGCGGCAACACCGGACTGACCGGCACGTTTGGCATCGCGCTGGATGGCGCGGGCAACATCTACGTCGCCAACGCTGGCGTCCCCTACAGCATCACAGTCTACGCGGCGGGGGCGAGCGGGAACGCGACGCCGACGGCCACGATCGCGGGTGGCAACACCGGACTGAACTTCCCGTTTGGCATCGCGCTGGATGGCGCGGGCAACATCTACGTCACCAACCAGGTTAGCAACAGCATAACAGTCTACGCGGCGGGGGCGAGCGGGAACGCGACGCCGACGGCCACGATCGCGGGCGGCAACACCGGACTGAACTCTCCGGCTGGCATCGCCCTGGATGGCGCGGGCAACATCTACGTCACCAACGTTAGCCTCATCAGCCCCTACAGCATCACGGTCTATGCGGCGGGGGCGAGCGGGAACGCGACGCCGACGGCCACGATCGCGGGCGGCAACACCGGACTGAACGTCCCGTTTGGCATCGCGCTGGATGGCGCGGGCAACATTTACGTCGCCAACAATGGCGCCAACAACATCATAGTCTTCGCGGCGGGGGCGAGCGGGGACGCGACCCCGACGGCCACGATCGCGGGCGGCAACACCGGACTGACCGGCCCGTTTGGCATCGCGCTCGATGGCGCGGGCAACCTCTACGTCACCAACCATGGCAGCGACAGCGTCACGGTCTATGCGGCGGGGGCGAGCGGGAACGCGACGCCGACGGCCACGATCGCGGGCAGCAACACGGGGCTAAACAGTCCAACGGCGATCACATTCTAGCAGCGCTCGGTCGCTGAGTTTTGCCAAGCCCCCGCATTTCGCGGGGGCTTTTGGTTCTGCGGTGGCAGTCCGCGGCTGCTTTAGCGAGTTACACTTGAGGCCATGACTTGTTGTGGCGCGAGTGCCTGCGAAAGCCAGTTCGACCGCAAGCGAGCCGCACGTGAGCTGAAGAGTTATCGCGCACATGGCCCGGCGAACGCGACCACGCGCGCGATGATCCATCTGCTGCGGCGCGGCGGGGTGGAGGGGAGTACGCTGCTCGATATCGGTGGCGGCGTGGGCGCGATTCAGTACGACTTACTGGAGGCCGGCGCGCGCGAAGCGACGGCGGTCGACGCGTCCAGCGCATATCAGGAGGCGGCGCGGGAGGAGGCGGAGCGGCGGGGCGTGAGCGCGCGGATCCAGTCCCTGCTCGGCGACTTCGTGACGCTGGCGCCGCAGGTGGCCGCGGCCGACATCGTCACGCTCGACCGCGTGGTGTGTTGCTATCCCGACATGGAGCCGCTGGTGCGGCTATCGGCCGAGCGGTGCCGCAGGTTGTACGGCCTGTCGTATCCGCGGTATCGGTGGCCGGTGCGCGCGGTGGTGAGGATTGAAAACGCCTTCCGCAGGCTGTCTGGCAATCCGTTTCGCTCGTTCGTGCATTCGCCCAAGGCGATGGACGGTCTGCTCACCGCGCTGGGATTCAAGCTCCAGTCAAAAGTGCGGACGTTCGCGTGGGAGATTGATGTGTACGCGCGGTAAAGCGGCGGCGAGAAAAAGCGGCGGCAAATGAGGCGGCGGCGAGGTGAAGCGGCGGCGCGATAAGGCGGCGGCGAGAAACGCGGCGGCGAACGGCGGCAAAGGCACACCACCTCAACAAATGCGCGTCGCGAAGCAGCCGATGCGCATTCTGCTCTCGCCGATTAGGGGAAAACCCCAGCCTTCTACGCAGCCGAACCAGAAGTTCAGCGGAGCACCTCGCGATTTCACTCTATCAGACAACGCCTACGAGACGTTGCGACACGCAATGCGAGGACAGCGTTCGCCGCGCAGTGACGCGACTTTTGAAATCGGCACAGCAAAACACCGCGAGAGCGTCCTCAGACGGAGTAACATTGGGTGCCCTTCGAGCACGACGCGGCGCGGCACGCGTTGCGCATGGTGAGGCACGCGTCGGGAGCAGTACAACGGATGACACGGAGCCCGACGCCGTGTCTTGGCAGGGAGGATCGTATGAACAAGGTGTTGCGCAGGCGGCTCGAGAGGGCCGCGCGGGTTCGCGATTTCCTGCGGGCCCATCAGACCGAAGGTGCACCGGAGGAGCCCGGGCTGGTGCGTCTGGAGGAGCTGCTGGAACGCGCGGATGCGCTCGCGATGCAGCAGCGGGACGGGTTGGTCGGAGTGAAGTCGGCGACGCAGCAGCGGGCCGAGATCAAGCGCGTGCTCGAGACGAAGCTGCTGCGGTTCCTGGTGGCTGCGGGTGAGGTGGCGTCGCGGGAGAACATCGAGCTTGCGGCGCATTTCCGGATCCCGCGCAGTGTGAGCCACCAGGCCTTTCTCACGGCGGCGCGGGGGATGTTGGAGAAGGCGACCGCGCAGAAGGATCTGCTCGTGAAGGAGGGGATGGCGCCGAAGCTGCTGGAGGATCTCACGGCGGCGCTCGGTGAGTTCGAGCAGACGCTGGAGGCGTCGCGGGCGGGCCGGCGCGAGCATGTAGAGGCAAGCGCCGATCTCGAGGCGGTGGCTGCCGAGATCGCCGAGCGTGTGCGATTGCTCGACGGGCTGGTGCGGTACCGCTTCGGGGACGACCCTGCGTTGATGCAGGGGTGGGCCAGTGCCCGTGACGTGTTGGGACCGTTCAGAACAAAGGCGCAGCCGGAGCCGGAGACGGGTGGTACTGAGACGCCGAAGGCGGCGTGATGGCGGCGCAGGAGCCTGGGCCCGGGCGGCGAGGCGCGGTGGGTGGATGATCGCCTGCCGCGCCTTGTTGTTGTGCGGCTTAGACTTGCCTAACCCCTTCGTGGCAGTTCGATGCCCGTTGAGGGTAGCATTGTATTGACGCTGACCATGAAAACCGAGACATTGCAACCGATGCCCCTCCGCTATCGAGAGGACAGGGCGACCCAAGCCGCGGCCAGGTTGTTGCGCCTGCGGGGCGGTACCATGTCCTACCTTAAGTTGATGAAGCTCTTGTACTTCGCCGACCGGCGGGCCTTGGTAGACCTAGGCAGGCCTATCAGCTACGACATGTATGTCTCCATGCCCCAAGGGCCGGTGCTCAGTCGCACGCTGGACGTCATGACGGAAGAGCCAGAGCCCCATGCTGACCAGCTCTCGTATTGGCGCTCCTTTATTTCGGAACCACACGACTGGGAAGTCAGTCTGCTGCGTGACGAAATTCCAAACGACCAATTGTCGCGCGCCGAGGAAGAGATCCTGGATCGTGTATTTGAGAAGTACGGGCGATTGTCGCGTTGGGAAATTCGCGATCTCTCGCACAAGCTTCCCGAATGGCACGATCCGCACGGGTCATGTGTGCCGATCACCATTAAGGAGATTCTCCTGCATCAAGGCATGAGCGAGGAGGATGCTCAAGCGGTCGTCGAATCCCTGGGCGCCGAGAGCTACGCCGACCAGCTAGCGAGTTGATCGGACTCTTTGTCCGATGGAGTTCCTCAAGGCCGGAAGCGCGATTGTCCTTTCAGGCTATCCGGTTGGCTCTTCTCACCTGTGGTTCGTTTTGACGGATCCTGATTCCGAATCCGACCAGGTTGTGGCCGTTATGGTCGTGACGGCACGTCCTCACACCGACAAAACAGTAACACTGTCCGCTGGTGAGCACCCCTTTATCACACACAACTCGTCGCTCGATTTTGGCGGCACAAAACGCTTTCAGACTGCTCGGCTCAGGACCGCACTGCGGGGCGGTCGGTGTGAGCTTGCCGAGAACATGTCTACGACATTGTTAGCAAAGGCTCGTGCCGGACTCCTGGCATCTCCCCGAACGCCGCATCACCTGATCGACTACTGCCATCAGCGGTTTCCGGTGGAGGGCTAGCAGTCGCAGTCGCGGCCTCAAGGTCTCGTGCGTAGTACCGCACGTGGCGTCGCGGCAGAATGTCGAGATGGCGGCGCATTTCCGGATTCCGCGGAAGAATGAAGACGGCTCTCGGCCTTCTTGCAGTCGCCACGTTTCTCATCGCACCGAGTCTTTCCGCTACACGATCAAGCGCCCAGTCGGACGGTCCGGCCATTGTCTCCGGCATTCAGGCGTCGGCTGGTGAACTCAGTCCCGAGGTGCAGGTGTATGTCGGCCGCGGCGATGAGTTGACCAGTCGCCTGCGCTACGACGCAGCGGCACGAGAGTACGCCCGAGCCGCCGACATTGCGCGCCGCGAGGGGCACCTTGCCAGTGAGACGAGCTGGAAGCTGGCGACCGCACACTACAACAATGGCAATCTGGTTGGCGCCGCCGCTGCGTTGGATCAACTCACGGATGAAGCCGGACGGGTGGGTGATCTCGAGGTGGAAGCGCTGTCGATCTACTACTCGGCCTGGTTGAACGGCAAGGCGGGCCGCGGGGCTGAGATGGCGGCACATGTGGCGCGGCTCGAGGGGCTGCTGCGCTCACAGTATGTCCCGGTCGCGCTGCGCGATCGCCTGAGCGACTGGCTCCGGATCTCGCGGGAAGTCGCGGCGATCGGCTCGCAATGAGGGCGTAGACGTCGAACGCGGCAAGGCGCGGTGGGTAGATGTCACGATCCTTCGCGCCTCGCGGCGCTCAGGACGACGCCTGCCGCGCCTTGTGGCTAGAACTCCATGACTTCAGTTCACCATCCTGGTCGACGCATGCACTTCACATCATCGGGGGAAGCCCTGCTGGTATCGATTTTGGAAGAGTCGTCTATTCGATTCCTGCCGAACTGCACTCAGCAGGCCATCGGCAACCGTTGCATCCAGACCGAGCGGGGCGCTAATCGCCAACAGACGCTGGCCAACGATAATGCTATCCGAATTACCGAGCGTTGCGGTGGGCAGCTGAAATCCAGCGACGCGTATCAGCGCGAAGTCGAGCACCACGTCAGCGTCAACAAGCCCTTCAACTGTGAGCGCATCTCCCGATGCGAGCTTAACTCGGGCTTTTGCCGCACCGGCCATCACGTGAGCCGCGGTGGCGATCATGCCGTTTGGACTGACAATTACCCAGTGCCACTGGCGGATCCATCCAGTCGTTCAACCTCGATCGTCACAACTGAGCGAGCCATTTCGGAAATGGTCGGGCGCGGTGCGGTAGACTTTCCAGGAAGCTGCAGCTGCCAGGGAAGGAAGTTCTAGGTACGCTACCAGGACCAGGGCAATCGCGAGGGTTTTTAGATTCCCAGGCGGTCTCATAGCTCTCCGTTCATCTGTCTTTCAGGGCCACATTAGGGCAAAACCCGACGGAAGCAAGTGGAGTCTTGCACATCCTGATCGTTCTGTCGGACGTATCGGCCCGCGACGATGCGGCCGCCGACGTGATGAGACGCCGAAAGCTCAGGCGGCGGGGCGCGGTGGGTGGATACCTGGCGCGCCTTGTTGCATTGAGAGGCTGGGCGCTACGTCGAGGGGCTAGCTAGCTTGGGGTCGAGGACACGAACGGTGATTTTACCGGTGTTGTCGGACATGCCATCGCGCCGATCATTGATGCCGAGATAGAGAGGTCCGTTTACCGGAATCTTCTCAGTGCCGCCCCGTTCCGGTGTACCAGGCACGACAACGCAGAAGCTCCCAATAACGAAGACATATCCGTCTTCCACTCCTGCTGTGCTGCCTCCGAGCTTGCCGATGAGCGATCCGGGTGGGGCTTTTGGCATCAAGCAATGCGAGGAATCGTAATCCTGGCGGGTATCGCCATCTGGGCCACAGCTCTTGGTCAGATTCTGATCGTAGGTCCAATCGCCTTCCGCCTCGATTCTCAGCCGTGCGACCCCTTCGACTGAGTCGAGCGCAAGCGTCCATATACCTTTCTCAGGCTTCGCTGGAATGGGCATTTCGACCAGGAGATGCCATTTAGGGTCCGGCATGTGGTTGCGCTCGCTGCTGAGATGAGGGGGAAACGAGATAGAGCTGAAAAAGTGGATCGTTGCTTGCCCTCCCGAGCCGTTGCCAGGTCGCCTTATCCAGGGTCCGCGGGATCTCCAGCATCGCGCTACAATCCGTACTTTTTGCGTCAGTGCATTGAACTGCCGCAACCCGCACATCCTCCAAGAAACAACCTCGATCGTCACACAGGCTCACGGTGCTTCCGACATTCAGTGTCATGCGCAGCGGTAACGACGCGATGTGCGTTGCCATGAGACGTTGGCCCGGGGCAACCGCGAGTGACGGCGTTGGGCGCAGCCCTTCGGGAAGTACTGGTTTGCCGGAGTCGATTTGCGCCGCCACATAGCGGCCCACGACGCTGTCAATTGGCGGTTGGCCGTCGGGCTCGATCCTTATGTCGTCCTGGCGAATCAGATGATTTGGGGGCAGTCGATGCGTGGCTCGGTGGTACACCGGAGGTGGTGTCTGAGCGAGCTGGCTCGACCAGAAGATCAAGCGTACAACTCCCACGCCGAGTGCCGGCAAGTACAGCCATAGAAGCCGCTTCAGGAGCCCTGCCCATGTTGGTAGGTCAGCGGCGGCAGTTCCCCGTACTGAGCGAGCTGACTCAACGCGTCCCACAGCCGACGTTCCTGCTCGAGCCCAGCGGGCAATGGGACGTGCAGCGCACGGAGTAGATCGAAGCGGTTCAAATCGATCCCGCTGCGAACCATTTGGGCGAATGCGAGGTAGTTCGTGAAGCCGAGACTGTACCACAGCCAGGCAAACAGCGGCCCACCGACTGCAATGAGCAGAAACAGCAGAATGCCGTGACCCGTGACGGCGATGACTGCAAGCCACAGCAGCACCGTTACTGCGGTGAGCCAAAACATGGTCACCATGAAATCGAGCTGGGATTTCGTCTCCTGCAGATCGGCAAAGAACGACTGGTTCTTTTGCAGAATCGGCTGTAGCCGCGTCCAGAACGCCTCCAGGTTCATCATATATCGGGTCGCTGCGTAACTGAGAATCGTTTCGGCAATGTTGCCAAATCGCGTGGGTCGGACTGCCGTCTCGCCGAAGAGCGCGCCACGTCTGCCGAATGCAGCGATGTACTCGTCATTCCACTTTGTGGTGGCGTACTGGATAATCGCCATGAGCCGCTGCTGGTCTCGATCCAATGGATCGTTGTCATCCGCGTCACCGGATTCGAGCGCAGCTGCGAGTGCCGTCACCGCTTCGGTCAGGTTTGACGCCTCGATCGAAGCGCCGCGATAACGCTCGGCCTCTAGTTGGACAATTGCCTGGTTCTTTGTGGGGTCATACGTGGGTGCTCCCCCTTTCTCTTTTCCCTTGCCACGTGCGCTCGCGAGTGCCTCGAGCAAGGCGGCTTGCCGCACCTTGCGGCGGCCCCGCCTCGCGGTCTCCAGCTCCTGATCACACCTCTGGAGACGCGTGTTTTCGCTCTCGAGGAAAGGGTCTGTAAGGAAGTATCGAATCAGACTTCTGTCAGGCCAGTGTTCACCTTCCAGTATTTCTCGTAAGTAATGCTTGATCGTGGACAGGAGGTAGGCGGCTACTGCTACGAGCACGAGCCCGGCGAAACCGTAAAAGGCTTGTCGGCCAGCCGGCAGTTCGAGGTAATGGGCGACGAAGGTTCTGAAACTAGGGAATTGCGCGTGCGCCAGCACGCCATTGATCACCGCGGCGAAAAACACGGGGAAGAAACTTCCAATCAAGAAGTATTTGGAGAAGTATCCTGTGAGGCGGTCGAGTAGCGTCCCGAGCACGGGTGGGGTCCGCTAATCACACACGACGGTAGCGTGGTCCCCCATGGGACACTTATCGCCGTCCTTCGCCGGTGGACGCTTGAAGCTGTGCTGGTGCTTTCCGGTGCAGTAGCAGTCGCTGGGGCTGGAGAGTTCGTCCCGGAGCGTCTCGTGGCGCGTAATGATGACTGTGAGTCCCAGTACCGCACCAGCTTGTTCTACCTGTGTTACTGACTTAGCGAAGCCGAATCGAAGAAAATCGGCATCGGTTTTTCCAAAGAAGTTGTCGTAGGCCTGCCAGGTAGCCTGTGGGTGGACGATTTCCAGCTGGTGCGTGGCGACCTGCTGCGCAGTGAGCTCGCGAACTTCGCGCTTCTCCCTGATGTCCGCGAGCAATCTGCTACCTTTCTTCTTGGCGAGGAGGAGATCCACCGCTCTGATGATCCAAGCCTTTTTCGCGTTAGCGTTGGCTTCCACAATCCCGGAGCGATTGAATGCTTTCATTCCCGTGATTGCGACGGGAATCGTCGTTTCGGACGAAAACACTGGCAGGATGAGCGCTTCCATGTCGTTCGCTCCGGTTATACGCGGCGCTTCTCACGTTGTTCCGAACAGGCAGGTGATCCGCGACTGGCGCTATCACACTTTGAGCGCCTCGCTTTCCGGCCCGCGATGCAGCGCGCCGAGATGCTGGGCCAGGCCGAAGGCGCAGTAGGAGCCGGACGCGGGCGGTAGTCAGACGCCTAAGGCGGCGTGATGGCCCGAAGGCGAGGCGCGGTGGGTGGATGAGCACCTGCCGTTGCCTTGTTGTTTCGTTGAGGGCCGAGTGACCGAACTGGAAGACGAGTTCGGAGGCCCACTCTCCGATAATTGACTCACAAGTTGAGTAGGGCTAGACGCCTCAGGCTTCCGGTGCAACGCCCCCAGCGGTCGGGGGGGCTTTTGTTTCTGCAACCTTTTTCTTCGGGGCGCTCATGCCAAGGGCATCACGAAGCGACCTGACGGATGAGAGAAGTCCTTCGCCGCGACCCGTTCGCAGAATGCCAGGAACTCGCATCTCGCGGAGGAACTTGGTCCCTCGAATGTTCTGGAGATCCTCGTTCTGGTTCAGGGCCATGCCGATGAGGAGTGTCTCAAGGAACTGTACGTCTCGGTGCCCGCCTTTAGCGGGTGAGGCGAACCTGCCAGTCGGTGTGAGTTTGGCGAGCAAGTGGAGTTGCGGTTCACCGGAAACGCGCTGGAGGGAGTAGTTGTATTGATTTAGCTTGTGAAGCGAGAAGCACTCCTGGCAGAATGTTTGCCTCTCCGCGAGCCCCACGTACCATGCGCGCCGTCGGATGGAAAAGACGTAGCACCCGCAGGCATCTGGCAAGCCGTCTTCTTCCGCCTCGACCGCCGACCAGAACTCACGCCGATCGGCTGGGCTTTTCGCTATGAGCACGCCATCGCGCGGGATGCTGTAGGGTCCGTACACCTTGTAGATCATTGCCGTCTCCTCGCCGCGAAACGCTATGCATCCTTCACCGGCGCGGTCGGCGCCTCACGTTTCACGATCTCGATGCCAGCCACGCAGTCCGCCTTGTTGACATACCCTTCAGCCGAGTCAGCAACGATCTTGTTGTTGTTCGCCTGTAAGCGCCAGCGGTACTGATTCGCCTTGTCGCGATAGACGTAGAACGTGGCCACGTGGGCCTCCCAAAGAGTGTGCTCCACGCTACGGGCTGCGTACCCATCGGGTTAGGGCAATTTTGCGGCACAATAGGGCGGAAATGCGGCATTCCACGTGGAGCTCGAACGACTTGCCTAGCGCCTGCCGCCCAATTTCGGGACCGATTTACATGTCCGGGGATATCCGCGTATCCTCTGCGGTGCTACGACATGGCGAGCCGGATGAAGGTGCCGGTGAGAGAGACGAAACTCTCGACGTCGGCGGCACATGGCGTCGGCCGGACCGTCCCTTTTTCAGCCGCATGTCGGAAATCGTTGGTGTACTTGATGTACTCTTTGAGCAGCCGGTTATAGGACGCCCGGGGCGGGACCGGGCGTCGTCGCAATCGGTCCACAGCAAATTCCCCGCCGATCAGCAGATCCTATTGTCGACCGTTTCAACCATCGCTGCGTCCCTAAGACTAGTGGCGTTGACCTGTTGTGATCGGCGACGAGCACGTTTAACATCCCGAGTGATGGCTGATCGTATTCACCGAGATGGAAGGAGCAGCACATGTCGAAGCGTGTCGTCTATGTCGTGGAGCCGCGTGACGGCGGTGATTGGGCTGCGCAGCGTCGTGGCACCGAGCGTGCAGCGGTAGTCGTGGAGAACAAGGCCGACGCGATCAACGAGGCTCGCAGGCTCGCGCAGCAGCACACGTTGAGCCAAGTGGTTATCAAAGGCGAGAACGGCAGGATCGAGCGAGAGTACACGTACGGAGAAGACCCGCGCCGCTTCCCTGGGTAGCAGCAGGGTTGCCAGCGCCCGGAACGTTCTAGGGTCGTTCAAGTCCAAGGGCGATCAGGTCGCGCCGGCGGGGTGATGGAACGCGCCGCTCTCCAAACTCGGCCCCGCTATGCGGGGCCGTAGTTTTTTCTGCCGGTTCCCGCACCAATACACCTCAGTCTTGCCGCGCCGTCAACTGCCTGCGGCGCTGCCGGAATCGACAAGGGTGAGGATGTTGGGATGGTTGAGCTGGGCGGTGATGCGGATTTCGCACAGGAACCGATCGGCGCCGATTCGGTTGGCCTGCTGAGCGTGCAGCCAAACGTCAGGGACGCGGTGGGTTATCCGTACACTGAAGCGGCTCGGCTACTTCGCGTGCTCTGAGAGGTCGCGCTCTCGAGCACCTGCGCGCGGTACTCGAGTCGCTAATTGGACAGGTGAGCACCGTAAGCTTCATAGAACCACTTGTAATCGTCCTGCCAGTCGTTGACGGCCTCTCTCGGCTGCTCGCGTCGCGCCATCCCATTCTGCGCAAACGTCCACAGACAGCTTGTAATTTTGTTGAAGCGCTTTGCCGACCTGGACTCTCCCCACTCGGCGCGGTATGCAGCGTCGCCCACCTTTGGTAACGCGTTCAAGGGCGTCTCGAAAACCCAAGTGAGCACTCCGCGTCTCTTCACTTTGCTTAGTCCGCTAATCCCCACATGATAGCCAGCAGCGGCAAGCACACCGTCTGTTCGGTCGAAGAAGTCGGTTTTCTTTGCGAAGCGCCGCTTAGGTGAAGCGGGTGCTAACATGAGCGTTTCGAATTGCTCTTTTGACAACGCGTGGTTTCGTCCGTCCTCTCCTCTAACAGTGACTCCCGCTGCACTAATTGTGATCACCTTGTAAAGTCCTTCACCAAAACTCAGCGTCACTCCAAGGTGAACCCAGTCTCCAGCGCTCATCTCAGCACCTCCAGCGTTTCGAGTGTTCTCGAAATAAGCGCGAGGCCCAACAAGAAAGGCAGTGGTCGCTGTCGAAATCCTGTTCCCCGGATTCTTCATGGCGACTCAATGGGATACTCAGTGGGGATACTCAATGGGGATACTCAATGGGGATGCTCAATGGGAATACTCGATGGGAATACTCAATGGGAATGCTCGATGGGAATACTCAATGGGGGATACTCAATGGGGATACTCAATGGAGATGCTCAATGCGGGGAGCCACGCTAGGGCCGCGCACAATTCGTCAGCACACGGCGTGTCCCGCCGAGCTGCGCACGGGCGGTAGGTGCGTTATCTTCTTGTCAGGCCTCGGCCTAGCTGTGCTTCGCCGTTGCCGTCATCATACCACCACCAGGGGGGACCCACCGCATAATGGGAGTACGGCGCCTACTCGTTGCAGATCACCAGTTCATCCTCGCCACCCGCGACACCGGATATCGGGGCGTCGCCAATGCGGTGGCCGAACTCATCGACAATTCGATTCAGGCTGGGGCCAGTGACGTTCGGGTGTTCGTACGGGAAGGCGCGGGCAAGAACGCGCGCGTTGCCGCTGAGTCGGACGTGGCGATCGCGGTCCTCGACAATGGCGAGGGTATGAATCGTGACACGCTGTGGACCGCGTTGCAATTCGGTGGCACTGAGCGCTTCGGGAATCGGCAAGGCTTGGGTCGATTCGGGATGGGCCTCCCCAACAGTTCGGTCAGCCAATCGAGGCGAGTCGAGGTGTACACCTGGCGCAGTCGCGGCTCTGTTCTCTTCACCTATCTCGATGTCGATGAGGTTGCTCGGCGGGAACTCCGCCACGTCCCGCCTCCTCTGCCCCGCCGCCTACCTGCCTGGGCGGATTCGCTGGCGAGCGAAACGGGTACACTCGTGGTGTGGAGCCGCTGCGATCGGTTAGCCTTTCGAAGAACAACGACGATAGCCCAGCGGATGCGGCGACCGCTCGGTCGTATGTATCGCCATTTGATCTGGCGCGGCGTGAGAATCTCCGTGAATGATGAAGCTGTGGCGCCCGTTGACCCGCTCTTCTGTCGGCCCGACACAGGAGAGGGGGGGGCGGTGTCGTTCGGGTCAGTGTTGGGCTATGAGGTGGCGTCGCCCGCAGGTCGCGGGACCGCAACGATCTCGGTTCGGTTCAGCGAATTGCCGGTGGCGGTGTGGCACGACCTGAGCGTTGAGGAGAAGCGGGACCGTGGGATTGTCGGTGGTGCCGGAGCCTCATTCGTTCGGGCGGGCCGAGAGGTTGACTATGGTTGGCATCTGATGGGCTCCAAGCGGAAAGAGAACTACGACGATTGGTGGCGGTGCGAAGTATGCTTCGATCCCGAGCTTGACGAGTTCTTCGGTGTGACTCACAGCAAGCAGGGAGTGGCACCGACACCGCAGTTGAACGCGATGCTCTCGCCCGATCTAGAGAGTGCTGCCCGCACTCTCAACAGCCGAGTTCGCGCCGCATTCGAATCCCTAAAGAATTCAGCCCCAAGTCGTGCCGCTAAGGTAGCGACGCGCCAAGAGGTCTTGCTGCCGCCCGCTCGCCCACAAGAGAGTTGGTCCCGTCCCCTACCTGAGCGCCGCTCGTATAGCATCTTGACGGCGAAGCTGCGCGGCCGGGCGTTCTTCGACGTGACCGAGGTTGACGGGAGGTTGTCGGTCACGATCAATGTGAATCACCCGTTCTTCGAACAGATCTACGCCCCTGCACTTGAAGGTCACAACGATCGCGAGCGTTACACTTTGGAGTGTCTCATCCTCGCCGCTGCTCGTGCTGAGCTTGGTGCTGAACGTCCGGTAGACCGAGCATGTCTTGAGCGGTATAGGTCGAGCTGGGGAGATTCGCTCGCAGCCTTTCTGGAACGGAAGATTTGATGAAGGCAGCCGAGGGTTGGTCCGCAATTCGTCCCAGCGTCCTTGCCCACGCTGGGGCGCGACGACTGCTCCGGAATTGTGTCCGACGTCTCGCGAGCCTGAGTGCGGACGGCGCCAGCGCCCAGGCTATCGCACGAATTCGCGGCGATGCTAGTGATCTGGCTGGACGGCTGCCCGCGGCTGTAAGCCTCCACACTTCATTATGTGCCTCGATCCTGTGCGATCTACGAGCCCAGGGCTGGCGCTTTCGACTGTCACCGAAGCGGATCGAGGTTGCGCCCCCCCTGGACGAGGAAGGGTCGGTCGAGGCGCGGAAAGCTCAGATCAGAGCCGCGCACCTCATCGAGCGCGATGCCCAGCTGTGTCAGCCATCGGTGCGTCGGTTCATTCGTGAGATGGAGCGACGGCGCCTCCACAAAGGAGAATGGCGGTCCATCTTCACCCTGATGCGCGACGGGCGGGAACTCGGCGAAGCGCTGCGCAAGGCCGCGACACTGCCCCCTGGTCCTGTCCGCCTCGCTGCTCTCCGGAAGACCATCGACCCCTACCTCCAGGTCGTCACTCCCCAGGCGGTATGCCAGTTTACTGGACTACGGCTCCTCGATGTTTGGCGGTACTTCCGACACACGTGGAACACGGCGTACCTCAGCACGCCCGGGCGAAAGGTGTGGTTCCTGGTGCGGGACCGCGCAGCTCCGAACCATCCTGTACTTGGCATAGGGGCCCTGGGGAGCTCGATCGTGCAGCTTGCGCCTCGGGATCGCTGGATTGGGTGGCGCACCGAAGAGTTTCTCGCGGCTCTTCGGGCGAAACCGACCGTCGGCTGGGCGCGCTGGCTAAAATCGTCCCTCACAAGGCTGATCGCCGACATCTACGTGGCCGATTTCCGCTCGGAGGGCCTTATCAGTAAGGGCGACTTAGCACATCCGAGCAAGGACGTCGTTCTCGGTTTGAGAAGCCTGTCAGCCGACGAATGGCGGGTGCATCGGCTCTATCCGGCACGCCAGGCGCACAAGGCGGCTGTTCAGCGAGGGCGGCAAGCGGACTGGAAGGCCGAAGCGCGGGCGCACCTCTTCCGAGCGAAGCGATCGGAACACCTAGCGGAGCTCCTCGACGCGCGCCGCGCGTTTTTGGCTGCAGGGTTCCGGCAGCCGACAGCGGCGGCGCTCCAGCGGACACTGGGTCAAAGGGCGGGCGCCCAGGCAATCTCGACCGTGTTACGGTACGTGAAGGCGGCGCATGTAGGCGTCGACATGATGGATATCACGATCTGCGGTGCGGTCGCGCCGTACAACGCCGTGCTCGGCGGGAAGCTTGTGGGATTGCTCATGGCCAGTCCCGAGGTCGCTGCCGCCTACAACAACCGGTATAACGGCGTCCCGAGCATCATTGCCTCTTCGATGGCGGGTCGGCCGGTCCGTCGCCGGCCAAACTTGGCCTTGCTTGGCACAACGTCCCTGTACGGTGTGGCCTCGAGCCAATACAACCGCCTGCGAATGCCTGCGGAATGCGGGGGTGGCCGCGCAGGTGAGGAGCTGGCCTTCATCCCGGTGGGCAGGACAATAGGATTCGGGTCCTTCCATTTTTCCCGTGACACTATGAAGGTGCTGGAGATCGTCCTGGCGCAGCAGCTGCCGGGGCGTCCCGTGAACAGCATCTTCGGGGAGGGTGTGAACCCCAAGTTGCGGAAGGTGCGCAGCGCGCTCGACCTGCTCGGGCTCCCTTCGGATGTGCTACTGCAGCATGGCAGCCCGCGCATCATCTACGTTTTGCCCCTCGCCCGGAACTTCCGCGACATCCTGATAGGCCGGGCCGCAAGGGCGATCCCCTTCATCCCCAACCAGCCGAACACGAGCGCGCGCATCGCAGAGTTCTGGCTCGAGCGATGGTTGGCACGGCGGATCGACAATCCCGCCGTGCGGGACAGGGTGGAGGGTCATGCTTTGACATACCCGGTGCGCCACGGGGCGCGCGTCGTTCTCCCGCCAGTGGCAGGGGAAGACGGTCCTTTGTTCACTGAGCTGGCCCGGCCTGTGGTGGTCGAGGCCAGTTCGGTAACGGTCAGGCGGCGCGCACGCGCTGGCCAAGCTGCGCAAGCCGCCGCAACAGCGTCGTCCGTGTGAGCCCCACCATGAGCGCCGCCTCCTCGAAGGTGACTCCCCAGTGGCGGATCAAGACGATGGCCAGCGCCACGTCGGGCGCCGCCAGGGCCTGTGCGCGGTCGAGGTCGATGCCGCGGTCGATGTGTTCCCACTCGTTCTGCGCTTCGGGCTGCTCGCCCTCGCGGAGTTGATCGAGGCTGAGGACGACCGACGGCTTAACGTCTCCGGTAGAAGGCGAGCATTTCCGTCCGCGACGGGCATCGCGGGCGCGGCTACGCGCTCCCGGTGCGCGGTAGGCAGCCCGTACTCGATCGACCGACTCCTTGATGAATGCCGAGACATGATCGCGCGCTGACGTTGTCCCAGGATCGAAGGCAGGCGCGCCATGCAGGAACGCGGCGGCCCAGATCTCGATGATGATTTCGTCCCGCAGGTCCCGCGGCAGATCCCAGGCGCGGCGTCGAACAATTGTTTCGAGATAGGGTCGGAACCGTTGAACCAGCTCGGTCCACGCCGCTGAATCGCCGGCCAGTGCTGCGGTGATCAACTGCTCGTCGGTGAGACCATGAAAAAACAAAAACGGTACAGTGGTAGCCATGTGAGCCTTGACCTCTCTGTGTGTGCAAACGGCCTGTTCGTGCGCCACGATGGCGCGTTGAGAAGGCCGAATGCAGTACACAGGGGTCGTGGCGGCTCGTAGGCCGCACTGCACCGCCTTCAGTTGTAAGGTAGAGCGTAGACCCGGTCAAACCAGAAGTCAAGGCTGGGGGCCCATGGCGGAGGGTGGCGGGCCGACTATAACTGCGTAATCGTCCACCACCCTCACCGAGGTGCGGCCTCAGGCGGCCGCTTCACCTTCCGCTTCCGATTCCGACTGCGGGAACTCCTGGCTGAGAGTCCGGAGGGCGCTCGCCAAGAAGGGCGACCACCGTTCAACCCTCTGGGCGCGGTAGAACTCGCGGGTCTCGGGGTTCGTCGTCTTCAACTCCTCCCGTGCCAGCGCGATAAGGAGCACATCCACCGCCTCCTTCGCGACTTTGCCGCCTTGGATTTCGAGGAGGGTGCCGTAGACCAACTCGAAGAAAGGATGACGCTTGTTGATGAGCACCACCACCTGCGTCCCTTCCCATCTCGGCGCGTAGAAGGGGCCGTTCACATCCTCGACATAGTCAACCCTGTAACGCTGAACCTTTTGTTGGGCTACGTACGCTGTCCGCGCCTCCTCGACGGACTTCCTCGTAGCAGCCGCGAGTTCCTGGACCTTCCGCTCGAGGTACAGGTTTGCTTCCTTCTTGTCGGGTTCCGGCACGGCGGGCAGTTCGCCGATGGATACGTCTGCAGCCTGTGCGGCCCGCTCGGCCGGAGATGGCTGGTCGTCAACGGGCTTGAGACTGGCGCGTAGCCTCTCCTCGCGTGCCTTGGTGCGCTCCTCGCCGTGTTTGTTTTGCTCCCGGTGAAGAAGAGCGTCGAGCCCTTCCGACGCGAGGACCCGCCAGAAGTCCTCAATTGGGCGAACGGTCTGTTTGTCGTTCGTGATACCAAAGACCTCATCTAGGGCTGGCTGAAAACGGACTTCGATACCCCAGTGGTACGCGTAGCTCTGGAGGAGAGGCCAGTCGCCGAGGCCACTAGCAACGTCGGTAGGACGACGCGGAAAGACGTCAACAGTCTCGATCTCGCGGCCAGCTCGGACGAACGCCATGCCCCGACGCGACTTGCGGATCTCGAAGCGAGCTTTCGAGAACTCATCAACAGGGGGGACATTGACCTTTCCCTCCTTGCCCACCGCAAGGCCGAGCGGGAACCGGGCTACGCGAACATGAATCGCGCCTGCTGCAAGCAGGTTGGGATCATCGAGTTGATCAGGTGACGTGACCTTGCCGAATCGCTTCTCCCCGGTCTCCGGGTCGCGGAAGTACCGCACCGACCAAGGGCCTTCGTCATACGCGAGGATTGCGCCTCCGTCTTCGGGTTTCCGATAGTAGCGACCCGTTGGTTCCAAGAAGAGCGGATCAACCATCTGGACTCGCACGCCCTCGACCACCAGCTCAAAATTCTTTAGCAGGTAACGGTAGGTCGCACCGAAGTCGTCGACCAGATGCTCCTTGAGGGAGGCACCACTGTTGTAGGAGAGGCGATCCGGTTCCACCCAGACGACTACCGTGCCGTGCTCCATTGACCAATTGTTGCGATCCAGGTAACTCCGCACGAAGTGTGGCAGCTCCGCCTGTTCAGGTGGGGGTACCGACTGGCTCGAGCTCTCGCCCGTGTAGTCGTTGATGTCGAGCCACCCCTTGATGAACGGTTCTGAGCTGCTCGTGCGCGTGTACACCTCAACCCGGCGAGTTTGGTTGATGGAGGCGTTCGGCAGGCCGAAGCCGAACTTGCCAATAAACTCAGGGTCGTCGAAGTGCGTGCCGCCGCCCCATGACAACGCGAAGCGGGCCATCTTGGCGAGCATGCCGGATCCGTTGTCGATGAACGCAACAGACGTTACGGCGTCCTTGCGCTGGTGCTGCTTCCTGTCGCCCGGCTGAGGTCGTTCGAAGATGACGTGCACCTTCGTCGCGCCGGCTTCGATCGCGTTGTCCACGATTTCCCGAGCTGCGGAGGCGCTGTGGCGGTAACCGCTCCGGCGCTGTGATTCGAGGGCGCGCTGGGAATTGAACAACGGGTATTGGAAGTGGTCACCGAGCTTGTCGGTGTACTTCTTCTGACGCTCGAGTTCGGTCAGCAGGCGGGTATCCTGGGACATACAAGCCTCCTTTGTCGTGGGCGGCGCATAGGCCGCAGTTGGCATCGCGTGGAGCACCGTGCCCCACAATGTACCTATGGGCGAGAATTCGGTGTTTTGTCCGCGCAAAGATGAGCGTGCGCATAAGCCCATGTATGGCAACCTGCTGCGAGGGATGCCAAGCGAGGACGTTCGATCGCGCACAAGCGCGCAAGCAGGAGGTGGTCGTCCGCCAAGACGCAGCGACAATCAAGGCCTTCGTCATTCTGTTGTGTGGCTAGCCATCTTGTACGCGTAGACAGATCTGGTCGTGGCGTCTCCGCCGCCCGGCCCCCCTTGTGTCCCTTGGCGACGAAGTGCTGCTCAACCTCACGCGCTTCTCTCGAGGATGAGCATGTGTCGTAGATCCAGGCATCTGCTTGTTCGTTTACTCCATGACCCCTGAAGAGCCGATCTCGAGGATCCGCGGCCACGCCAACATACCATTCGTTGTAGCGAGAGCTTCGCGCGCTCATGTAAGCGTTGAAGTCTTGGATCATCTGCTGTTGCTTGGCAGTCACGTGATCCTCCTTGTCGTAGGCGGCACATAGGCCGCGCAGAATGGCTGCGGTGAGAAGCAACGCTCCTTACAACCTATGGGCGAGAATTGGGACGTCTGTCCGCGCGGTACGAAGTACACCGTCGACTCACCCGCCACTGATCGACGGGGGCGCGAGCGCTCTTCGAAGTCAGGTTCCTCGCCGACAACACATTCGTCGCGGTGGACGTCCTCACGCCACGCGGTGTCGCGTACTCATCTCGCCGCGCGCAGCTGGCGTCCAGCGGGCCTGAGGACATCTTACCGTCATGACGATCCTTGGCTTGGTTCTATCTCTCCTCAGCAGCCCTCTCGCCACCCAGCAACTCGAAATCCACTTCCTCAACGTCGGCCAAGGCGACGTCGCCATCGTCCAGGAAGGTGGCCACACCGCGATCATCGACGCCGGACCGTCCGGGATCAGTCCATTCCTCACGACTTTTCACATCGACACCATCGATCTCGTCGTCGCCAGCCATCCGTACGCCGACCACATCGGCGGGATGCCTGAATTGCTCCAGTCCCACGTGGTGCGGTTCTACCTCGATAACGGCATCCCCCACACGACGGGCATCTACCGGCGGACCCTCGCACTCCACTCCAAGATTGGACGAATGCCGCACAGTCTCTCCAAGTCGCGCTACACTGCGGGCGTTCAATGAAAACGAAAACGGGGGGGGTGGTCTTTGCCGTGACCGTGTCCTGAAGGACCGGCTCTTTAAGAGCACGGACAACGACACCGGCGCCGGGATCCCTTCACCCCGGCGCGCCGCCCCGGGGTCAGCCGAGCCTATTGACTCGGCCGGGCCGCCGTGCGTATCCTCGCTCGAAGCGCCCTCCACCGTCCATCATAGGAGGCGAGCTATGAACCGCCCCACTGATATTGCGACCGTTCTGCTGCTCGGCGTGACCGCCGCAGCCTGCGACTCACCAGGACCTGCGGCGCCCACGCTCAACGCGCCGCTGTTCGCGGCGGCAACAATCACGGCCATCACGGCAACCGGGCCGTTGACCATTGCGGATTCGGGAAGCACCAGCCTGTCCGGTGGCACCCTCCACGTCCGTGACCTGGTCCTCGAGGGACCCGTGAGCGGGGACATCACCGGCACGATCACGACGGTCGCGAACGTGGAAGTCGTACAGGCGACAGGCAACGGGACGGCGTCGGGAACGTTCACGATCAGCGGCGCCGCGGGCGCCTGGACCGGACACTTCCACGGGAGGTTCGACGCGGGCGTGTTCTCCGGCCGACTCGTTGCCCGAGGCACCGGTGCGTACGCGGGGCAGATCCTGCGTGGGAACCTCGCCCAGACGGGACCCACCACGAACGTGGTTCGGCTCACGGGCACGATTCTCAATCCAGGCGGCTGAGGCCGGCCCCACCCCGGGCGCGAGCCCGGGGAACACCAGCCTAGGACCGGCTCGGCGAAAGCGCGCGCTCTTAAGAGCGTGTGTCTTGGCCGAGCCGGCTGTCCTCAGTCATCCGAATTACGATACCCGCCCCCCTTCATCCAACTCGGCACCGTCGGCGTGGCCTTCGGCGCGGCCTTGGGCGCGGGCTTGGGAGCTGCTCGCTGCGGGGGGGCCGGCTTCGACGCCGGAGTCGAGGTCGGGAATTTGAAGCTCGCCAGATTTTGGAGCACGCTATCGAGATTGCTGACCTTCATCGGATGCTGCTGCAGCATGGTCGCCAGGGCAGCGGCGAGTTGGTCGATCTGCGACGATCCGATCCGACGTAATTGTTGCCAAACCGGCGATCGACCCACCTGCAGAAAATCTTCGCGCACGAAGATCAAATTGTCGCCGGTATGAAAATTTTCCCAGAGGCTGGCATCCTGCTCCAGCGCCGCCAGCGAGAGATAGACGACGAGCGCTGAAAAACGATCGATCTCCAGCCCGTAGTCTTGCTCGCTCCGTTCGGGATGCTGGTAGGCACGGTGGCCGGTTTCCGTGGCGTGGCGGCCCTTCAAGGCCGGCACCCACATGCCGTCGTAGTCGACCAACTGGATCGATCCGTCGCGCACCAGGATATTGCCCTGCTGCAAATCGCCGTGCGCGACCCGAGCGTATTCGAGGTCGCGAACCAGTGTCACCCATTTGGCCCGCAATGTCGCGAGTAACCAGGGAAAGCGGAGCTGCTTCTCGACATACGTGTGCAGCAGGTCGCCCTCCGCCCATTGCATTTTGACGATCGGGAACCACTTGGAGCCGATTTGGATGCCCTGCTTGAGAAACCGAAACTCCACGTCGTAGCGCAGGCGGACCTTGTGGAGATGTCGGGAGATCGCCTCATACCGTTCGGCATGGTCGCTGATGGGGCGCAGGAAGCAGCGAATCGCCCAGGCCTTCCTGAATGAGAAGAACCCGCCCGGTTTCGTGCCCTTGTAGACCACGGCATTGGCGCCGGTGGCCGGCTTGGGCATCCCGAACTTATCGAGCTCGAGGGCGGCCGCTCGTAATCCCGGGTCAGCAAAAGCCTTCTGCGGGTGCTGAACCGCCTCATGGTATTCGGTCAGGTCCGGCCAGGCCGCCATCGCTATCTCTCCTTCGCTGCAACCGGCGCATCGTGATGAATGACGCGGACCAGGGTAAAGTCGTCGTTGCGCAATCCATGCTTGCGGCCGTAGGCGACCATCGCGGCAAAGCTCTCTGGCGTACTCAGCTTCCGGTAAAGCCACCTCCACATTGGTCGCCCGTCTTCATGCCGTTTCAGCAGCCAGGCGGCCATCGCATCGCTGGCGAGCAGCAGCATGTCTCCATCGCGCAGGCTTCCCGTGCTGATTTGGATCCGTTCGTGCGGTGGTTCGCCGTCCGACCTCGAGCCGATCAGATACGGGCTCATGGTGAATTGCGAAGATTTCTGCAGGGGGAACGCTTTGAGCACCCGCATCCCTTTACCGACGTCATCGACCTGCATGAGGCAACAGTCACCAACGGCCAGCGCCGTCCACCGGTTGTGGTGAGCGTCAATCTGGACGCCGAGGAAAGCCGCGAACGCGCCCTGCTCGGCCTTTTCGCTGGCGAACCAGGGGAGCGGGCGTCCCGCCAATCTTCGCTGCCACAGGCGGCGCGCGGCCCCAAGCCGCGCAAAAAACTCAGCCCCGGCGAGCTCACTGCGCACATAGCTTTCGGCGAGCAGCACCGCCCAGAGCTTGGCGAAACTGCTTTCGGTGGCGCCATCGGCCACCGCCACGCGCATGCCGCCCGGGGGGGCGGTGCGAGTTTGCCGCTGCGCCCATGCATCCTCGTACTCCTCAGCACTGTTGCCCGACTTGGGGCAGCAGAAGGCCTTGATGTCGCACGCGTTGGCCGCCGTGGCGTGGTTCACCGCAGCGCTGCTCAACGCAGACGCACATTAGCCGGCCGCGTGCCGATATCGAGAAAATGGATGACGTGCAACGGTTGCGCGTTGAAGATGAATCCGCGCGAGTCGTCCGCGGCCGGCAAACCCAGCTCCGTCGCGCGTGCAACCATGAACGGTGTGA
>Ga0210382_10000053_pt1 | contig 46176 bp, 42 predicted proteins | sample PLMedo_FD_155452 | JGI IMG/M metagenome (GOLD analysis project Ga0210382, IMG submission 155452) | Groundwater sediment microbial communities from an aquifer in East River, Colorado, USA - PLM0_60_coex redo | ecosystem: Environmental > Terrestrial > Soil > Riparian zone | place: USA: East... | reverse complement strand
CGGCGTACGGCAGGTCGAGGAACACTATTTCCGGAAATCGAGCGCCTCGCTCGCAAAGAGCGTCCGCGGCCGGCTGGAACAAGGTGTTAGCAGTACCGACCTTGCCAGTTGTGCGCGAGTTTTGTTGAAAGTATCACCGCCAACGCACCGCCAATCGCTAAGACACCAAGGTATAGATGAAGGAGTTCCGCTTGAGCGCCGTCGCTAAACAAGAAGACCGCTCGCTGCCTCAAGTGCGAGTAGACGTTATAGAGCATGGAACGCGAGCTCGCCATGGTCGTGATGCCTGCGTAATCGGCGGCGACATTACGTTCTCCACGAGCCATCTTGAAAGCTACTGCCTGGCGGAATGGGAACCAGCAATGTTCGATGCGCTCGTTCTCACGGCCGCAATAGAGTTTTGTGATCGCACCCGGCGCCGTCATGTGCACACCTGGGCGAGAGAGATCGAACTACGCATTCCAGTGCATGAGCCGGAGCGCTGGAATGACCGAAGGGTAAGTGATGCGCTGCATGATGCACTCGGCTTCCTGACCGGTGACGTATGGTCGATTTCGTTTACGGCCCGCAGTAACCCGATTGCGAAACCGCAACAGTTTTCCTTCGATATTCCGCGCGAACCCTGCGCGGTGATCCCTTTCAGCGAAGGGCTTGATTCCCGCGCAGTGGCGGGAATCATGCACGAGGAGCTCGGTGACAGACTTATACGCGTGCGGCTGGGATCGAAAGCCTTTGAGGCTGATACGTCGCCATCCGCCAAAAAACAACCCTTCACCTCCGTTCCTTACCGCGTCAGGCCTCGAAAGCTTACGAATGTCGAGTCCAGCGCGCGTTCTCGCGGATTCAAGTTCGCCATGGCAAGCGCACTTGCCGCGTATGTCATCAAGGCCGAGCGCATCATCGTTCCGGAGAGCGGACAGGGCTCGCTTGGGCCGGTGCTCGTGCCAGTCGGACAGGCTTACGAGGACTATCGAAACCATCCACTTTTCACCGACCGCATGGAGAAGTTCCTCGCAGCATTGTTCAGCCACCGTATGCGATTTGAGTTTCCGCAGGTGTGGCATACGAAGGGAGAAACGCTGTCTCGGTTCGTCAAGGAATGCAAAGACGGCCCTGCGTGGACTGACACGTGGTCGTGTTGGCAACAGAACCGGCAGGTGTCCGTGGACCATAAAAAACGCCAATGCGGGATTTGCGCGGCGTGCATGCTCCGGCGCCTTAGCGTGCACGCCGCCGGGCTAACCGAATCGCCGCAGGCATACGTTTGGGAGAACCTTGGCGCGCGCACTTTCGTAGCCGGCGCTGCGCCGAAGTTCAGACATGCTAGCCACGGGCAATTCGAATACGCCATCGCAGGGACCTTGCATCTTGATCATCTTGCCAGCTTCCAGCACTCGGCTATTAATCGCACGGCCTATGAGCTTGCAGTATCGCAGCTAAGCAGGTCGCGTGGGCTGGTGCCCTCGGATGTCAGGGCGAAGCTGGATCGCCTTCTCGCCAAACATGAGGAGGAATGGAAGAGTTTTGTAGCTTCTCTCGGCGCAAACTCTTTCGTGGCAAAGTGGGCAGGCCATTCATGAGCGATAGTCCACTTGCCGATTTTGCGCCTGCCGACCTGGGAGAGCGTCTACGCATAGCGCGGGAAGGGGCCAACCTGACGCAGAAGGACGCCGCCGACGCGATAAACGTTGCGCGCACGACTTTGGTAGCGATCGAGCAGGGACAACGCCGTATTCGCATAGATGAGATACAGCGACTGGCGAAGCTTTACAAGACGTCCGTGAACGCGCTGCTGCGTCGGGAGGCAGTTCATGTCGATCTGGTACCCCGCTTCAGAAAGCTTATCGGCAGCAATGACGGTCCTTCGGCTGCAGCCACCGAGCTACTGTCGAACCTTGCGCGCGCGGAAGTCGAGCTTGAAAACTTGCTGGGAATTAAGCGGGCGCGAAACTATCCGCCAGAGCGGCCAATACTTGGCGGCGATGTGGTCGCGCAGGCAGAGCAGGATGCGTTGGAGCTGCGTCATCGGCTCGGCCTCGGCTACGCGCCTATTCTCGATATCGTGACGCTATTGGAACTGGAACTTGGTGTCAGGGTTTACGTCCGCCGCGTAGACCCAAAGATATCCGGCGTTTTCGTTTACGATGAAACGCTTGGCGCCTGCATGCTGCTAAACGCCAATCATCCGAAAGAACGCCGCAACCAGACCAGCGGACATGAGGTGGGACATTTCGTTTCCGCGCGCCGCGCGCCGGAAGTTCTGCACCTGAACGAGCCGGAAGACTCGAGGGAGGAGCGATATGCAAACGCATTCGGTAGGGCTTTCCTCACTCCTGCGCGCGTCGTAAGAGAGAAGTTTCAGGAAATCACTGCGGGAGCGTCACACCTTACGCGGCGACACATAATCGTTCTCGCGCATTTCTTCGGAGTGTCCCGCGAAGCCATGGGTCGACGCATTGAGGAGCTGGGGCTCTCGAAGAAGGGTACCTGGGACTGGTTTGAAGCGAACGGCGGAATAACCGACGTTCAGGCGCAACAGGTTCTCGGCGATCTGATAACTCCGGACAAGGACAAGGCCGAAGCAGACCGTCCGACGACTCTGCGGCTTAATCTGCTCGCCGCACAAGCTTATCGGCGGGAACTCCTTAGCGAGGGGCAGTTAGCGCGTCTGCTGCTTCTCGATCGGGTCGACCTTCGCGGAATACTGCACGATTTCGAGGCGCAGGAGGACGAGCCTGACGGGGCTCCGAACGCGCTTGCCTGAATCTGCGGCCGTTGTTGTGGCCGACGCTAGCGTCACCATCAATCTGAATGCCAGCGGTTTTGCGGCGAAGATCATCGCCGCGTTCCCGGAGCGCATCGTCATCTTAGATGCCGTGGCTGACGAACTCGAAGATGGACGACGAAAAGGCCGCCGCGACGCGGACGACGTCCGAAGACTCGTTCGAGAGGGCCTGATCGAGATAAAGACCCTCGGACCCGCGGGGCTCGTTCATCTCGAAGGGCTCGTAGTCGGGTCAGCAAGCGAAACTCTCGACGATGGCGAAGCCGCGACCATCGCGTACGCCTTGGAGGTAGGCGCCGTGGCAGTCATCGATGAACGCAAAGCGATCCGTATATGCGCCGAGCGTTTCCCGAAGTTGGGACTGCGTTGCACGGTCGATATTTTTGCGCACGCCGAAGTGCAGCGTGCACTCGGACAGCAGCGACTCGCGGAAGCGCTCTTCAATTCCCTTCGGGACGCTCGAATGCGCGTTTTACCGGATCAGATTAGATGGGCAGTGGATCTGATCGGAGCCGAGCGGGCAGCCAAATGCCCAAGCCTGCCATCTTCGGTTCGCGGACAGGGACCGCGGCGTTGACTTGGGTGTACGCGCTTGACGGCATTCCAAGCGAGAGACACAGGGCATCTTCCATTTACTCTGTGCACGGTTGGTTCCACGGGGGGCAAATAGGCTGTTCGAAAATAAGAGCCGCCGCCCAGGGTCACCGGGCGGCGGCTCTTGCCCTCAGCGGGACCAGATCAGCTCGTGCTGCCCGTCGCGCTCGATCAAGTTCGCATAGATCGGAGCGGGGAAGCTCGGGTCGTCAAGCTTAAGGCTGACGAATTCGCGACCGCCCTTGCTGGTGCGAGCCCAGCCTGCGCCGATCTCGACCTTGCCGACGAAGGCTCGGTAGTCGGGGGCGGTTTCGCCGCGCTTCTCGATCGGGGTGATCGCGACCTTGGCCTTGAGGCCGACGGTCTGGATGCTGCCGGTGAAGCCGGTGTTGGTCTTCGTGAAGGTGCCGATGGTTGCCATGTCTAAGTCTCCTTTTGTTTATCTCAGCCGCGCCAATCGCAGCCTCGATGGAAGTGGCAAAGCCGGCCCGGCGCCGGCCGCACCCGCAGGGCTGCAACGAAGAGAAGGACGGCCGTGACGCTGTTTTTTGGAGCGCAGCGTCCGCGAGGAATGGAGCAGCCAGGGGAAAAAACTGCGGCAAGCGCAGCGTCGGCCGTTGCGGCTATGAGGCGACGGGACGGCTAACTTCCATCATGAGAGGCAGCGTTGGATGCGCGGCGAACGAAGGCAGACGGTGGCAACGACGCAGTGAAGCGCGGGGTCCGATCGGTGGGTCAGATGAACAGCTCAGTGGAAAACCAATGCCGCGATGGGCCAAACCGCGTGTCGAATGCCAAGTGTAATGTCTTCGCTTGTCGGCCTTTTGAGGTCAACCGCGAGCGAGCCTATTACGCCCGCGATTTCCTGACGAAGGAGCTCCGGGTTCGGGTCCTTGGTGCGGGTCGCAGAAAGGGTGCCCCGTACTACGCTGGCGCGCTCTTTAGGCGTAAGTTCTCTTCGGCTACCGCTGGATTGCACGGCATACATATGCAGCGAAACAGTGTGTTCCGATGACCGACCAAGTTCTTGGCGTAGGGACTGGCGTTGCAACACCACAACAGCGACCGGCTCCTTGCCCCCACCAAGAAATGCCAGATCTGGTGCTCGCTTAAGATACGCCATTCCCGTCGGCTTCTGTGAGACGAAGCTGGAGCGGAGCAATTCCGCTACGACGGGCACATTGAGTCCCAATTGATGCACGGGTCTTCCATCGGGCGCCTCAGCTTGAAGCCCTCCGGTATCACCGCAGACATAGAGTTTTTCGCCCAATACCACTGAAGGGAGCTTTCCCTCGATGGCAAAGATTTCTTCGTCTTGAAACTCGAACGCCGTGACGCTTACTTCACCCGGTGACGAGGCGCTGCCGAATTTGGCCAAGTAGCTCCCCAAGTCCTGCCAAGTCGCTTCGCCCGGGTTAATCATGCGGATCGCGTCGGCCTGCGATCGATATGTCTTGTCAAAGGCACTCCAAGACTCATAGCCTTCCGCCACCAGTCGGCCAATTTCGTTCGTCGCGGCGTCAGGAAACGGCACACCAACCGTGCCCCCGAGGATCTCCTCGAGCTCCTTGGGTGGAACCAACGACATTACCCGACCAAACAAGGTCTCGAACTGATCCGGATCCAAATGGGTCGCGATAAGCGCCAGCTTCTCGCGTGCGATCCGGTACATGTCCACTTCGCGGCTTCCCGCAGCGACAACCGTATCAACGAGGACAGTCTTTCGCGATCCAAAGCGATGTATTCGACCGATACGCTGCTCCAATTCCATCGGATTCCACGGCACATCCAAGTGAATGAGGCGTCGGGCGCGTTGCATATTGAGCCCTTCGCCACCTGCTCTCGATGAGACGAGAAACCGCGGACCGTGCTCGGATTGGAACTTTGAGACTTGCTCCTGGCGCTCATTCTCAGATTGGTTCCCGATGATGAGCGACGGCGCTTGCCCGTATCGTTGAAGGAGGAAATTGGCCACGACAGTCACGGTCTCGACGGGTTGTGCAAACAGAACAACCTTCTCGTCTTCCGCTGCATCAATTAGGCGCGCCACGGCCTGCCACTTCCCAGTGGCTGCGGGTGTGCGTAGCAGCGCGACTGCGTCCCGAAGCAACTGCTCGAGTGCCGCTGAATCGGGGCGCCACTCGTCCTCGTCCCACTCCTCTAAATCATCTTCGGGCAGTTGGCTCAAAGCTTGAGGTTTTACCTGACGCATGATTCGGTCATAGAGCGACGGCAGGGGTTCCGTTGGCGATCCCCCGCGGTACGGTCTCAGCGCGGCGAGCGCGCTCGCCATGGCGTCATTTTCTAGAGTCCAGCCTAGACGCCTCATTGCGAGGCGTACGAGGAACCCAAGGCCGGCCTGGACACTGGAGGCCGCCCACTGCAATGCTTGGCCCTTCGCCCAGCCTGCCGCCCGCGCCTTGCTACCTTGTCGCCCGGGTTGGTCATATAACGCTCCGACTGACTGATACCAGCGCTCGTAGTCGTTGCCAAGCTGGACGACCGTGGGCTGGCGAATCTCTCTCGACGGGAAGAGAGGTTTGCCTTCCCAATCCCGGGCCCGGTCCTTTGTTCTATAGATGACGCGCCCAGCAGCGCCGCGCATGTCCTTTCCGTCGTCGGACAACAGCCTAAGAATGTTCTTGAACCTCGCCTCGCTGCCTTGATGAGGCGTACCGCTCATGAGCACAAGCCTCCCATCCGCCGGAAGATCCCGTGCGAGCTGACTGACGAGTTTGAATCCCTGGTTGGGTTTACCGCCATCGGGGTCCCAATCCGAAAGATGGTGGCACTCGTCGACAATCAGCACGTCCCACGGTCCACTCGCGGTGACTCTCTCGAAGTTATCGCCAAACACTGCCTTATTGATACTTGCCACAACGATACGATCGGACTCCAGCCGCGCATCGGCGTCAGTTCCCGCGACCCACTGCCGCGCATCCAAGTCCAGCTTTTCCCTAAACTCCCGTACTACGTTGCCTACGAGCCGTGCTGGGGCCAGATAGAGCACTCGCAGCGCAGGGCGTTCCGCGACCAGTCGCTTCACAATGAGCCCCGCCTCGATTGTCTTGCCAAGCCCCACCTCGTCCGCCACGAGAGCACGTTTCAAGTTGGGGCTAGTGAGCAAGTGCTGCACAAGGCTCACCTGGTGCATCAGCGTGGCCGCCTTGTGCGCATCTAGCCGCCGCTGGGGATCCTCCGACACGAGATAGGCAGCGAAGAGTCGCGCCAGCGTCCTCCACGACACATTGAGCCAAGATTCGCCAGCGGGGAGCCCCTGCAATACCCCCGAAACCGGATCCAGCGGCGAGACGCGGCGACCGTCAACGTTGGCTTCTAGGAGAGGAGTTGCGTCCTCCGCTGGAAGCAGCCTGCGCGGAGGCGCGACCAGATCGTAACTTTGAAAACCGAAATCGTCGATGACCCTAAGTACTGCACGCGGAATTCCGGAGTACTCGACGACCAAATGGAGGGCCACTATTTCGACTCCCGCGTACCGCTACGCTTGGTTAGTCGGAGGCGCCGCTGCAGGCTCCATTGGTAGGGGGCTGCCGGCTAGAATCGCCTCCGCTTCAGCGAGAATCTTTCCTCGGCGCTGCGCATCCGAGCGCTTCGCTCTCTCCTCGTGCCGCTCGACGATCAGGTCCGCCGTCTCCTTCAGCGGATCACCCCAACCCTCAAATGCGATACGAATTTCCTCGCGGACTGAATTGAAATTCAGCTGCAAGACTTCAATCGCTGGCTTTTCTGCGGCGGTCGTGGCGTGTTTGGCCAGGTCCTCAAACAACTGCAGTATTCGCCATTTGACTCCGGGTCCGATGTCGTCACCTCTTGCAACAAAACTCTCGCAAGCCTTCTTAATCGGGCTCTTGATGACGTCCATCAGCTTTTGCTTCACCGTAGCGCGCAGTTCGTCCACCGCCTCCTTGCCGACTTCACGGAGTTGCTGGACTTGATCAGTGATCCGCTGTTGCTGCCGGTCGAGGAGCACTCTATTGACTTGAGCACCTCCATGATCGCGTGCCCAAGTGCAGATTTCCGCGACTAAGGTCGAAATATCGCCTGCCAGTTCGGACGTCCGCTTTCTAATGTCCTTCAAGAGTCTTTGACCCCACACGGCAGCCATCGGCTCCTGGAAGTAGTTCGAGATGTCATCGGGCAGGTTGATTGCTCGGGCGCCGAAGAAGGTTCCGCCGCGCCGCACCGCCGCACGCAACGTCGCCCAATGCGCACTTTCAAGCCGCCGAAGATATGTATTGACTTCATCCTCCGCCGCAGACCGCGCCTCAAGAACCAGCTCACGGATCTTCGTCTGAACCGTAGCCTCAAGAAACTCACGAAATGCGCCGATCCTGCGGGCGTACTCTTTGTCCTTGGGGGCAAGCGTTGTATCCAACGCCTGACGGAGTTGTTCCGCAGCAGCGGCGGCACGGTCTTGGTCTCGCCACTGCGAGAGAATGATCTGAAGCTCGCCGACGATTCCGCGAAAGAATCGCTCCGAGACTTCTCGGAGCAATCGTTGACGCGCTGCGCGTTCCTGTTCCCCGAGCCTGACCAGGCTGCCCGCGAGTGCTGGAATGCCGGTAGCCGAGTCGTCGAGTAGGAAGGCGCGATCATCATCATCATTTGCACGAATCTTCCGGTACTCCGGAGCGGATACGGGATGAATTTCCAAATTGTCGAGGAGGTGCTTTACTGCCGTCTCCCTAGCCTTCTGCACAGTCTCGTTCTCACTTGAGGTGATCCGTCCGAGTTGCTCGGTGATTTGACCCCGGATACGCGGCTTGAACTCTTCCACCAAGCCTTCAAAAACGTCCCTTTTCTTTGGCCTCTCCTCCTTCGAAAGATGGCTCGTCTTAGCCCATTCTTCGGTAGCCACGTCGTCTACACGCGTAACGGCAATCAACATGTAACAGGGGTCGCTGTTCGGGTCATCAGCGGCGCCGACAAGCCGATCCCAGTAACCGCTGCTCCGAAGAACGTCCACCGTGGCATCGGTTGGTCCTGCGCGATCCACGACAAGCACGATGGCGCGCGCCTGCTCACGAACGTAGCGCTTAGTAATTTCCCGGTAGACGTCTCTGGCGATTCCCACGCCAGGGAGATCGACGAGAGCAATACCATTTTTCAGAAGTTCAGAGGGCCAGCCCACTTCGATTCGCTGGATCAGAGGTGCCAAGAACCCGGCTGCATGTTCCGTCAGTTTCTCCGCGAATACGCGCTTGTTCTCACCCTGCACTTCGGTCACCGGTTTCTCGGCTGCCGCGAGCTCGAGAACCTGCTTGACTCGCGCCAATCGTTCCAGATCCCCTACCTCAATCTCGGTGTTCCATCGGACCTTGTATCCGCACGCTAGCCTAAGGGCGTCGGTGAGGTATTGAAGAGGTTTTTGGCTAAATTGGTTTCCAGTGACGATCTGCCTAGCCTGCTTTTGGTAGTCATCGGACGACTCGTTTCCCGCTCCTTCCTCTTCTGCAACGGGCGTTACTTCGTTCAGCAGTTCTTGTTGCTCGGCCTCGTTAAGGCCTTCGTGGAAGCCACCCTGCACGTTCTTCTCGCCCTTTTTCGGCCTATTCCCATCTAACCTCTGTTCAAGGGCAAATCCGATTTGCCACAGGAGTTTGCGCTTGTGGTATTGAACAGTGAATGATGGGGTGTCGCTGTAGTGGATCTCGGTCGCTTGCGCCGTCAATGGACCGATACCCCCTGCGGGGAGCACCTGTTGCTCGCCCGCAGCCAATGCATTCAGTAGCGTGCTCTTGCCGATGCCAGAGTTTCCGATTAGGCATACGGTAATGCCGTCCCGTCGGTCCAAGAGTTTGCGCAGCCGCTCGCGATCATTGTCCAAAGACGCCAGACGCTCCTTAGCATGCACCTCAAGGAACGGCCTAGCGCTGTGCTCAAACCAGCTCAGTATCTTCTGCTCTATCACCTTTGCTCCACTTCATTTCTCACATCACCACGCACACTACTTCTGTCCCTCAACAATGAATGTATGTACGGCCTGCTGGTCCCAGTTGGCGAGCTCCCTTCTATGATCCACTTCCGACAGCCGGTTCAATTGCACATGTCCCTTGCCCTCGTCGAGCCCCTGTCCAAACTGAATGCAACCCCGCTCAGTGAGCACAAAGCGATCGTGTAGCAAGGCCTTTGCCTTGAGTACAAATTTCACAGAAATGCCTTTAGGAATCGAAGACGGCAGTACATCCACGCAATTCTGTGCGAACGCCTGAATCGTCATAGGAGGAACGTCCACATCGTATGCTGTTACGAATTTGATCTGCGTGATCTTCGGCTGCGCTGTCTTTGTTAGCACAATCCTGGAAAATTCCACAAGCACTTTAACGAACGACTCGTTCCTCGGATTGAAATGCCTGTCAACTAATATCAGAGATGTCGACACATTCAGAAGCGGAGCTGTCTCGCGGACCATGTCAGACGCGATGCGGGGGACGTTGCGGCTAGCGGGGCACGTCCACAGTTCTTGCTTTGCGAGGCCAACCGCGAGCGGAAGCACACTCTCGGAACGTGCGTCACCGCGCTCGGCAAGGATGGCCCGAAATGCCCGCCCTGGGCGGGTGTGTTCGTCCAGTGCATTGCTTAACCAGTCGAGGTGGTCGTCCCAAGTTGGCCCCTGGCGCTCGTGTAAAGCGTACTTTCGAATCGCAATGAGTACCTCGATCCATACATGCCGCTGCGTAGGATCCTTCGCGCAGCTGTCAATGAAACCGCGCGCCATTTTCTCCCAATCCCGCCGGGGAAAGTCCGAGACGAGCCTGCCCTGTCCAATGCCGAATGCTTCCATGAGAAAGAGAAGTCGCTCTTCTGAGGAGAACAGGGCAGGAGACACGGCGTATTCGAAGATCATTGCGGAAAGAATTTCTTCAATTCTTCGCGAAGATCCTCGGGCTCACCAAAAAACTCTTTCTCACGCTCTTCGAAGAAACCCCGTGGCCATTGGTCGACAAAGCGGCCCTCGTCCGTCACGCGAAGTCGGCGAATCTCTGTTCCCTCCGCTGTTGCCTCGACGTAGTAGACAGCAAGGCTTTCTGGTCTCAGCTTAGGGACGGCGCGTGAGTCACTGGCCTCACGGATGCGCCTCAGCAGCCTGAGAAGCAGATGTTCGCTGTGCGTCTCAATAATGAATATCCTGTCTCCAGCTTCCTCTCCTTGCGTTTGCGAGATGAAGAGGTCGCCGAGGCCCACCTGAATTGCCGGATGAATGTGAAGCTCCGGTTGCTCAATGACTGTGATGCCATCATGGGCATCGAGTGCGGAAACAACAACTGGCACAAGCTGAGAAATGCCAATTCCCACGTCCTGCGGCATTACTGGCAGAAAGTCGCGCTCCTGTCGCAGGATGATCTTGGTTCGCGCCGGCAGGGCCTCCAACCCCTTCCGGATCGTCGATATGTTGTCGAGAACGTCAGTACCTTGCATAAGCCCCAGGTAGAGCATCTCGTCGGTGTCGAGCTCCTTGAATCGCTTGACCTCGACCCGGTACCCCGTGCCCAGACGGTCATCGCGGCTCAGCCATGCATTGAGGTCATCCACCTTCTCGCGCGGCGCACTGCTTAGCCAATCCCAAGCCGCGAGTCCGTTCGCCCAGCGCCCCTCATCAGGTGAGAGCGCGGGCACGTAGTTTCGCTCCGGAACCTCCCGAATTGGGCCAAGGTAACGGAGCTTCCCTAGGACGCTAAGGAGGTATTCACCTGGAGCAATCAACCCAAAAGCCACCACTTCCGTCATTTCTTTCAGATCGTGTGCCTCTAGGACGTGCGCGAGCTCGTCAAACAAAGTTTCGATTCGTGCCGGGCTTCGTACTGCACCTACGACTGCCGCAGAAGCCGTCTCCCAAGAGGTTTCCTCACCTTCGGTAGTACCGGATTTGGCGCTTAGGGGCGCTGCACTAGCTGCGTCAGTTTCGTCTCTTGGTCCGAGCCATGGATGCTTCGTGTTCACCTTGACCGAATGACTTGCGGCGTCCTCAGGATTGGTTTCCACTCGTGCGAAGGCAATCCCGTTAATTCCGACCTCGTAGTCCGCCTGAACCGCATCCGCAAGCCGCTCAGACCATTTGACGGAGAGGTTGACCCATGCCGAATCAGTGTCTAGGCTTAGCTGGTCCGCGAACTGCGACTCCGGGTGATTGCTGTAGTCCACCAGGTCGATTCCGTCTAAATCGAGATGGAACCCCAACTCAATCGGCAGCTCCAAGTCGTGCTTGTGCACCATGGTTCTGAATCCACCGAGATCAATAGCGGTACCACCCTGGACCGTCTTATCCGGATCGGTGTTAAGGCGCCCCAATATCTCCCTTGCGTATAGCAGCGCCTGCAGCACTGTGCTCTTTCCTGCGCTGTTCGCGCCGAAAAGGAGCGTGATGGGGCTGAGCTCGATCCGCACGGGCTCCCTGATGCCCTTGAAGTTCTGTATTGTGATCGCGGATATCGTCATAGGTATTCCTCTCCGAACGACCACAGCGACGGGCAAGAGGCGTTAGTCGCCGCAAGCTTTGGGCAATACGCTATCGGCGCGCTCGTCAGGGTGAACGAGTGAACAGCGACGATCACAGTGTTCCCCTGAAGGCGCGGGATTGGAGAGAGGCAAAGAGCGCATCGAGCTCCGCGAGGGAAGCAAACTGGACACGCGCCAACTTATCGACGGCTTCGAATTGACGACCAAACTCGCGCTGTAACGGAATCGGCGGAAATATCATCAGCACTTCTTCAAACCGCGATTTGCTGACCATGCCCTTCATAGAAGCCGTCGATGCGGACTGGATCAGGTGCTTACCTACGAGGATCTGAGCGTAGAGAAATTCGGTATCACCATCGCTCGGAACAATCGCGTTGATCTGTTGGTTGAAGGCCACATCCCGGTCGGCGATTGCTGCATTGCCGATACAGTCGGGGCTTCCAGCGATACACGTCACCAGTATGGATCCTCGCGGTGCAATGCGACCCACCGCTTTGCCACTCTCCGAGAGGCCTTCTACGGCGCGCGTTAAGTAATGAGATGGTGTATTGATGTTGTCTGACTTGATCCATTCGATTGCGGAACCATAGTAGTCGGCGACCTCTCTGGGGGGGGTGTTACCGGTAATTACCTTCCCGATTTTTCCAATCGGCTTCCGCGGCCATCCTCTCGGATTTGCGATTGGGTCTCCGAACATGTCGAGGAAGATACTTCGGGTCAGAGTGTCGAGTTGGACTAGAGCTTCCCGACCTTCGGTCCGCAACGCATCTGCTCGGTCGAGGATATCTGCAATGCGCCAGCGTTCAACGGGCTCGTCGGGCGCAAGAATTTCCATCTCTTCGATATCTCCCAATCTGATCGAAGGATACGCGGGGTCCTTGATTAGTGCTGTCGGGGAAAATCGCTGAAGCGCACGGAGAAGAAAGGCACAATCTCGCGGTTCGTGCGTTACTAGTGCAGCAAGATGATTTACGACATACGCTGGCTGTCGCAGGCGGTGGATATGGCCTTTCGTGGCGGACATCCCACTCTTAGCGAATAGCACTGTCCCTTCAGGGAAGAGCTGTAGGCCGTTCTTCTCTGCCACGTTCGGCTCGATCTTTTCGAGACTGTTCTCATCAGCCCCGTCAAGAAGCTTACTCAGGCTGCCTGCCCGCACAAATGGGTGTCCCGTCAGAGTGAATGCGGCTGGATCTTGTGGAGCACCTCCCCCGGAACGAACGGACGCCAAAGCCGACAACTTAGTCGGAAGTATGTTCACCTGAGCATTCCCTCCAGCTCTTTGATTCCGCGCTGAATACTTTCCTCCAGTTTCGCTAGTCTCACGAGTATCTTCTTTGGCGACTCATGCACTACCTCCTCGTGCACCACTTCCTTGTATCGGTTAATGCTTAGGTCATACTTTCGCGCGACAATCTCTTCCTTCGGTACGAAGAAGCTTTGAGCGGTGCGAGCGTTCTTGCCATCGTGTTTCTCCCGTGTTGCCCAGCGTGCGAGCACGTCCGGAAGGTTGTTCTTACTGTGCTCGCCCTTCGCGAGCGGCTCCTTCGGTATCGCGCCAAGTTTTTCCTCCGCCAGCAGCGGCGTCCGCTTGTCGTCCAGGCTACGACCGTCCGCCGTAACGTCGTAGTACCAGACTTGATCAGTGCGACCGCCTTTGCTGAATACGAGGATTGCGGTCGAAACACCGGCGTAGGGCTTGAATACACCTGACGGAAGGGAAATTACCGCCTCCAGCTGGTTTTCCTCTATCAGCGCGTGGCGCAACGCCAAGTGAGCTTTGCTGGACCCAAAGAGCACACCGTCCGGCACAATCACGCCACAGCGCCCACCGGTCTTCAGCATTCGCAGTATGAGGACGAGGAACAGCAACTCGGTCTTGCGAGTCTTTACTTTGCGCAGTAGCCCGGGGTGTACCCCCTCGAAGTCAAGACTCCCTGTGAAGGGGGGATTGGCAAGGACCACATCGAAGCCGTCGGAGGCTGAGTCGGGAAACCGATCGGTGAAGCTCGCGCTCAGCGCATCTTGATAGTGAATGTCCGGGGCATCCACACCATGTAGCAACAAGTTCATCGATGCGATACGCAGCATCGTGACATCGAAATCGAAGCCATGGAACATGCGGGTGCGAATGTGCTCGCGGTGCGGCTCGAGCAGATCACCGGTGTAGATCTTGTCCCTGGTCTCAGTGTTCTCGATCACGCCTTGCGCCGAAGAGTACTTGCGCAGCAAGTACTCCATGGTAATGACGAGGAATCCCCCGGTGCCGCAGGCTGGATCACCGACGACGTCGGTCGGCTTCGGGTCAAGCAGCGCCACCATGAGCTGAATGATGTGGCGTGGTGTTCGGAACTGGCCGTTGATGCCCGCGGTCGTGAGCTTGGAGAGCAGGTACTCGTAGAGATCCCCCTTAGTGTCGCCTTCGGTTAGCGGAAGTGCCTCCACCATACTCACAGCCGAGACGAGCAGGCTCGGCTTCTGCACCATGAGCTGGGCGTCTTTCATGTACTCGCCGAACGTGGCGCCCTCCATGGCGACCGTCTTGAAATGCGGGAACACCAGGTCCCGAAGAAGCGGCAGCATCTCCTCTCCGCGGAGGTTGCGGAAATGCGACCAGCGCAGGTGCTGCTGGTCGGGCCGAAAAAGCCTGGGGGTCGGCTGCTTGGTGCGGCGCTCGCGGTTTTCATTGCGCGTTTCGACTATATCGAGGAGGCGCGCGAACATCAGGAAGGTGATCTGCTCGATCACTGTGAGCGGATTCGTGATACCTCCCGTCCAGAACTCCTCCCAGAGCCGGTCGATGCGGGACTTCAGGTCACCTGTGATCACTGAAACTTCTCCTTGCTGCTGGCACGTGGCTTAAAGCTATCAATCACGCCGATGAGTTCGTTAGCCTGCCGCTCGTCTGCGAACACACCATCGATTCCATCGGCATCCACGAGGGTGAAGGGATCGTCGTAAAGGCGCGCAACCTCGATGCTACCGTGGCGCGCAATGTGGTTCTGCAATAGGCCGAGAAAGCGGATCTGCTTCGGTGTCAAACTCGGATAGCGCTGGGTGAAAGCCTCGAAGCGCTTACGGACAGCATCCGCGTCCATGCCGACGATCGAACGAATAATGTAGTCGAGCGGCAGCGCCGTCTCTGCATAGAATTCCCTGAGGACCTCCAGATCCACGTCTGAGGTCTGTGTAAGTACGAGGGACGTGAGTGCTCTTAGGTCTGACTCGTCGACTGACTCGCCGGCCCGGATCTTCTTGAGAGTCGGGTCGTCCTCAAAAAGCCGCGTCAGCACCTCCTCGACACGCTTCTCGTATGCCTTCATGTCCACTGTCTTGAGCGACGCCGATCGGCGTGAAATTTCGTACTTTGCCTCGTCCTCACGGATGTCCACGACCTTCGCCGGCACTTTGGTTGGACCAGTGGGCTTTTGGCGCAGGTGCATGATGCCTCGCAACTCAAGGCGCACTTCCTCCAGATCACGCACGGTCGCTTTGTCCCAGAACGCGGCGGACTTGACCCTCTTTATCGCTTCCGCCCGTTCCCTCACCGGGTTGAGATGTGGCTGGAGCACCGCCACGCGCTCAAGAAGCTCGTCGTTAAAATCTTGGAGCCGGCCAGATCGCCTCATCAGCTCGGCCTGCATTCGGGCGACGAGTAGATCGAGGCTGTGAGCCTCCGCATGACCGCGAATATTCACCCACTGCATGAGCGGCGCAATTTCCTGTCTCAACATCGCCACGAAACCCGGGTCAAAAGCATCCAGCTTGCCCGGGTCCGATGCGACTCGAACTTCCTTCCATTTTTCGCGGACGGGAATGCTTTCCTCCGGGAGGCCGGCGATATCCTCCCGCAGGACTTTCACCGCGACCTTGAAGGCGTCGGGCTCCGACTGCACCAAAGCCGTCGCCGCCAGATCGATTCGCGCCTCGAACACCTGCTGCATGAGCGACTTTCCGGGCGTCGGTTCTGCGGCGATGTAGCGCAGGTCGAAGTAGTCGAAATTGCCCCAGTGGTCGAAGATTCGAAACACCTTCTTGTGTACCCCTGACCCGAACAAATCCGGGCATAGGCGCGTGCCACGGCCGATCATCTGCCAGAACTTGACCTTGGACTTGACCGGCTTGGCGAAAACGAGGTTCACGATTTCCGGGATGTCGATCCCAGTGTCGAGCATGTCCACCGAGATCGCGATAGCGAGAACGTCGTTAGTGCCTTGCCCCTTGAAATCGTCGATCAGTTGCTCGGCACGCGGATCGTAGTTGTCGATCACCTGACAGAGCTTGCCGCCGTACTGCGGGTACATCTCATCGAACATCTCACGGAGCAGCATGGCGTGCTCGTGACTGCGTGCGAAAATGATGCTCTTACCTACGCGCTGGCCAGTGCCGTCGCGAATTCCACTTTCCATCAGGTTGCGCAAAATCGCCCGGTTCGTATCTTTGTTGAAGATTTGCTTGTCGATCACCTCGGCTTCATAGGCGAAGAGCGTGGGGTCCTCGCCGTCCTCTTCCAGTTGTTCGCGCTGGTCCTTGCTCAACTCCTGATACTTGATGCCTCGACGCAGGAACTGCGTGGTGTGAGTGTAGACCTCGAAAGGAACCAGGTAGCCCTCCTTGACCGCTTGCTCCAGCGAGTAGTAGGCCGTGGGATTCTGGTCCTCGCAGTCGAAGAGCCGATACGTGTTCCGCGCTACGTACTCCACCGGGGTTGCCGTCAATCCCACTTGGAGACAGTCGAAGTAGCGAAACAGGTCGCCGTAGATGTTGTAGATACTTCGATGCGACTCATCCGCGATGATGAGATCGAAAAACCCAACGTCGAAAGTCTGGAACACCTGCTTCATCGCCGGATAAGTAGCGAGGTAGACGCGCTGGTGCCGATCGCTTGCGGTCCTAGCGCCGACTATCGCTAGGGGTGCGTCGGCAAGAAACTCACCGAAGACGTTCTTGGCTTGCTTCCGCAATTCACGGCGATCGCACAGGAAGAGCACGCGCTTCACCCAACGGGCGCGGTTCAGCAGTTCTGTGAGACTGACGGCAACCCGGGTCTTGCCGGTCCCTGTCGCTTGCACGACGAGTGCCTTGCGGTACTTTTGGGAGAAGCGGTCGGTAATCCGCCGTAGAGCCTCAAGTTGATAGAGCCGCCCAGCGACCTCAGGGTTTGGCTGAATGGTCGCCAGATCCCTCTTCGCCGCACGCTGAAAATGAAGATACAGCAAGCTGTCCTTGGAGTAGAACCCGAAGAGTTTTCGGGGCGGGTAGCCTTGTGCATCATCCCAAATCCATATCTCGAAGCCGTTCGTGTAGAAAATGACCGGGCGCTGCCCGTGCATTTCCTCGATTCCATCTGCGTACAGCTCTGCCTGCTTGCGGCCGATTTCTGCGCTTGTGGACGTTTTCTTGGCCTCAATGACGGCGAGCGGCCTCCCGCTTTCGTCCCAAAGAACATAGTCCGCATAGCCGCTTCCGCTTGTGGTCGGCTGATGTAGCACCGGCTCTTCGCGAGTGACTTCTGAAGTGTTAACTCCCTTGGAACCGACGGCCCAGCCAGCATCGACCAGCATCGCGTCGATCAGCCGCTCGCGGGTCGTTTCCTCGTTGAAGGCGAGTTCGGAAGCGGCGGATACGCCCTTGCTGAGGGTTGCCTCAAGCTCTGCCGCCTTCCTTTCTACGCGATTCGCCCGCTCGCGCTCGGCTTCGAGCTCGCGAAGCAGATCCATCATGCGGGATTCCTGCCCCGCGAGGGCTTCTAGGGCGGCCTTGCGGTCCCGACTCAGCTGTCCACTCGAATCGTTAGGCCCCTCCGCAGGATTCGGCGCTTGAAAAGTTGGCAGCGTTTGCGCGTTTGCACCAAGGGAAGTGATAGCAAGCCATCTGCCAAGGTCGAAGGCGTCACGCAGCAGTTCGATCGCGGTCTGGGGGCTTGCCGGCTGGCCATGCGCCGCCTTGTTGCCTTTCACCCGCAGGACGTGGAGCTTGTCGAGCACGACGCGCGGCACGATCGCGCGGAAAGCGTCATTGTTAAGCAAGCCAATTAGATCAGCCTGCAGCGGTCTTGGCAGTCCGGCGTCCTGATATATGCCGAGAACGATCTGCTCTGCATACATCCGCAGCTTAACAAGTGCGCTAGATGGGTCCGGGTGCGCATAGTGCTCGGCAAAACCGCCAAGCGCGGCCAGTTCCTGACGTTTGCCACGCAAGAACTCGAAGTTCACCGACTTCATCGAACTCCAATCCATGCGTGAGCTAACAGCAAGGCGCGTGCCATCACTGCTCGAGCCCGTATTTCTTCATCCAATTGGTCAGCGTCTGATAGTTGGACAACCCCACCAGTTTGGCCGCCTTCGTCTTGCTGCCATGCGCATCCTTCACGGCCCGGGTGAGGTAGTGGCGAGCGACCTCCGCCATGATTTTCTCCAAGCTAAATCCCTCCTCGAGTGGCTGATTCAGGATACCGCTTGAGCGCCCCGTAAGCGATGTTGGCTCAAGGATTGCCGCTCGCATTACGTCAGGAGAAATCTGGTCACCGTCCGACCAGACCGTTGCCCGCAATAGCGTGTTGAGCAATTCTCGGACATTACCCGGCCATGGATGCTCAAGCATAAGTTTTCTTGCGCCGACAGAAAGTCTCTTATCTAAGTGATCGGGTTCGGACGCAGTCGTCCGATTGACCTGCGCGAGAAGGGAGTCGATCAGCAGATTCAGATCTCCCGTGCGTGAGCGAAGGGGTGGAAGCTTTAAGACCGCCACCGCTAGGCGGAAGAAGAGGTCCTCCCGGAAGCGTCCCGCAGCGACTTCTTCAGATAGCGAGCGGTTGGTCGCCGCAACCACCCGCACGTCCACCTTGCGAGGCTTGCTCTCACCTACAGGGACAATTGCCCCCTCCTGCAATGCGCGTAGTAGTTTGACTTGAGCCGGCTTCGGCAGCTCCGCGATTTCGTCCAGGAAAAGCGTTCCACCATCGGCCTGCTCGAAATGGCCTTTGCGGTCCTCCACCGCGCCGCTGAAGGCGCCCTTCTTATGGCCGAAAAATTCCGACTCGACCAATTCAGGGGGAATCGCTCCACAGTTAACCGCAATGAAAGGCTTGCGGGCTCGGGGGCTTGCCTGGTGGATCGCTTTTGCGAGCATTTCCTTTCCGGTGCCGCTTTCACCTTCCATCAATACCGGGATGGAACGGGTAGCCGCCTTGGCCGCCATGGCTATAACCCGTTTCATTTCCGGGCTTCGATGCACTATATCGGCGAACTCTGCGACCGTTTGCGATTTGGCCTCGGCAGCCTCGATTATTCGGCTGTCGGATGCACGGCGCATGTCGGGAATGAACTCAGCAGCAATGTCGAACGGAATGTCTGCTTCTTGAAGACCGGCCTCCGAAGACGTCTGTATTAAGCGTGCGGGATAGCTTGTCTTCGCGAGGAGGATCCACACCGACGCCATCGCGGGGGTACCCGGGCTCAAGTGGTAAGTCACTTGCGCATCCGGGCCAGCAGTCTTGCGAAGCAGGTCCAGCACATCTCGAACTGCGAGGTAGATCTCTCGAAAATTGATTGGGCTTGTGAGTTGATGGAAGTGAAGGCGGATCTCGGAGCTTGATTCACTTTGTAGCCAAGCCACGTAACGTGTTGCCTCAGCCTTTTCGTAGTTGCACAACAATTCGATTCGGTCGTAGCGCTCAGCGTCGGCGGCTTGGCCGATTGGCCCTCGCCCAGCGGCGACATCACCGCTGGCGGCACGCAGATCGGTGCCCCCTATCCAGGAGACTAGAACCCTTGGCGGTTTTACGGGCATGGCATAACAAAGTTTGTATTTAGGTAATAAACATTATGCTATGTAACCTGAGGCGCCGAACAGGAAGCTCCTCCTATATTCTTAACACATTGATTCAATTCATATAGATCGACGAGAGATCCGCTTGGCATGGTCCGTGCGATAAGAGGCAGTGTCGCCACAACAAAGAATCTCGGTACTTGCTATGCAACTCGTCTCGGACGCGATCGAACAACTGACGCTTGGGGCTGCGCAGAGCTATCGCAACCTATGAGCGACCATAAAGCCGACAAGAGCAACTCCGCGCAGCTTGACGCCGACACGGTCGTTCAGCGCGTGCGGGAATTCGCGCGGAACCAGATGCGGGAAGGTGCCGCACCACCGCGCCTTTCATTTGCTTTGGCACTGGTTGCGACGGAAATGGGGCTCGCAATCGCTTCGGATCCGGTGCGCGTTTTTCCGGTGGTGCTGGAGGGCATTGCAAGGGCGGTCTCAAACCGCAGCGAAGCCAAGGTTCTGCAAGACGAGGAATGCTCAACGGAAGGTCCAGCGTCCCCTGGCAGTGCCACGCTTCACTGAATCGAGCGCAGGACCTCCAACGATCTAAGGACGAGAAAACATGAACTCAGCTACTACAATAGATTTGCCCGAAGCCGAGACGGAAGCGCTCCCTCAGGAACACCAGAGCGAAGCATCAGCTGCTGTCCGGCTCGACATCTGGATACGGGACCCGGAAGTCGTCGCCGCGCTTGAGACATTCCCTCAAGGGCGCAAGCGTGAGGAATTCGCGCTTGGCGCGCTGAAGATCGGAGTATTGGCGCTCAGGCAAGCACAAGGGTGCATTGACTCCGACGCTGTGCGCATGGAAGGCGATCGCCTGATTGCCAACCTCGCCACCCATCTCACTACCCACCAAGCGCAGATCACGGCGCAGCTTGCTGGCACGCTGCGCGAATACTTCGACCCGGACAGCGGACGCTTCAACGAACGCGTGGAGCGGCTGGTCGGGCAGGACGGCGAGCTCGAGCAAGTGCTGCGCAGCCGGACGGAGGCCTCGGTAAACGCGCTGAGGACGGCGCTCGACCCATACATTGGCGAGGGTAGCAAGCTGATGGAGCTGCTCTCCCCTGGTGAATCGAACATGCTAATCGGAACAATCAAGACGTCAGTAGACCAGCTTGTCGCCGCACAACAGGCACGCCTGCTCACCGAGTTCTCGCTCGACAACAAGTCCGGGGCACTCGCGCGACTCGTCGCAGAGGTTTCGACGCAGAACGGCACCCTGACTGCGAACCTTCAGACCTCGATTCAAGACGTCGTGCGCGAGTTTTCGCTTGATACCGAGGACTCGGCCCTCAGCCGGCTTGTCAAACGCGTCGAACTGGCCCAGCGGCAGATCAGTGCCGAGTTCACTCTCGACTCCGAGCAGTCTGCGCTCTCAAGGATGAAGCGGGATCTGACCGGACTTATTGACAGCATCCGGAAGGACAGCGCAGCGTTCCAGGAGCGCGTCGTCGCCACCCTCGAAGCAATGAAGGCACGTAAACAGGAGTCGTTCGCATCCACCGCGCATGGTCGGGATTTCGAGCAGGCCGCTTACGAATTCGTCGAGGAAGCGGCTCAAGATGCCGGTGATGTCCCGGAACGCACTGGCGGTTCCACCGGACTCATCCGCAACTGCAAGAAAGGGGACTGTGTAGTCACGCTCGGCCCAGATGCCGATGCCGCTGGAGCGCGCATTGTCTGCGAGATAAAGGAGGATGCAAACTATGACCTCGCTGCCTCGTTGCAGGAACTCCGAGAAGCACGCGAGAACCGCGAAGCCGCTGTCGGGCTATTTGTTCATTCCAGACGCACGGCCCCGGGCGGGCTGAAACCAATCGCACGCTATGGCAACGATGTCGTAGTCGTGTGGGATTCCGAGGACGCGGGGTCTGACGTATTTCTTGCCGCTGGCATCATGGTGTGCAAAGCGCTCGCGCTGCGAAAGGGGAGCATGGGTGCAGAGCTGGCCGCGGATTTCGCGGCGCTGGACAAGGCAATTCGCGAGATTGAGCGCCAGGCGGGGTACCTCGGCGACATCGAGACCAGTTCCCACACGATCAAGAGTGGCGCGGAGAAAATCCTGAAGCGGGTCGAGAGCATGCGCTCAGTATTGGAGAAGCAGATCGAGACTCTGGACCAGCAAAGCCACGCCTTGCGGGTGCTTGCTGGAGGTGGGAGTCCCGGGTAGCGGAACAGTTACACTCTGTCGATGGTGGCGTGACGGCGGGGTAAACCCGTTGAATCTGCATCTTGCATTAGTTGCCCGCTGCCAATACCACGGTTGCATGGTTGAACTCGTCAGCGAATTGTTACCAATCCTCAGCAGGAAGGCTCCGGCGCGGTGCAGCGTTGACGACCGACGGTTGATGTCGTCAATTTGAGACGGTTGCGGAACCTTGGTCGGTCGCAGTAGTCTGTTTACACTCCTCGCAAACTCATTGAGGCTCTGCCCGTGCTCACGTTGATGTGCCCCTTTTGTCGGCATGAACACACAGACGACTTTGAGTGTCTCGACAGCGAGCACGCGGACACGATTCGCTGCGAAAATCCCGATTGCAATAAGCGATTCGCGTATCTAGTTCGCGACTGCCTCGCCTGCGGCGAGGAGAGCGTGTTTACCTGGGAGGGAATGCCGACGGCGGAGGCGCTGGCGGCTTTGTTTTGCGAGCATTGCGGGGCCGGTCCCAATGAAGCATCCCAGGAAGCAGAAGGCGAGAACCCTACTCAGCCAGTTCAGTAGTGCGCTAGGCCGCGAGGTTCTCAAGGTTCGGATTTATCGCGATCGCGAGGCGTTCGTTTGCGAGCGCGAGCTCGTGGAACGGGACGGCACCTCGTTCACAATGGTTCTTCCGTTCAAGGATCCGGGGGCCGCGCGGGCCTTGCTCGCGGCGGACCCCTACTATGCGCGCGTGCGAGGGGAGGTCGGGCGTGCGCTGATCAAGCTGGACAGAGCGCTGCGGGACTCCCATGGGAAAGCTGCACCCTGATTCCATCAACTCCTTCGAATTCGCCAATGAGTCCATCTCTTGGATCAGCGGCTATGAGAACGAGGCTGCGGTAGACGACGCGTCACGGCAGATCGTTCGCTACTTCGGCCTGGAGGCGTTCGTCTTCGGCGCCCTGTTCCGGAACGGCGAGCGCGAGCACTACCGGTATCTCGTCGGCTGCAAGCCGGAATGGTGTTTCCTCTACAACCAAAACAAGTGGTACGCCATCGACCCGTTCATCGACTACGCGCTGCATCACACGAGCCCAGTGCTCGCGTTGGACGTTCCGCTCGCCAGCCCCGGCCAGCAGCGGATGATGGCCGCGGCGGCCGAACACGGGTTCCGATCCGGCGTGGTTGTTCCGGCGCACAGCGATTCGTCCGCGCGCGTGGGTGTGCTCTACCTCGGAACGGAGCACGGCCCCACGCTCGCCTATCGAAGCTTGGTCAGGCATCGGAGCTTGATGCGCGCGTTTGCGATGGAGCTGTTGGAGTGGTGGGACGTGCGGCTGCGCGACACCAGCGCGGCGGACCTCGAGCTCGACGACCTGGACGTGGACCTGCTGTACAAGGCGCAGAACCACGCGACCGCCGAGGAAGCCGCCCGCGAGCTGGGAATCACGGTGTCGCGCGCGGAGTCGCGTTATGAGCGATTGAACAGAAAACTCGAAGCGCCGAGCAAGAAGTACGCGGTGGAGAGGGCCGTGGAGCTCGGCGTGATCAAGCCGACGTCATGATGCGGAGCCCCGTGCTCAAGGTGGCGGGCTTCGCGCTGTGCCTGGGCATGCCCCTGCTTGCGCCGTTGGGAATCCGCGAGGGGTCGCCCTGGCTTGCGGCACTCGTTGTATTCGGTCTGTTTCCGATTCTCGGCGTTCTGATAGGCGAGGATCACTCGCTGCCCATGGTGGGGCTTCGCCGGTCTCGGCTGCTCGTCGGCTATTTGGACAACCTTCCCCGAATCTATGCGGTAGTGTGGATTGGGACCGTGATATGGGCTGTCGACTACGCCGCTCGATCCAATCTGAGTCCGGGGACCTTGGCGGGGCTGATCGTGAGCGTAGGCATCGGAAGCGCGGTGGCTCTGCCCACTGCGCATGAACTGCTGCACCGGCGGTCCGGGTTCGACGAACAGCTTGCACGACTCATGACCGCGTTTTGCTGCTACGGGCAAATGGCAGTAGAGCACTTCCACCACCACGCTACGGTCGGCGAGCCGGAATTCGGCGCAACCGCACGGCGCGGGATGTCGGTCTATCGGTTCGCGGCGTCAGACTTTTTGCAGGGGCTGAGGAACGCGTGGAGGGTCGAGAGGTCGCGGCTGCGGCGATCCGGACAGTCCTGGTGGCACAACCAAGTTGTTCGCGGCTACTCGCTCGCGCTCGGCTTGTTCACGGTGTTCTTAGGGATTTGGGGCATAGTAGGCGGCATTCTCTTTCTCGGCCAAGCGGTGTTCGCCGTATTCGTCTTCGAGGTCATCACCTATTTGCACCACTACGGCTTGGTGCGGAACGAAGGCGAGGAGGCGGGTCCGCAGCACGCCTGGGCGCACCATTGCTGGATAACGAACTGCCTCACGTTTAACAATACGTTCCACAGCGACCACCACCTGCGCCCTCGGACCCCCTACTACGAACTGCACGCCATGCACGGCGCGCCGAGGCTGCCGGCGAGCTACTTCACGATGTTCTGCGTCGCCCTCTTCCCCCCACTTTGGTTCATGCTGATCGATCCCCGGCTCGACGCGTTCGCACAAGCGATGAGCGGCGCTAGTGCCGTGCTGCTGGAGTGGCTGCGCGCCGAGCGATGCCGCTGAGCTTGTACGTCCGGAAACGGCCACAAGCGGACATTCACCGATCACGGCGACGAGCTATGAATCGCGGCGCTTGGGGCGACCCTCTATCTCCTCACAGTGATCGCGCACCTGTTGCCAGAGTTGCTTGGCTCCCTCCAAGGGAAACACAAGCGGAGTTTGGCCTTTTATCTCTAGTAAGACGTTTGGCGAATCGCTGTCGCGGCCTGTTCGCCACTCTTGCGTTATTGGGTAATAATCGCCGACAGTTTTTGACGTTGTCTTCAACTTGTTCAATACCGGAATCAAGGCAAGCGCTACATGATTCGGAATAGAAAGATTAAAGCGATTTCCTTTAGCGTCCTCGAAAATCATTTCGAACGTTTTGTCTTTCGGGCCTGCCTGAGCAAGTGTCTGTGCATCAAACCTAGTCATTGAGCGTTCCTATCCCGAATGTTCGCTTTGGGTCGCTTGCCGACATGTCGCGAATCGGCCAACACCGGTCATCCGCAATCCACTTGACGATTGCGGCTTGGCGATTGGGGTAACTCCATCGCCATGTTCGATGGTGCGAGGGGTGAGTGGTCCTCGCTTCTATGAAGAAAGTGCTGCCCCGCAGCGACCGGCACCCTAAGGAGAGGGCGCTTGCCAGTCACCGTGAGACCGCACGTATCACCGTGCGCAATGAGGGAAGGAAACAGGCACTCGCCGCCGCAGTGCCCGAACTCCGGCTCTTCCATGAAGCCGCCAACGAAATGGTAGAGCTGCGCACCGGGATTCGGCTGATCGAGCGGCGCGATCGTGAGCGCGAGCATCTGGAGCATTTGCTGGCTGGCGCAGGCCATTGAGAAAGCGAATACGTTCTCCCGCGCCTTCAACGGATGATCGTCGGGGAGGTTTTCGATATATAGCGGATCATCGAGATTGCCCTCGCGCTCCGTCTGGACGAGGCCTGGGTCGTACTGACCGAGGCACTGAAGACACGGCCGGCCTATCGTTGCCGTATGGGCGCGCCAGTCGGCCGCCGCGAGCTTTCCGAGGCGGTTTCTGCGCACCCGGATGCCACCATCGACCACTGGAATGAGATGCGCGAAGGCTATTAGGTTCAATACATGCCTGCCCCATGGCCTGTCAACGCATGAGAGCAACACGTCGCAGTCGAGCGCCTTCCGGAATGCCTCCTCCTCGTACACCGCCATAGCAACCGGATCGATGAGGCACTTGGTAGCCGTTGCGCGTGGCCGAAGGTATTCGGCTAAGGCCTCAACCTTCAAGTGCCCTATGGCGGCGCGGGTAGCGTAGTTGAGTCGGTCGAGGTTGAATTCCTTGACCCGGTCGAAGTCGATCAGCGTTACATCTTCGAAGCCGGTCCGAACGACCGACTCCGCTATGAAACCGCCGACGCTGCCGCTGCCGATCACACCGACCCGCAGGCGGGTCAGGTCGGCTTGGCACTGCTCCCCCCAAGCCGATACCGTCCGCACTTGCGCTTTCGTGGGTACAGGAGGGGGAGCGAGCTTGTCCATGTAGTGTATGCGGAGCCGGTCGCCTACTACTCGCACGGTTCCACACCAGTGGCCAGGATAGGTCCGCGGCGCTGTACGCTCCCAGAACCGCCCGCTCCAAGCACCGTCTCCCGCGAGGGTGAGCCCCACGAAGGGCAGGTTCGTCGCGCCAAGAGCCGCACCAGCGTTTCCCTGCTCGGCCGCAATATCATCGGGACTCATTCCCTGCCAGCCGCGTCCAAACGGATGGCTGTGTAGGAGGGCAAGCCCGGCGCCGGCAACTGCTGCCTCAGACAAAGCGCGTTCGAGGAAGGCGGGCTCGAAGCTCGCATTGCCGTGAACGATTCGTTCTCTTGGGAGCGGCAGGATCAAACGCTCGATCAGCGCTGTGGTTCGACTAGCGCCTTGGCTTGGATACCAGAGTGCGAAACAGAGGTCCTCCTGGTGATCGGGGCGCAGAAGATGAGCGCGAGCTGCCGCGTCTATGGCCTCCGTCATCGCCACGCTCCGCGCGACTCGACTCATTGCGAATCCCACAGGCGCCAGATGTGACTCATGTAGCTGGCGACGGTCTTCTTGCTGTTCGCCCAGTCCGGAAATGGGCGTGACCAGTACTGCCAGGCACCGCCCAAGGCTTGCTGGAAGGGCGCCGCCTGACTCTCATGCACAGCACCTGTCGGGTGCTGACCGTCGCTCTTGAGAGGGTGAATGTGCGGAGAAAGATGCGGGCCGCTCGGCACCGTCAGCGGAAAATCCCCAGGCACGATGAAGCCATGCTTTACCTTCTTCCCTCGGAAACGACCGCTCTCCACCTCATAGTCGATCACAAGGTGATCCGGCTTTCCAGGCAGGGACGTCGCCTGATATCCGAGGCTGATCAGCCCCTGCACGAAGGCCTCGACGCCGGTCACCGCGCCGTTGCCGAAACCGGAGTCGGCCCCGTCGAGATGACCTGGAACCTCATCTCATTGTGCATCTTGATCGGTTCGTCTCCCTTGCCCTGGTAACTGATGCGTTCGTGGCCCTTGATCTGCACCAAATATTGCGTCGCGGGATCCTTACCGAATTTCCGCAGAATCTCGTTCGGCGTCAGCTCTCGGTCCCGCGTTTCGAGGGGTTCACCGTCGACGGTAAAGTGGATTTCATGACCGCGGCCCTTGTCGGGGTTTTCTGCGTGCTGTTCCTGCGTCTCCATGCTGTTTTACCTTTCCGGGTAGGTTTCGTTTGTCCATCCTGTGACAGGATGGTGTCCTCCCGTTATAGTAAGGTTGCGCTCGGCGCGCTGTCAAGCTAAATTAGGACCCTGTTGTCCCATAACAGGAGGCCCACACCCTATGCCAGACCTATATGAGCAGATCGGCCAAAAGATCCGCGAACTCCGCGAGGCCTACCCAAGAGGAAAGCTTAGTCAGGAGGCTCTAGCCTCCCAGCTGCAGATTGCACCCAACACCGTTTCCCGCTGGGAGACGGGCACCTACAAACCAACCCCCGAAGACCTGGACAAGGTCGCCCGGTTTTTTAAGGTTTCGATCACCGTTTTTTTTCCTAACGCAGACAACGACGGGGACCGCGTGGCCGCGCTTACATCGGCGACAGGTGGATTGAACAACAAGGATTTCGACGAAGTTGTCCGATATGCTGAGTTTCGAAAGGCGCGCCGCGCACTTGAGGGTGCACGACGGCCACGCGCTAAGCGGTAGGGAGAAGAGATGAGCCGCCGCGCCCATTATGCCGAACTGAAAGCACTAGCACGCGAGAAACGCGAGCACTACGGCGTGGCGACAGAAGCCTTCGGTCTCCTGGAAATCAGGAAAATCTATAGGGCAGAGGGTATCCGCATCGACTACTATCCGCTGCCCTACAAGATCAAAGCCCTTTACATGTGCGCTGACGGCGATTGCTCAGTTGCGGTTCAGCGCAAACTCCCAGAGGAACCGAAGCTCTTCGCGTTGGTGCACGAGCTTAAGCATCACTACTGCGACCGCGAGGCCCTTGGCGACGGCGTCATACACTGCGGCGATTACAACATGGATGATGTAATCGAAATTGGCGCCGAAGTTTTCGCGGCCGAGTTTATCTACCCCGAGGCGGAGTTTGCCAGAGACATTGCGCCATTGGGCCTCACAACCTGGACTCCGGAGGATGTCGTGAGCCTGAAGCGGAACTGCAAGGCGACGGTCAGCTACCGGTTTTTATGCAAACGCCTTGAGCATCTCGGACAGATCGGGCGAGGCGAGTTCGAGGATGTGAAATTCAAGAAACTGGAGGACCAGATACATGGAGTCCCGTATCACCGTCGCCGCCGGACGGCGGCGTTTGCGTAGACCTGGCTAGCGGCGAACGTCCGCTTCGGGTCGTGAACCGCCGGTTTCCATGGAATTCCACTAATACCCATCGAAGGCAGGCGTGCGATAGACTTAGCTTGTCGCCGCAAGCTGGGCAGGACGTCTAGACTGCGCCTTCGAAAGAGGGTCATGCTGCTGGGCCTGCGGCCACCGAATCTAAGGGCGGAGCGAGTAGCCAGGGCACTCAAGAAAACTATCCCGATACACGTAGCGGGGAGCGCTCATGCCGCCGAGCCAGTCCGCCAAGTCGCCGGCGCCGAACTCGCCATCACCGGTCAAGCCCCTCCCGAAGTAAAGCCGAGACATTCAACCGAACGAGGCATACGGTGCGCAAACCCAAGAACTCGAAGCCGCCCTCAAAGCCGAAGGCTACCCCTTCAAGGTCGCCCCAGTCGCACTGCCTGAGCGGGCTGCTGGCGGCGACGCGCAGGGGCGACCTGACGAAGGCGCAGGCACAAGAGATAGCTTCGCGGTGGCGCAAAGATTCGCTGCCGTATCGCTAGTTGCCGCATGTCGTTGGGAATGGGACAAACCCGTGGATGAGGTCGATCCAGATTTCTGTTTCGACGTCGAGGACCTCGAGGTCAGCGGGTACTTTGAACTGACGGGCGATGAGGCCTACGCAGTTGAAAACACGCTCTACTTAGGGCTAGGGCGTCCCGTTGCAGCGATGTGGTGGGTGAATGGGCTGTTACCGACTGACGTCATCAAGAGCAGGCTGGTGCGGTTCCCTTTGGAAGTGGCCTTGGCAGCCGGTCGGCTGATCTGGAGCCTTCCCGAGAATTCGCGCTGGCCGGTCGTTCACACCGTGTACACGCTCTACCGATTCGCAAAACAGCGAGACGACGACTACCGTAGGATCCACAAGGATCTTTGAAACGATGGTTTCGTGATTGGGGAGGCGACGTATCGGTGGTGGGAGAAACCGGACCCGGGACGGGAGCCGCTGGTCGCCATTGCAGATTCCCTTTTAAATCTCGGCTTTCAAGTCTCCGGTCGGTACCTGCGGTAGGACATGCGCTTTTTCACGAGCACGCGCAAATGCATCGCGCATCTTGAGCGCATTCAGATACCGGACCAATGACTCGGCGCCTACCTCCAGGCGCGTGCTACTTGCCCACAGGAGGGTGTGGCCGGCAAGTATGTCCGCCACAGTGAAGGACGCTCCAACCAGGTAGGCGCGGTCTCCCAATCCCGTGGCAAGAATCTTTATCGCGGCTTCGAACTCCCAAATAGCACAATCGATGACCGCGGGGACACGTCGCTCCTTGGGAAGCCCGAATCGATGCTTCGCGATTGTCCATAACAGCGCGTCGAGTTCGGTGAGAACGAAGCTGATCCACTTGTAGCATTCGGTGCGTTCGATCGTCCCAGCGGGCGGTAGTAACCGGCTCGCGGGGTACTTCTCTGCCAAGTGCATGCATATCGCGGCTGACTCGGTGATGAGAGCGCCCCCGTCGTCTAGTACAGGGACCTTCCCTCCGGGATTGATTTTCAGGAACGAGGGCTTCCGTCCCTCGCCGTGGATGACGTCGACTTCGACGTATTCGTATTCCGCGCCGACTTCTTCAAGCGCCCACAACGCCCGAAGCGTTCTGCCGTTCCGGTAGCCGTAAAGCTTCATCGTTCGATCAAACCGTGGCCGGCTCTACGTGGAGTTGCCGGGCAGCTTCGAGAAGCGAATCGCCGTCGAGACGGCGGAGGTCAACCTTCGCTGCTTCCTCGATCTTAGGATAGTTCTTGCGGGTCGAGTGCCCATATGCCGGATCGTAGTGCGCCTCCATGAGTCGCCGGAACAATTCGGGCATGCGACGTTCTTTTGCCAAGCTCTCCCAGCGCGTGAATTCCTCGCCGCCGACGAGGGGGCGCAAGGGACGTAGGCGCTCAAGCAAAGCGTCAGGATCGTGCTCAAAGTGGGCGTAGTCCTCCCGCCAAAGCTGCACCCGCTCGCTCATCGGCGCGCTGACGGCAAAGACTCGTGCGTCGCGCATCGCTTCGAGCAGGGCGGCCGGTAATTGAATCGCCCCGATCTTCTTGCTTTCTGATTCAACCCATACTGGTTTCTCCGGATCGAATCGCCGGAGAGCGTCGATGAGTTGGGACTCGAACCATTTTTGCGTGGGCTGCCCCATGTCGGGGATGTCCCCGATCAGCGAGCCGCGATGCCTGGCCAACGCTTCGAGGTCGAGCACCTGGGCTCCCACCGTCGCGAGGGCCGAGAGCAGCCGGGTCTTGCCGCAACCCGTGGGGCCGCACAGCACGTGGTAGCGGAATTTGCGCGGGAGCTCCGTCAACTGATCTCTCACCCACGCCCGGTACGCCTTCCATCCGCCTGGCAAGCGATCCACCCGGTATCCGATGGTGGACAGAGCGTCGAACCACAGCTTGCTGCGCTTGCCGCCGCGGAAGCAGTAAACGAGCATTCTGGCGTCTTTGGGATGGCCGGCGACCAGATCGTCTATCGCGTGGGAGATGTTCTTGAGCGCGTAGGAAACCCCGATCAAGTAGGCGCGATGCTTGTCGGTGCGATGAGTCGTGCCGACTTCCGCGTACTCCTCGTTGTCCACGACGGGCAGGTTCACAGCGCGGGGAACGTGGTCCTCGGTGTACTCGCGCTGACTGCGCGCGTCGATCACGAGCGCGTACTGTCCCGCGTGCGCGTCCGTCAGCATCGACGAGAACGATGCCTGCGGTTCGGAAGAAATCGGTGACGTTGCCATGGTCCGCTAACACAAGATTTTACTAAATGCAATAGGAAATCGGCGCGCTTTTTCCTAATGCTTTCAAAAATCCGGACGCCTATGCTTTTCCGGTCAGACAGCGCCGCGCACGTCAGCCGTCGCTGACCCGACTATCGGACCGAGGAGATCGACATGGACAAGAATCTACAGGGTTTGCGCGAACGCCATCCGCCAGGTGTCCGGCGCGCGTTGGAACGCATGTGTAGTGCGTTCATGCTGGCTCTACTGTCGCTGCCGGCCTACGCCGACGATCCGATCACGCGCCTGCTGTTCAAAGCCGTCGATTTGCTCACCAATCAGTGGGCAGTCGCGTCCGCCGTCATCACGATTGCGGCAATCGGCTATCGGATGAAGTACGGAATGATGGACAAGCGCAAGGCCCTGGTGTCGATCATCGGGATCGTCATAGTTTTCGGGGCGGTGCTGATTGTCGACGAAATCCGGACTTGACCGGTGGACCGCGAAGATCCGTTGTACCAGGGCATGACGCGCGACGCCATGGTTCTCGGCGTCACGCTCGACTGCTTCATCCTTGAGGTGGTCGTGTGGTCTATTGCGTTCCTCGTGAGCCGCTCGCTGTGGGTATTGGCGGGGGCCGCCCTGTTACACGTACTTTGTTATTGGAAGTGTCTGGACGATCCCGACTACTTCGGCATCTGGTGGACCGGCTTCGCGCTGACGGGCAAGGGCGCGAACAGAAAAGTGTGGGGCGGCACGAGCTATGATCCTGACTAGGCTCGGCCTCGATTTTGCCCAGACCGCTCCCGCCGGCAGCGAGGCGAAGAAGAAGGAGCAGCGGCTGCGGCGATTCATTCCGTATATCGCCCACTACGACGCTGAAACGCTGCTCACGGAAGACGACCAGCTTATCCAAATCATCAAGCTGGAAGGCCTCGCATTCCAGACCCGGGACGAAGAAGACCTAAGGCGCCAGAAGCGCTTTCGCAACCGACTCGTGCGCTCGATCGCCAAGAGCGACTTCGGAGTGACGGTGCATGTCATCCGGCGAAAGCATTTCGAGTACCCGGAGGGCACGTTCCCGAACCAGTTCTGCGCCGAGCTGGACGCCGCGTGGCGGCGCAAGCACGAGCGGAGCGAGCAATACGTAAACGACATTTACGTCTCGCTCGTGAAGTTCCCCTACAAGTCCGGCGTCCTGGTGGGTGCGAAGGACCGCGTCGTCTACCTGAGCCACAAGCGGCAGCGCGAGAAGCTCGACTACTGGCGCAAGCGCTGTGCGCAGGAGTTGCGGGACGTGACGCAGCGCGTGCTGCAGACGCTCGGCGGCTACGAGCCGAAGCTGCTTTGTATGTACCGCAAGAACGCGGACTGGTATTCGCAGCCCTTGGGCTTCCTCCATTACCTGGTGAACTGGGAGGACGCCGACGTTCGCGTGCCCCGCATGCCGATCCGGGACTACCTCGGCAGGAACCGTCCGATCTTCGGGAACGAGGCGATGGAAATGCGCGGTTGGACGAGGAGCCAATTGGGGGCATTCCTGAGCGTGAAGGAGTACCCTGACATGACCGATTGCGACATGCTCGACAGGTTCCTCAACCTGCCGGTCGAGGTGGTCATCACGCAGTCCTACCATTTCGAGGACCGGCCGACTTCGACCAAGGAAATCGAGGTCCAGCAGAAGCGCCTGGACCAGTCGGAGGACAAGGCGGAGGACCAGATCGACGATCTGACCGACGCGATGAGCGACGTGGCCTCGGGCCGCGTCGCGATGGGCTGGCATCACCTGTCGGTGCTGGTGAAGGCGGCCGACAATCAGCTCGCGTCGCTGGACCGCGCGCTGGTGGCGGTCGAGGACTGCTTCATCGACCTCAATATCCAGGCGACGCGGGAAACGCTGAATCTCGAAGCCTGCTTCTGGGCGCAACTGCCGGGGAATTTTCAGTACGTGGCACGCAAGCGCCGTATCTCGACCACGAACCTAGCGGGGTTCGCGAGCCTGCACAACTTCTCGCGCGGCAGGCCTGACGGCAACTGGTGGGGCCGGGCGATCACCGTCCTGGAGACGGAGAGCAAGACGCCGTACTTCCTGAATTTCCATTCCGGGAGCGGGCCGTATCCGCCAGGCCACGTGCTCGTGGCCGCGCCGACCGGCAGGGGGAAATCGACCTTGCTCAACCTGCTCCTCGCGCAGGCGCAGCGGGTCAATCCGAGGATCTTCTACTTCGACGACAAGAACGGCGGCGAAATCTTCGCGCGCGCCTGCGGCGCCGCAGTGACCGACGTCGCCCTGGGCGAACCGAGCGGGTTCAATCCCCTGGCGCTGCCGGACAGCCCCGTCAACCGCGCCTTTCTGTCGCAGTGGCTGGAGAACCGCCTCGCCGCGGGCGGTGATCCGCTGGATGCGGACGACCGGCAGATCATTCAAACGGCAATCGATGGCATCTATCGGCACGCGCCGTCCGAGCGAAGCCTGATCGAGATCGCGAGCTACTTCGGACTCGGACGGGAAGGGAGCCTCCGCAGCCGACTTGCCGCCTGGCTGGCCGGAGGCAAGTACGCCGGATTGTTCGACAACGACGAGGACCGTTTCAAGCTCGACGCGCGTTTCTGCTACTTCAACACGACCCGGATCATCCAGGACGAAGTCGCGCTGCTCGCGGTGCTGGAGTACGTCTTTCACCGGATCGATCTCGTGATGGACGGCGAGCCCTTCATCATCGTGCTGGAAGAGGGCTGGAAGCTCCGGCGCAGCCCGTATTTCCGCGCCCGCATCGACGACTGGCTGATGACGGTCCGGAAGAAGAACGGCGTGGTGATATTCATCACGCCCGATATCGGTCTGTCCTACGACGAAAACTCCGACAGTCTCGTCAAGCAGCCGGTCACGTTCCTCTACTTCGCGTGCGACCGCGCCGACGAGCACGACTACCGGAAGGTGTTCGGCCTGTCGCAGCGCGAATTCGACCTCCTGCGGGAGTGGGAGCCGGAGGAGCGCCTCGCGCTGATCCGGCACGGGAACGACAGCGTGGTGGTGCGCGCCAGGCTCGACACGCCGGAGCTTGGCCGCTTCCTCCCCGTGCTCTCGGGGAACGAGGGGAACGTGAGGCGGATGCGAGAAATCATGCGCGAGGTCAACAGCCAGGACCCGGAAGTCTGGCTCCCCGTCTTCATGGAGACAGCAAAGTGAGACTTCGAAAATCGCTTCTGGCCGGCGTGTTCGCCTGCCTTTCCTTCGCCATCGTCGCTCCGAACTGCTACGCCCAATTCGCGGTGATCGACATCGCGAACCTCATACAGAGCCTTCAGCAGTACCTGCAGATGGTCGAGCAGCTCGCGCAGCTCAAATCGCAGCTCGAGCAATTGAGGAACCAGTACGAGGCCATCACCGGGAGCTACGGAATCGGGGGGCTGGGCCAGGCGGAGGCGTTGGGCGCGCAAGCCATCGTTCCCGGTTCGTGGCAGGAGGTGGTCAAGCTGCAGCAGGAGGGGAAGTACCAGACCAAGATGGATTACTACGAGGGTCTCATGAAGACCGTCGATCCCGCGCTGTTCGCCAGGGACAAGAGCCGCAACGCGGGGGCGTACAAGCTGAGCTACGACAACACCCGCGCCGCGTTCGCGGTGACGGACGCGACCTACGACGCGGTGGAGATTCACCGCAGGAACATCGAACTGCTGATACAGCGCATCGACAGCACGCAGAACATCAAGGAGGCGACGGACCTCAACAATCGCCTGGTGTCCGAGAACGCGATGCTGCAGATCGCCATCGCGCGGCTGTCCGCAGTCCAGGGCAACCTCAGCGCCAGCGCGGAGAACGACCGGGTGCAGACCCAGGCCACCCGTACCGAGCTGCTCCGGTTCGACTCCAACTACCAGTACCGGGTGCGCCGGCCATGAAACTGCTAGCGATCGCCGCGGTCTTTGCTCTTGTGGTGCTCGGAGGCTGCGCGTCGCAGCCGACGGTGAAATCGCCATGTGTCGGCGCCCCGGGGTCTCCGTGCAGTCGGAATCCACTTCCCAACGAACCGATAGAGGTGGTCGCATGAGCAGATCCTGGTTGTGTGCGGTTGCGGCGGTGCTCGCGCTGAGTTCCTGCGGAAAAGGGGACAACCCGCTGGTGGCCGCGAGCGACGGGCAGTTCAAGCAATGGATAGAGCCGAAGAACGCCTTTTCGGCCTCCTGTGCCGCAGCCTTCTACGAGCCCGCGTTGTACGTCAAACAGTTCAACGGCCTCAAGTTCTCGGCGAGCGGAAAGATTTCGTCAGTATCGGAGCAGCAGAAAACCGGGTGCGTCTCGGAGCTTCAGCAGCGCGCGTCCCAGATCGGGATCGGCGGAAGCCTGACCCGCGAGCATCTCTTCGATGATCGCGTGCGGCAGCGTTACGCTGCGGCCAGGAAGGGTTGACGGTGGGCCTGCCGACCACGGTGCTGAACGTGACGGAGGACGTCACCGCCGATTTCGTCACGCGCGTCTTCGGGCCGGTCGCGCATACCGTGAGCGCGCCCCTCTGGGCGGCTGTCACCCTGTTCGTCGTCGTGTACGGGTACATGGTCATGACCGGCCAAATCCAGCATCTGTATACATCGGCGTTCCGAAACATCCTGCTGATCGGATTCGTCACGTATACGGCGTTGAACTGGGATTGGTTCAGCTACCTGTACGAGGTGTTCACCAAGAGCCCCGATCTGTTCAGCTCGACGCTTTCGCTCGGCCGAAACGCGAATTCCGCGCTGGACGAGTTGTACGACCGCGGGATGGACACGGCCTTTTCGATCTGGTCGCGTTCCGGATGGGATCTCGCGTTGTGGGGGCTCGGCGCGGTCGTATTCGTAATGACACTGAGCCTGACGGCGTTCGCGGTATTCCTGCTGTTGCTGGCAAAGCTGCTCGTCGCAATTACGCTCGGCCTCGGACCGATCTTCGTGGCCTTCCTGCTGTTCGACGCAACCCGGCAGTGGTTCAAAAACTGGATCGCGTCGCTGGTCACGCTCGTCGTCTTCCAACTCATCGTCTACGCGACGCTCGGCCTGGGCTACGGGATTTATCGGGCAGTGGTCCCGGAAGGCGAGCTCTACACCGCCGATTCCCTCGACCCGACCCAGCTTCAGGGCCGGGTGCTTCCGCTTCTGGTGGTTTTCACGTCGCTCCTTTTCGTACTGCGCAAGGCGGACGGACACGCCCATTCGCTGATCGGCTCGATGAGCTACATCGGGGATGCCACGGGTCACGTGGTCCGATCGACCCAACGCGCGCTCGGCGCGGTGGCTCGCCGCGGGCCCCGCATTCAAATGGGATCGGGCAGGGGTCAGTTGTCCGGCCCGCAAGCGGCGAGAACGTCCGCGAGAACCTCCGCGAGAACTTCCGCGAGAACTTCCGCGAGAGCGTGATGGGGAACGAAATGGAAATGTCGTCAGTCGAAATGCCCCCGCCGACGCTGCTGGCCGATCCCCAGGCGAAGGAGTGGGAGTACCTGACCCACGGGTCTATCGTCGTCGAACGCAATCGATGGTTTCTGGCCACGATCATCGCCGGACTGATCGCCGCCGCCGCAGTTGCCGCCGTGGCGATGCTGCTGCCTCTCCAGAAACTGGTGCCTCTCGCCGTGACCGTCGATTCGCGCACCGGCCTGGTGACCTCCGTCGAATACAGCAAAAGCGTAAGCGAACTCACCCAGAAGGAGGCGATTCAGCGGAGCGACGTGGCGCGGTACGTGATCGCGCGGGAATTCTACGATCCGCAAGACCTTGTCACGAGCGTAAAGCTGGTCCGCGTAATGTCGGACGGGAACGTCTGGCGACAGTACGAGGAAGAAACCTCGCAGTACAACGACCGCAGCCCGATGAAGCGGTACGGCGCCAAGGTGCGCCGTCGAATCGAAGTGAGCACGGTTCTGCCGATTCCGAACAACGCGAATACCTATCAGGTGCGCTACGCGGGGATCGAGGAGTCTCTCGGGCCTCAGGCGAATCCCGTGGAAAAGCAATACGTCTCGACGGTCAGCTTCCGCTACAGCGACCGCCCGCTGCGAAACGAAGACCGCATTCTCAATCCGCTTAACTTTCGCGCGGTCGCGTACCGCAGGGACCAGGAGCTCGTGAATCCAACTGCCGCACCGGGTAAAGGAGGCACTCCGTGAAGAAGGCGATCGTTGTCGTAGCGCTGGCCGTCGCCAGCCAGACCGGGCTGGCTTCAAGGATTCCCCAGCCGACCGCGACCGACCAGCGGATTCGTCAGGTCGTCTACAACGCCTCCGAAGTCTACGAGGTAACAGGAAGCTATCGATTCACGACGACCATCGAATTTGAGAAGGGCGAGACTGTGCAGTACCTGACCCTGGGGGACACGATTGCCTGGCAGGCGTATCCGATGGGGCACCGGGTGCATTTGAAGCCCGTCGAACCGCATGCGGTCACGAATCTGACAGTGGTGACCGACCGCCGGATGTACTACTTCCGTCTGACCGCGACCACGCCGAAGGACAAGCGCGACGCAACCTATCTGCTGCGCTTCAGCTATCCGCCCGAAGGGGAGATCGCCGTCAATCCGGCCGCCGTCCGCAAGCCCATCGGCCAGCAAGCCAAAGAGGACAAGGCGACGCGGGTGAAGGTCCGCAACTGCCACTACTCCGTATCGGGCAGCCAGAACATCAAACTGGTGCGTGCGTGCGACGACGGCACCTTCACCTTCCTGGAGTTCGCCGTGGGCACGAACTATCCCGCCTTTTTCGCCGTCGATCCGGACGGCAACGAATCGGTCGTCAATTTCCGAATGGAAGGCAAGTACGTGGTGATCGAACGGGTCGGAAGCCTGTTCACCCTGCGGGACGGAAACGAAGCGCTGTGCCTCTTCAACGAAGACAGACCGTTCCAGCCGCGCGAAGCGAAGCCGCGGACGTCGATCAAATTCAAGGGGAAATCATGACGAACCCGCCGAACACCGGCCAGGCACGCGAGCAGGCCGTACGGGATTGGGAGCGAGAGACCGACAATGCCGCGGGCTTGGGCCGCCAGTTCTCCGGCGAGCGCCTGAAGCGCGTCGTCAACGGCGACTGGCTGACCAAGATCGGGTTTGTTGTCGGGACCGCGGCGGTCCTCTACTTCATTCTTAGTCACGACGGCAAAGAGCAGAAGGCGCAAAAGAAAGAGGCGCGGGTGGTGGCCCAGGTCGAGGAGCCCTCGGTGCGCGATTTTCGTCCGCCGGTAATGCCCGCCCGTCTGGCGTCGGCGCTGCCCGGCGCGAATATTTCGAAGAACGGAAGCAAATCGGCGGGAAACGACGATTCCGAGGCTGTGGCCAGACGCCGGAAGGACGATCAGCTCGAAGAGGCGAGAACGAAATCCAACATCATCGTCAAGGGCGCTGCCGCCTCCGCCGCTTCGGTATCGGCCAATACGTCAACGACCGCGGCGGCGGCACCGTCAGCGGGCATCGCCGGAAATGCACTTGCGAGCCTGCTGGGAGCGCGCTCGAACGAAGGCCCGAGCGATCCCAACCGGCAGTTCGCCGACAAGATGAGCGGACGAGCCGTGCCGGTGGCGGTCCCCAAGAGGGTCGCCGGCCTCGACTGCGTGGCGCTGCAGGGGAAGATGATCGACGCGCAACTCGAAACGGCCATCAATACCGATCTGCCGGGGCAGATCCGGGCCATCGTCTCAAGCCCTCTTTATGCAGAGCAGGGGCGCGACGCGCTGGTCGAGCCGGGATCGCGTCTGAACGGCGTATACAACACCGCTATCCGCAAAGGGCAAGTCCGGGTATTTGCGATCTGGAACCGAATGATCCGCTCGGACGGGACGGAAATCACGCTTGATTCAGGCGTCACCGATGCGCTCGGCCGCGCGGGATTGGAGGGCGAAACCGACAATCACTTCGCGCAGATTTTCGGAATGTCCGCTCTTCTCAGCATCATAGGTGCCGGGGCCGGTACCTATGGGATCACCCCCGAAGCTCAGTTCAATTCGGCCGACGCCTACCGTCGTGAAGTGCAACAGAGTTTCGCCCGCACGTCCGACAGGGTGCTGGAGCCCTACGTCAACCTTCCTCCGACCACCACCGTCCGCCAAGGCGAGAGGATCAAAGTGTTCCTGAATCGCGATCTGGATTTCTGCGGGCTGAAAGCCGCCGAGCAGGAACAAACGGAACTGGTGCTCCCGTGAAGAGAGGAATTCCCGGATGAACGCCCGCGCTCAGCCGCTGCACGTCCTCGATGCCGCGCCGGCCACGCGCGAGCCGCGTAAGCTCGGCGACCCGGCCGCAATGGATTTGCCGCAAGCGCGCGGCGGAGCCGCGCTGCGCACGCACCTCAAGCCGCTGCAGCCTTGGCTGGATGCGGCCGGCGTGACCGAAATCTCGGTCAACCGCGCCCGCGAAATCTGGATCGCGCGTCAGGGTCAGCAGTACATGGAACGGCATGCGGTGGAGGAGCTTACGCAGGAGGTGCTCCTTGAACTGGCCAGGCAGGTCGCCACCAGCACCGAGCAGGAGGTCGGCAAGGAAAAGCCGCTGCTCTCTGCCGAACTTCCGAACGGGTATCGCATTCAATTCGTCTTGCCGCCCGCGGCAGGCCGCGAGGTCGTGCTTTCGATCCGCAAGCCGGCCGTTCTGGATTTGAGTCTCGAAGACTACGAGGGCAGCGGGGCTTTCGATCGCACCAACCGCATTGGGCGCGACGAGGAGGAAGGCGAGCGCGCGCTGCGCGCCGCTTACGCCAAGCGCGAGTTCGGCGATTTTCTGCGGTTCGCCATCAGGACGCGAAAGAACATTCTCATTTCAGCCGGAACCGACACGGGGAAAACCACGCTGCTCAACGCGCTGCTTAAAGAGATTTCGCCGGACGAGCGGCTGGTCGTGATCGAGGACACGCGCGAGCTGCGGCCCCCGCAAGGCAATGCGGTGCGCCTTTTCTATTCGCGAGGCGACCAGGGACTTGCCCGCGTCAGCGCGCAGGACCTGTGCGAAGCGACGCTGAGGCTGCGCCCCGACCGCATTCTGCTCGGCGAGCTGCGCGGCAAGGAGGCGTTCACGTACCTGCGCACGATCAACAGCGGACATCCGGGCTCAATCACGACCGTTCACTCCGACAGCCCGCGACTGGCCTTCGAGCAGCTTGCGCTCATGGTTATGCAGGGGTTTCCGAATATCGACAAGACGCTGGTGATTGAGTACGTGCGGTCGATCATACCGATCGTGATACAGGGGAGACGGGCGGCGGGGCGGCGCTTCATCTCGGAGATCTACTATGCGGACGCAGACCGTCCTGTGTCTTCTTCTTAACCTGGCGGTCACTTCCGCAACCGCCGAGCCGCCGGTTACTGGCGAGGCGATGCGCGTCGATCCGGTTGTGCAGCGCGAGCGTGACGATACTCGGAAGACAATTCTGGAAGACGAGCTTGCCTCGGAGGCGAGGCAGCTTGCCGACGTTCAAGCCGAACTGCGCGGTGCCAAAGCGCTGTCTGCTTCGACGAGCACGGTTGATGAGATTGCCGAGCGCTTGGCGCGTCACCGCCAAAATATCTCGGCTTTGGGGCGTGAAATCGCGCTCGTTGAACGACAGCGCGATTCCGCGAATCGGAACACCGATTCCGCCGAACGTCGAACAACGGATAGCTGGCTGATCCCCGGGCGACCAGCGTCGAGCGTGTCACCGGAAGCCGGGTCCGCCGCTCTTTCGCGTCGGCCCCTAAAGTCGGCCGACGGGGACGACCGGCGAAAACCGGGATGGATCATCCCGTCAGGCCAAACCAAGACCATTCCATGACCAGAGACGACAAACACCTCGTCTTCGCCGGCTTCCTGGTCGTGTTGCCCGCCGCGGCATGGCTCTCCGTGGCCGCGTGGCGCTACGGGATCGATCGGCCCGTGGCCCACGGACTGGCCCGGATCGCAAAACTGACGCCGCGAGACGATTTCCTGATCGGGGCGCTGGTTCTCGGTCTTGTCGCCGGATTCTTTCTGGCGGACTGGCTCGTCAGGCGGTTCGACACTCAATTCGGCGGCGCGGCGTTCAAGCGCTTCCTGCGCGGTACCCGCATGATCAGTCAGCGAAGCCTGCAGAAACTGACCGGCGAGTCGGGCAAGGCACAGGTCCTGGTCGCCGGCACGCCCATTCCGACGTGGCTGGAAACGCTGCATCTGCTGGTGGCCGGGGCGACCGGAACCGGGAAGACAGTTGGGATCGCGCAGATCATCGAAACCCTCCTGCGGCGAGGCGACCGAGCCATCATCGTCGATCCGAACGGTGCCTTCCTGTCGCGCTTCTATTTTCCCGGCGACATCGTGCTCAACCCATTCGACAAACGGTCGGAGGCCTGGAGCATCTTCAATGAGCTGCGCGACGAGTACGACTTCAAGCGCTACGCGTTGTCGGTCGTGCCCGAAGGGCTGACCGACGAGGCCGAAGAGTGGAACGGCTACGCCAGGCTCTTGTTTCAGGCGGCGACCAGGAAGATGGCGCAGCGCGGAAACACCACGGTCGTCCACCTTATCAAGCTCCTCACGGCCGAGAGCGAGGACACGCTGAAGGAATTTCTCGCCGATACCGAAGCCGAGGGGCTTTTCGTCGGCGCCAAGGAAGCCCTATCGAGCGCGCGCTTCATTCTCGCAAAGTATCTCGACCCTCACCGGTATCTCAGGGAGGGCGGCGCGTTCTCGATCCGCCGCTGGCTGGAAGACGCAGGCGGCGGCAACCTCTACATCACCTGGCGCGAAGACATGCTTGAGGCGCTGAAGCCGCTGGTATCGACCTGGGTGGACATTCTATGCACGTCGATCCTGAGCCTTCCTGAAAGTCCGGAGCGGCGGCTCTGGATGGTGATCGACGAGCTGGACAGCTTGCAGAAGCTGCCGTCCCTCGAAGACTCGTTGACCAAAGGCCGAAAACACGGCCTGAGAATCGTGGCCGGCATCCAATCGACGGCGCAGCTCGAGCGCACCAACGGCGAAAAGGACGCGACCGTATTGCGGAGCTGCTTTCGCAACATCCTCGTGCTCGGTGGCGGCCGTTCGGACAGCAAGACGGCCGAAGACCTGAGCAAGAGCCTCGGCGAGCACGAGGTCGAGCGGGAAACCCAAGGCGAAAGTTCGAATGATCGCGGCGGGAGCCGCAGCCGCACCACGCGCATCGAGCGGGAGCGGGTCGTCATGCCCTCGGAAATCCAATCGCTGCCGGAACTGACCGGCTACCTGGGTTTCGCCGGCGACCTGCCGATCGCGCGCGTGAACCTCATTCCGCAGCACTACCCGGTGCGGCATCCGGCGATTTTCGAGTGACGCGATGCTGACCCACCACGCCATCGGGAGTCCTGCCCACGCGGCACACTATTTCTCTCCGCAGGACGACTACTACACGAAAGAAGGGGGTGGCGTCTGGCTGGGCAGAGGTGCCCAAAAGCTCGGGCTGAACGGCGAAGTGGACCAGGCGCGCTTTCGGACGCTGCTCGAAGGGCGGCTGCCGAACGGACGCCGTATACCGGAGACGTTCAAAACAAGCCAGGCCGCGAAGCGGCACGGCTGGGACTTCACGCTCTCCGCCCCGAAAAGCGTCTCCTTGCAGGCGCTGGTGGCGGGGGACCAAGCCGTCATCGAAGCGCACAACAAGGCAGTGCGCGCCGCGGTCGCGCTGATGGAAAAACACGTACATGCGCGCAAGAAGGTGTGGGGCAGGAGCCATCGTGAGCAAACAGGCAACCTGGTCGCGGCGGCGTTCCAGCACGAACTGTCGCGCGCCAAGGACCCGCAGTTGCATACGCACGTGGTCGTCATGAACATGACGGAGCGCGGCGACGGGCAATGGCGGGCGCTCTCCAACGAAGAACTGTTCAAGCACACCAAGCTGATCGGCGCCGCGTATCGCGCCGATCTCGCCCGCGAGCTGCAGCTGCTCGGATACGAGATCCGACTCACGGACAAGGAAGGCGGCTTCGAACTTGCGCACATCGACCGCGCGCAGATCGAGGCATTCAGTCAGCGCAGCCGGATGATCGAGGACGCGTTGAGCAACCATGGGAAGACACGCGGCGAGGCCTCCACGTTGGAGAGAGAGGTCATTGCCTTGGCGACCCGCCCCAAGAAGGAGCGCCTGACGGCGCAGGAACGTCGGCTCCTGATGGCGCATTGGAAGGAAACGAGCCGAGCGGCCGGAATCGACTACAACCGCGGCGAGCGCAGGTCCGGTGGCCCGGCGCTCGCAGAAAGCAGCGCACGCGAATCGATGGATTTCGCCATCGCGCACCTGACCGAGCGGCAGTCTGTGATGTTCGACACCGTGCTCATGACGGCGGCGATGCAGCACGCGGTGGGGCGCGCGACGCACGACGAGCTGCGCGCCGAACTCACGCGGCGCATCGCGGCCGGGGACGTGATCGCCGAGCAACCGCTGTATCGTCTGGCGGACGACCGCGAGGGATCGGCGGGGAAGACGCGCGCCCTTCTACAGGAGGAGATGCAACGCGACAGGCGCGTGCCGATCGACGCGGCCGTCGGCGGCATCGACGATGCGATCCGCAACGGCAGGCTGATCCAGATCGAGGCCCGCTACACGACCGCGACCGCTTGGCGCACGGAGCAATCCATCTTACGGACAGAACTTGAGGGCCGTCATCGCCTGAAGCCGATGATGGACATACGTCGCGCGGCCCGGGCGATTCTGCGCACGGACCTCAATCGCGGACAACGCGAAGCGGCGCACATGATGCTCACGACCGAGAATCGGGTGACCGGTGTCCAGGGGTCAGCGGGCGTCGGCAAAACGCATCTGATCAGAACTGCCGCGGGCGTTGCCGAGCGCCACGGATACCGGGTCGTCGTCCTGGCGCCTTATGCCAATCAGGTCGAACGGCTGGAAGCGGAGGGACTCAGGGCCTCGACGCTCGCCACCTTCTTGGTCTCGAAGGAGAAGGGCGTGGATGAAAGCACGCTGATCGTGATTGACGAAGCAGGCTTGGTGCCGACACGACAGATGGACGCGACCCTGCAGGTCGCGGAGCGCCATGGGTCCCGGGTCGTCCTGTCCGGGGACGTGCAGCAATTGAAGGCCATTGAGGCAGGGCGGCCCTTCGCGCAGCTCCAGGCGAACGGTATGCAGACCGCAATCGTCGATCAGATTCAGCGCCAGAAGACGCCTGATCTGAAGCCGGCAGTGGAGCTTGCCGCCAAGGGCAAGTCACGGGAATCCCTGGCGCACATCGATCGGCACGTTCGCGAGGTGTCGGACGACAAGGCGCGATATACGGAGATCGCGCGCGAGTACGCGGCGATGACGGAAACGCAGCGAGCGCGCACGTTGATCGTGTCGGGCACGAATGCGGCGCGACGGGAACTCAATACGCTCATCCGCCGGGAGCTCGGTATCGAAGGGACCGGCCGGGAGTTCGAAATGCTGTCGCGCAAGGACCTGACTCAGGCGGAGCGGCGCAACGCGCCCAGCTACAGGATAGGCGATTGCATACAACCAGAAAAAGACTACGCCCGCGCAGGCCTGAAGCATGGGGAGCTGTATCGGGTTACGGAGATCGAAACGCGCAACCGGCTTGTGCTTTCCGGCGAGGACGGACGGCGCCTTGAAATCAACCCGCGCCACCACGCCCAGCTGAGTGTGTACGAGAAAGCGCGCAGCGAGCTTGCGCCGGGCGACTGGGCGCGGATAACGCGTAATTCACCGGCACTAGATGTATCGAACGGTGATCGGATGCGGGTGCTCGACGTGAGCGCGGAACGCATAGGGTTCGAGAACGAAAAGGGAAGGCGCATCGAGCTTGACGGCGGGCACCCGCTGCACCTCGAGCACGCCTACGCGACGACCGTACATAGCGCGCAGGGGCTTTCGACAGATCGGATGATGGTCGATCTCGACACCCGGAGCCTGACGACAGGGAAGGATCTGTACTACGTGGCGATCAGCCGCGCCCGCTACGAAGCGAAGGTCTATACGAACTCGCGGGCCGACCTGCCGGCGGCGATCAGTCGGGAGCCGGTGAAGTCGGCAGCGCTCGATATTCAGCGCGAGCGGGAAGCGCCGCGCGTGGGGAGGTCTGCGTGATTTCTTTCGGAGGTCCTAGTGAGCAAGGTCATTAGCCTTCGCCTGTCCGACGCCGACGATGCGCGGATCAAAGGGGCCGCCGCGATCACGGGATTGTCCGTGTCGGCGTATCTCAAGTGGCTGGTGAGTAACGGGAAGACAGGTACGCAAAACGACACCGAGATGCTCTTGCGCCGGTTCGACGATCTTGCCGCAGCCATCGCGAATTCTGGGGCTAGCACCAGAGAGGATCGCGTCGTGACTCTCGCCGGCCTGCCCGCCCGAGACGCGCTGACCCGTCAGCTCAAAGAGCGCGGAGTGCCATCGAGCACCATCCGCCAGGTTGAAGCAGCCATGGATGAATTGGAACAAATGGCTGCGCGCGGCGGGGCTCGCGTGAATACAAACGTAAACACGGAAAAACATGCGTAGCAATGATTTGCGAGAGAAATGTAGTAACTGTGTATACGCACGTTTACAAGGAAAGCGAATGCTGACGCGGAGTTACAAGCACCTTGTAGGTGCGTATGGTGCGGTGGGGTTTTCGGGCGTTAAAGACGCCCGAAAGAGCGTAGTTCGCTGCCGACGCTCTGCGGAGGCTCGCTCAACAACACCGGAGTCATCAGCTGCATGCAAATACTGGACAGGCAATGGACAAAATCTGGACAAACACTGGACAGATACTGGACAAAGACTGGACAACAGGCCGTGGAACCGGCCAGCGAGGGGCGAATGAATTCCCTGCATGGCCTCGCTCCGAAGGCGAAGGCGCGGAGGTTTCGCGCTCTTCTGCCGATCATCGAGGCCAAGATCCAAGCCGGGGTGTGCCACGCGGACATCATGCGGGCCCTGAAGGAGCAGGGGCTCGCGCTCCTCGAAAACACGTACTTCACCTATCTCCGGCGCTATCGCGGAAAGCAGTCCATCGCGGAGCGGCGAGGGGCGCAAGCCGCGGCGCCTTCGGCGGTGCCGGCAGCGGCCGAGTCCCTACCCGTTGCTGGTCAATCCGGAGAGCACGCAGCGCACAGGCCGCCGACGTTCGACTACGACCCACGCGGCATTCCCGAACTTTTGAAATGAGGACTCCCATGCAAAACACCATTCACTTTGTTCTGCAGGCCAAGGGCGGCATAGGCAAGTCGTTCGTGAGCACGCTGCT
>Ga0210382_10000051_pt1 | contig 47653 bp, 43 predicted proteins | sample PLMedo_FD_155452 | JGI IMG/M metagenome (GOLD analysis project Ga0210382, IMG submission 155452) | Groundwater sediment microbial communities from an aquifer in East River, Colorado, USA - PLM0_60_coex redo | ecosystem: Environmental > Terrestrial > Soil > Riparian zone | place: USA: East... | reverse complement strand
CCGCGCTGTATCTGCCCGCCTCCAGGGTGAAGGTGATGCCGGTGCTGTTATTGGTCGCGATTGTTTGGCTCTGGCCGTTCACCGTCACCGTGTAGCCGTCCGGATCGAGGCTCGAGCCGGTCGTGCTCGTCGTCACGCGCAGCGTGCCCGGGGGCGTACTGCAGCTCACCGTAAAGGCCGCGGTCACCGTGCCGCCTGAGGGCACGCTCACTTGCTGGGGATTCGCGCTCGTCACCGTGCAGTTCGCCGCCACCCCCGAGAGGGCCACGCTGTAGCTGCCCGCCGCCAGGGTGAAGGTGATGCCGGTGCTGTTATTGGTCGCGATCGTTTGGCTCTGGCCGTTCACCGTCACCGTATAGCCGTCCGGATCGAGGCTCGAGCCGGTCGTGCTCGTCGTCACCCGCAGCGTGCCCGGGGGCAGCGGCTCGGGGTTGAGCGCGAGCACCGTGGCGAGCCAGGTGCCCGGGTGCAGCTGATCGAAAAACCAAGTCCACTGTGGATCGACCGGACCCGCGCTCGTCCGCACCGTGTACACCCCGTCGGTTGCCATCGTCACGCCGTCGGACTGGGCGGCGATGTGGGTAAAATCGGGAGGCGGCCCGACGGTCACGGGCACGTTCGTCATCGAGACGCCATACGCCATCGCGTTTGCGTTGAGAGCAATCGCGCCGGGGTGGGCGATCGTGGGCGATGAGCCGGAGCCCGATGCGGAGCTCTTCGCGCCCGTGAAGGCCCGCGTGAAATCCGGATCCACGCCCGTAAACGAGGAGAGCAGAACCCCGCCCGACGTGATTGGCTGGGAGAGGTTCGCCCGCACCGCAAGCACCTGTTGATTGGGCGGGTTCGGGTCGGGGTAGTTCTGCACGTTGGTGGCGACATACGTGGCCATCGAGACGCCGCCGGCTTGGACGTACTCGACGAGCGTGTAGGTGTTGCCGACGAGCGGGAAGCCGGGCTCAGCGATGTGGTCGGTCACCGACTCGATGATGTTGGTCGAGCCGACCCAAAAGAAGGTCGCGATAATCGCGTCGCCGTGGTGCGGGTTCGTCGGGTTGAACCCCTTGATGATTTGCATCCCGCTCTCGCCGGTCGTGCCGCCGACCTGATCGAGCGTGATGGGGTCCCCCGCGGCTGCAGGAGCCGGCCCCGCGGGCGCCGCGACGTCGAACGCGGTGCTCGTGGCACCCGTCAGGTCCGGGGCAGTGGCGTACAGCACGTGGGCGTAGGCTGCCTGGTCGATGCTCAGGTCACTGAACGACGCGACGCCGGCCACTGCGGCGACCGTCGTCGTGCCGGAGAGCGTGCCAGGGCCCGGGTTGGTGCGGACGGTGATCGACCCCGTGAAGCTCGAGACCGTGTTCCCCGCGTCATCCAGAGCCGCCACCTTGACGGCGGGCGCGATCGTGGTGCCGGGGGGCGTGCTGCTCGGCTGAACCGTGAAGGCGAGCCGTGTCGCTACGGCCGGCTGGGGCGCCGCCGCCGGGTTCAGCGCGAGCACGGTGCCCAGCCACGTGCGCGGCGAGCCGGGCGAGTCGAAGAACCAAGTCCAGCGCGGATCAACCGAGCCTGCGCCGGCCGCCGCTGCGTAGTCGGCCTCGATCCCCATCGCGGCGTCCGCCATCATGGTGACGGTGGTAAAGCCTTGGGGCCGGGCGAGGCCGGCCACGCCGTCGTTCGACAGCGTCACGGCATACGCGAGCGCGCCCGCGTTGACCGGGATCGCTCCCGGGCCGGCTGTCGTGGGAGAGCTACCCGAGCCAATCGCCGAGCGGTGTGCCCCCACCGCTTGCGCCGACACTGCGTTCACGCCCGTGTATGCGGAGAGCAAGACGCCGCCGTCCGTCACCGACGCCGAGAGGCGTGCCCGCACCTCCAGCACGTCGCTCCAGTCCGAGCTTGGGTCGGGGAAGTTTCCCACGTCGGTGGCGACGTAGGTGGCCATTGAGATGCCGGCGCCTTGGACGTACTCGACCAGCGTGTACGTGTTGCCGACCGGCGTCCCGTCGGCCAGGCGGTCGGTCACCGACGTGATGATGTTGGTCGAGCCACGCCACACGAAGGTCGCAACGATCGCGTCGCCGTGGTGTGGGTTGGTGGGGCTGAACCCCGAGCCCAATGCCGTCCCGGTCTCGCCGAGCGCGCCGCCCCCCTGGTCGAAGACGACGCCCGGCGCCGCGGCATCGAACTGAGGCGCTCCGGGACCGTGGCGCTCGGGACTGACGGCATCGCGACAGCCAGCGGGGAGCAACGTGGCTGCCAACAGCCCGGCAAGGACAGCGAATGTGGTACGCTTGGACATGACACTTCCCCCGGGCCGTGTGCGCCAACGAATCACTGCACGGAGCATAGGCCTAATCGCCTTGAACCCCCATCGCACGAACGGGTGGAAGAGTAAGTACGCTGGTTGAGCTACCCGGGCTATCCATCAGGGCAAGGTTTGGGCCACAGTGGGCGTCACGCCCCGAGCACCGGGCGCCGCGATTGCGCCACCACACTGCGGCGCACGTGCCGCGGCTATGGAGGCGGGGCGTCAGCAGGCGGGGGCTACGGTTCGAATCCGGGCCAGGGCATTCCGACGTAGCATTCAGCATGAAGCACTTTCCCTACCTGATCATCGGCGGCGGCATGACCGCCGATGCCGCCGCCCGCGCGATCCGCGCGGCCGATCCGGCCGGCGCCATCGGCCTCATCTCCGCCGAACCGCATCCACCCTACGCCCGCCCCCCGCTCTCGAAGGGCCTCTGGAAGGGCGATCCCGAATCCGCCATCTGGCGCGGCACCGAGGCCCTGGGGGTGGACCTGCGCCTCGGCCGGCGCGTCACCGGGATCGACACCAAGCAGCGGACGGTGACCGACGAGCGCGGCGAGGTCGCGTCCTACGACAAGCTGCTCCTCGCGACGGGCGGCACGCCGCGGCGACTCCCCTTCGGGGGCAACAAGCAGATCATCTACTATCGCACCTACGACGACTACCGCCGGCTGCGCGAGCTGGCCAATGAAAACTTGCGCTTCGCCGTGTTGGGGGGCGGGTTCATCGGCTCGGAGGTGGCCGCGGCCCTCCGCATCGCGGGACGCGACGTCGTGATGCTGATTCCGGAAGATGGCATCGGGGCGCGCGTGTTCCCCGCCGATCTGTCGCGCTTCCTCGTGACCTACTATCGCGAGCAGGGCGTGGACGTGCGGACCGGGGACGGACTCGCCGGCTTGCGGCAGGATGCCGCCAAGGTCGTCGTCAAGACGACGAGCGGCAAGGAGCTGCCGCTGGACATCGTCGTCGCGGGGCTCGGCATCCAGCCGAACGTCGAGCTCGCCGAGCAGGCGGGCCTGCGCGTGGAGAACGGCATTGTCGTCGACGAGCTGCTCCGGACCAGCGTACCGGAGATCTTCGCCGCCGGCGACGTGGCCAACTTCTTCAACCCCGCCCTCGGCACCCGCATGCGCGTGGAGCACGAGGACAACGCCAACACGATGGGCGCCGCTGCGGGCCGCGCGATGGCGGGCCAGGGCACGCCCTACACGCACCTTCCGTTTTTCTATTCGGACCTCTTTGCGCTTGGGTATGAAGCGGTGGGCGAGCTCGATCCGCGCCTCGACGTCGTCAGCGATTGGAAGGAGCCGTTCCGCGAGGGCATCGTCTACTACATAAAGGAGGGGCGCGTACGCGGCGTGCTGCTGTGGGGCATCTTCGGGAAGGTGGACGACGCCCGCGCATTGATCGGCAAGCCGCTCACGACCCGGTTATAGCTTCGCTTCTCTCCCACAGCTGCCGCGCCAGCGTGGCGTCCTCCGCCAGCGGGCTGTTCTTCGCCTCGCGGCTCTTGTAGTAGTACCGGCCGCTCGCCGTGGCGACCTCAGGGGCGGTGGCGCAGTAGAGCGGCGTCCGCGCCCCTTCCTCATTCGAGAGCATGAAGAGCTTCCCGATCCACTGCACGGGGCGCGGCAGCGCGCGCCAGATGTTCGAGGCGACCGCGCCGGGGTGGAGCGAGTAGGTCGTCACGCGGGTGCCGGACAACCGGCGCGCCAGCTCCTTGGCGTGCAGCACGTTCATCAATTTCGTGACGGCGTAGTCCTTGAACCCGCTGCGTTGCGGCGCGGTGCGGCGTTCCAGCCCCGACCAGTCCATCTCCTTGGCCTTGAAGTGCGCGTTGCTCGCCACATTGACCACCCGCCCCTGGGGTGCCTCGCGCAGTCTCGGCAACAACAGATTCGTGAGCAGGAACGGCCCAATGTGGTTCGTCGCGTACGTGATGTCGAACCCGTCTTTGCTGAGCCGTTTCGTCCCCGCGACGCCGGCATTGTTGACGAGCACGTCGATCGGCTGCTTGGTCGCCACAAACGTCTGGGCAGCGCGGCGTACCGAGGTGAGATCCGAGACATCGACGTGCACCCATTGCGTCCGGGCGGCGGGGTAGCGGCGCTTCAGCTCGGTGAGTACCGGCCGGGTTCGCTCCTCGGAGCGCGTCGCCAGGATGATCGTGGCGGCGTCCCCCCGGGCGGCGAGGGCCTCTACGAGCGCCCTGCCGATCCCGGAGTTTGCCCCCGTAACGAAAAACGTGGTCACGCGCGCCGCTTGGCGTCGAGGCTCCACGGCCCCGGTCCCGCGGCCGAGATATAGAGGAACAGGAAGCAGAAGAAAACGGCGGGTGTGCCCTGATTCAGCAAGGGCCAGAAGCCATTCCCGGCGTGGCCGTAGAAGTAGGCGATCGCCATCTCACCCGCGAGGAGGAACGCGACTGGGCGTGTGAAGAGCCCCAGGAGCAGCAGACCCCCGCCCAGGACCTCGATGACCGACGCGAACCACGCCAAAGAGCCCAGCGGAGCGGTTCCGCCACCCGGCATGATAGCGGCCGGGAATGCGAACCACTTGGCCGACCCAAATTGGAAAAAGAGAAATGCCGCAACGATTCTGAGGACGCTAAGGAGCTGGGGAGACCAGCTCTTCCACTTGGTGACTATTGCCGGCTCAACCATTGTCACTCCTCTCGATGAGTTGTGAGTTCGACAACGCCATTGGGGATACGCTGGTTCCGCCGCAACAGGATCGCGGCGACGGGCGCCATGAGCAGCGCGACGATCGCGCTGACGGCCGCGGTCAGCGCAAAAGCCCGCATGAAAGCGCCGCGCGCTGTGCTGATCAGCTCGCTCCCGAGATGATCGGGGAGCTGTTTGGCGACCGCCAGGGCGCCACCGAGCGTCGCCTGCGCGACCTGGCTCGCCGCCGGTGGGACCCCCGCCGGCACCCCATCGGCCATGGCGGCGCGGTAGATGGCGACGCCGATGCTTCCCAGAATCGCGATCCCGAGCGCGCCACCCAGCTCGGAGCTGGTCTCCGAGATCGCCGACGCTGCCCCCGCGCGTTCGACGGGCGCACTGCCTACGATCAAATCGGTCGCCAGGATGACCACCGGCGAAATGCCCAGCGAATAGATCACGGTCCCCGCGATGAGAACCGGGAGTCCCGCGCCGAGGCTCACCTGGGTCAGCAATCCGAAGCCCACGGCTGCAAGCACCAGGCCTCCTGCCATCGTTGTCGCTGGTGCGACACGCCGCCCGATCCACGGGACGATCATCGATCCGGCGACGAAGGCGAGCATGGAAGGTACCGTCGCGAGCCCCGCCTGAAGGGGCGACAGATCGAGCACGAGTTGCAGATACTGGGCGATGAAAATGTAGGCGCCGAACGCGACCAACGTCGCCAGGAGATAGAGGCTCAACGAGGCGCTGAACGCCGGAATTCGAAACAGCCGCAAGTCGATGAACGGATCGGCCAGGTTGCGCTGGCGGCGCACGAAGGCGGCGCCGAGGGCGATGCCCGCCAGGACTGTCGCGGCGGGCCACCATCCCGTGCCGCCTTCGGCGACGCGCTTCAAGCCGTAGATGACTGCCAGAACCGCGGCCAACGAGAGAGCGGCACTCGTCAAGTCCAGACGGCCGGCCTTGGGATCGCGGAACTCCGGCAGCAGCACCGGCCCCAGCACCAGCAGGAGCAGCATCACCGGGACGCCGATGAGAAAAACGGAGCCCCACCAGAAGTACTGCAACATCACACCGCCGATGAGCGGGCCGATCGCGCCGCCGACCGAGTAGCTCGTGACCCACACGCCGATCGCGACGGTGCGCTGGTGCGGGTCGAGGAACATGTTGCGGATCAAGGACAGCGTAGAGGGTGCCAGCGTCGCGCCGGCGATCCCCAGCAGCGCGCGCGTTGCGATCAGCATCTCGGCGGAGGTCGAGAAGGCGGCGACCACCGAGGCGGCCCCGAACGCCGCGGCGCCGATCAGCAGCAGCCGGCGCCGGCCGATCCGGTCGCCCAGGGTCCCCATCGTGATGAGCGACCCGGCGACCAGAAACCCGTAGATGTCGATGATCCAGAGCAGCTGCGCGCTGCTCGGCTGCAAGTCGGCGCTGAGCCGCGGCACCGCGAGGTTCAGGACGGTCAGGTCCATCGAGTAGAGCAGGCAGGGCAGGGCGATCACCCCGAGCCCGATCCAGTCGCGGCGCGTCGCCCGGAGTGCTACCGAGGTCACGGCCTGGACGGCACGTCGGCGATCAGGCTCAACAGGATCCGCGGGTGCTCCGCCTTGGTCACGTGGCGGTCGAACCCCGCAGCCAGGGCCCGCGCCTTGTCGGCCGGCTGGCCGTACCCGCTCAACGCGATCAAATGCGGCGCGCCGTAACTCGGCTCGCGACGAATGGCGGCGGCCACGGCGTTCCCATCCAACTTGCCGGGCAGGCCAACGTCGCACAGCACGATGTCCGGGCGGAACGTCATGGCCTGCGTCAGAGCCCGCTCACCGTCCGCCGCGACCTGGACCGCGTGGCCGGCGACCTCCAAGATGCTGCGGAGGCTTTCGGCAAAGTCCCAATTGTCCTCGACGACCAGGATCCGATGATGCGGGGCGCCCGGGTTCGGGGCGGGGATTGGTGGGTGTGGCGCCGCCTCTTCGGGTGATCGGTCGAGCAGCGGCAGGCGAACGGTGAACTCGGCCCCCCGGCCGCGGCCTTCGCTGCGCGCCTCCACGGTCCCGCCATGGGCCGTGACCAGCCCGTGCACCAGGGCCAGGCCGAGGCCCAGGCCACCTCGGGTGCGAACATCGCCGGCGTCGGCTTGAGTGAATGGTTGGAACAGGCGGGGGAGCAGATCCGGTTCGATGCCGATACCGTCGTCGCGCACGCTGAGCACCGCCACGTGCCGCTCGTCATCCCGCTGCAGGGACAGGGTCACGAGCCCGCCGCGGTCGGTGAACTTCGCGGCGTTCCCGAGGAGGTTGCCGACGATCTGCCCCACGCGGAGCCGGTCGCAATACCCCCACAACGGTGCGGAGGGCAAGCTCAGGTCCAAGCGGACGCCCGCCGCGTCCAACAGCGCGCGTTGATCCTCGGCGCTGGTTCGCACGACGTTGACGAGGTCCTCGTCCCATCGCTGGAGCGACGTGCCGCCACTCGCGATCTTGGAGGCATCGAGCAGCTGGTCCACGAGGGCGGAAAGGTGCGCGATCTGTCGGGCGGCGATCGCCAGCGCGTCTTGGCCTCGTTTGACCTGCGTTCCCTGGTCGCGCAGGACCTCGAAACAGATCTGCAGCGAGGCGAGGGGCCCACGCAGCTCGTGGCTGAGGGTGGCGAGGAACTGGTCCTTACTGTGCGCTTCGTCCTGGAGCCCTCGTACGCGGTTGAGCTCGGTCAAGTCGCGAAGCACCGCGGATGAACCGGTCACTTGCCCCGCGGCGTCCTTCACGGGCGAGACGGCCACGAGCACGGCGATCCGCTTGCCATCCTTCGTGAGGCACGTCGACTCGAGCGGCGCCACTCGCGAGCCGCGACGCACCGTCGCGTCCGTGTGCTCGACCTCCGTCCGGCCGTCCGGCGGGATAATGAGGTCGAAAATGGACCTGCCCACGGCCTCCTGCTCCGCGTAGCCGAACAGGCGCGCCGCCGCTTCGTTCCAGCTCGTGATGGTGCCGTCCAACTCGCGGCTGACGATGGCATCGTGCGAGGACGCGACGATCGCCGCCAAGCGGGTGCGCTGCGCCTGGGCGGCCTCGAGTTGCGTGACGTCGAGGAAGGTGACCACGAGACCGTCGAGCGTGTTGTCCACGCGCCGATAGGGCAGCATGCGGACGAGGTAGGTGGCGGACCCGTCGCCGAAATGCAACTGACGCTCCCGCGGCGCGGCAGTGCGGAGCACCTCCATCATGTCCGGCAGCAGGTCCTCCGTGAATCGCGGCGTGATATCGGTGATCGGGCGGCCTGCGTCGGTGTCGATCAGGCGGTACACGTGCGTCGCCGCCGCCGTGAACCGCTTGATGACCAAAGTCCCGTCCAGGAACAAGGTGGGGATTTTGGTCGCCTGAAACAGGTTTACCAGGTCGCTGTTCGCCTGGTCCAGCTCTCTCACCTTGCCGCTCAGCTCGGCGTTGATCGTCTCGAGCTCCTCGTTGATCGACTGGAGCTCCTCTTTGGAGGTCTGCAACTCTTCATTGGACGACTGCAGCTCCTCGTTGGTCGCGAGCAGCTCTTCGTTCGCGGATTTCAGCTCCTCGTTGGAGGTCTCGACCTCCTCGACCGTTGCCTGGAGGTGATCCTTGGTCGTGCGCAGCTCGCTCTCGAGCTGCTGGACGACGCTGTCCACGCTCGTCGGCGCCGCCGCGTCTCCGGTCCCCGCCTCCCCGCGGCTCTGGGGTGGACCGACCTCCTGGAACACCACGAGGAACAGCCCCGAATCCGCCCCAAGCTCGGTCACGGGGCGCACCAGCAGGGTGATCCGCTGCTCCTCGCCGTTCGTCTCCACGAGCACGTTCTGGTGCACGACGGTCTCGCCCGTCCGGACGGCCTTGTGGATCGCCGCCCGCAGGTCCAGGCGCAGACCGGGGCGGGCCATTTGGACGACGTCGGTGCTGGGCGCGCCCGGGGCCGGCTCGAGATACTTGCCGGTCCGCGTCGAGAAATGCAGCGCCTCGGCCCGCGCGTTGATCACCACCCAGGCGGGCGCGTATCGGTCGAGCAGCACGCGCTCGAGCGCCGTCACCAACGCCTGCTGGGCAGAGGGCGGCGCGCCGGCAGCGGCGGCGCCGCGCCCGATGGGCCGGCGCGCTGAGAGGGCGTCGGGCAGCGCTTCGACGACGCGCGTGACCGTCGCGCCGCGCTGGAAGATCCGGTGCTTGCGATCCACCACGTGGAACATCTCGGGGGAGCCGGTCAGGCTTTCGGAGGGTCCGAGAAACAGGTAGCCGCCGGGGTGCAGGGCATAGTGGAACAGACTGTTGACGTATCGCTGGACGTCGGCCTCGAGGTAGATCAAGAGGTTGCGGCACACGACGAGGTCGAGCCGGGAGAAGGGCGGATCCTTGATCAGGCTGTGGGTGGAGAACAGGCACATCTCCCGGATTTCCTTCGCCACCTGGTACACATGGTCGTGCCGGATGAAGAATCGCTCCAGCCGCTCCGGCGTGACGTGCTGGGCGATGCCTTCGGCGTAGCGAGCGTTACGCGCGAACTCCAACGCCTCGTCATCGATGTCCCCGGCGAAGATCTGCACTCGCGAGCGCGCGTCCTGCTTCAGGATCTGCTCTCTGAGCAGGATGGCCACGGAGTACGCTTCCTCGCCGGTCGAGCAGCCGGGGGTCCACACGCGCAGCGTTCCGTCCACCGCCGCCACGCTCACGAGACGCGGAATCACATCGCGCGCCAACACGTCGAACGCCTCGGTATCCCGGAAAAAGTGCGTCACGCCGATGAGCAGATCGCGGAACAACTGGTCCGCTTCGCCGGGGCCTTCGCGCAGGCGTTCGATGTACTCCGCGACCGAGGCGGCCTGGAGCACCTGCATGCGCCGCTGGATGCGCCGCAGCAACGTGGGGCTCTTGTAGCGCCTGAAATCATGGCTGGTCTTGTGCAACAGGATGGTGCAGATGCGCGTCAGCTCGGCGCTCGTGGCGAGGACCTGCGCGTCGGGCCCTTGTTGGTCCCGGAGGCGGCGCAGGTAGGTCCCGTACTCCACCAGCTTGTCGGCGAGGTCCTCTGGGGAGAGGACGTGGTCCACGAGGCCCGTGGCGATGGCGCTCCGGACCATGGGATCGTGCTGGGCCGTCTCCGGGGACTGCGCCATGGCCATGCCGCCGTGCTCCTTCACGGCGCGCAGGCCGATCGTGCCGTCGGACCCCGAGCCGGAAAACAGCACGCAGACGGCATTGTGGCCTTGGTCTTCGGCGAGCGAGCCGAACAGACGGTCGATCGACAACCGCGGACCGCCCTCTCCCTCCACCGGACGGACTCGGAGCGCGCCTGCCTCGATTGTGAGCGTGGCGTTGGGTGGAATCACGTAGACGTGATCGGGCTGCACCGGCGTCTGGTCGGTCGCCTGTGCGACGCGCATCCGCGTCGCCTTACTCAACAGATCGGGCAGGAGGCTCGGGTGGTGGGGGTCGAGGTGCTGGACGAGGACAAACGCCATGCCGCTGTCGGAGGGCATGCGCGAGAAGAACTTCTGAAACGCGTCGAAGCCGCCGGCTGACGCCCCGAGACCCACGACGGGGCAGATACGGGGAGAGCCGGAGGCCGGCGGAGCCGAATCGGGGGCGGCCCGCTTTCGTCGCGGGCGGGATGGTGACAGGGAGGCCTCCTCGCAACCGGATGCTAAACGAATGTGGAAGCCCCGTCAATTCATTCGGTGAGGGTCGTCACGTCTCGCGCGCCCAGGCAGCGGCGCGCGCCAGGAGCAGCGCGCGCTCGCGGGCGTTCCGCGTCAGGGACGCGGCGCGCTCGACCTCTTTGCGCGCCTCGCCGAAGCGACCGAGCTTGGCGAGGAAGTCGGCTCGCACGCTCGGCAGCAGGTGGTAGTTCTCGAGCGCCGGCTCGGACATCAGCTTGTCGGCGATCTCGAGGCCGGCGGCGGGGCCGAAGGCCATCGAATACGCCACCGCGCGATTCAGCTCCACCACGGGAGACTGGGTGAGCTGGGCGAGGGCGTCGTACAGCGCTGTAATCCGCGTCCAGTCCGTGTCTTCGGCCGTCCGGGCGCGCGCGTGACACCCGGCGATCGCCGCCTGCAGGGCGAAGGGCCCGAGCGCGCCCGCCAACTGCTCGGCGCGCTCCAGCGCCGCGAGACCGCGCCGGACGAGAAGTTGATCCCAGCGCCCGCGGTCCTGATCGAGGAGGAGAATCGGCTCGCCACCTGGTCCGACGCGCGCCTTGAGGCGCGACGCCTGGATCTCCATCAGCGCGACGAGGCCATGCACCTCGGGATCGGTGGGCGCCAGCTCGGCGAGGATCCTCCCGAGCCGCAGCGCGTCGTCGCAGAGCGCGGGGCGCACCCATTCGTCCCCGGCGGTCGCTGAGTATCCCTCGTTGAAGATGAGATAGATCACGTCCAACACCGACGACAGGCGCGCGGCGAGCTCCGCGGGTGGCGGCACCTCGAAGGGCACGCGCGCCTCGCGCAGCGTCCGCTTGGCGCGGACGATGCGCTGCGCGATCGTCGCCTCGGGGACGAGAAACGCCCGCGCGATCTCGTCCGTGGCAAGGCCGCCGAGCAGGCGCAGTGTCAGCGCCACGCGCGCTTCGGTGGAAAGTACCGGGTGGCACGTCGTGAAGATCAGGCGCAGCACGTCGTCGCCGACGTGGTCGTCGAGCCCCTCGGCGAGCTGGTGCTCGGGACTCTCTTCCCGGCTGCGCAGCTCGTGGCCGAGTTGTTCATGCTTCTGGTCCAGAAACTTGCCGCGGCGAAACCCGTCGATCGCGCGATGCTTGGCGGTGGTCATCAGCCAGGCCCCCGGGTTGTCGGGGACGCCTGACTCGGGCCACGTCTCGAGCGCGGCCACGAGGGCATCCTGCGCGAGATCCTCCGCGGTGCCCACGTCGCCGGTCATGCGCGTGAGACCGGCGATGACTTTCGCCGACTCGATCCGCCACACCGCCTCGATGGCGTGGTGCGTAGCGGATGCCGTCACCGCTTGGCCTCGTTCTGCACGACGCGCGCCTTGACGAGCGTTCGCACCAACGCCAACGAGAGGGGTTTCTCGACGGTGAACTGGATCGTGCCCTTCGACTTCTTGAAGGGCGCCAGCGCCTGCGCGTGCTCCTTCATGAGTCCGGTGCCGACACCGAACAGGCTGCAGTGGTCCTTGAAAGCGGCGAAGTAGACGAGCATCCCGTAATGCTTGTAACCGGGGATCCCGTAGCTGATCACCTCTGTCGCCTTGGGCGCGGCGGCCCTGATCGTTTGGCGCACTTTCTTCAATAGCGCCCGCTGAGCGGGTGGTACCGCCTTCAGGTAGTCGGCCACTGAGTCGAACTTCCGCATGCCCCTCATGACAGGTCCTCGAGCTCGTACAGTTGGCGCACCTCGACCTCGCCGTCCGTGAGGCCAGGGTTCGGGAAGCGCCGCGTCCACTCGAGCGCCTCTTCCCGCGACTTTACCTGGATGAGGGTGTAGCCGGCGACGAGCTCTTTGGCCTCGGTGAAGGGCCCGTCGATCACGGTGCGCTTGCCTCCGGAGTACTTGATGCGCCAGCCCTTCGCGGTCGGCTGCAGTCCCGCGTAATCGAGCAGCGCGCCGGCCCGTTGCAGCTCCTCGTGGTACTTCGCCATCTCGGCAAAGATAGGCTCCCACTTCGGGTCGCTCGGCACGAACTTGGTTTCCGAGTCCTTCGTCGCCTTCACAATGATCATGAATCGCATTTGGCGTCATCTCGCTGTCGGGGTCTACACCTACGACGAACGGGGATACCCCGAATCGACATACTTGCCGACTCCAGGGGCGGGCGCCAAAATAACCCCATGAACACTCCTTGGTCTCGCCGCGAATTCCTCGAATTTGGGGCTGCCGCCGGCGCCTCGCTCGCCGCAAAGCCCCTCACGCTTCGTCCGTCAGTGGCTCCCAGCGACACGGTCCGTTTCGGCATGGTCGGCGTGGGCATGCAGGGCTCGGGACTCCTCGGAACGTCGATTGGGCTCCCAGGCGTGACCTGCGCCGGTGCCGCCGACTTGTACGACGGCCGGCACACCCTCGCGAAGGAAATCGCCGGCGCGAATCTCCCGACCACGCGCCGCTATCAGCAGCTGCTGGACGACAAGAATATCGACTGCATCGTCGCGGCGGTGCCGGATCACTGGCACCGGAGAATCGTCGTGGACGCCGTGAGTGCGGGGAAGGACATCTACTGCGAGAAGCCGATGTCGCACAGCGCCGCCGACGGCGTCGCGATGGTGGAGGCGGCGAAGCAAAGCGGCCGGATCGTGCAGATCGGGTCGCAGCGCGTCAGCTCGCAGATCTGCGCCAAGGCGAAGGACCTGCTCGCGCAGGGCGCCATCGGCGACCTGATGATGGTGGAAGCCCGCCTCGGCCGAAACGATCCGACGGGCGCTTGGCAGTATCCGCCGCCGCCCGATCTCTCGCCGCGTACGCTCGACTGGGACACGTGGCAAGGTGACGTGCCGAAGCGCGCGTTCGACGCGAACCTCTTTGCCCGCTGGCGCTGTTGGAAGGAGTACGGGACCGGTGTTGCCGGCGACCTGCTCGTGCACCTGATCAGCGGCATGATGTTCATCCTGGGCGTGAACGAGCCTCCGCGGCAGGCGACGTCGGTGGGCGGGATTCGGCGCTGGAAGGACGGGCGCAATATGCCCGACGTGCACCTCGTGCAATACTACTACGGCGATCTCCCTGTCTCCATGCGACTGAACCTCGGCACAGAGATTCAGGAGACCTACTGGTTCCACGGGTCGAAGGGGGTCCTGGAGCTGACCGGCTCCCGCATCACCGTGACGCCGCAGAGTGGCCGCGATCAATGGCCGAGCTATTACACCGGCAGTTATCCAAACGCGCTGCGCCAGGCGTACGAAGCGCAGTGGCATCTTGACAACGATCCGAAGCTGGGTCAGAACGCGGTCTTTTCAGAGGCCACGACGTACACCGCGCCGGACTTCGACGACACCCGGGTGCACCTCTGGACGTTCTTCGAGGCGGTGCGGACGCGGAAGCCGGTCACCGAGGACGTGGTGTTCGGACACCACGCGGCGCTGGCGTGCCACATGGCGAACGAGTCCTACTTCCGGAAGGCTCCCGTGTCCTGGGACGTGGCGTCGAAGACGATCAAATAAGGTGTCAGGGTGCGAGGAACACGATCTCGCGGACCTCGCACTCACCCTCCCACTCCGGCCAGTAGCGCTGGTGCAGCTCCATGAAGCGGCGTGCGTCCTCGAGCGCCGCTTCACGCGTCTTCGCGGCCAGCACGGCGTAGCCGCCGAGCACTTCCTTGGCCTCGGCGAATGGTCCGTCCGTCACCGTCAGTTTTCCTTTGGAGACGCGAAACCGCGCGCCTTGGCTGCTCGGGCCGAGGCCTCCGGTTTGGAGCACGGAGCCGTTGCGGAGGGACTCCTGGACGAACTTGTCCATGGCCTCCATCAGGGCCTGGGGAGCCTTCTGGCTCTCGGAGGACTTCACAATCGACAGGAATGGCATGGTTCTCTCTCAGGTCGGGTTCACTGGAACGACGAACGAGGCTCTTAAGAATCGACAGCCCGCGACCCGCCCGCCGCCAGCCAGGACCCTCCCAGAATCAGCAGCAAGCCGAATAGCGACATCATCCCGACACGCTCGTGGAGCGCCAGCACGCCGGCGATGACCGCCACGACGGGATTCACGTACGTAATGAGACTCGCCCGGCTCGGTCCCGCCGCGGCGATGAGCTGGAAGAAGATGACGAGCCCGAGCACGGTGCACACGACGCCGAGCACGGCGATGGAGCCGAGCGCGGCGGGCGTGGGCAGCACATGGGGCGGCCACAACAGGGCGGCCGGTAGCAGCACGACCGACGCCAGAACCAGGCTCGCCGCCACCGGACCGAGCGGATCGAGATCCGTCAGATGGCGGCTCACGATCAGCGGGGCGGCGGCGTACCCCAGCGTGGCCACGAGGACGAGGGCCGCGCCCAACAGCTCGTTGGACCGGCCGCCGACGTCGACGCCGAGCAGCGCGACGACCCCACCGAGCCCGATCACCAGACCGACCAGGCGCAGCCCCGTCGGCCTGTCGGCGGGGGAGAGCCGAAAGGCCAATAACGCGAGCTGCAGCGGCATCGTGGCGACGAGAATCGCGGCGAGCGACGATGAGATGTACTGCTCACCGACCGCGATGAGGACGAACGGCACGGCGATCTCGCAGGCGGTGTACGCCACGATTGCTCCGGCGTGGCCGCGCAGGCCGCGGAGGGCACCGCGCCGCAGCGCGATGGGTACGAGCAGCGCGGCGCCGAGCGCCACGCGCGCCCAGGCGACGAAGGCGGGGGGGACGCCGCCGTCCACCGCGACCTTGATGAAGAGATAGGGCACGCCCCAGATCAACGAGCAGAGCGCGAAGAGGACCCACGCCCGTGGGGTCACGGACGCCGGGTGATGTAGACGCCCGCGAAGCACAGCGCGCCGCCCAGGACGGCGATCGCGCCGGGGACTTCTCCGAGGATCAACCAGCTCATCAGGATCGTCACGGGGGGCACGAGGTAGGCCATCGCTACCACGCGGCCGGCCGTGCCGCGCGCCAGCGCGTAGGCCCACGTCGTGAACGCCACCGACGTCGGGAACACGCCCAAAAACACCAACCAGCGGATGGCGCCGCTCGGCGCGGTGCCCAATTCGCGGACCAGCGTGGGCGCGTAGGGTAGACAGACCAGTGCGCCGACGGTGCAGCAGGTCCAGGTCACCTGTAACGCCGATAGCCGGCTCAACACCGGCTTTTGCGCGACCAGGCCGATCGCCGAGGCGACGGCGGCCACGAGACACAGGATCGCGCCCCAGAGCGTCGCGGTTCCCGACGACGTTGCAAACCCGATGACGACGACGCCCGCGAACGCCACGGCGCCGCCCGCGACCAGGCTCCGCGTGAACCGCTCCTTCAGGAACACGGCCGCCAGCGCCACGACGACGATCGGCGCGATCATGATGAGCATCGAGGCCGTGCCGGCATCGACGCGCCGCTCCGCCTCGTTGAGGACGACGCTGTAGAGACCGAACCAGGTGAATCCGGCGAGCACGAGCAGCGCGAGGTCGCGACGCGAGGGCCGCGTCCAGCCGCGGGCGAGCACCAGGGCCCCGAGCAGGATGCTGCCGAGGGTGAGGCGGCCGAGGGCCAGGGCGCCCGGCGAGAACGCGCGGCCCGCGGCTCTAATGCCGACAAACGCCGCGGCCCAGAGACAGACTGATATCAGGGCCGCGGTGAGGGCTTTTCCCATCCCCGAACGTATACCGAACTAGCGCTTCTTGGTAGCCTTGGCGCGGACGCGCTTCTCCTGCTCAAGGAACTCCGGCTTGAGCGCGGCTCCGAAGTCCTCCGGCTCGAAGACCTGCCGGATCTCGACCTCGGTGCCGCCGTCGAAGGGCGCGCGCTTGAGCCACTCGATCGCTTCGTCCTTCGATTTGACCTCCCAGATCCAGAAGCCGGCGATCAGCTCCTTCGTCTCGGCGAAGGGGCCGTCGGTTACGGTCCGCTTCGTGCCGGAGAACTTGACCCGCGCGCCCTTCGAGCTCGCCTGGAGCCCCTCGCCCGCGAGCATCACGCCTGCTTTCTCGAGTTCCATGTTGAACTTGCCCATCGCGGTCAGGATCTTCTCGTCGGGCAGGACACCTGCTTCGGAGTCCCTGTCGGCCTTCACCAAGATCATGAAGCGCATCGTCGTTCTCCTTGCTCGTTCGGGTTGGCGCTCTTGCGGTACACCCAGACGACGAGCGGGAGCCGAGCGAATCGACACCCTTGACAACTCAGAACTACACCTGTAAATCTACTCCTGTAGATCAACCACTGGACGAACGAGGCCACTATGCCGGAGCGCCATCAACTCACTGAGCTGCAGCTCGCCATCCTGCGGGTCGTTTGGGACAGGGGCGAAGCGACGGTCCAGGACGTCTGGGAAGCGCTGCACGCCGAGCGCGGGCTTGCCCAGACCACCGTCGCCACGATGCTGTCGCGCCTCGAGCGCCGCGGCGTGGTCACCCGGCGCGCCCAGGACCGGCAATACCAATACAAGGCGGCGGTGACCGAACAGGAAGTGCAGCATTCGATGGTCGGTGAGCTGACCGAACGCCTCTTCGACGGCGACGTCACCGCGCTGGTCCAGCATCTGCTCTCGGGCGAAGACGTGAGCCCGGGTGACATCGCCAAGATCCGAGACATGATCGAGCGCGCGGAGTCCAAATGAACTCCTTCGCCTCCAGCCTGCTCGCGTGGCTCCTTACGTACGCTATCCACAGCACGGTGCTCCTGGGCATCGCGTGGCTCGTCACACGGCGTCGGCGCCTCGAGCCCTCGGCCTCGGATCTGCTTTGGAAGGTGGCGCTGCTCGCTCCTCTCGTCACCGGCACGATCCAGTCGCGGCTCGAGCTTTCGACGCCAGCGGCGGTGAGGTTGCCGGTGGCTCAACCGGTGGCCCCGGCTGACCCCGGGCGACAGCCCGGGGTTGAAGCAGCCCCGGAGTCTCCGACCACCCCCGGGGCCCCGGGCTATCGCCCGGGGTTAGCTGGCGCGCTGGAGACCCCGGGCTTTCGCCCGGGGTTAGCTGGCTCGCTGCCTCTCGTTGTCGTGCTCCTCTGGGGTCTGATCGCCTTGGCATCTTCGCTCTATTACGTCGCGCGACGGCTGATCCTGATCGGCCGCCTCGCCGACCGCCGCGCCGTGAGCGACGGACCGCTCGCCGCGACGCTCGCCGAGCTGCGGCACACCACCGGATACCGGCGCCGAGTCCACCTCACGATGGCCCGGACGATCTCGAGTCCTGTGGCTCTCGGTCTGTCCGAGATCTGCGTGCCCGAGCTGGCGCTCTCCGAGCTCGGCATGGAGCAGCAGCGCAGCATGTTGGCGCACGAGCTGGCCCATCTGGCTCGGCGCGATTCCCTGTGGCTCGCGGGTGCGAGCCTGATCGAGCGGTGCTTCTTCTTCCAGCCGTTGAACCGGCTCGCGCGCCGCGAGCTCGAGACGACGGCTGAATACCTGAGCGACGAGTGGGCCATGCGAAAGACCGGATCGGCAGTTTCGCTCGCGAAGTGTCTGGCCACGGTGGCCGAATGGATCCAGGCGTCTCCCCTGGGCGTGCCCGTCGCGGGCCTCGCCGAGCGGCGCTCGCTCCTCGTTTCGCGTATCACGCGCCTGCTCGAGGGGCGGCTGCCCCAGAACCCTGCCTCGCGGCTTGGGTGGGCGGCGCTGGCGACGCTCGGTGTGATGGCGACGATCGCCGCGGCTCCGCGCGTCTCTCAAGGAGTCGCGGTTGTCACGTCGATAGACACGACTCGCACCGTACCGGAGGTCTCCGCCCCCGTCGTGTCGGGCAAGCCCGCGGTGGCGCCCACGACTCAGGACACCGGCGTTGTGAATGCGTTGATCGCCCGTCTCAAAGACGAGAACGCCGGCGTGCGTCGCGCGGCTGCTAACTCGCTCGGTCGCCTGGGCGATGTCCGCGCGGTGGCTCCGCTGATTGCCGTGCTCACTGATGCCGACGCCGAAGTGCGCGCGACCGCGATCGACGCCCTGGCCAATCTCGACGACCCCAGAGCCGTCGGCGCGATTGTCGCGTTGCTCAAGGACTCGGTCACCGACGTGAAGCGCAACGCCCTGAACGCCCTGTCGCACTGGGACCAAGGCGTACCCACGGCGCCGGTCGTGGCTCTCCTGGACGATCCCGACGCCGACGTGCGGCATGAAGCGGTGAACCTGCTCGATCACCTCAACGCCCGCTCGGCAGGCAGCGCCATCGCCCGGCTGATTCGCGATCCGTCGTCCGATGTGCGCGAGGCCGTCATCCAAGCGCTAGGGAACCTCGGCGAGCAAAGCGGCGCCGCCGCTATCACCGAGGCGTTGAGCGACGTGAATCCGGACGTGCGACACCAGGCACTGAACGCGCTCAACGAATTGAAGGCGCCGATTGTTGAGACGACACTACTGAATCTGATGAAAGACCCGGACCCCGACGTGCGCCAAGCGGCTGCCCATATCGCGGGTGATCGCTCGGTGATCGCCGCGATCCCCTCGCTGCGGCGCCTGATCGACGATCCCAAGAGCGACGTGCGCGAAACCGCGACCGAAGCGTTGGGGAGTATCGCCGACCCCGCTGCGCGCCAGGCGTTGCGGGCCGCCTTGCAGTCGCCCGATCCCAAGGTCCGCCGCGCCGCGGCCGAAGCGCTGGGGCAGGATCCATGATGCACACCCTACACCTTCTCGCTCTGTCGCTCGGCGTGGTGGGCGGGCCCGGCCGAGGCGGCGCCGATTCGGCTCGAGTGGCGAACCTCCTCAACGCGCTCGCGCGCACCGATCCCGTGATCTGCGACCTGATCGGGGACCAACTCGGCAACTTCTGGTGGGGGGGCCAAGCGGGCCGCTTGGGCCGTTTCGAGGATGCGCCCAACGTCCAGGGCGCGAAGGATTCCCTGGCCGGGACGATCACCGATCCGCGGGCGCTGTCGCTGCTGATCGCGACGCTCGGCGCGGACAACCAGTGCGTGCGCCGCGTAGCGGCGAAGCTGCTGGGCCAGAGCGCCGTGGCGGCAAACGTGCTCAATCGTTTGATCGACGACCCGTCGCCGCGCATCCGTGAGAGCGCCGCCTATGCGGTGGGGGTCGGCGAGCAGCGCGGGACCCGCGCAGCGCTCGAACGCCGGCTCTCGGATACTGCCGCGGGGCCTGCGGCCATGGCCGCGTGGGCGCTGGGCGAGATTCAGGATCCCGCCTCCGCGCCCGCGTTACAGGGTGCCGTGCACTCCACGTCGCCGCGCGTGCGATTGGCGGCGGTCTGGGCGTTGGGGCAGTTCGAGGACGCGAGTTACGCGAAGGACGTGCTGCCGTTCCTGCGGGATGTGGACCCGATCATGCGAGCCACGGCCGCGGAGGCGCTCGGCCAAATGAAGGGCCCGCGCGTCGGTGCCGCGCTCGTGGGAGCGCTCACGGATCGCAATGACGCCGTGCGGCTCGCCGCGGTCAGCGCGCTCTCCGACATGGAGGAGCGGTCGGCCGTGGGGCCGCTCGAGGGGTTGCTCATCAACGATTCAGATCCCGACATACGGCGCGAATGCGCCAGCGCCTTGGGCAACCTGAGCCTGGCGCGCTCGCTCGAGCCGCTCGCTCGCGCGCTCGGCGACCCGGATGTGGAAGTTCAGCGTGAAGCCGCGGACGCCATCGGCGACTTGGACGACGTGACCAAGGCGCCGGCGGCGTTAGTCCGGGCCACGACCTCGCCCGACGTGGAGCTGCGCCGCAACGCCACCAAGGCGCTCGCCCACATCGGCGACGTCGCGACGCTCCAAGCGTTGGCCGAGCGACTGAGTGACGACGACAAGGAGGTCCGGCTCGCCGCGGTCGAGGGGTTGGGCGAAATGAACGTCCCGGCGGCGATTCCGGGGCTCACGCGGGCCCTGAACGACCGCGATCCCGAGGTGCGGCGGGCGGCGGCGGAGGCTTTGGGGAAGACGCAAGATTAGCGGCGAGCTTGTCGAAGCATTCATTCCAATCCGGCTCGGCGGCGACTTTAGTTCTTGCGGCCATGCTTCTTCTCCTTGCGTTGCAGGTCGTGCAGGTACGCGTCCAGCCGATCGAAGCTCTGCTCCCAGAAGCGGCGATAGCGTTCTACCCAGTCGGCCACATCCTTGAGCCGATCGGCCTTGAGGCGAGTGGGACGCCACTGCGCGTCGCGCTCCCGCGCGACGAGCCCGGCCTGCTCGAGCACCTTGAGGTGCTTCGACACGGCCGGCAGGCTCATCTCGAAGGGCTCCGCCAGCTCGGTGACGGTGGCCTGACCGGCGGTCAGGCGGGAAAGAATCGCGCGCCGGGTCGGGTCGGCGAGCGCCGCGAACGTGGCGTTGAGACGGTCGGCCTTGCTATCGAGTTGAGGCATATTTAACCTATAGGTTAAATACACCGGACGAGGATAGCTTGTCAAGCATGACCAAACCGCTCGACCGCTCCATCGTCGAAGGGCCAATCGGCCGCGCCGTGTGGATGCTCGCCTGGCCCACGATGGTGCAGAACCTGATCGGCGGCCTTCAGGGCATGGTGGATCACGCGCTCGTCGGGCACTTCGTCGGGTACGCCGGCAATGCCGCCATCGGCGTGGCGATTCAGATCTTCATCGTCGTCATCGTCTTCGTCATGTCGGTGTTCAGCGGGATGGGCGTGCTGGTCGCCCGATTTGCGGGAGCCAACGATCCGGAACAGGTCAACCGGACCGTCTACCAGGCCTTCCTGGCGGCGGTGGCCCTGTGGGGGTGCGTCCTCGCCCCGCTCGGCTGGATCCTGGCGCCGTCGCTGTTGGGCGTCGTACACGCCGCGCCAGCCGTGCGCGCCGAAGCGTTGCCGTTCTTGCGCCTCATGTTCGTCGGCAGCCTCGGCATGCTGCTGTTCTTCATGGTGAGCGGGGCGCTCCGAGCGGCCGGGGACGCTCGCACGCCAATGCGCCTCGGCGTGCTGCTCACGGTGCTCAACATCGCCTTCAACATCGTCTTTATCACCGGACTCGGGCCGTTCCCGCGGATGGGCACGGCTGGGGCCGCCGTCGGCACGACCGTCGCGAGTCTCATCCTCGCGAGCTATGCCGGCTACCTGCTCTTCTCGGGGCGCCTGCCGGTGACGTGGCACCGTGGGATGGACTGGCGACCCGACTGGAGCATCATCCGCGCGCTGTTCCGGTTCGGTCTCCCCACTGGCGTGCAGGGGATCGCGATGAACGTGGCGGGCGTGCTGCTGCTGCGCTTCATCGGTGGTTTGGAGCTGAGCGCCGAGGCGCAAGCGACGTATGCCGTCAGCTATACTGAGCTGTTCTCGTTCATCACATGGACGTCGGTCGGCCTCATGAGCGCGGCCGCGACCGTGGCGGGCCAAAATCTCGGGGCCGGGCGCCCGGAGCGTTCGGTGCAGGGGGTACACCGCGCCGCGATGTTGGGGCTCGGAGTGGCGGCGGTGATCGGTGCGCTCTTCCTCGCGATCCCGCGCTTTCTGCTGGGCCTCTTCGGCATGACCGACCCGGTGGTCGTCGATCTCGGCGTCCAGTTGCTGCGCTTCCTCAGTGCGTCGGGGCTCTTCGTCACCGTCGCGCTCACGTACACGGGCGGCCTTCAGGGGACGGGCGACACGCGCTCACCGCTCTACATCTCGATCGTGTCCCAGATCGTCGTCCCGCTCGGTCTCTGCACCTTACTCGGGGCGATGCGGCCGCTCCGGCCCACGGACATCTGGACCGCGATTCTGCTGGGCCACATGACCCGCTGCGCGTTAAGCGTGGTACGATTCCGGCAGGGGAAGTGGCGCGCGATCCGGGTGGACGTGCAGCACGCGCAGACGTAGCCTCCACTCATGGCTTCGGACTTGTTCGCCGGCGGCGGCGAGATGGGCGCCCTCATGCGCCAGACCGATTGGGCAAAGACCAAGCTCGGGCCCGTCGAGAATTGGCCGCGCAGTCTCAAGACGATGCTGGGCGTCGTGCTCGGCAGTCGCTTCCCGATGTTGCTGTGGTGGGGCCCCGACCTGCTGCACCTCTACAACGACGCCTACCGACCGATCCTGCGCGACAAGCACCCGGCCTCGCTGGCGGAGCCCGCAGCGGAAATCTGGGCCGAGGTGTGGGACGTCGCGGGGCCGATGGCGCGGAGTGTCCAGGAGGGTGGGCCGGCGACGTGGATCGAGGACCTGCAGTTGTTCATCAACAGCGGCGCCATGGCCGAGGAGACGTACTTCACGTTCTCGTACAGCCCGGTCCCAGGGGATGACGGACGCATCGGCGGAATCCTGAACACGGTGCAGGAAACGACCGCGAAGGTGCAGAGCGAGCGGCAGATCCAGACATTGCACGACTTGGCGGCGCGGGCGTCCGATGCGAGGTCTGAGGCGGACGCGTACACGCGTGTGGCGGAGGTTCTGTCGGGCAACGAGCTGGATCTGCCGTTTGTGCTGCTCTATGCCCGAACCGAGAAGCCTGATGGCGTCCGGCTCGCTGCCGCGAGCCGTTGGAAGCCCGACAACGGGACTCCTGGCTGGCCTTTCGCCGAGGTCGTGCGCACCGGCCAGGAAGCCATGGTCGATGACCTCGGCGGCGCGCTCGGGGGACGGCTCCCGCCGGCCGGGTCGTGGAATGCGCGGCCCGAGCGGGCCATCGTCCTGCCGCTATCCCGAGCAGGTCAAGCGGCGCCCTATGCATTCTTCGTCGCCGGCATCAGTCCACATCGCGCGCTCGACGATCGGTATCGCCGGTTCTTTCGGAGGACGGTCGATCAGGTGGCGACCGCGATCGACCAGGTCCGGGGGCGCGAGACGGAGGCGAGGTGGTCGCAGGAGCTGGAGCGCGTCAACAACGAGCTGGAGGCATTCAGTTACTCCGTTTCCCACGACCTGCGCGCTCCGTTGCGGGCGATCGACGGCTTCAGCCAGGCCCTGCTCGCCGACTATTCGGCGAAACTCGACGAGCAGGGACGTACCTACCTCGAGCGCGTACGCGCCGCCACGAAGCGGATGACCCAGCTCATCGATGATCTCCTGGGTCTCTCGAAAATCACGAGGGCCTCGCTGGCCCGCGAAGCGGTGGACCTGACCGATCTCGCGCGGAAGGTGTTGATCGACTTGGGCGGCCGGGACCCCGAACGCAAGGTCGACACCCGGGTGGCGGATGGCTTGGTGGTGAAAGGGGATCCCCACCTGCTCACGGTGGTGCTCGAGAACCTCCTGGGGAACGCGTGGAAGTTCACGTCGAAGCAGCCCGCGGCGACGATCGAGGTCGGGAAAGAGACCCGCGACGGCGAAACGGTCTATTTCGTCAAGGACAACGGCGCGGGTTTTTCCATGGAGCATGCCACGAAGTTGTTCGCGCCGTTTCAGCGGCTGCACGCGGCGAGCGATTTCGAGGGGACGGGGATCGGGTTGGCGACGGTGCATCGAGTGATGGCGCGCCATGGGGGTCGCGTCTGGGCCGAGGCGAAACCCGGTCAGGGTGCGACGTTCTTGTTCACGCTGGGCGGGCCTTGACAGCGAGTGCGAGTGTCAAAATATTAACAGCATGTCCAGTCCACCCCAGCTGAGCCGTCGCGAGCGTCAGATCATGGACGTCGTCTATCAGCGGGGAAAGGTCACCGCCGCCGATGTGCACGCCGCGCTGCCCGACGCGCCCACCTATACCACGGTGCGCGGCCTGCTCCGAGTCCTCGTCGAGAAACGCCATCTGCGCCACGAGCAAGAGGGCAGGCGGTACGTGTACTTCCCGTCCGCCCCGCGTCACGCCGCCGGTGTCTCCTCCATCAAGCACGTGGTGAAGACGTTTTTCGCCGGCTCGCCGGCCGACGCGATGGCGGCCCTGCTCGGCGGCGAAGGCGGGCGCATCAGCGATGCCGAGCTGGCGCGGCTCGCCGAGCTCGTGGCCAAGGCTCGACGGGGGGGGGCGTGACGACGCTTCTCTTCCTGAAGCCGGCACTGGTGATCGCGGTCGCCGCTGCGATCACGGTCTGCCTGCGCCGCCACAGCGCCGCAGCGCGCCATGCGGTATGGGCTGGTGCGATTGTCGGTACCAGCTGTCTTCCCGCTCTTGGCCTTGTGCTCCCGTCCCTTCGCATTGCGAGTCCCGTCACTCCCGTCGCAGCGCTGCTCCCCAGCAATCCCGTCTCGCTGCCGATGAATGAAGTTGCGACGGGACCTGTCGGCGCGGCTCCTTTGCGGAACAGGGAGGGGCAGGCGACTGTGCCTCTCGCCCGCTGGATCCTGGCCGCGTGGATCCTCGGGGCGTTGGTGCTCGTCGCCCGCCGCGTCAGGGCCGAAGTGCTGGTTCGCGGCATCGTGCGTCGCTCGCGGCCCGCTTCGAATCAACCCGCGCACATCCGTCTCAGTGACGAGGTCACGACGCCCGCGGTGGCTGGGGTGCTCCGCCCCGTGATTCTGCTGCCCGCGGCCGCCGATTCGTGGCCTGCGGCCGACCTGACCGCCGTGCTCGCTCACGAGGTGGGGCACATCGCCCGCCGTGATGGTCTCTTGAACCTCTGGGCCGACCTGACGGCGGCCATCTATTGGTGCAATCCCCTCGTGCACGTCGGCGTCCGCCGCATGAGGAGCGAGAGCGAGCGTGCCTGCGATGACCGCGTGCTCGCCGGCGGCGCGGAGCCCGAGGGATACGCGCATCTCCTCCTCGAGCTCGCGCGCACGGCGGGTGTGACGGGGCAGGGGCTTCCGGTCGCCGCTACCGCGATGGCGCGGCCGCGAGAGCTCGAGTCGCGCCTCCTCGCCGTGCTCGATCCGCGCGTGCGGCGTCATCCGCCCCCGCGATGGATGTCGGCGGGACTGGGCGGCCTGGCGATTCTCGTCGCGCTACCCACGGCGGCGATCACGCTCCGTGCCGCGCCTTTGACGGCCGTCCAGCTGCGCGCGCCCGAGCCCGATCGGTTGGACGATTCCTTGGCGGATCCTGGAAGCGAGCGCCTGCCGCTCCCGAGCGGCGCGTATCGCCTCTCGCCCGCCGGCGCTCGAGCACTCGCAGGGCCCGACTCGGTCCTCGCGAGGCGTCTGGTCGCCGCGCTCGATCACGAACCCGTCCATGCAGCAGACCTGATTCGAGACCGTGCCGCATGGGCGCTGTCGCAGGCGCGGGATGGTGTCTTGGTAGAGCCGCTGCTCGAGGCCCTCGGAGCCGATGACTGGCGGGTGCGGTCCTATGCCGCGTGGACGCTCGCGATCGCGCACGATGCCCGAGCCGTCGAGCCCTTGATCGGGCTGGTTGGCCACCCGGTGTGGCGGCTGCGCGCGATGGCGGCGTCCGCGCTGCGGACGTTGGGGGATCCGCGCGCCGAGGCAACGATGACCGCCGCGCTCGTGGATCCCGCGTGGCAAGTGCGTGTCGAGGCGGTCGAATACCTCGCCGCGCTCGGTGGACCCGCGCTCACCGAGAAGCTCCGCCCTCGGCTGAACGACCGGCACGTGGCGGTGCGCCTCGCCGCAGCGCGCGCGTTCTCTTCGCGGTAACCCTGGAGGTTTTTTTTATGATCCGATGTGTCAAAAAATTGGCACTACTGGCGGGACTTTCCCTCATCGCGTCCGTTGCTGCTGCGCAGCAGGGGACACCGGACGAGCGGTTCCCTGCGGCTCTCGACCGGTATATCGCGCAGGTGCTCGACGCTTGGCACATCCCGGGCCTCGCGATCGCCGTGGTGCGGAACGACTCGACACTGGTGGCCAAGGGGTATGGCGTGCGGGAGCTGGGAAAGCCCGGCAGGGTCGATGAGAACACGGTGTTCGACATCGCGTCACTCAGCAAATCGTTCACGGCGACGGCGGCGGCGATGCTCGTGGACCGCGGCAAGCTCCGCTGGGACGATCCGGTGCGGCGGTATCTGCCGGACCTCGTGCTGCCGAGCCCCGGGCTCACCGATAGCGCGACGGTGAGAGATTTCCTGTCCCACCGGACCGGCCTCGAGTCGGCGAACATGATGTGGGTGTTGACGGCGGTGGATCGGGCCGAAGTGCTGCGCCGGGTTCGCTATCTCCCCGTCGTCGCTCCCCTGCGCCAACGCATGCTCTACTCCAACGTCGGCTACACCGTGGCGGGTGAAGCAGCGGCGGCCACGGCGGGCACCACCTTCGAAGCGTTGCTCCGGAATCTCCTGATCAAGCCGCTGCGGCTCACGTCTACGACGTGGTCGTACGAGCAAAGCGCCCGCATGCCTAATGTCGCGTCGTCCCACGCGACGATCGCCGGCCGGCAGCAACCGATTCGTCGAGAAACCCAACGCCAGTCAATCGCACCGGCCGCCGCCGTCCAGTCCACCGTGAGCGACCTGACCCGCTGGATGCGGTTGCACTTGAACGACGGCGTCTTGGACGGCACGCGCTTCGTGAGCGAGACGACGATGCGCGCGATGCACAGCATCCAGGTCCCGATTGCGACCACGCCCGCGATGCGCGCGGCGCGTCAGGTGCAGGACAGCGTCGTCGGGTATGGCATGGGGTGGCAGATCATGGACTATCGCGGGCATCCGATGCTGTGGCATACGGGGGGCGGTGATGGGCAGATCGCGTTCATGGCCCTGCTGCCGCGCGATCGCCTCGGTGTCGTCGTCTTGGTGAACACCTGGTCTGCGCCCCTCGTGCACGCCGCGCTCATCAACCGGATCTTCGACGCGTATTTGGGCTACGAGCCGCGCGACTGGGCCGGCGAAGCATTGGCCCGCGTGCCGGCGATGGTCAGCGCACAGGACTCTGCCATGCGGGCCATGGTCGCGATGCGGACCACCGTGCCGCCCCCGCTGCCACTCGAGAGGTATGCGGGGCGCTACGACCAGCCGCTCTTCGGCCCCGTCTTCATTCGGAAGGGCTCTTCAGGCTTGACGTGGCATATGGGTGTGTGTCAGACTGCCGACCTCGAGTATCACGGGGATGGCGCGTTTTTCCTGCGGTGGCGCGACCTCTTGTATCGCGAAAACTTCGGGACCCACGCGCAGTTCACCGTGCGTGGAGACACCGTCACCAGCCTCACCGTGCGGATCAATCGCGACGAGTTCACCGCGATCAAGGCGCGGAGCTGGCCCGGGACGGAGATGGTGGTGGTCTCCGGTGATCTGTTTGCGCCCGGGCCCTTTGTCTTCCGGTTCCGCATGCCCGGTGGTTACTGGATTTGCCCACACACCCACCCGGTGAACGCGCGCATCCGCGTCGTCTCCGGGATCTTCGTCGTGGGCATGGGCAGCAGCCTCGATACGAGTCGGGTTCGCGCCATCGGCCCCGGCCGGCACGCCCTACTGCGGGCCGGCAGGGCGCACTACGAAGGGACGCGGCAGGAAACCGTGGTGGAGGTCAGCGGTACCGGACCTTGGGGAATCACGTTCGTGGACCCACGCTACGATCCCGCCGCGGCCGGAGCCGTCAGGTGCGGGGCGTGAGCTTGCGGCTCCGCTCGAAGAGTCGGGGGGCGCCGATGCGCGACGTCCACTCCTCGAACGCGGGGCCAGGTCCGCGCCACCGCAGGGCGTCCACGTCGTGAAATAGCGGCGCATCGGTCCGGAGCGTCGCGAGTTTCTTGAACAGCAGGGCGTCGTCGCCCTGCTCCCCCAGGACGCCCGGTGGGAACGATTCGATGGCGCCGTGCTCGTTCAGCAGACGCGCCGCCGTGACCGCGCCGATCCCCGGGATGCCCGGGTACCCGTCGGCGGCGTCGCCGACCAGGGCCAGGAAGTCGGGGATCAGACGGGGCTCCACGCCGAACTTCTCGCGCACGCCCGCCGCGTTGCGGATCGTCTTGCGCCGCCCGTCGATCTGCACCACGCGGTCGCCATCGACGCACTGCGCCAGGTCTTTGTCCGGGGTCCAGATGCAGATTTTCTCCACGCGGCGGTCGGCCCCGGCGAGCCGCGCGGCCGAGGCGAGGGCGTCGTCGGCCTCCAGCTCGACCATCGCCCACACGACCACCCCCATCGCCGCCAACGCTTCTTCCAACGGGTGGAATTGCGCCCACAAGGCGGGCTCAATGCCGTCCCCCGTCTTGTAGGCGGCCCAGAGGTGGTTGCGGAATGACTCGATGACATGGTCGGTCGCCACGCCGACGTGTGTCGCGCCGGTTTCGAAGAGCTGCAGCACCGTGCCGAGGACGCCGATCACGGCAGCGAAGGGCGCATCTTGCCCCTGCGTGCCGCGACGCGCGCCGTAGAAGTGGCGGAACAACTCGTACGTACCGTCGACGAGATGGACGATCACGGGCGGGAATCTGGGGAGTGGCGGTAGCGTCACAAGGCCCGGACGGGACCCGGACGGGCGCCGCCTTGCGAAGGTGGCCGCCAGGCGGTGGTTTAGTCGGAGATGACGCGTTTCTCCGTCGTGGCCGCCGCGGCCTGTGCCCTGTTGTTCCTGCCTCAAGCCCCGCGCGTTTCCGCAGTGCGGGTCGATCGACTCTTCGACGTGACGTCCGGCGTGACCCGGCAGCGAATGGTCGTGTTGATCGAGGGCGACCGCATCACCGCCGTCGGCTCGGCCGATTCCGTGCGCGTGCCGCAAGGCGCCGAGGAGATCGTCCTCCCAAACCTCACCGTCTTGCCCGGCCTCATCGACGCCCACGTGCACCTGACGTTGCCCGGGTCTCCGGACAGCGCCGCCGTTGCCGAGCTCCGCGCCGGATTCACGACGGTGCAGGACCTCGGCGCCGTGGACACGGCGGTGTTCGCCCTGCGGCGGCGGATCGCGGCGGGTACAGTCGCTGGGCCGCGCATTGTCGCGGCGGGGTTGTGGATCGGCGTGAGCGGCGGCACATGCGACTTCAACGGCATCGGCGTGCGGGGTGCCGAGGCGTTTCGCGCAAGGGTTCAGGAGCAGGTCGCCCTAGGGGCCGGCGTCATCAAGGTTTGCGTGACGAGCTGGGTCGCGCCGGCCTTTCGAGAGCCCGAGCGCTACGAGATCAGCGACGAGGAGCTGGGCGCCGCGATTGCCGAAGCGCACCGGCTGGAGCGCAAGGTGGTGGTCCACGCCATCAGCGCAGGCGGCGTGCGCGCGGCGGTGCGCCTGGGAGCGGACGCCGTGGTGCACAGCGCCTTCGTGGACGACTCAACCGCCGACCTGATGCGGCGCCGCCGCGTGTTCATCCTGCCGACGCTCCACTCCTTCGAGCCGCGACGCGGCACCCCCGCGATGGATTCATTGTTCGCACGCATGGGCGTGCTCGCCCGTCGCGGGATTCCCGTGGCGTTTGGGACGGATGCCGGGGTTTTTCCTCATGGTGAGAACGCGCAGGAATTTGCGAGCCTGGTGCGGTTGGGGCTCACGCCGATCGAGGCGATTCGCGCCGCGACGATCAACGGCGCCGAGCTACTCGGCTGGTCGGATCGCGTGGGCCGCGTCGCTCCGGGGATGTTCGCGGACCTGATCGCCGTGGACGGCGACCCCCTGGTGGATATCACGGCGCTGGAACGCGTGCGCTTCGTCATGCTCGGAGGCCGCGTCGTCCGTCGAGATTGACTCGCCCGAAATGCGTCCCCCCTCTATAATCCGAAGAACCCAGTCTTCCCGATCGACGGAGCGCAGCATGTGCCGCAACATCAAGACGCTGGCTAATTTCGCGCCGCCCGCCACGGACGACGAGATCCGGGCATCGGCCCTGCAGTTCGTACGCAAGTTGAGCGGAACAGCCCGACCGTCGCAGGCGAACGAGGCGGCATTCAATAGCGCCGTGGAAGACGTCACAGCGGTCGCGCAGCGGCTGATCCACTCATTGCAGACGAACGCTCCGCCGCGGAACCGTGATGAGGAGAAGCGTAAGGCGCACGAACGAGCCCTCAAGCGTTTCGGCCCGAGGCCTACGGTCTCAAAGCAGGGCAGCTAGGGCCGCGGGCTGGGCCCGGGAGGCCCGCCAGGCAGGGATCAGTGCTCCCGCCAGAGCGGCGACGACGAGGACCAGCGCCAGGCGCGTACTGGCGGTGACGTCGATGCCCGGAACGCCGGGGATGAGAGATCCGAGTGGGCCGGACGTCAGGTCGTTGAGGACTAGGCCCAAAGCGACAGCGACCGTCGCGACGACCACCGCTCTCGATAACACGTGCAGCAAAACCTCGCGGCGCCGAGCACCCACCGCGCGACGCATCGCCAGCTCCGGCATCAACGCCGCCACCCACAGGTGCGTCGCGGTGCCCGTCCCGAAGATTGCCAGGACCAGGATCAACGCCCCGCCGATCCACAGGGCGTTCGCAAACCAGCGCAGCGGCGCCGCCTCGTCCGCCCGCCACTGCTCCTCGGTCACGACTCGGCTAACCGTCCCGACTCGTTTGAGCGCGGTACGAAGCCAACCGTCTGGAAACGGGAGTCCGGCGCGAGGACGGACGAGCACATCAACCGTGCTCGGTGGGAGCTGCAGCACGCTGCCGTAGACGGCGTAGGGGGGTTCCAGTGCACCGCCGAGGGCAACCGGCTGCGTGTCTTCGACGACGCCCACGACCTTGAACCAGCTGCTCGGCCCTTGCCCGATTTGGATGAGGCGGCCCACAGCCCTGCCGTCCTGGAAGTGTCCGCTGGCCAGCGCATGATTCACCACGACCGCCCGGGGTGCCGTCCAGTGGTCGACGGCGGCGATCGAGCGGCCTTCGATCAGGCGGACGTTCATGGCGCGGAATGTGTCAGGGCTCACGACGTTGAAGGAGACCGGCACGGCGCGTTGTGGGGTCGCGATGCCGCCCTGCGAGCAGCGGCCACAGTCGGTGATCGCGACGTCGATGGTGCCGAGACCCTCCAACGCGCCGGGACTGGTGACGCTCGTAACGTCGAGGAAGCCGGCGAGGCCGGATTGCCTGATCAACTCCCCGAGGCGACGCGCCCGCTCGGCGGGGGTTCCGGCGGTGTCGAGCTGCAGAATCTGGCCACTACCCCGCGCCGCTACGCCGCCATCCCCGATCAGACCGCGGGCGTGGCCTCCGATCTGCGTCGCGGCAAGGAGAACCGCGAAGGAGATCGCCAGCTGCAGACCCGCCACCGTCAGACTGGGCGGAACCGCGCTGGGGGGCACGGGCACCGGCATCCGACCCACGCTGAACATCGGCAGGGCAGCGCCGATCAAGAGGACCGCGCTCGCGGCGAGGGCGCCAAGCACGGCGGTGAAGGCCGTCGGGGTGCCGACCGTGCCGGGCCACGCGGCGAGGGCACCGCGGATCACGATGAGGCTCGCCGCGGTTCCAAGGGTCGCGGCGGCGATCGCCATCACGCCGCCTTCGACCAGGACACCAGACACGAGTTGACGGCGTGACGCCCCGACGGCACGGCGCAAGGCGAACTCCGCGCGCCGGGCCGACGACCTGGAGACACACAAGACGACGAGCGTCAGGGTGCACACGACGGCCGCGCCGACCGCGAGCATCAGCAGGACGCCGCTCAACGTGCCGACGGCATAGTTCTGGACGTCCGCGGGGCTGGCGGCGAGCTTGGAGAACGCGACTGACAGGTCCGCTGTGGGGAGGGGTGCGAGACGGAGGGTGGCACGGTGGATCATGAGGGCCGGCACCACCGCGCCGAGGCCCGCGGCCGCGGTGGCGATCAACATGAGGGCAGAGCCCCAGTAACGCATGCGATAATCTAACCCTTGCCGAGTCGGCTCATGGAGACCAGACTCGAAGGTCCACACCGTATCCTAACGTGAGAGGGAACCGTGCAGGCTCAGAGCTACGACGCCATCGTGGTGGGATCGGGGATCTCCGGCGGTTGGGCCGCCAAGGAGCTCACGGAGAAGGGACTCCGCGTCCTGCTGCTCGAACGCGGCAAGAACATCGAGCACGTCAAAGACTACGTCAACGCGACCAAGGGTCCCTGGGAATACGCCCATCGTGGTAGGCGCACGAAGGCGATGGAAGCGGCCTACCCGGTCCTGAGACGCGACTACCCTCTCAACGAGACGAACCTGGACTGGTGGGCGTCAGACCAGGACTCGCCGTACACGGAAGTGAAACGCTTCGACTGGTACCGCGGCTACCACGTCGGCGGCCGCTCGCTGATGTGGGGTCGTCAGAGCTATCGCCACAGCGATTTCGACTTCGAGGCCAACGCGCGCGAGGGGGTCGCGGTCGACTGGCCGATCCGCTACAAGGACATCGCACCCTGGTACGATCACGTCGAGCGACACGCCGGCATCTCGGGGTCCCGCGAAGGGATGCCCCAGCTACCCGACGGCCAGTTCCAGCCGCCCATGCCGCTCAACTGCGGCGAAGAGTTGATTGCGGGGCGACTGAAACAGCATTTCGGCGGTCAGCGGCGGATCATTCCGGGTCGCCCGGCGAATGCCACGCTGGCGCTGCCGGGACGCTCGCCCTGTCAGTACCGTAACGCGTGTTGGCTGGGATGTCCCTACGGCGGGTACTTCAGCACGCAGTCCTCGACGTTGCCCGCCGCGGTCGCGACGGGACGCCTGACGCTCAAGCCGTTCGCGATCGTCACCGAAGTCCTCTACGACCGCGACAAGAAACGTGCGACAGGCGTGCGCGTGCTCGACGCGGTGACGGACCAGACGACCGATTACACGGCGCGCGTCATCTTCCTGTGCGCGTCCACGTTGAACTCGACTTGGCTGTTGCTGCGCTCCGCCACGAACGTCTGGCCCGGCGGCCTCGGCTCGAGCTCCGACGCCTTGGGCCGCAACCTGATGGACCACCACTTCCGCGTGGGAGCGTCCGGCAACATCGAAGGGTTGAACGACCAGTACTATGCCGGGCGGCGCCCCACCGGCTTCTACATTCCCCGCTACCGCAACCTGTTCGGCGACAAGCGCGACTACCTGCGTGGGTTCGGGTACCAGGGCGGCGCCAGCCGGCAGGGGTGGCAGCGCGCGGTCGCCGAGTTGGGTGTTGGCGGGGCCTTCAAGGACGCGATGGCGCAGCCGGGTGGGTGGACGATCGGTGCCACGGCGTTCGGCGAGATGCTGCCGAATCCCGCCAACCGCGTCACCCTCGATCGGGTCAAGCAGGACAAGTGGGGCCTCCCGGTCCTGGCGATCGACTGCGCCACCGGCGAGAACGAGCGGCTGATGCGCAAGGACATGATGAACGACATGGCGGAGTCGCTCGAAGCGGCCGGCGTGAAGGACGTGCGGACCAACGACAGCGGCTATTGGCCTGGGCAGGGGATCCACGAAATGGGAACGGCGCGGATGGGGAGCGATCCCAAGACGTCGGTGCTCAATGCGCACAATCAGGTGTGGGATGCACCGAACGTCTTCGTGACGGACGGCTCCTGCATGACGTCGGCGGCGTGCGTGAACCCGTCGCTCACCTATATGGCGCTCACGGCCCGGGCGGCGGACTTCGCCGTCAGCGAGCTGAAGCGCAACAATCTCTAAGAGGCCCCGACGATGGATAGACGCGAAGCAATCCAGAGAGTGACGGCGCTGCTCGGCGGCGTCGCGCTCGCCGGGAACAGTGGGCTGCTCACGGCGGTCGAGCGCGCGCACGCCCGGGTGATATCGCGGGCGCAAGTCGGGACCTTTACCGCGCAGGACATCGCCCTCCTCGACGAGGTGGCGGACACGATTCTGCCCGCGACCAAGACTCCTGGCGCGAAGGCCGCGCATGTCGGGGCCTTCATGGCGTTGATGGTGACCGACACCTACGAAGCGCGGGAGCAGGGCATCTTCCGTGACGGCCTGCGGACGCTGAACGAGGCTGCGTTCATGACCGCGACCCCGGCGCAGCGGCTGGCCGTGCTGGAGCGGCTCGACCGCGAGCAGAAGGCGTACATGGACGCTCGCGAACGTGGCGCGCCGCCTCACTACTTCCGTCTGATGAAAGAGCTGACGCTGCTCGGCTACTTCACGTCGGAGATCGGGTGCACGCAGGCGATGCGCTATGAGGAGTCGCCGGGGCGGTTCGAGCCGTGCGTGCCGTACCAGCCAGGCGAGACGGCCTGGGCGGGACACGCGTAGGAGGCTGCCAGCGGTTGAGCTCGTTGAGGATGACGAGCGTCTTCACACCGGCTTCTGCGCGGTGAAGAGCACGGCCTTGACCCCATAGGCCTCGGCCGAGTCTTGCGTGGACGCCTTGCGAAACCGGAATCCGGGCACCACCGCCGACTTCACTCGCTTGAACCCAGCCTGGTCGAATAGTGTGAACATCTCTCCCTCCGGGAGAGCGCCGCCGATTCAGCTGGCCCAGAGCTTCGGATCATTGACGATTGACTGCGAAAGCTGTTTGGCGCTCACGATGTCGGCGATGGACGCGCGGCCACCCGGCTTCAGCACGCGGAGCAATTCGCCAATCACCCGACGCTTGCGGAACGAGAGGTTGATCACGCCGTTGGAGATCACGACGTCCACGCTCGCATCGGGCAAAGGCACATCCTCCATCGTGCCGTTGCGGCATTCCATCGCACCACCCGCGAGCGTGGCATGCGCTTCGGCCTTGGCGCACATCTGGGGGTTGAGGTCTACGCCGAGTACGCGGCCGCTTGGCCCGACCTGCCAGCCTGCAATGATGCTGTCGAGCCCAGCGCCGCTGCCGAGATCGAGCACCGTCTCGCCCGTTTGCAGCCGGCTGCGCAGGTGCGGGTTGCCGACACCGGCAAACGAGGCCACCGCGCCCGCCGGCGCCCGGTCGAGCCAATCGCGCTCGTAGCCGAACATCTCGGCGGCCACCCGGCCGTGGAAGAAGTGGAACTCGGCGTCCGGGTGGTCCGCCACGTCCTGATACATCCGCAGGACCTCGCCCTTAAGCACACTCTCGAGCGGAGCCTGTTCAGCGGCGGCGTCCGCCGGCGCGAGGTCGGTCACCGGTTCCCTGTGGGCTTCGCAGCGCGCGGATCGTCGGCCGGCTTCACGTACGTGATGCTCCAGGGGCCGACGCTGTGCAGCTGGAACGACACGCCCTCGGGACCGGCCCAGGCATAGTGCACCATCTTGGCCGGCAACGCGCCGAAACTGCCGGCGTTGAGCGCCGCGCCGCCCGTATAGCTGGCCTGCTCTCCCATCCCGATGTTGAGCGTGCCCGAAAACACCGTGACGTGCTCAATCACCGAATGCCAGTGGGGCGGAATCCGGTAATTGGGGGGGAATTTGAGCCGGAACGTCAGCGGGACCGCCTCGGCGGGATTGCCCTCGAGCAGCACAAACTCGGCGCCGGGAGGGAGCGACGGCGGTCCGGGCGCCCACGCCAGCGTCGCCGCGTGCGCCACGATTACCTGGGACGACGGGGCCGCCTGCGTCGCCTGTGCCGACAATGCGGCGGGTATGAGGGCTGCGGCGGCAAGTGCGGCCGTGATGGAGCGGTGCGACATGACACCCTCTTGGGTGGAGTGATTCCCAATGCTGCCGAGGATCTCGACATAGGACAAATACGATGTTTTTATATGTCACATCGATAAAAGCCTATGACTAAACCTGGCATCACCCTTCATCGCCTCGACCTGTTCTTGGCGGTGCTCGACAGCGGCGGTATGGCTCGCGCGGCGCAGGCGCGTCGTTTGAGCCAGCCGGCAGTCTCGGAGCACGTGCGCGGCCTCGAAGCGTTCTTCGGCGTGCGGTTGTTCGAGCGCGCCGGGCGCGGCGTTCGGCCCACCGCGGCGGCGCGCCTCCTCGAGCCCTTCGTGCGCCAGGCGCTCGGCCTCCTGACGAGCGCCGAGCACGCTGCGGTCGAGCTCCGCGGCTTGCGGATGGGGGCGGTCGCGGTGGGTGCGAGCACCACCCCCGGGACGTACTTGCTGCCCGCCGTCCTCGGACGGTTTCATGCCGCGCACCCAGGTATCGCGCTCACGCTGCGGATCGGAGACACCCGTGAGATTGAGCAATGGGTCGCTGGGGGCGCTGTCGAGCTGGGCGTAATCGGCGCGGCGCCGATCCGCGCAGGACTCGCCGCCGAGCCGTGGGTGAAGGACGAGCTGGTTGCGATCGTCGCGCGACGGCATCCGCTGGCGCGTCGCCGGTCGATCCGGGCTGCGGTGCTAGCCCGTGACCCCTTTATCTCGAGAGAAGAGGGTTCGAGCACGCGTGGTATCGCTGAGCAGTTGTTCGGGGAGCTGGGCGTGCGCCTGCGGCCAGCCATGGAGCTCGGGAGCACGGAGGCGGTCCGCGAAGCTGTGGCCGCCGGGCTCGGCGTGTCTGTCGTCTCGCGTCACGCCGTTCGACCGGGCGATCCGCGCGTGATCGCGCTTCGCTTTCATGGCCGTCGATGGGTGCGCGACCTCCTCGTGATTCGACGCCGAGGCGCGCCGCTGAGCCCGGCGGCGGCACAGTTACGGGAGCTGCTGCTGGCCAGTCATTGATTGGCATCAGTGCGGTAACTCGTTACTTTACAACCACGCCACCGTAGCTCAGCGGTAGAGCTCTCGATTCGTAATCGAGCGGTCGTCGGTTCAATTCCGACCGGTGGCTCTGAACTTCAAGACGGCGTTGAACAAAGGCGTCAAGCAACGACGTCGAGCGCAGTCGTTTACGTTTCTCTCCTACGTTTCTCTCCTACGTTTCTGTTCAACGCCTCTTTTCTACGCAGTCGTAGTTGCCGCATGCGAACGGAACGCGCACGTACAGCGCATCCCCGCCGCCTCCGGCGCGCTCGGGAACAGGTGATAGTACATCGCCACCAGCATCGGGATGAACACGACCGTGTTGTAGAACAGGTGCAGCTCGAGGCGCGGGAACCACAGCTGCAGAATGCTCGTGGGAACGGAGGACCCGAACAGCGTCCGGCCCGCGATGGCTTGCCCCTGGAGCAGCGCGTGCTCGATGTGATGCCAGAACTGGATCACGAGCGCCGCGAGCCACCACCTGCGCGACCGCCCGACGAAGCCCGGCAGCATCGTCCAGATGCCCACCAGCATGATCACCGCGTACCCATAGTGCAGCACCTCTGAGTGCACCAGCCACGGGAACACCTGACCTAGCACACCGCCCGCTTGGTGCGGGGCCCACTGCAGCACGTACACCTGATACGCCTGCGCCAGATGCTCGGCCCAATGGGCGATGACGACGATCATGAATGCCTGCAGCGTCCGCTCGTGCCACGGGCCGTTGAGCTTCTCGAAGAACGCGCGGGCCGAGGTCAATTCGCCCCGTCCCCCTGGCCAAAGCGCACCGCGTATCCGCCGATTCGCGCCCCATGTTCCTTGCCGCGCTCGATGTCGCTGCGATAGTGAATGGCGCCATAGAGCCGGGAGATGCTCGCCTCCTCCTTCATGGCCTCAAAATCGGCAGCGGCGGGGGGGAACAGGTACGACAGGACGACCGCGGCGGACGCCGAGTACGTGGAGTGGCCTGACGGGTACGCCGGGAAATTCGGCAGTCCGATCACGGTCTTGATACTGGGATCGAGTTGCACGGGGCGGGGATTGAAGTACAGGAACTTGACCCCCCAGCATCCCACCGCGGCGTCGTGCATCGCCATGTTGAGCAGAGCAAAAGCGCGCGCGGCGCGGACCTCGCTCATCTGGGCGTCGCGGATGTACTCCGCCGCGATGTCGTTCCAATGGCCCGGCGGCGCGTACGTGCCCGCGCCGTCATTCCATTTGTAGGCGATGGCCAGTTGCGCCCCGCTCAAGTGATCAACGGTGTGCTTCACTTCGGCCACCTCTTGCTGCATCTGCGGCGACGAGGTGGACGGGGGAGCCAGCGGCCGCTCCGCGGTGACTTCGGTCGGCGTCATGAGCCAGGCCTGCACCAAGCCAAAATTCGGCAGCATCGGCGGCCGAGGGGGGGACTCCTGGCTGATCCAGGGAATCTCGCCCCGCGCTACGGCGCTGTCCTTCAGCGCCTGCCAGAGGGCCGGGTTGCCCCCGGCGGTTCTCATGCCGTCGCCGCCCGCCCGCGCGACGAGCACCGCGGCCACCGACTTGCCGAGCGCCAGCCCGGCGGCGATGTCGCTCGCCGCCGCCTTGCCGGACCACAGCGCGGCGTTGCGCTGCTCTGCGGCCCGCTGCGTGATCTCCTCCACCGCCGCCGGGAACAGGACTCTGAGCATTTCGACCGTCACACCCGACAGCACCGCGTCCTCGGAGGGATAGGCGGGCAGATCTCCGATGGGCATGAGCGCCTGGATGGTGTTGTCGAGCCGGGCGGGCGACGCCCGGTGATACTGGTACTTCCAATACCACGCCGTCTTCAGGGCCTCGTACTGGGCCACCGCCACGTAGCTGTACGCCCGCGAGGCGTAGGGCGGATTGGCGAATGGGAACTGCGGATCGGCGAAGGGATTCTCGGGGTCCGGCACCGGGTAGGTGCCGTCGGAGCGCGGCGCCGGCGGCAGATTGTAGCGCGCCACCAACCCACGGACGATCTGGTTCCAGCGCAGCACGCCGCCGGCCGCCCAATAGTCGATCACCTGGCGCTGGGCCGCCGTGAGCTTCGACTGGGTCGCCTTGATGGCGGCCAGCTCGGCCGTGTACGCGGCGGACGTGTCTGCCGCCGGCGCGGCGACCGTGAATTGCGTGGGGCCGCTCAACACGATCATCTGCCAACTACCGGCGCTGCTGTCGAGGCTCGCGGCTTCGAGCGGCGGCAGCAGCTCCGAGAATGTGATGGTGTTGTCGCACGCTGCGACGGCGAGGCTGAGAACCAAAGGGAACCTAAAGGGAGAAGGCATACAAGAACCCACCCGTGAAAGTCGTCGCCTGCCCCACATTGCGTCCGTTCACGACGCGGCTCATGCCCAGACGCACGCCGCGGTACATCACCAGTCCGCCAACCTTGACGAAATCCATGCGGTTCGAGACGAACGGCATGTCCTGCCGGCGGATGTCGCCTCCGCCCAGGGTGCGTTGCTGCGACAGCGAGATCGGGACGCACAGGCGCCCGCGCTCGTATCCGGCGGTCACCGTGTAGTCGAAGACGTCCGGCATGGCCACCTCGTTGCTCAGGTAGAGCTGGCCATTCGTGTAGTACGCCGGCCGGTCGAGCGTCACCTTCGTCCGCCACGTGTGCGCGGCCGACCCGTTGAGGAACCAGCCCTGGTGGGCCTGAAAGTTCAGGGTGAAGCGTCCCGAGAACTGCCGGCTGGCGAGGCCGATGGAAAGCGGCAGAAAGTCGGGGACGTAATTGCTCGCCGGGATCCCGGCTACCGCAACCACCATCGCGCGCAGCGTGCCGCGATCGGTCAACGGCGTCGCGAGGAGTTGGTACTTGATCGCCAGCGTGATGTCCTGCACGCCGTCCATGCCGTGGAGCGGGCCCTGGCTCGCGGAGGTACGGACGTAGGGCAGCATGGCGATGACGCTGAGCCGGTCCGTGACACCGTAGCCCGCCATCCACGTCACGCTCTGCGTGGTGAGGGTGCCGATGTTCGCGTTGTCTCGTTTGAGTGTGCCTTCCCAATACTGGGACCAACTATCGTGCGCATACACGACCCCGGTGCCGAGTGTGCGCCTGGGCATCAGCAACCCGTCGTCGATCGTTTGGGCGCCGAGGGGCGCCGCGGACAGTGTGACCAGCAAGAGCACCCTGCGCATCGTGTCCTCGTTCAAGGCGGGGGGAGAAAGTGCAGGTGCCCACCGGGTTTCGCAAGGCCTTGCGGAGAGGCCCAGGAAAAGTCCATACTTCCCTTTCGCTCCGACAGGAGAGGCAAGAATTGACACAGGCCACGGACGTCCTGCAGGGGACGCTGAACCTGCTCATTCTCAAAGCGCTGTCGCTGTCGCCGTTGCACGGCTGGGGCATCACGAACCGTGTTCGCCAGCTGTCGCGGGACGCCTTCCAGGTGGGACAAGGGTCCCTGTATCCCGCTCTTCATCGATACGAGAATCGTGGCTGGGTGACGTCCTACTGGCGGGCTACCGAAAACAATCGCATCGCGCGGTACTACGAGCTCACGGCGGCGGGACGGCGGGCGCTCAGTCGAGAGATCGCGCGGTGGCGCTCCTACACCGGCGCCGTGGACCTCGTCATTTCTTCCTGAGAATCTTGCCCTGATTCCTCAGAATCTGCTTTTGGTTCTTCAGCATCGCCCGGAGGTCACGCAGGATCCTGATCTGATTGCCGAGGATCTTCCGTTCGTTGGAGATGATCTTCCGTTGGTTCTCCCGCGTCGCCGCCGCCATGCCTAGGCCTCCCCCGTGAGTGTGACCTTGAATCCTTTCGCCTTCAGGCTCGCCAGCAGCCCGGCCTTCTCCACCGACTTGACGAAGGCCTCGTCGGGGTCGATCACCTTCTTCTCGACCAGCTCGACCAGGGCGTCGTTCAGCGTGACCATGCCGATCTTCTTGCTCGTCTGCATGATCGAGGGGATCTGGAACGTCTTCGCTTCGCGGATCAGGTTCGAGATCGCCGGCGTCGTGAGGAGAATCTCCCGCGCCGCCACGCGCCCGCCGCCGATCTTCTTGCACAGCGTCTGCGAGATCACGCCCTTCAACGACTCCGACAGCATCACGCGGATCTGCGACTGCCGGTCGGCGGGGAACTGATCGATCATCCGGTCCACCGTGGACGCGGCGGTCGTCGTGTGGAGCGTCCCGAACACCAGGTGCCCCGTCTCGGCGGTCTCGATCGCGATGGCGATCGTCTCGAGATCGCGCATCTCGCCCACCAACACGATGTCCGGGTCCTCACGCAACGCCGCTCGCAGGGCCGTCTTGAAGCTCTCGGTGTGCACGTGCACCTGACGCTGGGTGATCAGACACTTCTTGTTCTCGTGCACGAACTCGATCGGGTCCTCGATCGTGATGATGTGATCCGACCGTGACCGGTTCACGAGGTCGATCAGGGCGCATAGCGTCGTGGATTTCCCGGACCCCGTGGGACCTGTGACCAGGACGAGCCCCTTGGTGAGGTGGCAGAGGCGCTGCACCTCATCGGTCAGCCCCATGTCTTCGACGGTGACCACCTTGGCCGGGATGACCCGGAAGACCGCCACCGGACCCTTGCGGTCGCGCGCCGCGTTCACGCGGTAGCGGGCCACGCCGGCGATCTCGTAGGCGAAATCGGTGTCGCCCGTTTCCTTCCACTCGCCGCGGTTGCGCTCCGGCATGATCGAGAGGATCAGGAGCTCGAGATCCTGGATCGACAGCGCCGGACCGCCCTGGCGTGCGATCTCGCCGTGGGTGCGGAACATCGGTGGCTCGGCCACCCGCAGATGCAGGTCGGAGCTCGACGATTGCACCAGCGCCCGCAGCAGCTTGCCGAGCCGCTGCTCGGCGGCCTGGTACTGCGAGGCGACAAACTCGCCCGGAAGGGCCGCGGGCGGCCCGCCCGCGGTGGATGGCTCCGGCGCTTCAACCATCGGAGCGGCGGCGATCACGGAGGCGCGCGGCGCCTTGGGTGGGGAGGGCTTGGGAGGCGCGGCTGGGCGAACCGCGGTCACCTCGGTCGTGGCCGCGGCGCTGGCCGCGGCCGGGGCCGCCGCCGTCGCCATTTCCTGCGAGGGGCGCCGCACCGGTGAGATCACCGCCGTGAGCCGGCCGGCTTCCGGGACGATCCGCACGCGCACCAGCCCTTTGTCGGCGGCGTACTCGAACTCCGTCTCGGCCTGCTGGTCGATCTTGTCGGAGGCCTCGGGCGGCGCCACCTCGACCAGCAGGGCGTAGATGTGTTGGTCGGTGAGGGGCTGCCGGCTGACCTTCCGCGGCTTACCGTCCTTCACGATCGTGACGGGCTCGTCGGGGAGCAGATACAACTGGTCCGCGCGTTCCCGGAGCAGCACGTCCACGAAGGGATCGAGCCGAGTGGCCATCGCGTCAGTCCTCGGGGCGCGCGTACAGCACGTGGGCGCGGTTCACGAAATGGAATTCCTCGCCCGCGGAGACGGCGAAGAACGGGTTCGAATCGTTCAAGTAGTCGAGCAGCCGCGCATGATACTCGGGCAATTCCGCGGTGGCGAACCCGCGGAGGGTCGAGCCGTCGATGAACGTCAGCTCGAGCGCGACGAGCTTCGCCGCCGAGAGACGCGCCGGGTCCTGAGCGGCGTTGTCGGTCGCGACCGACAGGGTGATGGTGTGCCCCTTGGTCACGAGCAAGACGGCCCCGTTCCCCTCGGGCCGGAACGGAAAGAACCCTTCGGGGCGGTTCAGCATCTCCAGCGGCGTTTCGGGACCGCTATGATGCGGGACGCGCTCCATCACGTAGATCTCGCCCGGGCGGCGGTTCCCGTCGGTGAGCAGCAGGGTCGCCCGTACCGACACGCGGGGGATCGCGAAGCCGGCCATCGCTATCGCGACTGGCACTGCACGCTGACGGGCGCGCGATTGTCGCAGGCGATCGATTCATTCATGCCCCGCACGAGCGGGCCGCACGCGGTGCGGTGCGCCGTCTCCGTTGCCTCGGCGACGGTGCTGCCCAGGGCGGCGGCGCAGTTGGAGCGGCCTTGGAACTCCACGCACACGTTGCACTCTTCGCTGGCGCGCGCGGTCGTCATATAGAAAAAGAGCAAGACGACGGCGAGCACGGCGGCAATTGTGTAGAGCGTGGACCGTTTCATATGCGTTCTCCGGTGAGCGAGGAAGGTGCCCACGCGAGGCGATTCGCGCCAGAGCCCCGGGAGCCGTAACGTAGGATCCATGGCCTTGCTTCTCGTCGCCCTGGTGGTTTGCGCGGCGCTCGCGCTGCTGCTGCTCCGCGGCGCCCTGGGCGCGTGGCGCAGCCGCCAACGTCTCGGGGCGCTCGTCGCCGTTCTGGCTGCGGCGCTCTGCCTCGCCTTGGCCGCCTTGTGCGGTACGATCAGCGTCGGCATCCGCGGCTATCGGGCACTCACCCAGGAAGTCCTCGCCGCCACGATCCAGACCGAGCCGCTCGGCGCTCGCCACTTCCGCGCCACGGTCACCCTCGCGGACGGCAGCCTCCACATGTTCGATCTGGCCGGCGACGCCGTGTACGTGGACGCCCACATCCTCAAGTGGCGGCCCGTCGTCAACCTGCTCGGTCTGCACACCGCCTACGAGCTCGACCGCATCGCGGGCCGCTACCGAGCGCTCGGCGATGAGCAGACCCGCGAGCGTACCGTGTACTCCATTGCCCGCGCGAAGCCGATCGACGTCTTCGACCTGGCGCGGCGCTACTGGCTGCTGCGGCCCCTCGTGGATGCGGAGTACGGCTCGGCCACGTTCATTAACGCGACGGAGCCCGCGACCTACGAAGTGCGCGTGTCGACCACGGGCCTCCTGGTAAGACGCATCTTCCGTAGGTAATCTTCTCGCGTGGCCGAGCCGAAGAAGAAACCGAACTACTCGAACGCCTGGAAAGAAGCCCGGGAGCTGATCTGGCACCACCGGCGCCGTCTCGGCGTCGGCCTCCTGTTGATGCTCGTCAACCGCCTGGCGGGCCTCGTCCTGCCGGCGTCCTCGAAATACCTGATCGACCACGTGATCGGCCAGCGCCGCGCGGACATGCTGGGCACGATCGCGATCGCCGCGGGGGCGGCGACGCTGGTCCAGGCGGTCACCTCGTTCGGCCTCTCCCAGATCCTGGGCATCGCCGCCCAGCGCGCCATTACCGAAATGCGCAAGACCGTCCAGGCCTTCGTCTTGCGCCTCCCCATCGCCTACTTCGATTCCACCAAGACGGGCGTCTTGATCTCGCGCATCATGACCGACGCGGAGGGGATCCGGAACCTCGTCGGCACCGGGCTGGTGCAGCTCGCGGGCGGGCTCGTCACCGCCGCGATCGCGCTCGGCGTGCTGTTCTGGCTCAACTGGCAGCTCACCGCGATCTCGATGCTCATTCTGGCGGTGTTCGGCGGGGGGATGGCGTACGCGTTCAGCACGTTGCGGCCTCTGTTTCGCGATCGGGGAAAGCTCAACGCGGACGTAACGGGCCGGCTGGCGGAGACGCTGGGCGGCATCCGCATCGTCAAGGCGTATCGCTCGGAGCGCGGCGAGCGGCTCGTCTTCGCACAGGGCGCCCATCGCCTGTTCCGGAACATCGCGACGACCATGACCGGGATCTCGGGCCTGGGCGCCTTCGCCACCGTGATCATCGGGGCGATCGGCGTCCTGATGATCCTGGTGGGAGGGCGCGCGATCCTCGCCGGCACGATGACGCTGGGCGACTTCGTCATGTACATCTTCTTCGTCGGGCTCGTGGCGGCTCCGCTGATCAGCATCGCGTCGATCGGAACGCAGATCACCGAGGCGTTTGCCGGGCTGGACCGCATTCATGAGCTGCGGGGAATGACCACGGAAGATGCGGACGACGCGAACCGGGTGCCGCTCGACGAAGTGCGCGGCGACGTGGTGTTCGAGGATGTGACCTTCGCCTACGTCCCGGGCACGCCGGTTCTGAAGCACGTCGCGTTTCGGGCGCCGGCGGGATCGACGACGGCCCTGGTGGGGTCGTCGGGCTCCGGGAAGAGCACGCTGATCGGCCTCGTCCTGGCCTTCAACCGGCCACAGGAGGGCCGGGTGCGAGTGGACGGCCGCGACCTGACGACGGTGCGCCTCGGGGACTACCGCACCCAACTGGGCGTCGTGCTGCAGGACAATTTCCTGTTCGACGGCACCGTCGCCGAGAACATCGCGTTCGCGCGGCCGCACGCGTCACGCGAGGAAATCCGCGCCGTGGCACGCATCGCGCACTGTGAGGAGTTTGTCGACAAGTTCGAGCAGAAGTACGACACGGTCGTCGGCGAGCGGGGCGTGAAGCTCTCAGGGGGCCAGCGGCAGCGCATCGCGATCGCCCGGGCGATCCTCGCCGACCCACGCATTCTCGTGCTCGACGAAGCCACCTCGAGTCTCGACTCGGAGAGCGAGGCGAAGATACAGGATGGCCTGCGCGCCCTGCGCCGCGGCCGGACGACGTTCGTCATCGCGCACCGGCTCTCGACGATCCGGAGCGCCGATCAGATTCTGGTGCTCGAAGGGGGCGAGATCGTCGAGCGGGGCACGCACGACGAGCTGCTCGAGGCGAACGGCCGCTACAAACAGCTATATGACAAGCAGTACAACTTTGAGAGGGATCGGTTCATTAATCCCGGAGAGGACTTTACGCCGGAGCCAGAACAGGGAGTTACGGTTCCGCCCGTAGGTCCTCCGACGCGCCTGTAGGGGGCACCAAAAAGCAGGTCCTTCGCGCCTGCGGCGCTCAGGATGACATGCTCGCCTCGCGCTGCGAGGTAAGAGAAAGGGAAAGAACTATGACTTCGCGCTCGGACTCCAAATGGCCGTGTGGAACTGCTCCGACCGCGGCGCCAGCTTCCCTTTCCCCGCGGCGTAGTCCTTCCAGGTCACCGGCGCAAAATCGTTCGACACCCGCTCCATCGTAATGCATCCCTGCACCGGGCAGACCAGCGCGCACAGGTTGCACCCGACGCACGCCTCCTCGATGATCTCGACCACGGGGCCGCCGTTATCGCGCGGCAAGCGCCGGATGGCCTGGTGCGCGCCGTCTTCGCAGGCCGTCCAGCACAGCTCGCACTTGATGCACTTGTCCTGGTCGATGCACGCGAGGAGATGGTAGTTGAGGTCGAGCTCCTCCCACTTCGCCACGTTCGGTAGCGCCCGGCCTCGCACGTCGGCGAGCGAGCGGTGGCCGCGCTCGTCCATCCAGTTCGACAATCCATCGATCAGGTCTTCGACGATCCGAAAGCCGTAGTGCATGACGGCCGTACAGACCTGCAGCGAGCCGGCGCCGAGTGCAATGAATTCCGCCGCGTCGCGCCAGGTGGAGATCCCGCCGATCCCGGAGATCGGGATCTTCACCTGCGGGTCCTTGGCGACGGCCGACACGAGGTGCAGGGCAATCGGTTTCACCGCAGGGCCGCAGTACCCCCCGTGGCTCGACTTGCCGCCCACCGACGGGGCCGGCGCGAAGCTGTCGAGATCGACGCTCACGATGGAATTGATCGTATTGATCAGTGAGAGCGCGTCGGCGCCGCCTTGGACCGCCGCGCGGGCGATGTAGGTGACGTCGGTGACGTTGGGGGTCAGCTTCACGATCACCGGGATCGTGGCCACTTCCTTCACCCATTCCACGATCTGGCAGGTGTAGTCGGGCACCTGGCCCACGGCGCTCCCCATGCCGCGCTCGCTCATGCCGTGCGGGCAGCCGAAGTTCAACTCGATCCCGTCGGCGCCCGTATCCTGCGTCTGCTTTACGATGGCGTGCCACGCTTCGCGCTTCGATTCGACCATCAGCGATGCAATGATCGCGTGCTTGGGGTAGTTGCGCTTGACCTCCGCAATCTCCTTGAGATTGTCGGCGATCGGCCGGTCGCTGATCAGCTCGATGTTGTTGAACCCCATCATCCGCGTGGCGCCGAGGTCCACGGAGCCGTAGCGCGAGAAGACGTTGATGATCGGGTCGCCGATCGTCTTCCAGACGGCGCCGCCCCAGCCCTGGTCGAACGCCTTGGCGACCTGGACATAGGTGTTCGTGGGGGGACCCGATGCGAGCCAGAAGGGATTCGGGCTCTCGATGCCCGCGAAATTGGTGCGCAAGTCAGCCATGGGACCTCCACAAGGACGGCAACGGGCGGCACCGGACGGAAGCGGCGTGCTGCCATTGCCGTCCGTTACCGTCTGTTGCCGCCCAGCAATTCATGAATCTTCCGTGCTGCAGCAACCCCTTCTGCCGCCGCGTTGACGATTTCCGCACCGCCGTTGGCGCAGTCCCCACCCACGACAACCTTCGGATGGCCGGTCGGCACGACAAACTCTCCGCGCGGGCCCTGCCCGATGGCGATGATCACCATGTCGCACGGGATCGTCTCGCGTTGCGTGTCAGGCGTCTCGACCTCGAGTCCCTCGACGCGGCCGCTCCCTACGATGCGCTTGGGCGAGGCGTGGAACCGGAACGCGCACCCGTCGCGTTTCGCCAGCTCGTATTCGTAGTCGTAACACGGCATGTCGTCTTCGCCGCGGCGATAGACGATGGTCGACTGTTCCGCGCCGAGGCGCTTCGCCTGCGTCACCGCGTCGATCGCCGTGTTCCCGGCGCCGATGACCACCACGTGTCTCCCGACGCGCGTCTCCCGGTAGGGGTGCGTTTTGAGATGCTCGATGAATGTGAGCGCGTCGAGCACCCCTTCGAGATCCTCGCCCGGGATCCCGAGGGTCTTGGTCTTACCGAGGCCCACTCCCACAAAGACCGCGTCGTACTTCTGGAGCAGCGGCTCGAGCGACTCGATCACAACCCCGAGCTTGAGCTCGACGCCCAGGTCGAGGATGTCCTGGACCTCTGCCAGCGCGACGTCGGCTTTGAGCTTGTATTCCGCGATGCCGTACGTGTTGAGCCCCCCGGGCTGTGGCTTCGCCTCGAAGACCGTGACCGCGTGACCCCAGCGCCGCAGGTCGCGCGCGCATGACAGG